>Ga0307410_10001747_pt1 | contig 10045 bp, 10 predicted proteins | sample 322Ometagenome_3_FD_203707 | JGI IMG/M metagenome (GOLD analysis project Ga0307410, IMG submission 203707) | Maize rhizosphere microbial communities from greenhouse at UC Davis, California, United States - 322HYB-O-3 | ecosystem: Host-associated > Plants > Roots > Rhizosphere > Soil | place...
GTGGCCGCCGCGATCAAGGCGGATCATGACGCGTCGATCGAGCGGCTTCGCGACTGGATCAAGCTTCCGACCATCGCCAACATGGGGATCAACCATAAGGAAGGCGCCGAATATATGCGGCAGCTGGTGCTCGACGCCGGCTTCCAGCAGGCGAAGATCGTGCCCACCGACGGCGTCCCCGGTGTGTTCGCCACGCTCGACGCGGGTGCGAAGGACACGCTTGCGATCTACTTCATGTACGATGTGAAGCATTATGAGCCGACGGAATGGTCTTCGCCGCCGCTTGAGGGCCGGATCGTCGACCGGCCGGGCGAGGGCAAGGCGCTGGTCGGGCGCGGCGCGGTCAATCAGAAGGGGCCGGAAACGGCCTTCCTGACCGCGATCCGGGCGTTCAAGACGGCGGGGGTCAAGCTGCCGGTAAACCTGGTGTTCGTTGCCGAGGGCGAGGAGGAAATTGCCTCCACTCACTTTTCGCAGATCGTCAATCAGCCCGAAGTCCGGGCCGCACTGGAGAAAGCGGTCGGCATCATCATCCCCTCCGCCGCGCAGTCGGTCGACGGGCAGATGACGTTGCTGCTGGGCGCCAAGGGTGCGGTCGAGCTTCAGCTGATTTCAAGCGGCGAGAAATGGGGACGGGGGCCGACCAAGGACATCCATTCCAGCCTAAAGGCCAATGTCGACAGCCCGGTTTGGCACCTCATCAAGGCGCTCAACAGCCTGGTTTCGGAGGATGGCCAAACGCCCGCGATCGACGGCTGGTATGAAAATGTGAAGCCGCTGACCGCCCGGCAGAAGGAGCTGATCGCCGCCGACGTCGCCGCCGGAAACGAAGCCGACGAGATGAAGACGCTGGGCATCAAGCATTGGTACAAGGATGAGGATTATCTCACCGCCTCCTACCGGCTGGCGGAGCAGCCGACGGTCAACATCCAGGGACTCGTCAGCGGATATATGGGGCCGGGCGGCAAGACGGTTCTGCCGGGGCGCGCCGAGGCGAAGATCGACCTGAGGCTGGTGCCCAACATGACCAGGGACGAGGCGGTGTCGAAGCTCAAGGCGCATCTCGCCAAGCGCGGATTCGGCGATATCGAGGTCAATGTCAGCGGCGGCTACGGCCCCACCCAGACCGACGAGAACAGTCCGCTGATCAAGGCCGAGCAGGCGACGCTTGCCGCGGCGAACATCCCGATGACCATGTCGGCGCGTTCGGCGGGAAGCTGGCCGGGCGTGATCTTCACCGGCCCGCCACTCAAGATGGCTGCCGGGCAGTTCGGCGGCGGCCGGGGCGGCGGGGCCCATGCGCCGGACGAATGGCTACTGATCGAGAGCAGCAATCCCAAGGTGATGGGCTTCGACGGACAGGCGGTGCTTTACGCCGACTTCCTCTACGAAGTGGCGCGGACGAAGAAGCGCTAGTCCTGTGGCGGCGGGGGCGGGCAGGGCTCGCCCCGCGCTTGCGCCTTGCGGCACGCTTCCGCCCATTGGCGCTGGCGCTTGCCGGCTTGCTCTTCGGCCTTGCGAAGCTCGCGGCCTCGTTTTTCGTCGGCTTCGGACTGGCTGGTGGTCGCGGCGTCGACGCCGGCGGAGACGGCTTTCACCGGCAGGGTGACGACATCCACCGCGGTCTTGGCGACGGTGTAGCAGCCAGTCAGCATCAGCGAGGCGGGAAGGAGCAACAGGGCACGCATGGCGCCTTCATGCCCCGTTGACCGTGGCCAGTCGATGAACAATCAGGTGAGCCGCATCGCTTCGTCGGCGAGCGCCTCGGCGGCGATCAGAAGGCTCTCGTCGGCCTCGCCTCCCGGCGGTGCCGCCTCGCGGCCGACGATGACCATCAGCGGCACCGCCATCGGCGTGATCCGGTCGGCTTCGACATGGATCATCGTCTCCGACGCCCGGTCGACAAGGCGGACGAGACGTCCGAGCTCGGTCATCCGCGCCCGCGCGTCGTTCCAGGCGGCGCGGAGAAGCAAATGCTCGGGCTCATATTTGCGCAGCACATCGTAGATGAGGTCGGTCGAGAAGCTGACCTGCCGCCCCGTCTTGCGCTTGCCCGGATGATGACGCTCGACCAGTCCGCCGATCACCGCCACCTCTCGGAAGGCGGTTTTCAGCAGATAGCTTTGCTCGACCCAGTCGACGAATTCCTGTTCCAGGATATCGGCCGAGAAAAGCGCCTGCGGGTCGGTGATCGGCTCCAGCCCATAGCAGGCGAGGCCATAGTCGTTGGCGACGAAACCGAGCGGCTTCAGCCCCGCTTTCTCCATCCGCTTGGTGATCAGCATGCCGAGCGACTGGTGCGCGTTCCAGCCTTCGAAGCTGTAGGCGACCATGAAATGCTGGCCATGATGGGGGAAGGTTTCGACCAGCAGTTCGTGGGGCTCGGGCAGGGTCGAGCGCTCGCTTTGAACCTCGAGCCATTCGCGGACATCCTCGGGGAAGCGCGCCCAATCGTTGCGGTCGCACAGCATGTGGCGGACGCGGTTGGCTAGGTGGGTCGACATGCTCATCCGCTGGCCGCCGTAGGTGACGATCCGCGCGGACTTGGACGAGGCGTGGACGATGATGTCGCCGTCCTTGATTCGCTCGACCTCCAGGCTGAGGCCGGCGAAGAAGAAATGGTCGCCGGGCGCGAGGGTCGAGGCGAAGCCTTCCTCGACGGTGCCGAGCTTGCGGCCGTTCCTGAAGCGGACGGCGAGCAAGGGCTGTTCGACGATGATCCCGGCGTTCATCCGGTGCTGGACGGCGATCTGCGGCCGGGCGATGCGCCATATGCCATCGGCTTCGGGGACGAGGCGGCGAAACTTGTCGTAGGCGCGTAGCGCGTAGCCTCCCGTGGCGATGAAGTTGAGGACTTCGGTGAAGACCTCATCCTTGAGGCCGGCATAGGGCGCGGCGGAGCGGACTTCGGCGAGCATCGCATCCTGCTGGAACGGTTCGGCGCAGGCCATGGCGAGCAAATGCTGGGCCAGGACGTCGAGCGTGCCGGGGCGGAAATTCTCCGGGTCCAGTTCGCCATCCTCGATCGCGTCAAGCGCGGCCCGGGCTTCGAGATATTCGAAGCGGTTGCCGGGGACGATCATGCCCTTCGATGGCTCGTCGAGACGATGGTTGGCGCGGCCGATGCGTTGAAGGAGGCGCGAGCTGCCCTTGGGCGCGCCCATCTGGACGACCAGGTCGATGTCGCCCCAGTCGATGCCGAGATCGAGGCTGGCGGTGGCGACCAGGCCGCGCAGCTTGCCCGCTGCCATCGCCGCCTCGACCTTGCGCCGTGCTTCGATCGCGAGGCTGCCGTGGTGGATGCCGATCGGCAGCGCCTTGTCGTTGACGGCCCAGAGGTCCTGGAAGATCAGCTCGGCGAGGCTTCGCGTGTTGCAGAAGACGAGCGTGGTGCGGTGCTGCTCGATCAGCTCCATCACCTCGCGCGCGGCGTGGCGGCCGCTGTGGCCCGACCAGGGGATGCGGTTTTCGGGGATCAGGATCGAGAGGTCCGGTTCCGCGCCAGGATCGCCTTGGACCAGCTCGACCAGATCCTCGTCGGCGTCGGGCGCGAGCCAGCCGCGATAGGCGTCGGGATCGCTGATTGTCGCCGACAGGCCGACGCGGCGGAGGCCGGGCGCGAGCTTCTGCAGGCGGGCCATCGACAGGGAGAGCAGGTCGCCGCGCTTTTCCTTGGCGAAGGCGTGGAGCTCGTCGACGACGATGGTCTTGAGATTCTCGAACAATAGCGCGCTGTCCGGGTAGCTTAGCAGGAGGCTCAGCGATTCCGGGGTGGTCAGCAGGATTTGCGGCGGGCGGATGCGCTGGCGGGCTTTGCGATCCGACGGCGTGTCGCCGGTGCGCGTTTCGACGCGGATGGGCAGGCCCATCTCCTCGATCGGGGTGAGCAGGTTGCGTTGGACGTCGACGGCCAGCGCCTTGAGCGGCGAGACGTAGAGGGTGTGGAGGCCCTCTGCCGGATTCTCGATCAGGTCGACGATGGTCGGCAGGAAGCCCGCCAGAGTCTTGCCCGCGCCGGTGGCCGCGACCAGCAACGCGCTCCGCCCGGCTCGCGCCACATCGAGCATGGCGAGCTGGTGCCGGCGCGGACGCCAGCCGCGGGCATCGAACCATTGCTCCAGGACTGGCGGAAGCGGCTTGCTCAGCGTCCCTCTTCGTCCTTCACCGCGCGGTCCTCGGCCTCATAATTGGCCTCCGTCGCCCGTTCGGTCACATCCTTGCTGACTCGCGAGCGGTTATGGGTGATCGCCCAGATGATGACGACGAGCAAGACGATCGGACCGACGATCTCCATGATGCCCAAAAGACCTTCATCCATGCCGAGACCTCCTTGCCGCCAATCCGGGAACCTACCCGTGTTTCATCGGCTATAACCGCGCAATGGCCCGCCTGGGTTCCTGGATCGAGCCTTTTCCCGAAGGCATTTACGTCAAGCCCGCCGACGCGTGGGTCGATCCGTCGCGGCCCAAGGCGCAGGCGCTGGTGACGCATGGCCACGCCGACCACGCGCGGGGCGGGCACGGCGCGGTTTGGGCGACGCCCGAGACGCTGGCGATCATGGAGACGCGCTATGGCGAGCAGGCGGGGCGGCCGGTTCAATATGATGACAGCGTTCGGATCGGCGAGGTGGACGTCGGCTTCGTCCCCGCCGGCCACGTGCTTGGAAGCGCGCAGATCGTGCTCGAATATGGCGGCGAGCGAGTGGTGGTGTCGGGCGATTACAAGCGGCGGCCGGACCCGACATGCGCGCCGTTCGTTGTGGTGCCGTGCGACATCTTCATCACCGAGGCGACGTTCGGCCTGCCGGTGTTCCGCCATCCCGACACGGGCAGCGAGATCGACCGGCTGCTCCACCGCCTCCATGCCGAGCCGGAGCGCTGCGTGCTGGTCGGTGCTTATGCGCTGGGGAAGGCGCAGCGGGTGATCATGGAGCTTCGCGGACGCGGGCATGACGAGCCGATCTATTATCATGGCGCGATGGAGCGGCTGTGCGCGCTCTACGACGAGCTCGGCGTTCCATTGGGCGATTTGCGGCCTGCGACCGGCGCTTCGAAGCAGGAGCTGGCGGGGAAGATCGTCATCTGCCCGCCGGGCGCGCTCAACGACCGCTGGTCGCGGCGGCTGCCCGACCCGATCACCGCGATGGCTTCAGGCTGGATGCGAATCCGCCAGCGGGCGCGGCAGCGCAATGTCGAGCTGCCGCTGGTCATCTCCGATCATGCCGACTGGGACGAGCTGACCCAGACCATCCGCGAAGTCGCGCCGAAGCAAGTCTGGATCACCCACGGCCGCGAGGACGCGCTGATGCACTGGTGCATGACCCACCAGATCAAGGCGCGGGAGTTGAATTTGGTGGGCTATGAGGACGAGGATGAGTGATCGTTAGATCCGCGTCAGCGCGACCACGGATTCGTACGCTCAGCAGCTTGTGCCGAATCCGCAGCGGACGCGCTGCAAGTCTCGCATCGCCTTCAGCGCATCTTCGGAATCCTGCTCCGTCTTTGCCCAATCGGATTTCGATTTGCAGACGCGCTTGCGCAGCATTGTTCCGGTGCTGCTATATTTACACACCAACTTCGGCTCGGTCTTCGACGTCTCACCCTTGACGGTGATCGTCGGTCCCGCGGGATCGGCCGCCGCCCCAGATTGCTGAGCAGCCGCAGCGCCGGTCAGCAGGACGGCGATCGCGAAGAAACGTGTGACAAGCATGACATACTTGTGACGAAGGTTCGCGAAAAAGTATAGCAGGTCGCCGGCGATGCTTAATGACCGACCAACTCCGCTCGCTCGACGCCCGAAAGGGCCAGTTGCTCATCGACTCGCTTCATCAGTCGCTGCAGCCCGGCTTGGTCCTTCGCCTCCGCCCGAGCGACTAGAACGTCCTGAGTGTTGGAGGCGCGAAGGAGCCACCAGCCCTCGGCAGTCTTGACGCGGACGCCGTCGGTTGAGTTGACCTCAGCGCCTTCCTCGGCCAGCCGAGCGGCCACTTCGTCGATCACGGCGAACTTGCGGCTTTCGTCGACCTGGAAGCGGAGTTCGGGGGTGGCGACCGACACCGGCATTTCGCTCTTCAGCTCGGTCAGCGACTTGCCGCTGGCCGACACCGCCTCGATCAGCCGGACCGCCGCGTAGAGCGCGTCGTCGAAGCCGTACCAGCGGTGCTTGAAGAAGATGTGGCCGCTCATCTCGCCGGCCAGCGGCGCGTGGGTTTCCTTCATCTTCGACTTAATCAGGCTGTGTCCGGTCTTCCACATGAGCGGGGTGCCACCCATTTCAGCGATGCGGTCGAACAGGGTCTGGCTGGCCTTCACGTCGGCGATGATCGTCGCGCCGGGCTCGTCCTTCAGCACCGGGCCGGCGAGGATGATCAGCAACTGGTCGCCCCAGATGACGCGGCCCAGGCTGTCGACCGCGCCGATCCGGTCGGCGTCGCCGTCGAAGGCGATTCCGAAGTCGAGGTTTTTCTCGGCGACCAGCGCCTTCAAATCGGCGAGGTTGGCCTCGACCGTCGGGTCGGGGTGGTGGTTGGGGAAGAGGCCGTCGACCTCGGTGTAGAGCGTGTAATGCTCGCCGGGCAGGCGCTTCACCAGCTTCTCGAGGATCGGACCGGCGGCGCCGTTCCCGGCGTCCCAGCCGATGCGGTAGGGCTTGCCGTCGAAGCCTTTGACCAGTGCATCGACGTAAGCATCGACGATGTCGGCTTCCTCGACGCGGCCTTCGCCCTCGCTCCAGTCGCCTTCTGCCGCGCGGCGGCCGAGGTCCTGGATCTCCGGCCCGAACACGCTGCGGCCGTTTAGGAGCATCTTGAAGCCGTTATAGTCGGCCGGGTTGTGGCTCCCGGTGACCTGGATGCCGCCCTGAACGTCGAGCGTCGCCACCGCGAAGTAGAGCATTGGCGACGGGCCCATGCCGACCCGAACCACGTCGAGTCCGCCGGCGGTTAGTCCCTCGACCAGCGCGGCCTCAAGCTCCGGCGAATGGGTCCGCCCGTCGCGTCCGACCGCGATCTGCTTCGCGCCTTCCGAGACGGCCAGCGCGGCATAGCTCCGCCCGAGCGCACGCGCGTCGGCGGCGTGGAGGGTCGATCCGACAATGCCCCGCACGTCATATTCGCGCAGGATGGTACGATTGAACTGATGCGACATTTTGTCCCTTTTGCAGCGAGCTTTAGCCCGCGGCGGCGGCCTTGGGCAGGTCGTCGATCTCGGCCTGGGCTGGAACAGCCAGCCCGGCGATCATTTCGCGTAACTCCTGACGGGCAGCAATATGTCCAATGCCGACTTCGCCTAATTCGCCAAGATCGAGCAGGGTCAGGCCCTTGGGGAACAGCTCCCGGTAGATGACCCGTTCCCCGAGGCCAGGGATGACGCGGAAGCCGACGCGGCGAGCGAGCTCGTCGAGCGCGGCGCCGACGCGCTGGAGGTTGTGCGAGCTGATGTGCTGCAGGCGATTCCTCAGCACGACCCAGTCGACGCTCTTGCCGGTGTCCTTGGCGCGCTGAGTGCGGCTGTTCCAGATCAGCTCGGCATAGAAGCTGGGCTTGGTCACCTTGAAATTTTCCGGGTGGACCTGCCCGATCAGGTCGAGGTCGACGAAGCTGTCGTTCATCGGCGTGACCAGCGTGTCGGCCTTGAGGATCGCGGCGCGGGCGATCGGATCGTCGCGGCCGGGCGTGTCGATGACGATCACGTCGGCTTGCTCGGACAGGCGCGCGATGGCGGCTTCGAGGCCGGCCTCGGTCTGATCCTCCAGCACTTCATAGGCCGCGCGGGGCAATTGCTTGTCGAGCCGCCGCGTCGTCGCGTCGCGATTCTCGAGATAGCGAGTCATGGTCCGCTGGCGCTGATCAAGATCGAGCGCGCCCACGCGATGGCCGGACGCGGCGAGCGCGATGGCGGCGTGAACCGCAGTGGTCGACTTGCCCGTTCCGCCCTTCTCATTGGCGAAGACGATGAAATGCGGCTGGCCCATGGCCTGCTGATCCCCTTGTGATACCCACAACCGCCCTCGTATGAGGCGGCCCCCGGCCCATGGTTTATCGGAGCGCTGAATCCCATGCAAATTGTTCGTGAAATGAGCGATTTGGGTCCGGCGCTCGCATCGTGGAGGGACGCGGGCCAGTCGATCGCGCTGGTGCCGACGATGGGAGCGCTTCACGCCGGTCACATGGCGCTGGTCGACGCGGCGCGACAGGCGGCCGACAAGGTGGTGGCGTCGATCTTCGTCAATCCGCTTCAGTTCGGGGCCAATGAGGACCTCGACCGCTATCCCCGGCAGGAGGCGGAGGATGGGAAGCTGCTGGAGGCGCACGGCTGCGACCTGATCTGGATGCCGACCGCCGATCAGCTTTATCCGTCCGGATTTGCGACGACGGTTAGCGTGGCCGGAGTCAGCGAGCGCTGGGACGGGGAGGCGCGGCCGGGGCATTTCGCGGGTGTTGCGACCGTCGTGGCGAAGCTCTTCACCGCGACCCGGCCAGACCTCGCCTTCTTCGGAGAAAAGGATTTCCAGCAGCTGGCGGTGATCCGCCGGATGGAGGCCGACCTCGGCCTTGGCGTCGAGATTCGGGGGGTTGCGACGGTGCGGGATGCCGATGGCCTGGCACTCTCATCTCGCAACGCATATCTTAACTCGGACCAGCGGCAGCGGGCGCTTGCGCTTCCGCGGGCGCTTGATGAGGCGCGCGACGCCATCGTCGCGGGCAAGCCCGTCGATCCGGTGCTTGATCGGGCGCGCGATCGGCTGACCAATGCCGGCTTTTCGCGGATCGATTACTTCGCGCTGGTGGACGCGGCTACGCTGGACCCGCTCCAAGCCGCGCGCGGCGAGATGCGGCTGATCGCGGCGGCCACCATCGGCGCGACCCGCCTGATCGACAATGTGCGTGTCGTTTCGGCCACAGGTTAGAAAACAGGGTTTCTGGCCGTTAACCATTTCATAGGGCTTTGCGCACGAAACCTTGTTCCATTGAACGAACAGGGGAGTAGGTCATGGGGGCAATTAGTCAGAAGGGCGCGGACTTCTTGTTGCGCAGCCGCATCGCGGAAGCTGAGCGCGGCAGCGTCGAAGCGCTTTACGACCTTGGGGTTTCCTATTCGACGGGCCGGGGCGGCATTCCGGTCGACCTCATCGAAGCGCATAAATGGTTCAACCTCGCTGCCTTGTCGGGCGACACGCGTTCGCAGGCTTGCCGCGCCGAGATTTCGGTCGAGATGACGGCGCGCGAAATCGCCGAGGCGCAGCGCCAGGCGCGCGCCTGGCTGGGCCATTCGGGCGGGCAACGGTACGCGGCGTAGGAGCCAAACCCGACACGCTTGGACCGCGTGCCGGGCTTCCGGCTCAGCGAATAATCACCGTCACTGCCCGGCGGTTCTGGGCCCAGGCTTCCTCGTTGGAGCCCGTCGCGACCGGGCGCTCCTTGCCCCAGCTGGTCACCGTCATCCGGTCGGCGGGCACCCCCTGAGACAATAAAAAGTCCCGCGTCGCATTGGCGCGGCGCTCGCCGAGCGCCTGGTTATATTCGCGGGTTCCGCGCTCGTCGGCATGGCCCTCGATCGACGCGCGGACGTTCGGCGTGGAGAGCAGCCAGCGCGCCTGCGCAGCAAGCGTGGCGCGCGAGGCTTCGTCCAGATCATATTTGTCCGTGCCGAAATAGATGGTGTCCGATCCGGCCTTGGCGACCAGGTCGGCCTGGAGCGCGGGAAGCTCCACCACTTCCAGGCTGTTGGGATCGGTCGAATTCGGGTCGGCCGCGGGCGGCTGTTCGACCGGTGCAATCTCGGCCGGCGGCACCTTCCGGCCGCAGCCGCCCAAGGTCAGCGCGATGGCGGTCATGCCGATGAGGATTGGCTTGTTCATTCGATCTACTCCTAAATTCCCCGTTCAATTGTTGATTGGCGACCAGCTGGGGTCGGAGCCGCCGACCGGGGTCGGCATGATCCGCGCCGAGCCGCCGCCGATCGGAACCGCGTAAAGCCGGGTCGCCCCCGCGCCCTGGGCCGTGCGGTGGAACATCACGAACTGGCCGTTGGGGGCCCAGCTTGGA
>Ga0307410_10001748_pt1 | contig 10043 bp, 7 predicted proteins | sample 322Ometagenome_3_FD_203707 | JGI IMG/M metagenome (GOLD analysis project Ga0307410, IMG submission 203707) | Maize rhizosphere microbial communities from greenhouse at UC Davis, California, United States - 322HYB-O-3 | ecosystem: Host-associated > Plants > Roots > Rhizosphere > Soil | place...
AGATTCTGGAGGAGAGCTCGCAGGGAGGACGGCCGCCGGAGTTCTTCAGCACGCATCCGAATCCAGAGAATCGCGTCGCACGGATCGAGAGTGCGATACAGAAACAGTTTCCGAACGGGGTGCCGGCAGGATTGGAGAAGTAGGGGTTGGTAAGGCGGTAAGGACCTGCAGTCATTGCGAGGGGCAAAGCCCCGAAGCAATCCAGCAGATCACGCGCGACAGCGGCGGGATTGCCACGGCGCTCGCGCGCCTCGCAATGACTCCCAAGGACCGCCTTACCGCCCTACCGCCTTACCGCCTTCACGCATCATGCGCGCACCGAAATCCGCTGAAGATATGACGCGACGAAGGTGGTGAGCACTTGATCGCCGTGACTCGCGCGGCGCCGGGCCGAGTCGCCCAGGAGCCACCACGCAGGACGCCGGCCGGACTCGCGGTCCACTCCCACAGGTCGCCGATCATTCCGTAGCAGCCGATCGGCGAGATGTTGCCGGGGAAGGCACCCACCTCGGCGGTCTCAAAGGCAAGCTGATCGAGATTGGCGACATTGAGCGACGGTGCCATGCTTCCCCAGGGATACTGCCGCCGGTCCTGGGTTTCGGGATCCCAGGTTGCGGCGGCCTCCCACTCCGATTCGCTCGGCAGCCGCTTGCCCACGAACCGAGCAAAGGCCTCAGCCTCGTAGCGCGACACGCAGCTCACCGGACAGGTGAGATCGAGCAGCATGGGTCTATCCATCCAGCGGGTCCACCAGGCCCCTTCGTCCCAGAACCAGTGCCGCGGCGTGCGTACCGCGTTACTGCGAACCCACTCCCACCCTTCATCGGACCAGAAGTCGGCCGTCATGTATCCGCCCGCGGCCATGAAGGTGACGAAGTCGCCGTTCGTCACCGGCATGACATCGATCCAGAATGGCTCCAGGTGGACCCTGTCGAGCGGCGCCTCATCGGGCCACACGCGTGACTCGGCCTCGGCGCCAATCGGGATCGTTCCCCCCGGGAAGCGGGCCATGATGCCGGGATCGGCCAGACGGCGGCCCCGAGGCAAGGCGACCCGACGCGGCGCGCGATAGTCCGGCTGGAGCTGCAGCGTCTCGAGAATGGCCTCCCCGCGACGGTACTCGTGGTCGAGCACTAGGCGACAGCGGTCCTCCATCGAGGGAGAGGAGCCGAGTCCGTGGACCGATTCCAGCTGCTCCAACGACTTCTGCCGAATCTCCAGCATGGCGTCGAACCACTCGTCATATGACTGGAAGCTCGGCAGAGACTCGGCGCTGCCTTGCTCGGGCTCCTGTGCCAGCCACTCGAGCTCGAACCGGAGGATCTGCTCCAGCTCCTGCAACACGGGCCGAACCGCCTCGTCGGGCCGAGCGTGCATGCCCTCTTCGGACACGGGGCTCACCAGGAGAACGGTGCGCGCGCGCGCCTCGGCCAGCAGTTCAGCCAGCCGTTTACGCGGGAGTGTGCTCGGTTGCAGGGTGGGCATGCGGGCCTTGCTCGGGATGTGTCCCAATCTTCTGGCGACTCCAGCCGCTCGGAGTGACGTACATCACCCGGGCTCCGCTCTACGATAGCAGCAGGCACCGACCAGGGGTAAGTTCTCTGCGCCCTTAGCATGTGATCCACTGGATTGCTTCGACACTTCGTGTCTCGCAATGACTGACCTAATGATTCACCTGCTCCGAAATGCCGATCTGTACGCGCCCGCCGCGCAGGGGCTCAGACACCTGCTGGTGGCGGGCGAAAGGATTGTCTGGGTCGGTGAGACCGTCCCGCCCCTCGCGACTGAACTCGGAGTCGAGGAGCACGATCTCGAGGGACGCCGAGTCATTCCCGGACTGGTGGACTGCCATGTCCACCTGTCGGGCGGCGGCGGTGAAGCAGGACCAGAGACCCGGGTCCCGCCGCTGGCCCTGAGCCGGCTCACCACCGGCGGCGTTACCACCGCGATCGGCGTGTTAGGCACCGACGACACGGTTCGGACCCCGGCGGAGCTGGTCACCGTGGCCCGCGGACTGGTGGCCGAAGGGCTCAGCGCCTGGTGCTACACCGGCGGGTATCATGTTCCGCCGGCGACCGTCACCGGCAGCGTGCGCGGCGACATCGTCCTCGTCGACCGGATCGTTGGAGTCGGTGAGCTGGCCATCAGCGATCACCGCTCTTCACAGCCGACGCTGGACGAGCTGCTCCGCGTGGCCGGGGACGCGCATGTGGGCGGGCTGATGGCGGGTAAGGCGGGCATCGTACATCTCCATGTCGGGAGCGGGACACGCGGCCTGGGGCTGGTCCGGGAGGCAATGGAGCGCACCGAGCTGCCGGCGGCGGTTTTCAATCCAACACACGTCAATCGCGCCAAGGCGCTGTTTGCAGAGGCCACCGCCCTGACCCATCGGGGCTGCACCATAGACGTGACCGCATTTCCGATCGAGGAGGGGGAAGACGCGTGGTCGGCGGCGGAAGCGCTGGTCCGCTACTACGACCAGGATTTCCCCCGTGACCGGGTGACCGTGAGCTCGGACGGCGGCGGCTGCCTGCCGTCGTTCGATGAACACGGAAGAGTGGTCGCGCTCGACGTAGGGAATCCGTCGGCCATGGCTGGGACGCTGAAGGAGCTGCTCGCGGGTGGCCAACGTCTCGAACGCGTACTGCCCGCGTTTACCAGCAATCCGGCCCGCCTGTTGATGCTCCGGCGCAAAGGCCGGCTGGACCGGGGATGCGACGCCGACCTGGTCGTGCTGGATTCCGCCGGCGGCATTCGCGACGTGATGGCTCGCGGCCGATGGCACGTTCGAGAGTCGAAGCCGGTGGTGCGAGGGATGTTCGAGTAGCGGGAAGGACGGAGCAGAACATACCGACGGAGGGTGCAGGTGGAGGGGGAAAAGACAAGGGGCTACATCATTCCGGTGGGCGGAGCGGAGGAAAAGATCGGCGACGTGACCATCCTGCGCCGCTTCGCCACCCTGTGTGGCGGCGGCAACTGCAGCATCGCCATCATCCCGACCGCCTCGTCGCTGAGCGACACCGGCGCCCGCTACGAGCAGCTGTTTCTCAGCCTCGGCGTCAAGTCGGCGAAGTCGCTACCGATTCAGAGCCGCGCCGACTGCGAGCACCGCGAGTGGCTGGATGTGCTCGACACGGTGGACGGCGTGTTCCTGACCGGCGGAAACCAGCTCCGGCTCAGCACCATGATCGGCGGGACCAAGGTGGCAAAGGCGCTGCGGACCCGGAACGCCGAGGGGATGCACGTCGCCGGCACGTCGGCCGGGGCGGCGTTCCTGTGCGAGCACATGATCGCGTTCGGCAAGGAGGGTGCGTCGCCCCGGGCCCGGATCGTGACACTCGCGCCGGGCCTGGGACTGACGAACCGGGTGATCATAGACCAGCACTTCCGGCAGCGGGACCGGTTGGGCCGGCTGCTCACCGCGCTCGCCTACAACCCCTTCGCCATCGGCATCGGGCTGGACGAAAACACCGCGGGGTTCATCGGCCCGGACGAGACGCTGGAAGTCGTGGGGAGCGGCGCGCTCACCATCGTGGACGCGTCGGCCATCGAGTTCTCATCCATGGCCCGGGTCCGGAAGAACGATGCGGTCTGCCTCATCGGCCTGAAGTTGCACATCCTCGATCACGGCTCGACCTTCAACCTGCATACCCGGGTTGCGGCGGCGGCTCCCGCCTTGGCGGTCCGGGTGGAAGGTGGCGGGGAAGGAAACAAGGCGACGAGGCGGGGGAGTCGGGGGTAGGACGGGAAGGACGGGAAGGACGGGAAGGACGGGAAGGACGGACGGAATTCTTGGGAAGCCATCAATGCTGATACTGGATAAAGCGGTCTTCGTTGGGCCGAGTCTCTACGCTCATTTCCCGGTCATCCGGCTCGATATCGATCTCGGTCCCTTGGAGGATTGGCCCTCGGGGAAGCTGGGCCCCGCGTTCACCGAGCCACTGCTGGCCGCCCTGCCCGGACTCCACACTCACACATGCTCCTACGGCAAGCCGGGCGGCTTCGTGCGGCGGCTGACCGAAGGCGACGGCACCTGGATGGGTCACATCCTGGAGCACGCGGCCATCGAGCTTCAGAACGTGGCCGGCGAAACGGTCACCTTTGGAAAGACCCGTTCGCACGGGCCGCGGGGGCATTACTGGGTGGTCTACCAGTACGAGCAGGAGGAGGTAGGGGTCGAGGCGGGACGGCTCGCGCTCACCCTGCTGCACTCGTTGCTCCCGCCCGAGCTCCGCCCCCCTTCGCTCGATGGCGCAGGGCAGTCTGTGGTGGGCTTCGACTTTGCGGCAGAGCGGGATGAGTTCATCCGGTTCACGCAGCGCCGAGCGTTGGGTCCCAGCACAATGGCGTTGATCCGGGCCGCCGAGGAGCGGCGGATTCCGTGGATCCGCCTGAACGACCAGAGCCTGATCCAGTTCGGTCACGGGCGGTACCAGCAGCGGATCCAGGCTACCGTGACCAGCCGCACGTCGCACATCGCGGTCGAACTCGCCTCCGACAAGGAAGAGACGAATCGGATTCTGGGAAACCTGGGACTGCCGGTGCCGCAACAGCGCCTGGTTCAGGCCAGGGAAGACGCCGTAAGTGCCGCCGAGCGGATCGGCTATCCGGTTGTGGTCAAGCCGTACAACGCCAACCACGGCCGGGGCATCTCCATTCACCTCACCACCTCGGAGCAGGTGGCCGAGGCGTTCGATATCGCGCGAGAGCACAGCCGCAGCGTCATCGTGGAGAGCTTCATCGCCGGCGAAGATCATCGGATGCTGGTGATCAACGGCGAGTTGGTGGCCGTGGCCTTGCGGATGCCGGGCCACGTGGTCGGCGACGGCATGCACACCATCGAGCAGCTGGTGGAGGAGGTGAACCGGGATCCCCGCCGCGGCGTGGGACACGAGAAGGTGCTGACCCGGCTGCTGTTCGACCACCAGGCGGACGCCCTGCTCTCCGCCAAGGGCTACACCCGCGACACCGTTCCTGCCAGCGGCGAGCGCGTGTTCCTCCGCTCGACCGGTAACCTGTCGACCGGCGGCACCGCCACCGACATGACCGACCAGGTGCATCCCGACAACATCGAGATGGCGGTACGCGCGGTGAAGGCCATAGGCCTCGATGTAGGCGGGGTGGATTTTCTCACTACCGACATCACCGAGTCGTACAAGGACGTGGGTGGCGCTATCTGCGAAGTCAACGCCGCGCCGGGCTTCCGGATGCATATGGCGCCGAGCGAGGGACGCCCGCGCGATGTGGGGGGACCGGTCATGGACATGCTGTTTCCGCCAGGCACGCCCAGCCGGATTCCCATTGCAGCCGTGACCGGAACCAATGGCAAGACGACCACCGCCCGGATGCTGGCCCACATCCACAAGCTCGCGGGACACCACGTCGGACTGACGTCGACCGATGGCGTTTACATCAACGGCCAGCGCACCGTCACCGGCGACATGACCGGACCGGTGGCGACGCGCATGGTCCTGAGCGATCCGGCGGTGGATGTAGCGGTGCTGGAGATCGCTCGCGGGGGCCTCTTGCGGGCGGGGATGGGCGTGAGGACCTGCGATGTGGGGGCGGTGCTGAATGTAAAGTCAGACCACCTGGGGCTCCGGGGCATCGGAACGCTGGAGCAGCTCGCCGAGGTCAAGCGGATCGTGGTGGAAGTGACGCGGGAAACGGCCATTCTGAATGCCGACGATCCGCTCTGCCTCAAGATGGCCGACTACACCGAGGCCAAGAACCTCTGCTACGTCACCATGGATCCGGGCCACGACCTGGTGGGCGAGCACATCAAGGCCGGCGGGCGCGGCGTGGTACTGGAGACGGGAATCAAAGGTCAGATGATCACGATCTACGATCATGGCGCGCACATCCCGCTCCTCTGGACTCACCTGATTCCGGCCACGCTAGAGGGCCGGGCCATGCACAACGTGCAGAACGCGATGTTCGCGGCGGCCATGGCATTCAGCATGGGCCTCAAGCTGGAGGACATCCGCCACGGGCTCAGGACGTTCGACACCACGTTCTTCCAGGCCCCCGGGCGGATGAACATCTACGACGAGCATCAGTTCAAGGTCATCCTCGACTACGGCCACAACCCGGCCGCGATCGAGGCGATGTGCCAACTGGTGGAGCGGCTCGATGTCGCCGGCCGTCGCATCTGTGTCATCGCGGTGCCGGGAGACCGGCGCGACCAGGACATCCACGAGATCGGTCGCATTGCCGCGGGCCATTTCGACCGCTACATCTGCCGGCGGGATGACAACCTCAGGGGCCGGAAGCCCAACGAGGTGCCGGAGCTGTTGCGGGAAGCGCTCATGGAGCACGGAGTGGAGGACGAGCAGATCGCGGTCATTCCGAGCGAGGAGGCGGCGGTAGACGCCGCGCTGCGCGAGGCCGAGGCGGGGGACCTGCTCCTCATCTTCGGTGACGCCATCACCCGGAGCTGGAAGCAGGTGATCCAGTTCCGGCCCGAAGCGCCCTCTCCCGCCGTGGAGCGGAAGCGTGCCTCGCGGCCCGAGCCGGTCATGGCGGAAATGGTGCCCATGCTGGAGGACCGGCGGCGGGAATTCGTGCGAGACTCGCGCGGCGTCCGCGTCGCACGGGAGGAGCAGGCCGACTAGTGCGGAAGCGCTTCCCTGCCCCATGAAGCTGCTCGATTCGCGGCGCCTCACCGGACCCGGGCTGGTGCTATCCGGCCCGGGCGCGGTGCTGGACGTCTCGCTGGAGGGGCGTCAGCCCGATGAGGTGATCGCCGCCTGGCGCAGTGCGGCGCAGCGGCTGCTGCGCGACGTCGGCTGGAACGGAGAGCGGCTGGCGTCGCGGAGGTTCGCCGGCGGGGTGAGCCTGGCGCTGACGGCACCGGTCGATGCCTTGTACACGGCGACCGAGCTCAACGAGCGCGCTTGGGATGCAGCCGCCTCGTCGCTGGGTGAGGCGCCGCCGCGCGACTACGCCTCCGACCTCGCATCCATCCGTTCCTCCATCGCGTCAGAAAGCAATCCGAAACTCGTCGCGCTCCGGCAGGCGGCCCGGGCGCGGGGCGTCACGTTCCTCGCCGGGGAAGATCAGGTGTCGGTGGGCTCGGGAGCGGGTGCGCTCGTGTGGCCGGACACCGACCTGCCGGAGCCGGACGTGGTGGAATGGAATCGGGTATACGATGTACCAATCGCGCTGGTCACCGGCTCGAACGGAAAGACCACAGTGGTTCGCCTGCTGGCGGCAATGCTGCGCGAGGCGGGACTCACACCGGGCTACAGCTCGACTGACGGCGTAATCGCGGGCACCAGCCTGATTGGCGAGGGTGATTTCTCCGGCCCCAGCGGGGTCCGGCTGGCGCTGCGCCATCCGAAGGTTCAGGCCGCGGTGCTGGAGACGGCGCGGGGCGGACTGCTGCGGCGCGGCCTGGCGGTCGAGAACGCACGGGCCGCAGTCGTGACCTCTGTGGCGGAGGATCATCTCGGGGAGTTCGGGGTCGAGAGCCTGGAAGAGCTGGCAGAGACGAAGCTGCTGGTAGCAAAGGGGCTCACGGCTGACGGTATCCTGGTTCTCAACGCCGACGACCCCAGTCTGGTGGCGCGCGGCGCTACTGCGGGAAGAACCATCTGGTGGTTCTCGCTCGACCCGGACTCGCCGGTGATTCGGACGCAGCTCGAGAGGGGCGGCACCGCGGTGCTCGTGGACGAGAATCGCATCGTTCTGGCGCGCGCCGGGAAGCGGGAGACGGTCCTTGCCCTGACCGAGGTGCCGATCACGATGGACGGCACGGCCCGGCACAATGTCGCCAATGTGCTTGCTGCCGCCGCCGCGGGAACAGCACTCGGCCTCGACCTCGCCATCGTGGCCGCCGCTCTGAAGAAATTCGGCCGGCACCAGAACGACAATCCCGGTCGGGCGAACCTGCTCGAGCTGGGCGGCATTCGTGTCCTTATCGACTACGCCCACAATCCGCACGGGATGTCGGCGCTGGTGTCGCTGGCCCACAAAATCCCCGCCACGCGCCGCCTGCTCATGGTGGGTCAGGCCGGCGACCGCAGCGACGAAGCGATCCGCGGGCTGGCACGGGCCGCCTGGTCGCTCCGCCCTGAGTACGTGGTGCTCAAGGAGATGGATGAGTATCTGAGAGGGAGAGCGCCGGGGGAAGTTCCCGCGCTGCTGGAGCAGGAGTTTTTGCGACTGGGCCTTTCGCCCGCCTCAATCACCCGGGCCGGCCCCGACCTCGCCGGGGTCCGCAGCGCCCTGGAGTGGGCCCGGCCGGGAGACTTGCTGGTGCTGGCGGTACACCAGGATCGGGAAGCGATCATCGAGCTGCTGAACCAACTGATGGCTGAGGCATGGCGCTCGGGTGAGCCGCTGCCCGCGGCGGCGGTCAGCTAAGGGGTGAGCCGGGCGAGGTAGTGCCCGTACTCATCGGGCTCGAGCACGATATCACAGCTCCACTCCTCTTCGCGAGCAATTCGTGCTAGGGTGTTCGGGTCTACGTAGAGCTGGGGAAAGGGGTCGCCCCTCTGTCCCTCATACTCGATCTGGAAGTGTAGCTCCCCGACGTAGCGTCCATCGCTGCGCTCGAGTGCCCCCGTTCGTCCCGCTTCCGGGTCCAGCCGAGCCCGTACATCGGTCGAGTCCGCGAGCACCTGACCTCCCCGCGCGACCAGCCGGCCCGCCTGCCGGAAGAATCCGCGGAGTCCCTCCAGCGTTTCGGTCAGACCCAGCCCATTCATCATCATGAACACGGTGTCGAACGGTGGCGCATCCACGTCCATCCATGTCGCCACCCGTGCATCCTTGACCCCACGCTCCTGGAGGACGCGAACCAGGGAGGGAAGGATCTCGATCGCCGTTACCTCGAGACCTCGCGCCTGGAGCGCGAGCGAATGGCAGCCGGAGCCGGCCCCGACATCCAGAACCCTCCCTCGGCACAGCTCCAACGCAAACTGCTCCAATCGGGGGAACTCTTCGGGACTCCGGAAGAAGTAGGATAGGGGCACCTCGTCGCGCTCGAAGTCATCGTAGACGACCATAGTCGCGTCCTGCTTTCCACGATGGAAGGCTTCCATAGCGGCCGCGTGCGGCTGCCAGGCGTTCAGATCCACGCGGTTATCTTCATCGGGTACCGGTCACCTTCCAAGGAACCTCTCGTTTGTTGAAGCTTTCCCCTCCTGCTCCTCCCCGGCAGCGCGCATGGAGTCCGCTCGCGATAAGTGCGGCGGCACACGTCGTCCTCATGCTGGCTGCGGCCGGGCTCAGTCGGGACCGCACGGCAGTGGCGGAAAACGAGCCCGAGAGGGAGCAGTCTGCCTCGCGCAGGGTAGACATGATCTACGTTCCGCCCGCTGCCCCGGCGCCACCCCCTGAACCGGCGCAGCCGCCGAGGCCGAGCGCGCCACCCCCAGCAGTGCGCCGGGTTCCGGAGCCGGAGCCGAATGCCCCTCCGGAAGCGAAGCGGGCGGCTGGCGTCGAGTCCGATAACGATAACCTGCCGTTAGAGCCGAACGCCGAAGCCGCCCCCAAGTCACGTGCACCCGTAGCAGAAAAGCAGGCGGCCACTATGGAATCCGAGGCCCGGCGCATCTTCGGACGGCCAAGGCTCGCGACTCGAGCCGGTGCGGGGCCGCAGGCGATTCGGCCGATGGAAGCCTGGATGCCTGAGCGCTCGGATCGCTGCATTCCCACGCAGCCGGAGCCGAGTGATTCAGCGCGGCCCCAGGAGTTCGGCACCGTCCAAGGAAAGATTTACCGGCAGGACAACGGGCGACCGCTGGCGGGAGCACATCTTCAGATGGTGGGCACACCGTATGTGGCGTTCACCGATGGCAGCGGCGAGTATCGATTCCGATTCGATCTGTCGCTGGCCGGAAACTGCCGCACTCAGTACGTGAAGGTGACGGCCGCGGGATACGAATCGCGACTGCTGGTGCTGGTGTTGAGGCCGAACAGGAGTGAGGACGTGCACCTGCGGAGACGCTGAGGCGAGGCTCACCTGATCAGGGTGAGGACGAGCGCCGCGCTTGCAATCAGGGTAGAGGCCGCGGCCACATAGATCAGCAGACGAT
>Ga0307410_10001749_pt1 | contig 10043 bp, 10 predicted proteins | sample 322Ometagenome_3_FD_203707 | JGI IMG/M metagenome (GOLD analysis project Ga0307410, IMG submission 203707) | Maize rhizosphere microbial communities from greenhouse at UC Davis, California, United States - 322HYB-O-3 | ecosystem: Host-associated > Plants > Roots > Rhizosphere > Soil | place...
TGACGCGATCTCCGGCGCCCCGAAACCCGCCAGCTTGCGCGTGGCGCGCTTGCGCGCCGCGTCGAATGCCTTCGCCTGCAGGCCCGTCGCTTGCTGTGCGTCGGCGCCCTTGAGGCCATCCGCCCACGCCAGCACCACGAGCTGCGCGTCCGGATCTTCACGGCAGGTCGCGAGCAGCGCCCGGAACTGCTCGCCGGCCAGCAGTTCCACCTCGGGCGAGCGGCGGTCCGCGCCATCGAGCGTGTCGATCGGCACGCGATGGTCGATGGGACTGGTGCGCGCGCCCTTGCGCGCATTGCTCGCCTCGCTGTGCATGGCCGATTTCAGCACCTTGAGCGGATGGACGTCGCGCGGAAAACGACGCTCGCCGCTCAGCAATTTGACATAGACCTCGTGCAGCAAATCCTCACCCTTCGACTCGCGCAGACCCCGCGCCAGGAAATCGGCGATGCGTTCCGCACGCCGCAGGTCCGCTTCACTCAGCTGCGCGAGGGCATCCTGCACTTCCTGGAAGTTCAGCCGCCCCGGGTCGCCCGAGCTCCACGCCACCCTCTACCCCCTTGATTCCCAGGACTCCGAGCTCCTCTCCCGTGGACGTCCTGCAAAAAATTTTCCCGGCGGCGTCCGAGCCGGCGGGCGAAGTAGTCCTTGTAGGTGTAAACCAAAAACAACTCAAGGAATACAAAAATGAACGTTATCCAGACTTGCACCAACCCCGTCCGCATCCGCATCGAGGACGAGACCAACGCCGGCAGCGGCGGCGGCAACACCGGCCAGGACTTCTCGCTGGAGGCGATCGGCGAGCAATACGCGGTGTTCATCAAGGTCGAGAACACCTCCGAGCCGCCGCAGAACGGCTGATCCATCGCAATGCCGATGCGAAGCGCCTCAGGGATGGGACGCTTCCTTCGGTCGTTTGCCTGCCGCTTTTGCGGTAGTCAAGGAACACTGCGCGCGGGTCCGCGTGCGCACCTTGCTGGCCGCGATGCCCGCGGCGGGCATAGCATCGACCGATGGAACTACTCAACGATGCCGCGCGCCGCGCAATCGCCTATCTGCAGTCGCTCGACGGCCGCCCGGTGCGCGCCGACCCGGACGCCGCCTCGCGTCTCGACCAGTGGCTGGTGCCCGCGCCGCAGAAACCCACGGCGGATCACGAGGTGCTGGCGCAGCTCGACGAATTCGTGTCGCCGGCAACCATGGCCATGGCCGGGCCGCGATTCTTCGGTTTCGTGATCGGCGGATCGCTGCCGGTCACCGTCGCCGCGAACTGGCTCGCGACCGCCTGGGACCAGAACACCTGTTACGACGGACCGACGCCGGGCGTGGCGCGCGTGGAGGAGATCACCCGGCGCTGGCTGCTCGAGCTGCTCGGACTGCCGCACGAATGCGCGGTCGGATTCGTCACCGGGGCGACGCTGGCCAACTTCACCGCTTTGGCCGCCGCGAGGAACTCCGTGCTCGGTCGCTGCGGATGGAACGTCGAGGCCGAAGGCCTGTTCGGCGCACCGCCCATCCAGGTGGTGGTCGGCGAGGAGGCTCATCCGTCGATGATCAAGGCGCTGGGCATGCTCGGGCTCGGCCGCAACCGCCTGGCACGCGTGCCCGTGGATTCACAGGGCCGCATGCGCGCCGACAAACTACCCCGGCTCACCGCGCCTTCCATCCTTTGCCTGCAGGCCGGCAACGTGAACAGCGGCGCCTTCGATCCGTTCCACGAGTTGTGTACGGCGGCGCGCGAGGCGGGCGCGTGGATCCACGTGGACGGCGCATTCGGCCTCTGGGCGCTGGCCTCGAAGGCGTTCGCGCCCCGGACGCGCGGACTGGAGCTCGCCGACTCCTGGGCCACCGACGCGCACAAGTGGCTCAACGTGCCCTATGACAGCGGCATCGCCTTCGTGCGCGACGCGCATGCGGTGCAGTCCGCCATGGCGATCACCGCCGAGTACCTGCCCACGCAGGGCGAGCGCCGCCATCCATCCGATTACGTGCCGGAGCTGTCGCGGCGCGCCCGCGCCACGGAGATCTACGCGGCCTTGAAGCACCTCGGCGCGGAAGGCCTGGCGCACCTGATCGAGCGCAACTGCGCGCAGGCGCGGCGTTTCGCCGCGGGGCTCGAGGCCGCCGGTCATGAAATCCTCAACGAGGTGGTGCTGAACCAGGTGGTGGTCAGCTTCGGCGACGCCGAGCGCACGCGCCGTGTCATCGACGCCATCCAGCGCGACGGCACCTGCTGGGCGGGCGGCACGGTCTGGCAGGGCCGGACGGGCATGCGCATCAGCGTGTCGTCGTGGGCCACCACCGGCGCAGACGTCGAACGCAGCCTCGCGGCCATGGTGCGCTGCGCCCGGGAGTGTGCGTAGTCCGCCGCGCCGGGCGCCGACCGGGCCCGTATATAAAGAGTGACCCTCGCCGCGGCGCTGGCTTTCGCCGCAAATTCGTCCATCTTTCGCCGCTCTTTCAGGTCTTTCCCCGCGGGGCTGTCTAGCTTCCGGCCCGATCGATTCACCAGAACGACGCCGGGAGATACGCATGAAGAAGAGCATCCATCGATTCGCGGCTGGCCTCGCCGCGGCCATCGGCATTTTTGCCCCGCCCGCCGGGGCCACCAACTCGAACGCGGAGGTCATCGTCGAATGGAACCAGTTGCTGCAGGCCAACATGCCGTCGACGGCTGGACTGCTGACGCCTCGCTACTTCGCGATGCTGCACATCGCCATGTTCGACGCGGCCAACGCGATCGAGCGCGAGTACACGCCGTATCACGCGCGCCTGCTCGCGCACCCGGCCGCATCAACAGAGGCCGCCGCCGCACAGGCCGGCCACGACGTGCTGGTCGCGTTGATACCGACGCCGGAAGCCAGGGCGGCTTTCGACGCCGCGCTGCAGGCACGGCTCGCCGGTATCCAGCCGTGGCGAGCCGCCGCCGGTAGCGCGGTCGGCCACCAGGCCGCGAGCGACATCATCGGCTGGCGCGCGCATGACGGCAGTGGCGCTCCGAATCCGGTGTTCACGTTGCCCACGTTTCCGGGCCTGTGGCAGCCGACGTCCGCGCAGGGTGCGCAGTTCGTGCTGTTCGGCGAAGTCACGCCATTCGCGCTGCTCACGCCGACGCAGTATCTGCCCGATCCCCCGCCGACCCTGACCAGCGAGCGCTACACCAGGGACTTCGACGAGGTGAAGACCCTGGGCTCGGCCACCAGCACCGTGCGCACCGCCGAGCAGACCCAGACGGCGCGCCTGTTCGCCAGCGTCGGCAACAGCACCATCCATTTCGCGATGTGGAACATCGTTGCGCGCGACGTGGCGCGCCGGGCCCACTGGTCGCTGGTCGACACGGCCAGGTTGTTTGCCCTGATGAACGCCTCGATGCACGACGGGTTGCAGTCCTCGCACACCAGCAAGTTCGTCTACGGGCTGTGGCGCCCGGTCACGGCGATCCGCCGGGCGGACGAAGACATGAATTCGGCCACGGTCGCCGATGCCGGGTGGACGCCGCTCCTCACCACGCCGCCGTATCCCTCGCACTCGAGCAACCAGACCTGCGTGGGTGTCAGCTCCGCGCGGGCGCTGGCACGCGCGTTCGGCCGCGACGACGTGCCGTATTCGGTCACCTGGACCGGCACGGGCGGCAACGCGGATGTCACGCGCCAGTACACGAGCTTTTCGGAACTGGCGCAGCAGCAGGCGCGCAGCCGCGTGTACGGCGGCATCCACTTCGACTTCGAGCTCGAGGCCAGCAGCGAGAGCTGCACGAAAGTCGCCGACTGGGTGGCGGATACCAAGGCGCGGCCACTGCGCACAGCCTGGCCGCATTGACCGCGCGAGTTCGATCATGCGGCGAGGCTCACTGCCTCGCCGCATGACGGCGAACCATCACTTCGGATAGAGGATGTTCGGAATTTCGGTCACCGAATCGACCGGCAGGCTGTTCTTCTTCGCCGCCTCGCGCACCGCCGCCTCGCTCGGGCCGGTGTAGATGCAGAACGTCTTCGTCCGGTCCGCATTCACGTAGGAGTGCACCCAGGTGACGCCCAGCTCCTGGTTGTTGTCGTTGACCACTTTCTTCACGTCCGCGTTCACGCCGTCGAGCGCGCCCGCCGGGAAGGTTCGCTGGATCAGGTAACGGCGCGGGGCCGGCACCGGCACCGCGTCAGCACGGTTCGCATTCATCGATATCTCCTTGGGTTCAGGTGCGGAGATATTGCGGACGCGGGGCCGGATGCTGAATGACCCGTCGTCCGCGGTTCTTGCTCAATCGTTCGTGGCGCTGAGATTCAGCAGGCTGGCGATGCCGGCGATCAGTTCGCGCGGCTCCACCGGCTTGGAAACGTGCATCTGGAAGCCCGCCAGCAAGGCGCGCTGGCGATCGTCGGCACGGGCGTAGGCGGTGAGCGCGATCGCGGGCAGGTTGCGAATGGCGCTCGAATGCATCGCGCGGATCTTGCGGATGAGCTCGTAGCCGTCGAAGTCCGGCATGCCGATGTCGCTGATCAGGATGTTCACGTCCTCGTGCGTGACGACGCTGAGGGCCTCCGCGCCGCTTTCGGCCAGCAGGCAGCGTCCGCCATGCTCTTCGATGAGGCGGCACAGGAGGATACGCGCGTCGGCCTGGTCGTCGACCACCAGCGCCTTCACGCCCTCGAGGGTGGGTAGTTCGATGGTGCTGACGTCGACGTCGCTGAATGCCGGCCGCTCGTCCCGCCTGCCCTCCTCGGTGCGGAGCACCGAGATCGGCAGCGCGACCACGAAGGTCGCACCCTGGCCCTCGCCCGCGCTCTTCACCCGCACCGAGCCGCCGTGCAGCTCGACCAGGTGCTTCACGATCGAGAGCCCGAGCCCCAGGCCCCCATGCCGCCGCGTCGTGGACGAATCCGCCTGCCGGAACCGGTCGAACACGAACGCCAGGAATTCCGGCTTGATGCCGGCGCCGGAGTCCTCGACGGACACTTCGACGTGCGAATTGACCCGTTCCATGACCACGTCGATGCGTCCACCGGAAGGCGTGAACTTGACCGCATTGGTCAACAGGTTCCAGAACACCTGCTGCAGGCGTCCCGGATCGCCACGCAGCCGGCCGGCGCGCGCGTCCAGCGTGACGCGCAGGCGCAGCTTCTTCGCTTCGATCGACAGCTTGACCGCGTCCAGCGCCGCATTGACGACTTCGCCCAGATCGAGCGGCTGCACGTCGAGCTGCACCTTGCCCGAGATGATCCGGCTCATGTCGAGCAGGTCGGCGATGATCTGACCCTGGATGCGCGCGTTGCGCTCGATGGTCTCGAGTCCGCGACCGTGGTCATCGCTGCCGGGATCGATGCGGCGCAACAGCGTGGCCCATCCGAGGATGGCGTTCAGCGGCGTGCGCAGCTCGTGTGACACGGTCGCGAGGAATTCGTCTTTCAGCCGGCCCACCCGCTCCGCTTCCTCGCGCGCCGCGCGCTCGGCCCTGAGTGTTTCTTCGCGATCCGCCTGCAGCTGCTTGGACTCGGTGATGTCCACGCAGGTGCCGATGTATCCCGAAAACGAGCCGCCCGGACCTTCGAACAACGGATTGGCCTGCTCGATCAGCCAGCGCGCCACGCCATCCGCACGGCGCACGCGGTATTCCGAACGGAACGGACGGCGCGTGTCGAACCCTTCCGCGTAGTTTTGCAGGCATCGCGCCAGGTCGTCTTCGTGGACATTCTGCGTCCAGCCGAAGCCGGCTTCCTGATGCGACGCGCGCCCGGTGAAGTCCAGCCAGCCCTTGTTGAACCAGTTGCGCGCCTTGGTGTGATCGGCCATCCAGATGAGCACCGGCGCGGAGTCCGCCATGAGCCGGAAGCGCTCGTTGCTGACGCGCAGCCCTTCCTCGGCGCGCTTCTGCAGCGTGATGTCGCGGGCGATCTTGGACGCGCCGACGATTTCTCCGGCGGCGTTGCGCACCGGCGAGATGGTCAGCGAGATGTCGACGAAGCTGCCGTCCTTGCGGACCCGCACGGTCTGGTAGTGATCGACGCGTTGTCCCGCGCGCAGCTGGGCGAGGATGGCGGGCTCCTCGTCGAGCCGGTCGGCCGGAATGAGAATGGTGATGGACTTGCCGATCACCTCTTCGGGCGCGTAGCCGAACATGCGCGTCGCGCCTTCGTTCCAGGTGACGATGGTGCCGTCGAGGCTCTTGCTGATGATCGCGTCGTCCGAAGACTCCACGATGGCCACCAGCCGGCTGCGCAGGAACTCCCCGTCCTTTTCTCCGATATCGCCTCGGTTCATCAGCTCGCGGCCCCTGACGAGGCTCTTGGACTCGTTGTTGCGGAGCCGCGAGACTACCCTAGTCACCCGCACGATCGGATCAGCAACGTCCTACACGTTTTTCACGGAAGACAACGACGCTCCGGCGCTAACAAAATGGCGCGCGCGATGGCCAATGTCTCGTCCCCGGCATGTCGGACAGTCGCACGGGCAACTCGATCGCGGCGCCGACTGTCCGCGCAAGGTGCGCCGCGTAGGGTGCGCGCTCCCACCTCTTCGCGGAGCGCACATGAATTCGAGGATCTGGATTCCCGCAGTCGCCGGCGCCCTGCTGTTGGCGGCCTGCGGGCAGCGCGACAGCAACCCGACTCCCGGTGGTGATTCGACTCCCGGCAACGACAACGCGCCGAGCGCGGCCGGTGATACGGCGACAACCCCCGGCGGCAATGCCGGTGACGCGACCACGACGCCCGGCACGCCCAGCACACCCGCGGAAAATCCGCCGGCCGGCAGCCCGGAAGGTGAGACCCAGCCGACGAACCCGCCGCCCAACAGCGGCCAATAGACCCGGCTACTGCACCACCGGCAACACCACGGCGCTGGCATTCGCGCCGCCGAACCACACGCTCTGCGTGGCCTTCTTATAGTCGCCGGGCTTGGCCCACATGATGTTGTCGACGTACGTCTGCGGATTGCGGTCGTACAGCGGAAACAGCGTCGACTGCACCTGCACCATGATGCGATGGCCCGGCAGGAACACGTGGTTCACGTCCGGCAGCTTCCAGCTGAAGCGCTCCACCTTGTTGGGCTTGAGCGGCGCCGGCTGCGCGAAGCTCTTGAGGTAACGCCCGCGGAAGATCTCGATGCCGATGGGCAGCTCGTAACCGGCCATGCCGGGCTTGGCGCCCTGCGAAGCGACTTCCGGCACGTCGTTGGGATAGACGTCGATCAGCTTCACCACCCAGTCGGCATCGGTTCCCGTGGTGGAGGCAAACAACTCGACTTCGGGCGCGCCCATGATGTGCACGGCCTTGTCGAGCGGCGCACTTTTCCACGAAGCCACGTCCGGCCGATCCGTGACGAAGCGCTGGTCGCGGATCAGCCAGGGCTTCCACTGCGTCGCGTCGTTCATGTCGATGGGGCGCGGCAGGAACGGCACCGGCTTCGCCGGGTCGCTCACGTACTCCTCCTTCCCCGCCGCCTTCGGCCTGTCGAACGACGCCGTGCCACCGGCCGCCAGGTAGATAGGCTTGGCCACGCCCATCGGCCAGCGGTCGGACTTCTGCCACTGGTTGATGCCGGTCGCATAGGTGAGCACCGGCGGTGACTTCGGATCCGGGCCGCCCTTGAGGTAGTGATCGAAGAACGGCTTCACGTATTCCACGCGCCACTCGCGCGCGGTGTCGCCCGTGAACGTGAGCGCGCCGAGATCGTAGCCGTAATGGTTGGCACCCGAATGCCGCCACGGCCCGATGTGCAGCGACACCATGTCGTTGTTCTTGTCCTTGGGCTCGAGCGCGCGGTATACCGCCGGCGCGCCGTAGCTGTCCTCCTGGTCCCACTGCCCGACTTCGAGCATGGTCGGCACCTTGAGCGGGTGCGCAGCCAGCCATTTGTCGACGGCCTGGCCGGACCAGAACTCGGTGTAGGCCGGGTTCTCGAGGAACTTGCGCACGCCCGGAAATTGCGTGATGCCCAGCATCCTGGCGTAGTCGCCGGCGGACCCCGCCTCGAGGTAACGCGTGTAGTCATCGCCCGCGCCCAGCGCGAAACTGCCGCCGCCATTGGCCTTGTTGGTGCCCTGGCCGACGGCGAAATCGAAGGCGCTGATGCGGAACGCGCCGTTGTGGAACCAGTCGTCGCCCATCCAGCCGTCCACCATCGGGCTCTGTGGCACGGCGGCCTTCACCGCCGGGTGCGGATTGATGAGGGTCATCAGCGTGGTGAAGCCGAGGTAGCTCGAGCCGATCACGCCGACGTTGCCATTCGACTCCGCGATGTTCTTCGTGATCCACTCGATGGTGTCGTAGGCATCCGTGGATTCGTCGATGCCGGTGTCGTTCAACGGCCCGACGATCGGCCGGTTCAGCACCCACGCGCCTTCCGAGCGGTGCAGCCCGCGGATGTCCTGGTAGACACGGACGTAGCCGTCCTCGACGAATTCCGCGTCCATGATCTCGACCACGTCGACGATGCGCTGGCTGGCGGTGCGATGCACCGACTTGTGCGCGTCGTACGGCGTGCGCGACAGCAGGATCGGACCGCGGGTCACGCCCTTCTTCATGATCCAGGTCGTGTACAACTTCACGCCATCGCGCATCGGCACCATCGCCTCCTTGCGGATGAAGTCGGCGAAGGGCAGCGTCGATTCGTACTTCTCGACGAAGTCCGATGTCATCGGGGTAACCCTGGGCGGGTCCTGCGCGAGCGCAGCCGTGGCGATGAGAAGAATTCCGGCGGCGAGCAGTGAATGTGAACGGGTAATGAGGTGTGTCATGGCCGCGAAGCCTAACCGCATGACTGTCCGTCCGCCATGTCTGCCCGGGCGCGCGCACGGCTTGCCGCGCCAACGTTCTGCCGGACTCATCGGGTCCTGTTCTTTTTCACGATCACGGCGAGGATGAGCAGGTAGCTGATCAATCGCACGATGTAGATGAATTCGTTGCCGGCATTCGGATTGTCGAGGAAGAGGAATGCCACGCGGTTGATACCTTCCAGCAGGAAGGCGGCCGCGAAACCCAGGAACAGCATGTCGTGCGTCGAGCGCCAGAATTTCAGGAAGAAGCCGGCCGCCACCAGCGAGCAGGTCACGATGACTCCGAGCAAAAAGCCTTCGATCATGACTGGTCGCTCTCGAACACCAGGCCATAGATGAGCGGCAACATGGCCGCGGCGGCGATGCCCAGGCGCCAGCGGTACAGGTCGACGCCCGGCGCGACGAACAGGTCGGCGAGCAGCAGCGCATTCGAGACGCTCAGTCCGACGAAACACAGGCCGGCCCACAGCAGCAGGCGCCTGCGCACCAGACCATAGGCACGCAGCAGCAGCAGTGCGCACAAACCCGCCACCAGCGTGCCGAGGATGTTGACGATCAGTTGAAGCATGTCATCGGTCCTTCTTGAGATCGAATGCGCGGGCGAATTCCTGGATGGACGCGGAAGGCTTTGCGTGGATGATCATCGCGACACGTGACAGATTGGCCTGGTAACAGCGGGCGAGCTCGGCCACTCTCGTGCGCAGCTCGGGCGTGGCGGGCCCATAACGATAGCCGGGATGCTCGTCCTGGCGGACCACCAGCCCCCGGCGCCGCAGGACCTCGAGGATTTCGTACGCCCGTGGCTCGGCGATGTAATTCCGCGCGGCGATCTCCGACACCTGCCAGTCCCGACCCTCCTCCTGGCTCATCATCAGCAGGGTCTCGACCTGCGGCACATTGTCGATGTTCTCCTCGATGAAGCGCCGTACTTCCTCGGGGACCTGGTTGTCGGGTGACATCACGCAGCCACCGCCTGGCGCACCTCGCCGAGCGCCCCGACGAAGCGGGTGTGCCAGGCATGGATGCAATTGCGCCGGAGCGCGGCGAGCATGGATTGATGTCTTTCCCGACGTTCGCCGAGCGGCATGGTGAAGGCCTGCTGGATGGCGTGGGCCATGGCGACCGTGTCGTAGGGATTGACCAGCACGGCGGCCCCCAACTCGTGCGCGGCGCCCGCCAGCGTCGAGAGCACGAGCACGCCGGGGTCGGCCGGATCCTGGGCGGCGACGAATTCCTTGGCGACCAGGTTCATGCCGTCGCGGACCGGCGTGACGAT
>Ga0307410_10001751_pt1 | contig 10041 bp, 11 predicted proteins | sample 322Ometagenome_3_FD_203707 | JGI IMG/M metagenome (GOLD analysis project Ga0307410, IMG submission 203707) | Maize rhizosphere microbial communities from greenhouse at UC Davis, California, United States - 322HYB-O-3 | ecosystem: Host-associated > Plants > Roots > Rhizosphere > Soil | place...
TGCGCCGAGCGCGCGTACGCCCTCGTCGAGTCCCGGCGCGACGAGCGGCAGCCACCAGCGCGCGGTGGCGCCGAACAGGAGCGCGAAGGCCCCAAAGCCGACGGCCACGCCCTGGGCGCACGTCCAGGCAGTCTGGCGGCGCTCGCTCGGCTCTGCGGCGGCGAGCAGCGGCACGAGCGCGTTGACGAGCGTGCCGCTCACGACGAGGACGCCGAACTGCGGCACCGACATCGCTGCGACGTACGCGTCCGTGGCGCTGCCCGGACCCACCGCAGTGAAGAGCAGCCACTGCTGCGCGAAGCCGAGCGCGATGGAGGCCACCGTGCAGGCGGCAAGCACCGCCGACAGACCGTAGGCCGAACGCGGCGCCGTGAGCGGGTCGGCCAGCGCGGCGGGAGGCGAGCGCACGCGTCAGCCGTGGAGCGCGAGCGACAGCTGCTCGCGCCAGTCGGGCAGGCGGACGCCGAGCGTCTCGCGAAGCTTCGAGCAGTCGAGCGCCGAGTACGCGGGGCGGGACGCCGGCGTCGGGTACTCGCTCGTGGTGATCGGCACGACGCGCTCGCAACGTTGCTCTTCACGCCTCGGGTCCTGCGCCAGCAGCGCCTCGGCGAACCCGTGCCAGCTCGTGACCCCGGCGGCGGAGATGTGGTAGACACCCTGCGCGTCGCGAACGGCGCCGGCGCGCCACCGTTCGCGCTCGAGCAGCGCGCGCAGTGCCTGGCAGGTGCCGCCGGCGACCATGCGTGCCCAGGTCGGCGCGCCGCACTGGTCGTTCACCACCCGCAGCTCGGTTCGCGCGCGCGCGAGGCCCAGCATCGTGAGCAGGAAGTTGCGCCCCCGGAGCGCGTACACCCAGCTGGTGCGGAACACCAGGTGGGCGGCGCCCGACGCCGCGAGCGCCTGCTCGCCGCGCAGCTTGGTCGCGCCGTACACGCTCAGCGGCCCTGTCGCGTCGGTCTCCACGTAGGGCAACCGCTTTCGCCCGTCGAACACGTAGTCGGTCGAGAAGTGAACGACGGCCGCGCCGAGCGCCCGCGCCTCCTCGCCGAGCACGCCCGGCGCCTCGGCGTTCACCGCCTCGCACACCTCGCGGTCGGACTCCGCGCGGTCCACGGCGGTGTACGCTCCGGCGTTGAGGATCACCGACGGGCGGCACTCGCGCACGAACCGGCGCAGGCCGTCCGCGTCCGCCAGGTCGAGCGCTGCGCGCTCGGGCGCCACCACACGCCCGAGCGGCGCGAGCTCGCGAACGAGCTCGTACCCGAGCTGCCCGGCGGCCCCGGTCACGAGAAAGATCGGCTGGGCGCCCACCCGTTAGTCCGCGTAGCTCGGCAGGCGGTCCGGGGCGATCGCGCTCAGCGGCTGCGCTCGCGCGTCCTTGTCGGACAGTGTCGGCGCTGCCACGGGCCACTCCACCCCGATCTCCGGGTCGTTCCATGCGATCGAGAGATCGAACTCGGCGCGGTAGGGGACCGTGCACTTGTAGAAGACGACCGCCTCGTCGGACGTGACCACGAAGCCGTGCGCGAACCCCGCCGGTACGTACAGCTGGTGCGCGTTCTCGCAGGACAGTCGGCAGCCCACCCAGCGGAGGTAGGTGGGCGAGCCCCGCCGGATGTCCACGGCGACGTCGAACACCTCGCCCCGCAGCACCGACACGAGCTTGCCCTGCGACTGGGGGTACTGCACGTGCAGCCCGCGCAGTACACCCGCCGCCGAGCGTGACACGTTGTCCTGCACGAACGTGGGCGCGATGCCGAGCCCCGCGTAGCGCTCCTGCTGCCACACTTCGAGGAACGCGCCGCGCGGATCGCGGAAGACGCGCGGCTCCAGAAGCAACACGCCGGGCAGCGCCGTCTCCGTCACCCTCATCGTGCCGCCTCCTGGCGGAGCACCTCGAGCAGGTACTGGCCGTACGCGTTCTTGCTCATCGGCTGCGCGAGCGCCTCGAGCTGCGCCGCGTCGATGAAGCCCATGCGCCACGCGATCTCCTCGGGGCAGGCGACCTTGAGCCCCTGCCGCTTCTCGATGATCTCGATGAACCCGGCCGCCTGGTGCAGCGACTCGTGAGTTCCGGTGTCCAGCCACGCCATCCCGCGGCCGAGTAGCTCCATGTGGAGCTGGCCGCGGCGAAGGTATTCCATGTTGACGTCGGTGATCTCGTACTCGCCGCGCGCCGAGGGCGAGAGCGAGGCGGCGATGTCGAGCACCTGGTTGTCGTAGAAGTACAGGCCGGTCACCGCGTAGTTCGACTTCGGCTGCCGCGGCTTCTCCTCGATGCTGGTCACGCGCCCGGAGGCGTCCAGCTCGGCGACGCCGTACCGCTCGGGGTCGGTCACACGGTAGCCGAAGATCGTCGCGCCGGCGCCGCGCGTCGCCGCCGACTCGAGGCAGCGGGTCAGCCCCGTGCCGTAGAAGATGTTATCCCCCAACACCAGCGCGGAGGCGTCGCGGCCTACGAAGTCGCGGCCGATGACGAAGGCCTGCGCGAGGCCGTCGGGGCGCGACTGCTGGGCGTAGGCGACCGACATCCCCCACTGGGAGCCGTCGCCGAGGAGCTGCGCGAAGCGGGGCAGGTCGTCCGGCGTGCTGATGAGCAGGACGTCTCGGATGCCCGCGAGCATCAGCGTCGTGAGCGAGTAGTAGATCAGCGGCTTGTCGTACACGGGGAGGAGCTGCTTGCTGACCACGCGCGTGACGGGGTAGAGCCGGGTGCCCGACCCGCCCGCGAGGACGATCCCCTTCACCGCCCCCCCCCTACCCCGGCCCCCAGGCCCAGCCGCTCGCCTCGGTAGGCGCCGGAGTGCACCCGGGCGCTCCACCCGCCGTTGGCGAGGTACCAGGCGACTGTCTTGCGCAGCCCCGTCTCGAACGTCTCGTGCGCGCGCCATCCGAGCTCCCGCTCGATCTTGCCGGCGTCGATGGCGTAGCGCCGGTCGTGCCCCGGCCGGTCGGCGACGAAGGTGATCAGCCGCTCGCGCGGGCCGGTCGCGTCGGGTGCGAGCTCGTCGACCAGCGCGCACACGGCGCGCACCACGTCGATGTTCCGGCGCTCGTTGCCGCCGCCCACGTTGTAGGTCTCCCCGAGTCGCCCGCGGTCGAGAGCCGCGAGCAGCGCGGCCGCGTGGTCCTCCACGTACAACCAGTCGCGCACGTTGTCGCCGCGCCCGTACACGGGGAGCGGCTTCCCCGCGAGCGCGTTCAGGATGGTGAGCGGGATCAGCTTCTCGGGAAACTGGTAGGGCCCGTAGTTGTTCGAGCAGTTCGTGGTGACCACCGGCAGCCCGTAGGTGTGGTGCCAGGCGCGCGCCAGGTGGTCGGACGCCGCCTTCGACGCCGAGTACGGCGAGTTCGGCTGGAAGGGCGTGTCCTCCGTGAACAGGCCCGTCGGGCCCAGCGAGCCATACACCTCGTCGGTGGACACGTGCACGAAGCGGAACGCGTCCCGGCGGGCCGGAGCCAGCGCGCGGTGGTGCGCCAGCGCGGCCTCCAGCAGCGTGAACGTGCCTACCACGTTCGTCTCGATGAACGCCGCGGGCCCGTCGATCGAGCGGTCCACGTGCGACTCCGCCGCGAGATGGATCACCGCGTCCGGCTCGTAGCGGTCGAACACTCCGCGTAGCGCCGCCGCGTCGCAGATGTCCACGCGCTCGAATGCGTACCGCGGGTCGTCCGCCACTTCGGCGACCGAGTCCAGGTTGGCCGCGTAGGTGAGCTTGTCCACGACCACGACCGCGTCGCCGGTGTTCCGGATGATTCTGCGAACCAGCGCCGAGCCGATGAAGCCCGCCCCGCCCGTGACGAGCACGGTCCTCACGCGATCTTCTCCGCGGGCGGCGCGGAAGCGTGCACCCGGCCCCTCATCCGCGCGCGGGGGACTCGACGACACGACCGGACTGCTCGGCGCGCGCGGCGGCCAGATCGGCGTCCACCATCATCTCGACGAGGCCACGAAAGCCCACTTTCGGCTCCCAGCCGAGGTCGCGGCGCGCCTTGCTCGCGTCTCCCAACAGCAGGTCCACCTCGGCGGGGCGGTAGTATTTCGGGTCGATGGTCACGTGCTCGCGCCAGTCGAGGTCCAGCCGCTCGGCCGCCACCTCGAGGAACTCGCGCACGGAGTGCGTCTCCCCCGTCGCGATCACGTAGTCGTCGGCGCGCTCCGCCTGCAGCATGCGCCACATCGCGTCCACGTAGTCGCCCGCGAACCCCCAGTCGCGCCGCGCCTCGAGGTTGCCGAGCGCCAGTCCGTCCTGCAGGCCGAGCTTGATGCGCGCCAGACCCACCGTGATCTTGCGCGTCACGAAGTTCTCTCCGCGCCGCGGACTCTCGTGGTTGAACAGGATCCCGCACGACACCGGCAGGGCGTAGCTCTCCCGGTAGTTCACCGCGATGTGGTGCGCGAACACCTTCGCGCACGCGTACGGCGAGCGTGGGTGAAAGGGCGTGCGCTCCGTCTGCGGCGTCTCCGACACCGTGCCGTACTGCTCGCTCGACGACGCCTGGTAGAAGCGCGGGGACATGCCCAGGTTCCGCAGCGCTTCCAGTAGCCGCAGCGTACCCACGCCGGTGACCTCGACGGTGTACTCCGGGACGTCGAAGCTCACCCGGACGTGGCTCTGCGCTCCCAAGTTGTAGACCTCGTGCGGCTGCACCTGCGCCAGCACGCGCTGCAGCGACGACGAGTCGTTCAGATCCCCGTAGTGCAGCCGAAGCGGCGCGCCGGACGCCGAGTCCGGGCCGTGCAGGTGCTCGAGCCGCTGGCGGTTCACGGTGCTGGAACGGCGCACGATACCGTGCACTTCGTACCCCTTGCCGAGCAGCAGCTCGACGAGGTACGAACCGTCCTGGCCGGTGACGCCGGTGATCAACGCCCGCTTCTGGCTCACGCCCACTGGCTCCGCGCTGGGTCCGTGCGCGGGCCCTTCCCGCGCGCTGCCGGTCGGGCTTGCCGCCGGCTGGGAGGGAGTATAACGGGGCGCGGAAAACTCTGGCCACCCCGCCGCCCGCCGTCAGTTGGCCGCCGCGGGTGCGGCCGACGGGATCAGGTGGCCACCGCGCTCACGTGGCCGGCGACGACGCGCCACCCGCCGGCCGCCTCGCGCCAGACTCGCGTGTAGCGAAACGGCCCCGCGAACGCCGCGCCCTTGAAGCTGCCGGCCATCTGCATCCGCACGCTGACGACGGCCACCGCGCCGAACCGCTGAATGTGCTCGTCGCTCGGCTCCAGACGCGTGATCCGCACCCAGCCCGCCCGGTGGGCCTCGAGGTCGTCCGCCTTGCCGTAGATCGCGCCGTCCGGGCCGGTGAACACCAGCGCGTCGTCCACCAGCCGATCCAGCGCGGCGACGTCGCTCGCGAGCTGAGCCTCCCGGAGCGCCGCCTCGGCGGCGCGCAACGAGTCGCCGGCGCGGGCGCTGGACGACAGGTCGGGCATGCGGCGAGAACTCCGAAGGCGGCGGGCTGTGGGACGCTCGGGCGGAGGAGGCTACGCCGGCTCGATCTGGGCCCCGTCGCGCCGGAGCCGGCTGGCCGTCGCCTCGTCCAGCCGCGCGGTGAGCACCAGAAATTCTCCATCCGATCCCTGCTGCAGCACCTCGCCGTTGCGGTGCAGGTCGGCCAGGAGCTTCCCGTCGCTGGCTGGCACGCGCACGCGGCTCACCGGACGCGCCTTCCTCACGGCCACCAGCAGCGCCCGCCGCAGCGGCTCGAGCCCGCCGTCGGTCGTGGCAGAGACGAAGATGGAGTTCGGCAGCAGGTTCGTCACGCGCTCCTGAAGGGCGAGGAGCCGGTCGTGATCGAGCGCGTCCACCTTGTTGAACACGTGCAGCACCGGCCGGTCGAGCGCGCCGAGCTCCTGCAGCACCTGGTCCACCACGAGTCGGTGCTCCTCCCAGACCGGGTGGCTCGCGTCGATCACGTGCAGCAGGAGGTCGGCGTCGTTCACCTCCTCGAGCGTAGCGCGGAACGACGCCACCAGGTGGTGCGGCAGCTTGCGGATGAAGCCGACCGTGTCGGTGAGCAGCGCGCGGTAGCCGTCGCCGAGGTCGGCCTCGCGGGTCAGCGGGTCGAGCGTGGCGAACAGGCGGTCCTCCACGAACACGTCCCGCGCTCCCGACATGCCGCGCAGCACCGACGACTTCCCCGCATTGGTATACCCGACCAGCGAGGCGCGGAACGTCGCCTTCCGCGACTGCCGCTGGACCTCGCGCGAGCGCTGCACCTCCGTGAGTCGCTCCTTGAGCACCTTGATACGGTGGTTGATCAGCCGGCGGTCCGTCTCGAGCTGCGTTTCGCCCGGGCCGCGCATGCCGATGCCGCCGCGAAACTTCTCCAGGTGAGTCCACATCCGCGTGAGCCGTGGCAGCGTGTACTCGAGCTGCGCCAGCTCCACCTGCATCTTCGCCTCCGCGGTGCGCGCCCGGGTGGCGAAGATGTCGAGGATGAGCTCTGCGCGGTCCATCACCCGCTTCCCCGTCGCCTGCTCGATGTTCCGGCCCTGCGCCGGGGAGAGCTCGTCGTCGAAGATGAGCAGCGTCGCGTCCTTTTCGTCGATCCGGACGCGGAGCTCCTCGATCTTGCCCTTCCCGAGGTACGTGGCCGGGTGCGGCCGGTCGAGCTGCTGCATCAGCTCGCCGACGACGACGGCGCCCGCAGTGTCGGCCAGCCGTTCGAGCTCCTCGAGGTGCTCGTCCACGTGGTGCCGGGCCTGCGAGCGCTTCAGCGGCGCGCCGACGAGGAGGGCGCGCTCAGTGGGCGGGGCGAGCGAGATCAGGTCGCGTGCGATGGGAGCCTCGGGTGATCGGGGTGCGTGCGAACTACCGGCTGGTGCTGGTGCTGCCGCGCAGCGCCGTGTAGCGGCCCGTCCGGTCGTAGGGGCGGGTGAAATTGCCGAGCGGCGTGTCCACGGTGACGTCGCCGCGCACGCGGTAGTTGACCGCGCCCGTGGACAGAAGCTGCCGTCCGGCCGCGCCCAGCCCCGCGAACTGGAAGTTGATCGGCAGGCGCACGGTGGTGGAGTCCTTGTCCTGCACGGTGAAGAGCTCGGTGATCGCGCCCGTGCCGAGCGCCGTCGAGTCCACCAGCAGCTCGTAGGTGAGGCGCGTCGCCTTCAGGTCGAACCCGTTCGGGTTGTAGACGCTGAGCACTACGTCCAGGTCGCCCCCGGTCAGTCCGATGCCGTTGATCTTCACCTCTCTGAACGACACGACCGGCTCCTCGAACACTCGCCGGCCAAGTGACGCGCAGGCGCCGGCGGCGGCGGTCGTTACGGCGGCGGTCAGGATCACCAGGAATTTGCGCATGGCTGCCTCGTAGGCCAACAGGTCAGGGTAAAGGATCGTCCGGAGGTTGATGGCCGGCTTCGGGCTCGCCGAGCCGCGCCTTCAGCTCGGCCCACCACGCCAGCCGCTTGCCGATCTCCTTCTCGAAGCCGAAGGGCCCCGGCTCGTACAGCACCGTGCCCCTCAGTCGCTCCGGCAGGTACTCCTGCGGGATGTATGCCTCGGGGACGGCGTGTGCGTACTGGTACCCCTTTCCGTACCCCAGTTCCTTCATCAGCCCGGTGGGAGCGTTGCGGATGTGCAGCGGCACCGGCTCGGCGGGACTCTCGCGGGCCATGGCCAGCGCCGCCCCCCACGCCTCGTAGACCCGGTTGCTCTTGGGCGCCGTCGCGAGGTACACCGCCGCCTCGGCCAGCGCGAGGTCCCCCTCCGGAGAGCCGAGGAAGTGGTACGTGTCGCGCGCCGCGATCGCCAGCTGCAGCGCCTGCGGGTCGGCGAGGCCGACGTCCTCGGCGGCGAACCGCACGGTGCGCCGGGCGATGTACATGGGATCCTCGCCGCCCTCGATCATCCGCGCCAGCCAGTAGAGCGCCCCCTGCGGGTCGCTCCCCCGTAGCGCCTTGTGGTACGCCGAGATGAGGTTGTAGTGCTCTTCGCCGCTCTTGTCGTAGTGAGCGAACCGCTTCTGCAGCGCGCCCCGGGCCTCCTCGGTGCCCACCCGGCCTCCCAAACCGACGTGCGTCGCCGCCGCCTCGAGCGCCGTCAGCGCGCGGCGCGCGTCGCCGTCCGCCTCGGTCGCCAGCAGGTCCAGCGCCTCGTCGGTCACGGTCAGCCGGAGCGCCCCGAGGCCGCGCTCCGGGTCCTCCAGGGCGCGACGCAGCAGCGCCCGCAGGTCGTCGGTGGTGAGCGCCTCGAGCACGAAGACCCGCGTTCGCGACAGCAGCGCGCCGTTGATCTCGAAGCTCGGGTTCTCCGTCGTCGCGCCCACCAGCGTCAGCGTCCCGTTCTCGACGCTCGGGAGGAAGGCGTCCTGCTGCGCGCGGTTGAAGCGGTGGATCTCGTCCACGAAGAGGATCGTCCCCCGCCCCATCGCCAGTCGCTCCCCTGCCTCGGCGACGATCTCCCGCACGCGCGGCACGCCCTCGGTCACCGCCGAGAACGGGACGAACTCCCGGTCCGAGTACTCGGCGATCAGCCGGCCGAGGGTCGTCTTGCCGGTGCCGGGCGGGCCCCAGAAGATCATGGAGCTCACGGCGCCGCGCTCGATGGCGTCGCGCAGCGGCTTGCCGGGGCCCAGCAGCTGCTGCTGCCCGACGAACTCGTCGAGCGTCCGCGGCCGCATGCGCGCCGCGAGGGGCTGCGCGCTCGCCGGCGGTGCGAAGAGCGAGGGCGCCGCGCCGCCGCGTTTCGAGGGCCTTCGGGACGGCATCAGTGCGCCACCGTGCGCGCGACGAAGTAGAGCGCGCAGCCCGCGAAGAAGCTGACGGGCAGCCGCCAGCCACGCCGCCCCTGGAACTCGGGCACCAGGTTCGACGCGCCCACGTACAGGGCGACGCCGGCGGACAACGCCAGCCCGTACTCGCGCAGTACCGTCAGACGGTCGGTGAGCAGCACGCCGGCCACCGTCGCCAGGCCGAGCAGCGCCGCGGCGCCGAGCGCGCGACGCCGCCCCGCGCCCGCCGCCAGGAAGATGCTGGAGATCGCCAGGCCCTCGGGCAGCTTGTGCAGCAGGATCGCGAGGAACACCAGCGTCCCGACCGAGGCGCTGACGCCGAAGCCGCTCGCGATGGCCACGCCGTCGAAGAACGTGTGCAGAAGCAGCCCGGCCAGCGCGCTCATCCCCACCGCCTCGTTCACCTCGTGGGTCTCCTCGCCGAAGTGGAAGTGGTGCACCAGCGTGTGCTGCGTGAGATGCACCAGCAGGTACCCCACCAGCGCCACTACCGCCGCCCGCTCGCCGTGTCGGCCGATCGCCTCCGGGAGAAGGCTGGTGAGCGCCACGGCGATGAGGAAGCCGGCCGACAGCGCCACCACCGCGTCCAGCGCCTGGACGCTCCAGCGCGCGCGCGACGTGACGGCCAGGGCGCCCAGCATGTTCGCGCCGGCCGCCGCCAGCGCGTAGACGACCGGCTGCACGGTCATGCCGGGTCGAGCCCGAGCAACTTGACTGCCGCGGCGAGCGCCACGTCGAGCTCCGGAGCCGGCGGGAACTCCTCGGGTCGCCGCCGCCAGCTCTTCGTCCGCACCACGCGCACCTCCTGCAGCCCCCGGCCCTGGAGCAGGTACAGCCAGCGGTCGGTCCGCCCGTACACGTACAGCTCGAGCTGTGGGTCCAGGGTGAGCTGGTCGTCCTCCGTGTACACGGCGAACTCCACGCCGCCGTTGGCGATCAGCGTCGTTTTCAGGCGGCCCACCGCCTCGCGCACGTCGGGCAGCGCGAGCGCCGTCCCGCCCCACTTGCGGCCGCTGCGCACCTCCTCTATCGCCACGTCCACGGCCGGCGGCAGTTGCTCGGCGAGGGCGTGGAAGAGGTCCACCACCCGCTCCGCGTTCGCGACCGCGTGCGCCGAGTAGTGGTCGCCACGCTTGGCGAACGTGAACCCGTCGACGTTGGACCGGAACCGCCGCCAGACGGACGCCTCCGGTTGCCTGCCGCGAAAGAACATCGCCGCCTACTGGTGGTCTGAAGGGGGACGCGCGTCGCCGCGCCACTGCCCGTACAGCTCGAGGGCCATCGCCAGCAGCACCTGGCGCTCGTTCA
>Ga0307410_10001753_pt1 | contig 10033 bp, 10 predicted proteins | sample 322Ometagenome_3_FD_203707 | JGI IMG/M metagenome (GOLD analysis project Ga0307410, IMG submission 203707) | Maize rhizosphere microbial communities from greenhouse at UC Davis, California, United States - 322HYB-O-3 | ecosystem: Host-associated > Plants > Roots > Rhizosphere > Soil | place...
CCGGCCGCAGCGTTGATCGCGACCACCTCGCCCGCCGGGGTGTCGGTGAACGGGTCGCGAACCTTCGACTCGGGGCGGAGCTTCGTCTCCTGCACCGGAAAGGTGACGGTCTGCACGAACGAGCGGGAGCGCGGCCTGTCTTCCGGCACCGGTTCACCCGCGGCTTCCACGTACGCCACCGACTCCACGTCGTCGAGCAGCTGCTCGATCGATTTGTCGCGCCGGTCGAAATACGCCCACCACTCCGGCTTCGCGTCGCGCCGGTGATACCCGAGCAGGTGTGCCAGCAGCGTCGCACCGGGCGCGCCGAGCGCCTGCAGCCGGTCCACGCGGGCCGCGGTCGACGCGTCCTCTTCGAGACGCTGCTCCGACACTTCGCCGTCGCTCGATGTGAACCACGGCAGCTCGACGCCGCTCGTTCGTTCCAGGTCCGCGCGACGGTCGAGCAGCCAGTCGCGCAGCGCGAGCGTCGACAGGCAGTCCTCCTCGTTGTAGCGGGTGATCTCGTCCAGCAGCCGCGGGTCGCCCGTCTCGAGCCAGTTCGCAAACTGCAGGATCGAGTCGGCGCCATCGGATACGGCGCCCTGGCCGGCACCGGCCATGAAGAACGTGCGGACCTTCTTGATCGAGTAGCTCGGATGCGAGATGCGGACGGACTGCCGCACCACCTGGTAGAGATCGACGAACACGTCGCGGCGCAGAAGATCGTCGACAGCCTCCTCGCGCGTCGCGTGCTCGCACATCAGGCGCTTCAGCGCCGACGGCTCGTACGCCGCGTAGTGATACACGTGCAGGTCCGGCCACTGCTTCAGGCGGTGCCCGACGAAGTCGACGAACTGCTCGAAGGCAATTTTTTCTTCGGCGCGCGTCGAGGCATGAAACGCGTGAAACACCGGCACGCCGGTGTCGACGGTCGTCGCGCCGAATAGATACTCGAGACCGCCCGACGCCTCGAAATACGGATAGCCCTCCATGTCGAAGAAGATGTCGCCGTTCGACGGCCTGGGCAGCAGGCGGAAGCCGTGCTCGGGCGCGGCGGGCAGCACCTCGTACTTGTGAGTACCGGTCTGGCGATGGAATGTCTGAAGCTGCGCTTGCTGCTGTAATCGTCGCAGCGTCGGTTCGGCGATCCCGATGTCGAGCGCCGCGTGCGAAGCGATGTCGAACGCGGCCAGTTGCGCCACGGTGCGCACGCCGGCTGCATTCAGTTTGTCGACCTGGTCGCGCCGGATGCTGGCGACGAGGCTGAGGTGATCGTCGCGTTCCCACTCGGCCTGGCACGCGGGGCCGTGATGGCACAGCGCGCAGTACGACACCGGATACGGCGACGTCGGCCGCCCCTCGCGCGCCGCCGCAAGGAAACGGCGTCGCACGGTCCGATAGTAGGCGGCGAAATCGTGATAACGGAACGATTGCGGCTCACCGGTGCCGAGGATGACGTGCATCGACAGCGGCTCGACGCCCTGAAGCGCCGCGAGACGTTCCGTGTAGAAACAGAGCTGCAGGATGAAGTACGGCTTGCTGTGGCGCGCCAGCTTGGTGTCCCACGCCTCGTAGCTCCACGCGCCGAGCACGGGTGACGGCGTGTCCACCCGGACGAGAAAGTCGCTGACGCCGTGCCACTCCTCGTCGGCCAGCACGCCCTGGTAGATCACGTCGGCGCCCGCGCGCATCGCCGCGAGCGTGCGCTCGGCGTCACGCTGCCAGTCGCGGTCGCCGGCCGGAGGGTCGATTACGGTGATCGACTTTCTCTCGCGGCGAAGCCGCTCGAGCCAGGCGTGCTCGTGCTCCAGCCCCTTTCGGAAGAGTAGATCGGCGTGCGCGTCCGGAACGCGCGCCTCGCGGCCGTTCCGTGTCCGTTCGAGCTGAATCAAGTGCTCGCACTCGAGGAAGTGATTCAGGTCGCTCGGCGAGAAGTGAACAATGGTCCCGACTCTCTGCATGTCAGTGGTTCACCGCAGGCACGATGTCGGCGTCGGTGTCCTCGGCGAGCATCCCCTCGAGCAGGCCCGTGGTGTCGCCACACGGCAACTCCTGCACCTCGGTGAGCTTGCGTTCGATCCGCCGCGTCCCCTTGCGCGCGTCGTCGATCTTCGTGGCCGCGTGCTGCAGGTTCTTCTGGATGCCGTCGAGCACCCTGCCGAATTTCGAGAACTCGGTCTTGACCGCTCCGAGCAGCGCCCACACTTCACTCGACCGGCGCTCGATCGCGAGCGTCTTGAATCCCATCTGCAGGCTGCTCAGGATGGCCCAGAGCGTGGTCGGACCCGCGAGCAGCACGCGGTAGTCGCGCTGCACGGTGTCGGCCAGGCCGGGCCGCCGCAACACTTCAGCGTACAACCCTTCCACGGGCAGGAACATGATCGCGAAGTCGGTGGTGTGCGGCGGGTTGACGTATTTCGACGAAATGTCCTTCGCGCACCCCTTGACACGCCCCTCGAGGCGGCGTCCCGCCTCCTCGATCGCGGCCACGTCGGCGCGGTCGGAGGCATCGATCAGCGTCTGGTAGTCCTCGAGCGGAAACTTCGCGTCGATGGGCAGCCACACCGGCCGATCCGGCTGGCCGCTCGTGCCCGGCATGCGAATCGCGAACTCGACGCGCTGCCCGGTGGCCTCGCTCGTCGCGACGTTGACGTCGTACTGGTCGCGCGCGAGCGCCTGCTCGAGCAGCGTCTCGAGCTGTACCTCGCCCCACGTGCCCCGCGCCTTCACGTTGGCGAGGACGCGCTTGAGATCACCGACGCCGGTCGCCAGCACCTGCATCTCGCCGAGGCCCTTGTACACCTGCTCCAGCCGCTCGCTGACCTGCCGGAACGACTCCCCGAGCCGCGCCTCCAGAGTGCTCTGAAGCTTCTCCTCGACCGTCTGGCGCATCTGATCGAGCTTGCCCGCGTTGTCCTTCTGGATGGCGGTAAGGCCCTGCTCCACTCTGTCGCGGAGATCTTCCACACGGTGTTCGAGGCCGCGCCGCAGCACGTCGAACTCGGTACGGTTGCCGCGAAACTCCTCGCGCAGCGAACGGTCGACCTGCTCGATCCGGCGATCGACGGCGTCAATGCGCGCAAGGCATGCCGCACTCGCCCCGGCCTTGCGGGCGAGGACGAGCACGGTGGCGATCGATCCGAGGAGGCACAGGACGCCGAGGACATTAACGGTTTCCATGGACGTCAGGGTAAAAGGTGGGTGTGACAGCGCAGGTCCTACGCTCAACCTTCGCCTTTTTCGGCCGTTGGAGGAAGTGATGGTCGCAAGGTACCGCGGCGTTATATGGATAGCAGTCACTGCCGCCCTCGCGACGCCCGGTGCCGGCGCGCAGGAGTGGCCGCAGTGGCGCGGCCCGAAGCGCGACGGCGCCGTCGCTTCGTTCAGCGAACCCGCGGCCTGGCCGGAGCGCCTCGAACGGCGGTGGCAGGCCGAAGTGGGCACCGGCTATGCGACGCCTCTCCTTGTCGGCGACCGTATCTTTGCGTTCACCCGCCAGGCAGACGAGGAAGTGATGAGCGCGCTCGACGCCAGTACGGGCAAGGTGCTGTGGCGAACGGCCTACGCGGCGCCGTTCAGCATGAACCCCGCCACGGCGCGGCACAGCGCGGGACCGAAGTCGACGCCCGCCTACGCCAACGGAAAGCTGTTCACCCTCGGCATGACGAGCATCGTCACGGCCTTCGATGCCGGCACCGGTCGCCGGCTGTGGCAAACATCGCCGACGCGGGTTCAGCCGATGTACCACACGGCGATGTCGCCGGTGGTGGACGGCGACCTCGTCATCGTTCACGTCGGCGGCCCCGGCGACGGCGCACTGACCGCGTTCGATGCCGCCACCGGCGCGGTCCGCTGGAAGTGGACCGGCGACAGCCCGGCCTACGGTTCACCGATCGTCGTCGACCTGCAGGGCACGCGACAGGTCGTCACGTTCACGCACCAGAATCTCGTTGGCCTATCGGTGAAGACCGGAGAGCTGCTGTGGCGCCGGCCGTTCACTACGCCCGCCAGCACGACGTCGCAGACGCCGATCCTGCATCGCGACATGGTGATCCAGGCGGGACGCGACAACGGCATCACCGCATTCCGCGTCATGCGAGGGGCGGATGGTTGGACGACGGAAGACGTGTGGCGGACGAAGGACGTTTCGCTGCACATGACCAACGGAGTCGTTGTCGACGGCGTGCTCTACGGCCTGTCGCACTTGAACAGCGGTCAGTACTTCGCGCTGGATCTCGACAGCGGGCGCGTGCTGTGGACGAGTGCAGCCAGACAAGCCGAGAATGCCGCGATGGTGAGCGCCGGAAAGACGGTGTTCGCGCTGCAGGACGACGCGCAACTGGTGGCGGTGCGCGCGCGGCGCGACCGATTCGAGCCGATTCAACGCTACGAGGTGGCCGACAGCGAAACCTGGGCGCAGCCGGCCATTCACGGCAATCGCGTATTCGTGAAAGATGTGTCGAAGATCACGCTCTGGGTGCTCGGCGCCGCTGGTTCGCAGCGCTGATCGCAGCCACGATGAAGGGAATCACATGCGGCTGACGCGTTCCGCTCCTCTGATTCTGCTCGGCGTCCTGTGCCTGGTTGGCGGCGGCCAGTTGCTGCTCGAGCGGGCGGCCGCGGCACAAGCGGCGGCGTCGCCGCAGGCGCCCCGCTTCGAAGTCGATCCCTTCTGGCCGAAGCCGCTTCCGAACCACTGGCTGCTCGGCTCGACGATCGGCGTCGCCGTGGACGCACGCGATCATGTCTGGATCATCCATCGCGGCGCCGCGACGATGGACAAGCGGACGGAGATGACGGCGGTGGGCAACCCGCCGACGTCGCGCGTGTGCTGCTCGCCTGCCCCGCCCATCCTGGAGTTCGACCCGGCGGGAAATCTCGTCGGCCACTGGGGCGGCCCGGGCGAGGGTTACGACTGGCCGCAGTCGAATCACGGCATCACCGTGGACTACAAGGACAATGTCTGGATTGGCGGCAACGGCGAGAAGGACGCGCACCTCCTCAAGTTCACGCGCGACGGCAAGTTCCTGTTGCAGCTCGGACGTCCCGGCGCCAACGGCGGCAGCAACGATCCGGTGAACTTCGGGCGCGTCGCGAAAATCTTCGTCGACCCGAAGACCAACGAGGCGTACATCGCGGATGGCTATTTGAACAAGCGCGTCGCGGTGCTCGACGCCGACACGGGAAAGATGAAGCGGTACTGGGGCGCGTACGGGAAGAAGCCGGATGACATGCCGCTCGGCAACTACGATCCGGCGGCGCCGCCGGCGCCGCAGTTCCGCAACCCCGTGCACTGTGCGCAGCTGGCCACCGACGGGTTGCTCTACGTGTGCGATCGCGTGAACGACCGGATTCAGGTGTTCCGCAGCGACGGCATGTTCGTGAAGGAAGCGTTCATCGCCAGAGAGACGCTTGGCTCCGGGTCGGTATGGGACATTGCGTTCTCGACCGATCCGCAGCAGCAGTTCCTCTATCTCGCCGACGGCGTCAACGAGAAGGTGTACATCCTCCGGCGGGAGACGCTCGATGTGCTCACGAGCTTCGGTGACGGCGGCCGCCAGCCAAGCCAGTTCTTCGGCGTGCACAGCATCGCCGTCGATTCCAAGGGGAACCTGTACACGACGGAGACCTACGAGGGAAAGCGCGTCCAGAAGTTCGTGAACCGCGGCCTGGCCCCGGTGACGCGGACGGACCAGGGCGCGGTGTGGCCGCGGCCGGGCGCGTGATCAGCGGCGCGCGGCTTCGCGATCGTGCTGCGCGCACCACTCGCCGCTGACGGGCGCCACGGTGATCCGCGTCAGGAGGCCGGCCAGCCAGTTTCGGAGTCCTGCGCCATCTTCTCGGCGCGGCCTGATGCGAACTACGCGCGCGGCCGCGCACGCGGAGCTCCCGCACGATGCCCGCATCGGAGATTTCGGTGATCTCGATGGCGTGCGAACTCTCCTTTTGCTCGCGAGTGTGCGGGACTCCCGTGACAGCGCCGGTCATACGCCCCCTGTTCGCCTTCGCCGCCACTCGAGGCTTCCCGCGCAAGCACGACAGGATGGACGTGCTACACTTAAAGCCTCTCAGGAAGCTGCGCTCACCGCCTTACTCGCATCAGATCCGAAGGTTCGTCCCTCGCCTCTCCTGCGTCCGTGATGCCGGGGCGATGTCGCCCAGGCAGGTTTCCCGTCAGTGGCATCCACAAGTGATGCAGGAGTCCGTTCCATGAACAACAAACTGTACGTCGGCAACCTCTCGTTCGAGACGAGCGAGACCGATCTCCAGGCGCTCTTCGCGACGGCCGGCACCGTCGAGACGGTGAACATCATCCGCGACAAGGAGACCGGGCGTGCCCGCGGCTTCGGCTTCGTCGAGATGAGCACCGAGGCCGAGGCGCAGAACGCGATCGACCAGTTCAACGAGCAGCCATTCGAGGGCCGCAACCTCACGGTGAACGTCGCCAAGCCGCAGGTCGCGCGTTCGGGCGGATACGCCGGCGGCCCGCGCCGCTCCGGTTCACGCTGGTAAGGTGAGGAGGGTTCCGTGAAGCAGTACTCCATCGGATCGCGCGTGTCGCAGACCACCTACGGGGCCGGCACCATCACGCTGGCCAACGAGTACCACACCGTCATCGATTTCGACGAGCATGGCAGCCACACGTTCGCGACGCGGGTCGTGCATCTCGAGCCCTCGTACACGACGGCGCCGGAGCGCCCGAAGCGGGCGCGGCGCAAGACGGCGGCGCGGGTCTGACCCGCGAGCGCTGACCTCCTGGTGCGACGCGGCGTCCTGTGCGGTGGACGCCCGCGTCCACCGCTCCCTTCCTCCCCTGCGGCCAAATCCCTGGACTGAAACGGCTTAGCTGAAACCCTTCGGCTGGCAGCCGCCTTGCCCCATGCCGGCGCCGGAGACTCCCCCGGTCTTCGACACGGAGGTGGGACGTGAAATCGTTGATGTGCGTGGTGCTGGCCGGCGTACTTCTCGGCGGAGCCGCGTTCGTCGGGCCGGCAGAGGCCGGCGATCACGGACGGAAGGAATGGAAGCGCGATCGGCGCGCGCGCGATCGCCACGATCGCCACGACCGCCGCTACTTCCGCGACCGCGACGTGGTCGTCATCCGCGACCATTACCGACCCTACTATCGCCCGCTGCCGCATGGATTGCGGCACCGCTACGTCCGCAGCGGCTACCTGCCGCCGGGGTGGCATCGCCGCATCCGCCCCGTACCCGTGTATGTCGAGCGCGACCTCGTGATCCTGCCGCGCGGCTATCACCGCGGCATCATCGACGGCCACGCCGTCGTCTATAACTCGCGCGGGCTGATCATCGACGTCGCCGTGCTGTTCTGAGTCAGGCGGTCCGCCGCGGGCGCACATCAGGGGTTCTTCTCGGGCTTCTGCTTCCCCTGGTGGCACATGTAGCACTGGGTTCGCGCCTGCGGCGGCATGAACGGCTCGATCGCCGGGAAGATCGCGTTCATCCGCGGCACGAGCCGCATGCGATCGGTGGCGACGCGCTTCCAGTCGCCCTTCTCATGGCACTGCGTGCAGAGCAGACCGGTGCTCGCCGAGTAGACCGCCATCGCGAGCTTCGTCGACTCGGGAGCATCGGCGACGTCCGCCGGCCACTTCGCGAGCTGTGCGTCGAGCGCCTCGTGCGGCACGCGCGCGGGACGGGTCTCGCCGCGATGGCACGTCCAGCAGCGAACCTCGCCGATGCCGCGCAGCAGCTTGCCGTTCACGAGCGCCACCATCTGCGTCATGTTGCGCGCAACCGACAACGGCAGCTTCTCCTGCGCCGTCCAGTTGTCGGCCACGTGGCAGTGCGTGCACTCCACGCCGAGAGCGCGGTTGAACTCGTCGAGCTTGAAGCGGCCGTGGCCGTCCGACCGCGGTGCCTGGCCGTGCGTGATGGAGGTGAGGCCGACGATCAGCAGCAGTGTGATGAGCACGGCGAGAGGATACTCGGTATTGGTCGTTGGTCGTTGGTCGTTGGTCGTTGGTCGTTGGTCGTTGGTCGTTCGGATTTTTGGTGCTTGGTCGTTGGGAGTTGGGAATTGGCGGCTATTCATCCACTGGCCACTGATCTTCTTCGCTCCATTGCCGCCGGCGGGCGATCCGCTGGCGCAGCCGTACGGCGAACGCGACGAACGCGAGGATTAGAATCAGCGTCCACGTAGCAGAGGTGCTCGCCAGGGTCGGCAGCCACGTCGTCCACCGCCGGTAAGTGCGCCAGGCGTGCGCCGCGGCGGCATCGGGCGTCTCTCCCGCTTCCCGTTCAAACGCCTGCGTGAACGGAAGTCCTTCCGCCACTCGCGACGCGATGCGGCCCGGGATCTCGAGGCCGCGCCGTTCGCGCAAGTCGTTCACCAGCGCCGCCGCGAGCAGGTACGCAAGCATCGTGTCGGGCTGCGCGTCCGACCGGAACAACTCGTTCACGTCATGAATGGTCGGTCCGGTCATGGCGGCGAGCGCCAGGCGAAGTTCGTCGCCCATGCCCCAGCCGGCTTCAACGGACGTCGCCACGCCCTCGTGGAACCATCGCGGCAGCCGCCGTCCTGCGGCTCGGTCGAAGAGCGCCAGGTGCACGATCTCGTGGCGCATCACCGACTCCAGCGAGTCATACGGATACGCCGCGACGCGACCCGGAAAGATGACGATGTTCGCGTCGCCGAAGGCGCGGCCGACGATCCAGCGCGGCGACTCGCGGGCAAACGGCGCGTCCTCGGGGACGAGCGTCACTGTCACCGACGCGGGCGCCTGGAGCCCGGCGCGCGCCAGCGAGCTCGCGAGGTCTGCCTGGTCAATCGCGCGCACCCGCGCGGCCGCCGCGTCGAGGGACGGCGGCCCCTGCACCACGAGCGTGAGCGCGACGACGGCCGCGAGCAGGTTCACGCTGCCAGCGTACCCGGATTACCCTTGGATATGCCGATCAAGTCGATCCGGGCCTGGCTGGGCATCGACCGTTCCGAGGCGCCGGAGTTCGCGCCGCTGCGCGAGACGCTCGACGCGCTCGACCACCTCGAGCCGGCGCGCGCCAGGTATCTCGCTGGTTTCGCCTACCTGCTCGGGCGTATCGCGCATGCCGATCAGCACGTGTCCGCTGAGGAGACACGCGCGATGGAAACGCTGGTGCGGGAACACGGCGAGCTCTCGGACGACCAGGCGATCCTCGTCGTGCAGCTCGCGAAGACGAGCAACCTGCTGTTCGGCGGAACCGCGAACTTCCTGGTCGCACGCGAGTTCGCGGACCTGGCGACCTACGAGCAGAAGCTCGCGCTCATGAAGTGCGTCTTCGCCGTCTCCACGGCCGATTCGGCAATCTCGATTGCGGAGGAGAGCGAAATCCATCGCCTCGCGGCGGAACTACGGATCGACCAGCCGGACCTGATCAAGCTTCGCGTCGCGCACGCACGGCATCTTCCCGGCGTGTCGCGGGACCCGCGGTCCGGGTGAGCGCCCCGCAGATACGTTGAATGCCTCACCCGCGGCAGGATGCGATAGGATGCCGCCCGATGAGGGCGATGAAAGCGCGACGAACTCTCGCGGCGGCGTTGATGATTGCCGCCGTGGCCGCTACCGGCGCGGGCCAGAGTCGGGAGGGCGATGCGGCCGTCCAGAAGGTAGTGGACGCTTACATCGGTCTTTACCGGAAGGACACCCTCGAGCGATGGAAGGGGCTGTTCCTGCCCGGGTTCACCGCCTCGTACACCAACGACGATGGCTCCGTGACGACGAGGAGCCTCGATGAATTCTACGAGCGTCAGCAGAAGGCGTTCGCGGCCGGCGAGGTATCCGAGACCCTGCAGAACGTCCGGATTCAGCGCTCCGGGCGTCTGGCGCACGTGTCCGCCGACTTCCGGTTCACGAGCCGCGGAACGACGCGGCCCGGCCGTCTCATGCTGCTGCTGATCGAACAACGAGGGGAGCTGAAGATCGCGGCGCTGACATTCACGTACCAGCTGACCCACCAGGGCCGCTGAGGAGGACCTGACCCGAAGTCAAGTTTTTACAACCGCTACGATCGCGCTTGCTACACTCCGCGGGCGTTACACCTCGAGGAGGGA
>Ga0307410_10001755_pt1 | contig 10031 bp, 6 predicted proteins | sample 322Ometagenome_3_FD_203707 | JGI IMG/M metagenome (GOLD analysis project Ga0307410, IMG submission 203707) | Maize rhizosphere microbial communities from greenhouse at UC Davis, California, United States - 322HYB-O-3 | ecosystem: Host-associated > Plants > Roots > Rhizosphere > Soil | place...
CGCGTTGGCCAGCAGCTCGGCGGCGCAGAAGTAGGCGATCGTCTCGATCGCCGGGGTGGGCCGGACCGGGATGTCGGTGGCGAGCTCGACCGGGATGGCGCTGCCGGCGGCGAGGGTGGCGAGCGCGTCGGCCAGGCCGTTGTCGAGCACCGGCGGGTGGATGCCGCGGGCCAGGTCGCGGAGCTCGGCCAGGGCGTCCTTGGCGTTCTGGTGGGCGGCGTCGACCAGCTCGCGGGCCCCGGTGACGTCCGGCGGGTCGCCGTCGTCGCCGAGCTTCTCTCTGGCCATCCCCAGGTGCATGGCCAGGGTGGCCAGCCGGATCTGGGCGCCGTCGTGCAGGTCGCGCTCGACCTGGCGCAGCAGCGTGGCCGAGTCGTCCACGGCCAGCGCCCGGGTCTGCTCCAGGTCGCGGACCCGCTCGGCGAGCCGGCCCGGGCCCAGCAGCCCCCTGAGGAGCCGGCGGTCGGCGGCCACGACCGCCCTGGTCACCCAGGGGGCCGCCAGCACCATGACCACGCCGGTGGCGAAGGCGAGGAACGTTCCCGGGTAGGTGCCGATGTGCAGCACGCGGCCCGGGAACGGGGTGCCGGCCAGCACCGGGCTCAACCGGACACCCCGGGGGTGGTTGCGGAACAGCCCCCACCAGAACGGGTAGGTCAGGTTGGCCAGCCCGGCGGCCCAGAGGAAGACGGCGTAGCCCTCGGCCACGGCGATCGGCGCCTTCAGCAGCGTGTAGGCCAGGGCCCGCCAGCTGGGGCCGTCGCGCAGCCCGGCCCCGAGCCGCCCGAGCACCCCCCGGTGGGGGAGGGCGGGCGGCGCCGGGACCCGCTCGCCGAGCAGCCGTTCGGCCAGCCGGCGGTGGGCCGCGCCCAGTCGCCGGCCGAGACCGGTCGCCAGGGCCAGCGGCAGCAGCACCGCGACGATCGCGCCGGCACGGATGACCGACCGGGCGGTCCCGGGCACCAGCAGGGCCACGACGACGGCCAGGACGGCCAGGCCGACCAGGACGCCGGCCAGGCAGAACAGCAGCTCGTCGCGGGCCCGCCGGGTGAGCGGCGCCCGCAGCGCGGCCCGGGCGAGCGCGGTCATCGAGGGCACCGGACCCGTGGCGGCCATGGGCTCATTGTCGCGCTCAGGCGTCCCGCCTGGCCAGCAGCCACGCGCCGGCGCCGAGCGTCGCGGCGGCGTACAGACACAGCATGCCGAGCCCGGCCCACGGCGACAGGAACCGGACCTGGTCGTCGGACATCGGCTGCACCGCGGTCAGCGAGTTGGCCACGATCGCGATCGGCAGGTACCCCATCAGCGAGTGCGTCAGCACGGCGACGAACTGGGCGACCACGTACACGCCGCCGACGAGCACGGCGATGGCGGCCGGGGTGTGGCGGATGATGGCGCCGAGGCCAAGGCCGATCAGCCCGACCAGGCAGAACCCCGCCCCACCGAGCACGACCGCCCGCAGCACGCCCGGCTGGCCGAGCGCGGGCCCCTGGATCCCTCCCGGCAGGGTGGCCGTCCCGGCGAAGAAGGCGATGAACCCGGCCGCCTCCCCGGCCGCCAGCGCCACCACCCCGAACACGGCCGCCTTGGCGGCCAGCACCAGGGGCCGGTTGGGGATCGCGGCCAGCGTGGCCCGGATCATCCCCGAGGAATGCTCGCCGGTCATCACCAGCACGCCAAGGACGCCGATCAGCAGCAGGCCGAGGGAGATGCCGGCGAGTGCGTTGTTGGTCAGGTCGGCGGCCGCGTCCCTGGTGTTGACGCCAACGGCGACGGCGATGCCGATCGCGCCGGCGACGGTGGCGGTCAGCACCCACCAGGTCGAGCGCAGGCTGCGCAGCTTGATCCACTCCATCCGGGCCACCTGCGCGAAGCGGTAGCGGCCGCCGGTTGCCGAGGTGGTCGTCATGTCGTCCTCCCGTCGGAGTCCAGTGCCCCCCGGTACTCGGTGCTGCCCGAGGTCAGCTCGAAGAACGCCTCCTCCAGCGACGCCGAACGGGCCGACAGCTCGGCCACCGAGGTGTCCGCCAGCAGCCGCCCCCGGCCGATCACGATCACCTGGTCGGCGGTCAGGGCGAGCTCGCCGATCAGGTGGCTGGAGACGAGCACGGTGCGGCCCTCGGCCGCCAGCGACCGCAGCAGGCTGCGGATCCAGCGGATGCCCTCGGGGTCCAGGCCGTTGACCGGCTCGTCCAGCAGCAGCACCCCAGGGTCGCCGAGCAGCGCGGCGGCGATGCCCAGCCGCTGGCCCATGCCGAGCGAGAACTTCCCCGCCCGCCGCCCGCCGGCGTCGGCCAGCCCGACGAAGCCGAGCATCTCCTCCACCCGGGTCGCTGGGATGCCGTTGCTGGCCGCCAGCGCCCGCAGGTGCGCCCGGGCACTACGGCCGGGGTGGAACGCCCGCGCCTCCAGCAGCGCCCCGACCTCACGCAGCGGCCAATGCAGCTCCCGGTAGGGGCGCCCCCCGATCCGGGCCTGCCCGGCATCCGGCCGGTCCAGGCCGAGGATCAGCCGCATGGTGGTGGACTTGCCCGAGCCGTTCGGGCCCAGGAAGCCGGTCACCACCCCCGGCCATACGTCGAAGCTGAGCCGGTCGACAGCGACAGTGGACCCATAGCGTTTGCTGAGCTCCCGAACCTCAATCATGTGCAACCCCCGTTCTCGCTCGGAAGGCCACGCTACGGCCCACCCGAGCCTGCGAGAACGCGGCTACCACCCCTCTTTCAACCGGGGGTTTTCCCCCGGCGGGAGCTCGGGTGGGGGGAACAGAACCGGGGGGCCTCCACTCGCCTTCAGTGCCGGACCCGTCGAATGGAGAGGAACTCGGCCGATGCGTGCCTTCACCCTGGACAGCTTCGACTCCCCGCCTGGGCTGCGTGAGGACCTGCCAACTCCCGAGGTCGGCCCCGGCCAGCTGCTGGTGCGGGTGCGGGCGTCCTCGGTCAACCCGGTGGACGCCTTCATCGCCGGCGGGGCCCTCAAGGGCATGGTCGAGCACGAGTTCCCGGTCGTCCTTGGCCGTGACTACGCCGGGGTGGTCGAGCAGGCCGGCTCGGCGGCCACCGGCTACGCCGTCGGGGACGAGGTGTTCGGGTTCCTGCCCCACGCCAGCCCGGGGGTGCACGACGGCACCTGGGCCGAGCTGATCCTGGTCTCCCAGGACCGGTCGGTGGCCCGGCGGCCGGCGTCGTCGGCCGTGGCCGCGGCCGGGGCCAGCGGCGGGCTGGGCAGCTTCGCTGTCCAGCTGGCCGCCGCCGCCGGCGCCACCGTGCTCGCCCCGGGCCTGCCCGAGGACACCGACTACCTGCGCGGCCTCGGGACCGCCGAGGTGCTCGACCGCAACGGCGACGTCGCCGCCCAGGTGCGCGAGCGCTACCCTGACGGGGTCGACGCCCTTGCCGACTTCGCCTCCGGGTCGCCGGACCAGCTGCACGCGTATACGGCCGTGGTCCGCGACGGCGGCCGGATCGCCTCACGCGCCGGCGCCGCCGGCGAGGGCCCGGGCCGCACCAACGTCGGCGCCGCTCCCACCACCGAGAACCTGGACCGCCTGGCCGGGCTGCTGGAGGACGGCACCCTCTCGGTGCCCATCCAGGCCAGCTACCCGCTGGCCCAGGTCGACCAGGCCCTCAAGGACCTCGCCGGCCAGCACACCCAGGGCAAGCTCGCCGTCACGCTTCCCTGACCTCCGGCTCGGCCTGGGCCAGGGAGACCAGCTGCGGCTTGGGGCGGTCGTCGACGACCAGGCGGAACACGTCGGGGCGGTTGTAGTGGCCCACCGGGTCGAACATGCGCCGGCGGGCTCGGGCGGCGTCCAGGTCGAGCTCGGCGTACAGGATGCCCTCCTCGCGGACCAGCGGCCCGGCCAGCACGGTCCTGGCCGGATCGACGATGACCGAGTAGCCGTCCAGCATCCAGTCGCCGTGCGGCTCGGCCCCCCGCCACAGCCGCTCCCGCTCGGGCACGCTGTCGGGCACCTCGGCGAACCGGGCCGCCGGGGCGACCCCGATCACGTGGCAGACGCCCTCCCGGGCGATGTGGCGCATGGTGGCGACCCAGGGCTCGTGGGTGGCCAGGGTCGGCGCGACCCAGATGTCGATCCCCTGGGCGTACAGCGCGAAGCGGGCCAGCGGCATGTAGTTCTCCCAGCAGATCAGCCCGCCCACCCGGCCGACTGCGGTCTGGTGGACAGCCAGGTCGGAGCCGTCCCCCATGCCCCACACCAGCCGCTCGGCGTGGGTCGGCATCAGCTTGCGGTGCTTGCCGAGCAGCTCGCCGTCGGCGTCGAGGTACAGGATCGTGTTGTAGATGGTGCTGCCGTGCTCCTCGCGCTCGTCGATTCCCATGACCAGCTGCACGCCGGCGTCGCGGGCGGCCGCGCCCAGCCGCTCGGTCACCGGGCCGGGCACCACCACCGACTGCTCCAGCAGCCGCACGTGCCAGGCCGCGTCCTCGCCCGGCAGCACCTCGTCGACCCAGGCCGGCCAGGCGGGCAGGAACGCCTCGGGGAAGACCACCAGGTTCGCCCCCTCCGCCGCCGCCTTCTCGATCAGGGCCTCCGCCTTGCCCAGGCTTGCCTCCAGGTCCAGGAACACCGGAGCGGCCTGGACCGCGGCCACCTTCACCTTCACCATGGCGTTCCTCCCGCCAGGCGACCCGCCTTCGGGGTCGTTCACCGTCACGCTAGGTCACGGCCTGGGATGGGGGATCGGGGAGGTGCCCCTAGATCATGGGGACGGCGCCCCTAGTTGTTGGCCGGGGCGACCCCGAGGCGGCGGGCGGCCGCGGCGGCCTCGCGGCGACCCGACGCCCAACTTGGCCAGCAGCGCCGAGACGTGGTGCTCGACGGTCTTGGCCGACAGCGACAGCCGGGCGGCGATCTCGGCGTTGCTGAGCCCCTGGGCGAGCAGCCCGAGCACCTCGACCTGCCGGCCGGTGAGGCCGGCCGGGTTGGCGGCCGTGGCCCGGGTCGGGCCGCGGGGAACGTGCCGGTTGCCGCGCTGGCGGAGCCGGCGGCGCAGCCGCTGGGCCGTCTGCCGGGCCCCGAGACCGTCCAGCAGGGCCAGCGCCTCCAGCAGGGCCTGGTCCTGGTCGCCGCAGGACAGCGCCAGGGCCCGCTCGTAGGGGCAGCCGAGCTCCCGCCACGCGGTGGCGGCAGCGCGCCAGTCGCCGCCCAACAGGAGCCGGTACGGCTCGGCCACCTTCACCGTCACCGACGCCGGCGTGCCCGCTACCCCCAGCCAGAAGGCGAGCTCCCCCGCGAACCACGGGTGCGCGGTCGCCACGGCCAGCTCGAACACGCCGGCGGCCTCGTCGGCGACCCGGTGCTCCTCGCCGTGCAGCCATGCGTGCTCTGCCCGGGCCGCGGCCACCTGCCCGGTCCACTGCAACTCGCCGCTGGCGAAGGCGCGCTCGCCGGCCTCCTGGAGGGTGGCCGCGGCGTCAGGGTCACCGCGACGCGCCTGCAGCAGGCCCAGCACCACCAGCGCGTCCACCGCTCTGGGCCCCTGCCGCCGTGGTTCCAGCTCGGCCAGCGCCGCCTGAGCGTCATGCTCCGCGCCGGCCCAGTCCCCCTGGTCCAGCCGCAGGCGAGCACGCCCGCCCAGCATGTACTGGGCGTTGCCGGCGAGGTCGTGCTGCACGGTGAAGGCGACAGCGCGGTCGAGGTCCCCGGGGGCGTGGCGGTAGTCCCGGAACTCCATGTCGTAGGAGGCCAGGTTGACCAGGGCCCGGGCGGCGTGGTCCTCCAACCCGGCCGCGGCCGCCACCTCAAGGCCCTGCTCCAGGTCGGTCCGCCCGCGCTGGTCGCCGGTGAGCAGCCGGGCCGAGCCGATGTTGGTCAGGGCGTGACTGAGCGACTCCTGGTCGCCCAGCCGCCTGGCCAGCTCGATCGCCCGCGATCCCCAGGCCATCGCCGCCTCGGTACGGTAGGCCAGCATGTCGAGCTGGGACTGGTTGCTGTAGGCCATCGCCAGCTGGTGGCCGGGCGCCAAGGTCTCCAGCACGGCGATGGCCCGGGCCGCCGCCGCCTCCGCCTCCTCCCGGCGGCCAGCCCACCAGGACAGGCGCGACAGCCAGCGCAGGCTCTCGCCGAGCTGCTCGGAGCTGGTGCCTTCCGCCTCCCGGATGCGCAGCGCCGCCTGCCGGGCCTCCAGCGCCTCCTGGGCCAGCCCCGAGAGGTAGGCCTCGAACGAGTAGCCCTCCAGCAGCTCGGCCCGGGCCGCCGCCGGGAGCGGCCCGGCGGCGGCCAGCGCCGCCTGGTAGTGCCCGACGGCCTCGCGGTGGGCCGCGACCGCCGCCGCCTGCCTGGCCGCCTCGGGCGCGTAGCGCAGCACGGCCTCGGTGTCGCCGGCCTCGCGGGCGTGGTGGGCCAGCCGGGCGACGTCGACGCCCCGTCCGGTGGCGCCGGCCAGCACCTCCAGCACCCGCCGGTTCAGCGCCCGGCGGCCAAGGGGCGACAGCGACCCCTCGACCGCCTGCCGGAGCAGCTCGTGGCGGAACCCGACCCCCTCGGCGCCCGCCACCAGCAGCCCGGCCGACACCCCGGCCTCGACCGCCGACGGCGCCGGCCGCGCCGCCGCCTCCAGCAGCCACAGCTCGGCCCGGGTCGGGACCACGGCGACCAGCCGCACGAGCTCCTGGGCGTCCCCCGGCAGGCTGCCGAAGCGGGCCAGCACCAGGTCGCGGACGGTCAGGGGCACGCCGGCGTCGGCGGCGGCCAGGACCTCGGTGACCAGCAGCGGGTTCCCGCCGGTGAGCGAGCGCAGCCCGGCGGCGGGGCGGCCGGCCCGCCGGGCCAGCTCGGCCACGGCGGCCTCGGACAGCGGCGGCAGCCGCAGCCGCCGCACCGCCTCCGGGGGGAGCCGGCCCACGACCCCGCGCAGCGGATGGTCGACCGCCAGCTCGTCGTCCCGGTAGGTGACGATCAGCAGGGCCCGGGTTCGCCCCATCCGCCGCCCCAGAAACACCAGCAGGTCAAGGGTGGCCTCGTCGGCCCAGTGGGCGTCCTCGACCACCACCACCCGCGGCCCGGCCCCCCGGTCGAGCTCGTCCAGGAGCCCGGCGAACAGCTGCTCGCGTGGGCTTCCGGCGGCCAGGAGGGCGGCCAGCCGGCCGCCGGTCTGGCGCCCCAGGTCGTGCAGCGGCCCAAGCGCCCGGGGCGTGAGCAGCGGGTCGCAGGCCCCGAGCAGGAACCGGGCGTCGGCCGAGTGGCGCTCGGCGAACCGCCTGACCAGCGCCGACTTGCCCATGCCGGCCTCGCCGGCCACCAGGACGACACAGCCGCCGGTGGCCGTCGCGCCCAGGGCGGCGCCCAGCTCATCCAGCAACCAAGCGCGCTCGAGCAGGTCCATTTGCTCCGCGACGGTACCGCAGCTGACGGCCCGCATCTGCCGGCGGGTAGCGGAGGGGGGCTACTCTGGTGTCGGAAAGCCGTGCGCGGCGGCCGGCGCTCCGGGAGTGGGCCATGGAGATCCAGCACTCGGATCAGGACGGCTGCCTGGTCGTCGGCTTCACCGGCAGCATCGACCTGTTCAGCGTCACCCAGGTCCGCAAGACCCTGCTCAAGGACCTCAGCACCGAGCCGTACGCGCTCATCTGCGACCTGTCCGGGGTCGAGAACCTCGATCCGGTGTGCGCCACCGTCTTCTCAACGGTCGCCAACCACCCGGCCAGCCGCTGGCCCGCGACCGCCTTCCTGCTGTGCGGGGCCCAGCCGCCGGTGGCCGCGATCCTGGGCCGGCTGCAGGTGCCGCACTTCCTGCAGCTCTACGCCGACGTCGACGAGGCCATCGACCAGGCCGTCGCCCGCCCGCCCTATCTCCGTGAGGAGCTGCGGCTGGCCCCGACCCCGACCGCCTCGGCGGCCGCCCGCACCTTCGTGCGGGAGACCTGCCGCTACTGGCAGCTCGCCCTCCCCGACGCCACCGTGATGGAACGGGCCGTGCTCCTGGCCAACGAGCTGGTCACCAACGCGGTGGTCCACGCCGGCACCGACATCCGGCTGCGGCTGGAGCTGCGCGGCGACCGGCTGCACATCGCCGTGCGGGACGACAACCCCAGGCTGCTGCGCCTGGTCGTGCCCGACTGGCAGGCGGAGGGCGGGCGCGGGCTGTGGCTGGTCGAGCAGCTCGCCCGGGCCTGGGGGGTCACCCCCCATCCCGATGGCGGCAAGGTCGTGTGGTGCGTCCTCAGCCTCTAGGACCGATCAGCCGGCCGGCGGCTGCTGACCCGGGTCGTCGACCACGACCACGATCACCCCGCGGGGGGTCTTGTCGTCGTCGAGCAGGGGGCTGCAGGTCACCCGGCAGGTCACCCTCCGGCCGCGCCGGTTGACGGCCTCGACCGTGGTCGACTGGGTGCCGATCTCGCCGCTCATGGCCACCCGTATGGCCGGCAGGACCTGGTCGGTGGGCAGCCCGATGTCCAGGTTGAGGAAGTGCTGGCCCTGCACCTCCTCCTGGCGGACGCCCCACAGCTCCTCTGCGCCAGGGTTCCACACCAGCACCCGCAGATCGGCGTCAAGGACGGTGACGGCCCCGTCGAGCCCGGCCCAGATCGACTCCAGGAAGGCGTTGAGCTGGTTGAGCTCGCTGGTCCGCAGGCCGAGCTCGTCGTTGATGGTCTGCAGCTCCTCGTTGGTGGCCTGCAGCTCCTCGTTCATCGTCTCGAGCTCTTCGTTGGTGGACTGGAGCTCCTCGTTGGTGGTCTCCAGCTCCTCGACGGTGGACTGGAGCTCCTCGTTGGTGGTCTCCAGCTCCTCGTTGGTCGACTGCAGCTCGGCGTAGGCGCTCTCGAGCCCGTGGTTGGCGTGCTCCAGCTCCTGCTTGTAGCGGCGCGACCGGGTCACGTCGGTGAAGTTGACGCTGACCCCGAGCAGCGTCTGCTGGTCGTCGACCAGGGGGACGACCTGCACCTCCAGGTGAGCGACCTCGCCCGCGGGCGTCGGCCACTCGGCCTCGTCGATCTTGGACGGGCGCCGTTCCACGTGGACCTGCTGGATCTTGGACCGCAGCTCCAGCGGCCGGTAGGAGAGCTCCAGGTCCTGGAACGGCCGGGCCAGGTCGTCGTCGGTCAGCTTGAAGATGGCCCGGGCCCGGGCGTTGGCCAGCATCAGGTAGCCACCGGCGTCGACCACGACCTGGGCCTCGGGGCCGGCCTCGAAGGCGGCGCTGCGGACCCGCTCCTCTGGCGCCGGATGGTGGTCGGCCGGCCGCTCGCCGGGCTCGGCCAGGACCATCAGGCGCTCCCGCAGGGTCGCCCCGGGGACCTTCTGGAACACGCGGCGCTTGAGGTCGGCCGAGGTGAACAGGTTGGAGTGGGCCAGCATCATCTCGGCCTTGCCCAGTAGCAGGTACCCGCCCTCACGCAGGGCGAAGCTGAAGCGGGCCAGCACGTTGGCCTGGGTCTCGGAGTTCAGGTACATGAGGGTGTTGCGGCAGACCAGCAGGTCGATCCGGGAGATGGGGGCGTCCTGGATCAGGTCGTGGCGGCCGAAGATGACCGACCGGCGCAGCTCCTTGGAGAACACATAGCCGTCCCCGTTGCGCTCGAAGTGCCGCTCCAGCAGCTCCGGGGGGACCCCCTCGACCTGCTTGGCCCCGTAGCGGGCCTGGCGGGCCTCGGCGAGCGCCTCCTCGTCGACGTCGGTGGCGTAGATCTTCACCCGCTCGCGGACCGCCTCCGGCCCGAGCGCCTCGGCGACCACCATGGCCAGCGTGTACGCCTCCTCCCCCGACGCGCAGCCGGCGCTCCAGATCCGGACCGGCTCGTCGTCGCCCTTCTCGGCCAGCAGCCGGGGCAGCACCTCGGCGCGCAGGTAGTCCCAGGTCGGCGGGTCCCGGAAGAAGCTGGTCACGTTCAGCAGGATGGTGTTGAACAGCTGGGTGAACTCATCCGGGTCGACCTCGAGCAGGTCCAGGTAGCTCAGGTAGCCGCCGGCCCCGACGTCGTGGATGCGCTTGTCGATCCGGCGGCGCAGGCTGGTCCGCTTGTAGCCAGTGAAGTCGAACCCGCGGGAGCGCCGCAGGTAG
>Ga0307410_10001756_pt1 | contig 10030 bp, 6 predicted proteins | sample 322Ometagenome_3_FD_203707 | JGI IMG/M metagenome (GOLD analysis project Ga0307410, IMG submission 203707) | Maize rhizosphere microbial communities from greenhouse at UC Davis, California, United States - 322HYB-O-3 | ecosystem: Host-associated > Plants > Roots > Rhizosphere > Soil | place...
ACCGATCAGGCCTAACAACCACAACATGCCGCCAGGCACGCCCGAAAAATGCAGCACGCCCAGTGCCGCGGCGAGCACCAGGCCGGAAACGAATGCGATGGCGGCGACGTAGTCGCGCGCACCCACGGTCAACGCGATGCGTTTGCGCCAGTCGCGCAGCGGCGCTCGAAATCCGATCGCGCGTTCCAGCTTCTCGCGGCCGTCGGAGATCAGGTGATATCCGGGATCGCGTTCGCGCGGTGTCTTGGCCAGCTCGGCGGTGATCAGCACCTGGCGGGCAATCTGCTGTTCGGAGAGGCGGGAGCCGCGCCCGAGCTCTTCGATCGCCGTGCGATACAGGTTGCGCGTGGCGAAGTCCATGGCGCCGAAATCCGAGGAGCTGTTGAGCAACTCGTCCACGAGGCTCACGCTTTCGAAGAACTCGGCCCAATCCACGTCCGACATCAGGCGCATCGACGTGATGATGTTGCGAACGGTGACGTTGGAGGCGCCCTGGCGCCGGTGCTCTTCGCGCACCAGGTTTTCGGAGCTCGCTCCCTGTGCGGCGATGTGCTCCTCGAGCCACAGCAGCGCGGGGATCACTTTTGCGTCCTGGTCGCGCAGGCGCTGCACGAGCTGCACGGCGAAGGCGGGCGTCAGCGGTTTACCGGCGCCGCGCCACTTCAGCAGCGCGTTCGGGTCGGAACTCTGGCCATTCACACCGAGCAGCCGGTCGGCGATCGAGTCCGCCTCCTGGCGCGCGGCCCGGCTGGTGACGATACGTTGCGCGACGCGACGCAGGTTCTCGACCAGCACGATGCGCAGGGTGATGGCCACGGCCCACAATTCACCGATCGTCAGTGGTTCGACGGTCTGATACGCGCGCACGAACCGGCGCAAGGTGTCCGGATCGAAGCGGCTGTCGGTATGCGCCACATAGGCCCAGGCGATGCCGAAGACGCGCGGAAAACCGGCGAACGGCCCCTCCGCCAGCTTCGGCAGCTGCTTGTAGAAACCCTCCGGCAGGTCCTCGCGCACCTCCCGGATCTGCTCCTCGACCACGTGATAGTTGTCGAGCACCCATTCGGCGGCGGGCGTGATGCTGCGGCCTTCATCGACCGCGCGGGCAATGGAACGATACGCGGCCAGCAGCACCTTCTCGTTGTTACGCAGGCGCGCATGCAGCGACCGCCGGAACCCCGGTTGCCGGGAGACGCCCTGCGCGGCCGCGAGGCTGCGGGCGTGCTGCTCCAGCCGCTCGATGCTGAAGATCTCCTCGCGGAGGATCTGTTCGCTGTTCCAGTGCGAGCCGAGCGAGAGGCTTTCGAGAAGTCCGCGAACGAAGGGGTGCAAGAGGTTGGAGTCCGGGGTGTTGCGCAACCCGCATTACGCGAAACTTGCGTAAGCGGCGCCATATATTGCCGACCGTCGGGCGCTGTGGGAATACTCTGACAGCCGCGCCGGTACCAATGCCTGCCACGCAACAGTAGTTAGTTGGCGGCGGCAGCGCGCACATTCTGACATGGGTGGCAGCGCATAGCGGGTGCCAACCCGTCGCCCGTTGGCGACAGGGGGTTGGGTGGGCACTCGTATTCCGATCCTCGCGGTTAGCGGAAAGCAGGTTGTTTGGCGTCTGGTGGGGAGGCGGGCCTCGCAAAGGCCGGGCTGTTAGGCCGGGATTGGGTGTTACCCATAATCCAGTCGCGCGACCCGCATGCCGCGAGTTATTGTCTCGTTGTCCACCGGGGGACAATCTTCGTGACGGCAAACCTCTTTACCGATACCGTGGGCTGACACCCATGTTCGTCAACGACACCAGCAGGCTGCCCGATTCCGGGCGAGTCTGCGTCATGGGCTTCCAGCCCCGGCCGGACGCCGAGCGCAAGTTCTACAGCGTGCTCATCAATGCGGCGAGGGCCGAGGTGGAACCCATGTCCGAGCCGCGAAACCCGGCCTACGTGCTGGGCGTGGGCGCGGAGATCGTGGCCAGCACGGGGCCGGTGTTCGCGGCGTACTTCGCCGGGTCGCGCGAGCGCTTCGATACGCATCCTAACTATCGCCAGGGCCTGTTCGTGCTGGTGGACGGTGCCGTGTATTCGGTGCAGGGCGAAAACGTGGATACCAATATCCGCCGCGGCTTCACCACGCGGCGGTTCACGTTGTTGCGAGGCGGGCGCCCGCAGCGCAGCGTGGTCTATCCCTGGCCCTGGTACCGCGAGCCCTTCATGTCAGGCGCGCCGGGGGCCTCGCGATCAGCGGATTTCATGCGCGAGCTCTCCGCCATGGTGCGGGAGTTCGGCGCGGCTCGCGCCTGATCGAGAGAGCAGTTCCACGAGATGTGATTTCCAGAGCGTCGCCAGCGTGTGCGAGCCGTGGCCTCGCGTTTCCGCGCTCGCGGGGATCAATACCGCCTTGCCGCCGGCCACGCGTCGGATCTCCCGTTCCAGGATGCGCAGTTCGGGTGGATTGATGAGGTCGTCCGCAAAGTTGATGGCCACCAGTGGAGCCCGGATCTTTGCCAGTCCCGGGCCGGGGTCGTAGTCCCAGGAGGCGCTCACCTGGTACAGCAGGTCGTTGGCATCGAGGTCGCGCTCTGCGTTGGCCATGGTGGCGTCCAGCGTCTCGTCCACCTTTGAGAGCGTCGGCATCTGCTGCTGACGCAGGATCGCATTGCTGCCCACGAAGAAGATGAGTGCCGATGCGGTGCGCAGGCTGGGTGGCTGGCGGGTGTAATTGCCGCCCGCCCAGGCAGGATCGTTGCGGATCGCGTCGATGAGCGTCTTGCGCCACACGCGGTTCCGGCCGGCGATCTGCACCGGCAGACTCGCGAGTGGCATCAGCGCGTCCATGAATTCCGGATGGCGCTGGCCAAAGACCCAGGTGTGCATGCCGCCCATCGAGGTGCCCATGACGAGCTTGAGGTGGTTCACGCCCAGGTGTTCGGTGAGGAGGCGGTGTTGCGCCTCGACCATGTCCGTATAGCCGTACTGTGGAAATCCGGCCTTGAGCCCATCACTCGGCTTCGAGGACTTCCCGTGCCCGATGCCATCCGGCAGCACGATGAAGTACTTGTTGGCGTCGAGTGGCTGTCCCGCGCCAAACAACTCGCCGGCGAATTCCGCCCGCAGGAACTGCGTACCGGAGCCGCCCGTGCCATGGCCGATCCACACGGCGTTGCGAACCACGCCCTTCGCATCCTTGCGAGGCTTGCCGAGCGTCCGGTAGTGCAGGCGAAGCTCGGGAAGGGTCGTGCCGTTGGTGAACTCGAAGCCGCGGATCACATAGTCGCCTTCGATCGGCGTCGGGTAATCGGCAGCGTGGGTGGCGAGGGAAAGCCACGAGATCACGATGAGCAGCAAGGATTTGAGCATGAGCACGGTTACGCAGGTCCGGGACCCGGTGATTATGTGGAGCTGCGCGCCGAAATGGATATGGCGGACGCGGCCACAGCCGCGCGCCGGATTGGTTTGCTGCACCGCGCTATCGGATTGCGCCTACACAAAAGCGTGAACTGCGCAGGCACACTGCGGCGTCGCTTGGCCGACTCTGCTCCCGGAGCGAGCGGGCCACCGCCAGCTGGAACGAATTGCGGGGAGCGGTTCATGACGGCGCAGAACAAGAACGATCGCCATCAGCTAAAACGCAAGTACGTACGCCTGAAGCGCTGGCTGACTCTGGGCAGCATCGGCATCACGCCGCGGCTGGTCATCGCCTTTGCGTCGGTCGGAGCCCTGGCCGCAACCGCGAATCTGATCGTCGAGAAGGGCGTCGCCATTCTCGAGCAGCAACGGACCGTCGCGCTGGAACGCAGCGCGCTCGACTCACGGCAGATCATCGCGTTGCAAGAGTCGATGGTGAGCGCGCGCCGCGCGGCGATGTCGGCCGAGGTACTGAGCGCACTCAACGAATTCGACCGCGTCACCCACGAGCACGCGGACTCCGACTCGCGTGCATCCGCCGCGCGCCATGCGAAGGCGAGGACGGGCCTGGATGACGCGCTCGCCCGGTATCTCGAGCAAACCGATACGGCTCCCAGCCCGCTGCCCGAACTCGTGACACAACACCGCAAGAATGCCGATGCGCTCGTGCGGGCGCGCCGCGCCAGGCGGCAACTGCTGTCCGAATATTCGAACGTGCTGCGCGGCATGGATGCGCGAGTGCGCGCTTCGATAGAGCAGAGCATGACCATCCTCGGGCGAGTCGTGACGCGGCAGGCACTGCTCGACGTTCGCGCCAATCTCGATGAACTGCGCGCCACTTTCTCATCTCCCGGATCGTTCGACGCCGGCGAACTCAACACCGGCGTGCTCGCCGGCGCCGAACGCACGATGGGTCTGACACTGCGTAACCGCGAAGCGGCACTTCGCCATTCACCCGGGGCGGACTGGTACATCGCCATGTCCGGGGATCTGCAGTCCCTCACTACCACGCGCGTGTCGCTGTTCCGGAACGAGGAGCGGCGGCTATCCGCGGCCGACGCGTTCGCGGGCGGCTCGCGCAGGATTGCCGCGCACCTGCCGTCGCGATTCCAGGAGGCGCCAGTGCCCGATGCGGACCGACCGGTGGCGGCAACAGTGCTGCCAGCCACACCCGAAGCCGAGCCCAATCGCTCGCTCGTCGCATGGGTCAGCGCGGTGGTGCTGGTCGCGCTGCTCTATCTGTGTTTCGCGACCATCTTCAGCATCGTCCGGCCGGTACGGCGTCTGCTCGCCGCCACTCACCGGCTGGCGCGCGGAGAGAATGCGCGCGTGGTGCCCACCGGCGGCATCCGCGAGCTCGATACGTTGACGGCGGCCTTCAACTCCATGGCGAGCCAACTTGCCGTGGCACGCGAGGCCGCGCGCGATGCGCAGCAGCGCCTCGAAGCCAAGGTTGAGGAGCGTACGCAACAGCTCCAGGAGCTCGCCGAGCAGGACCCGCTGACCGGCATCGCGAACCGCCGTCAGTTGTTCGGCGCCCTCAACGTGGCGCTCGACCGCGCGCGCATCGCGGGCACGCGGGTGGGCGTGTTCTTCCTCGACGTCGACAACTTCAAGACGCTCAACGACAGCATGGGGCATACCTATGGCGATCGCGTCCTGATCGCCATCGCCGCGCGACTGTCGACCATCGCGCAGGAGGGCGGATTCGCCGCACGGCTTGGTGGTGACGAATTCACGCTGGTACACCAGGGCGCGGCCGATGCCGACGGCATCCGCGAATTTGGCGCGTCCATCGTGCGCGCCTTCGACAGCCCATTGCTGGTCGACGACCGCGAGGTCATCGTGAGCGTGAGCGTGGGTGCCAGCATGTTCCCGGATCACGAGCGCGACGCCGAGGCGCTGCTGCGTGCCGCGGATGCGGCGTTGTTCCAGGCCAAGGCGCTCGGGCGCAGCCAGCTCGCGCTGTTCACGCCGGAACTCGTGGTCACGGCCTCCGCGAAGTTCGCGCTCGAACAACGGCTGCGGCGCGCGATGCAGTCCGATGAGTTCGAGCTGTTCTATCAGCCACTCATCAACACCGAAACTTTCGACGTGGAGCTGGTCGAGGCGCTGATCCGCTGGCGCATGCCTGACGGCAGCTTCCGCACTCCTGGGGAATTCCTCGCGGTAGCGGAAGAATCCGGCCTGATCATCGAAATCAGCGACTGGGTACTCCGCACGGCAATCCGGACCGCCGCCCGATGGCACCGCGGTGCCTGGCCTCAGGCACGGGTGGCGATCAACGTATCGCCACGCCAGTTCATGAACTATCGCTTCGTGAGCACGCTCGAGGAGCTGCTTCGCGAATACGATCTCCCGGCGCATTGCCTCGAGATCGAGCTCACCGAGTCGGTGCTGCAGACCGGAGCCCACACCATCAAGACACTGGATCAGTTGCGATCGATGGGTATCGCCATCGCGCTCGACGATTTCGGCACCGGATACTCCTCGCTCGCGTCCTTGCAGCAACTGCCGCTCACGCGCGTAAAGCTGGATCGCAGCCTCATCGAAGGAATCGACGACAGTCCGCGAGCCGCCGCCATCGCGCGCGCCACGATCGCACTGTGCCGCGGCCTGGGCCTGGACGTGACCGCCGAAGGCGTCGAGAGAGTCGAGCAGCTCGCCATGCTGCTGCCGCACCCTGCGATATCGGTGCAGGGCTATCTGTTCTCGCGTCCGATTTCCGAGAGCGCGCTGATCCCCATGCTGGAACAGATGCCCGCGCATTGCCGCGAGGTCAAACAGTCCGCGCAGAAGCTGCAGGCGCAGCGGCAGCTGGTGCCCCGCTCCGGGGAGCGGCGCCGGGGCGCGTTGACGCTGGTAGGGGACTGACGGGAGCCGATTCTCACGACAGGTGTGTCATTGCTTCACCTGCCGGTTTTCCGCATTCTCGGTGTTCCCGGGCCCTCGTCAGGCGGATGATCCGGCGTCATGCCCAAGATTCCATTCGTACGAGTCGCGAAGACGGCCGCGAAGCGCTGGCTGGATCGGGATGCGTTCGAGCATTCCGGCGCGCTGGCGTTCTGCACGCTGTTCTCGCTCGCGCCGCTGGTGATCATCATCGTCGCGATCGTCGGCATGGTGTTCGGTGAAGACGCCGCGAGCGGCCAGATCTCCGCGCAGATCTCCGAGTTGATCGGGGCCCAGGCCGCAGTGGCCGTCGAGGAAGCCGTGCGGCGTTCGCGGCTGGAGGAGGCCGGTATCGTTCCCATGATGATGGGCGTCGGCGCGCTCGTGTTCGGCGCGACAACCGTGTTCGCGCAGATGCAGAGCTCGCTCAACAAGTTCTGGGGTGTGAGGGCCAAGCCCACGCGCAGCGGCCTCCTGACCTTCGTCACCGTGCGTCTGCTGTCGCTCAGCATGGTGCTGATCATCGGGTTCCTGATGCTAACCTCGTTCGTCGTGAGCGTGGCGATCAGCGGCATCATCGAACACGCGCAGGACTGGATTCCGATTCCCGGGTTCGCCGTCGCCGGTATCGATCTCGCGGTGTCGTTGGGCGTGACCACCGTGCTCTTCGGCATGTTGTTCAAGATCCTGCCGGACGTTCACATGCAATGGGCCGATGTGTGGCGCGGCGCGTTCATCACCGCGCTGCTGTTCGCGATCGGCAAGTACGGAATCTCGCTGTATCTCACGCACGTGGCGCCGGCTTCGACGTATGGCGCCGCCGGATCGCTGGTACTCGTGCTGCTGTGGGTCTACTACTCGTCGCTCATTTTGTTCTTCGGGACTTGTTTGACCATCGCGACCATCCTGGAACGTGGCGGCAAAGTGATGCCGAAGAAGACCGCGGTACGGACGAGCCTGGTGCTGGATGAAGAGGACGATTCCGCGAGGCGAGCCGGATAAGGCATCCCGTCGGTCAAGCCTGCAAAGAACTCAGGATTCCCGATCAATATCGCCCGGGGCCGCCGTCGCACACTCACCTGCGTCAGGAGGTGGGACATGTACCAGAAACACAGCATCGTCGGAGGCGGCGGCGTGCGACTGCACGCGGTGGAGACCGGAAATTCCAGAGGGCGGCCCATCTTGTTCATTCACGGATTCTCTCAATGCGGGATGGCGTGGAGCCGGCAGATGCGCTCCGATCTCGCGGACAGTTTTCGACTCGTGGCGCTGGATCTGCGCGGCCACGGCCAATCGGAGAAGCCGCTCGACGGGTATGCCGATTCCAGATCGTGGGCCGACGATATCCATGCCGTCATTCGCGATCTTCGCCTCGACCATCCCGTACTTTGTGGCTGGTCGTATGGACCGCTCGTCATACTCGATTACATTCGTCACTACGGCGAGGACGCCATTCGCGGCGTGAACTTCGTTGGCGGTGTGACGAAGCTGGGCAGTGAGGAGGCGGCGTCGGTGTTGACGCCAGACTTCATGGGGCTGATCCCGGGTTTCTTTTCGACAGACATCCAGGAGTGCATTCGCGCCGTGACGGCGCTCGCGCGAATGTGTTTCGTGCGTCCGCTGTCCGATGAGGAGTTCTACCTGACGTTGGGCTACAACGTTTCGGTTCCGGCCCATGTCCGCCAGGGATTGTTCACCCGATCATTGGACAATGACGATCTGCTACCGAAGATGCGCAAACCCGTACTCATCACGCAAGGCGACGCCGATGCGGTGGTCAGCGTGGCGGTCATCGATCGACAGATGAAACGCATCGCCCACGCGCAGCTGGATGTGATGGCCAATGGCGGGCACGCGTGCTTCTGGGATGAGCCGACCGCGTACAACCAACGTCTGCGGGAATTCGTTGAATCTGCGTGAAAGGGCTGGTCGATTCGCTGGCGTTCATGCTCGCGGGTGTTGGTCCGCCGTCGCACCAGTTCTATACTCCGGGAACGCTCGTTTCACCTTTTGTGTCGGGCTGGTGAAAAAAAATCTGGCTTAAGCGGGGGATCAAAGGTTCGTGGTGAAGCAGATGCCGGAATCGTTCCTGCCGGAACGACATTCGCTCGATCGGCGCGCCTTCGTGCAACTGGCGACGACATTCGGCTTGTCGCTGACCGTACCGGGTCTCGCGGCGAATCCTCCGGCGAAGTCTCTGACCGCGGATGAGTGGGCCCTCATCGGCGACGTATCGGAGTTGATCATCCCGACGACGGACACCGGCGGAGCGCTGGCGGCCGGCGTTCCGGCCTTCGTGAAAATGATGCTGTCGGATTGGTTCAGCGAAGCCGAGCGCGAGAATTTCATATCCGGCTTGCGGGAGTTTTCGGCGGGTAAAAAGTACGGCAAGAAATTCGCGGAGCTGACTGCGAGCCAGAAGGATCAGTACTTCGGTGAGCTGCTGGCGACGGCGGAAGAGGGCGCAAGTGCGCCGCGCACGCCATTCGTGGTCCTCATGAAGCGGCTCACGATTTTCGGTTACTACACCAGCGAACTCGGGGCTACGTCCGAGCTGCATCAACACATGGCAGCGGCACAGTACCAACCCGCTGCCGTCGTCAAACCAGGCGATCGCGCGGATTCCGGGCTGCCTGGCGCGATGTACTGGTTCAACGCGAGCTGACGCGATGTCCCACGACTACGACGCCATCGTGATTGGCTCCGGCATTTCCGGAGGCTGGGCGGCGAAGGAGCTCAGCGAGAAGGGGCTCAAGGTGCTGCTGCTCGAGCGGGGGCGCTCGATCACTCCGGCGGACTACCTCGGCGAGCACAAGCCCGCTTGGCAGTTCCCATTCCGCCAGCTCGGCGACCGCAAGCGTTACGAACGCGACTACCCGATCCAGAGCACCTGTTATGCGTTCGGCGAGCCGACCGAGCAGTTCTGGGTCAAGGACTCCGAACAACCTTACGGCCAGGATCCCGCGCGGCCGTTTCGCTGGATCCGCGGCAATCATCTCGGTGGCAAGTCGCTCATGTGGGGACGCACTGCGCCCCGTTGGGGGCCCATCAATTTCGAAGAGAACAAGCGGGATGGACATGGCGTCGACTGGCCCATTCGTTACGACGACATTCGGTCCTGGTATGACCACGTCGAAGAGTTCATTGGCGTGTCCGGGCAGACCGAGTACGACTCGCCGTTCGCGCCGGTAGGGCGCTTCCAGCCGGGCATGCTCATGAATGCCTGCGAATCCTTCGTTGCCGACAGCATCCGCGAGAAGTTTCCGGACCGACGTCTTACGATCGCGCCGTCCGCCGTACTCACGAAGCCGCTTCACGGCCGAGCGCCGTGTCACTACTGCGGACCGTGCGAGAGAGGCTGCTCCACGGGCTCGTATTTCAGCTCGATCAGTTCGACGCTGCCGGCCGCGAAGGCGACGGGCAATCTCACGATCATCACTGACAGCGTGGTAGCGGGCCTCGATTACGATCCGAAATCACGCAAGGTTTCTGGCGTTCGTGTCATCGACCAGAACACCCGCGCCGGCAAGCGTTACACCGCGAGAGTCGTGTTCCTCAATGCGTCCACCCTGGGGTCGACCCAGATACTGCTCAATTCGACGAGTGAGAGTTTCCCCAATGGCATTGGCAATCGCAGTGGCGTGCTGGGCCAGTACCTGATGGATCACCCCTATCTCACCGTGACTGGCGTGATTCCCGGATTGCTCGACAAGTACACGATCGGCAATCGGCCGGCGGGC
>Ga0307410_10001757_pt1 | contig 10026 bp, 11 predicted proteins | sample 322Ometagenome_3_FD_203707 | JGI IMG/M metagenome (GOLD analysis project Ga0307410, IMG submission 203707) | Maize rhizosphere microbial communities from greenhouse at UC Davis, California, United States - 322HYB-O-3 | ecosystem: Host-associated > Plants > Roots > Rhizosphere > Soil | place...
CGGCGATGAGCTGGTCGGCCAGGTCGCGGCGCTGCTGCGCGTCGGTGGTGGCCCAGATGTCACCCACGAGGGCGGTGGCCTCACGGTGGTCGGCGGTCAGCACGTCGACGACGTCCAGGCCGTCGAGGTCGGCCGTGCCGCTGCCGGAGCCGCTCCTGGCTCCGGCTGCCACGGCGACCCCCGCCGCACCGACGGCAGCCGCAGCGACACCGGCAGCGACGGCCTTCCCGGAGATGCCGGCCTTGCCGCTGTCGCCCCGGGAGTCCTCAGCAGCCTCCACACCGGGCGTCCCGACATCAAGGTCCTCGTTCACCTGGCCGCGCCAGGAGCCCGTCTCGGCCCCCCGCTGCTCGATGAAGGTCTTGAACTGCTGGAGGTCTGCCTCTGCCTGGCGCTCGACGACCCCGAGGGCGTCACCGGCCCTCTCCACCAGGCCTTCCGGCTCGAACTCGAGGTGCAGCGTCACCATGGTGTGGTCAGGCCCCGACGGAGCGAAGTGCACCGCGCCGGCGTTCGTGGCGCCACCGGTGGCGGCCCACGCGACCTTCTGGTCCGGCACTTGCTCGAGGATGGCGGCCTCCCACTCGCGCCGCACGCCGCCGATCTCGGCCACCCAGTGCAGCGTCGAGTCGTCGACCTGGGTCACCTCCTGCACCCCGCCCATGAACTGGGGGAACTCCTCGAACTGGGTCCACTGGTTGTAGGCAGTGCGTACTGGCACCTCGACGGTGACGGTCCTCTCGACGGTCGTGGTCACTACAGCATTCCTCTCGTCGCGGGTCTGTGGGTGGTGCTCACGCTCAGTACCCACCGAACGGCGGCCGAACCCGTGCAGGCACGGGGATTCGGTCGAGGTCGCGCGCGACCACCGTGTCGGGGAACACCTCTCGCGCCTGGTCGAGCAGGGGTCGGATGTCCCTGTACCGCTGCGAGAAGTGCGTGAGGACGAGCCGCCGGGCACCCGCCTCGCGCGCGATCGTGGCCGCCTCGCGTGCCGTGAGGTGGCCGTATGCCGCCGCGACGCCGGCCTGGTCGTCACCGAACGTCGCCTCGCAGACCAGCAGGTCGGCGCTGCGCGCGAGCTCGACCGCCTCCGGGCAGCGGGCGGTGTCCATGACAAAGGCGAAGCGCTGACCGGGCCGGGGCACGGCGACGTCCTCGAGCCGCACCACGCCCCGGGAGGTGCGCAGCGAACCCTCTCGCTGGAGCCGCCCCACCTCCGGGCCACTGATGCCTTCGGCGCTCAGGCGCTGCGGCAGCAGGCGGAACCCGTCGGTCTCGACCAGCCGGTACCCGACCGTCGGCACGGAGTGCCGCAGCGGCAACGCCTCCAGGGTCAGCCCTGGGAGCTGCAGGACGCGGCCGGCTGTCTCCACGGGGTGGACCTCGACGGTGAGCCGGTCGTCGTAGGCGGACGCGGCGCGCAGCCGCTCGACGTAGGGGGCCGCCGCGGCGGGGTGCACCACGGGCAGGGGTCCGGTGACGCCGTCGAGGCTGAGGCGCTGCAGGACCCCCGGCAGGCCCAGGCAGTGGTCGCCGTGCGCATGGGTGATGCAGATCGCGTCGACGTCGCTGGCGGTCACGCCGGCCAGGGTCATCTGTCGCTGGGTCCCCTCACCCGGGTCGAACAGCACGCCGAGGCCGTCCCAGCGCAACAGGTAGCCGTTGTGGTTGCGCTCCCGGGTGGGGACCTGAGACGCGGTGCCGAGCACCACCAGCTCGCGGGCGCTCGCCGGCGAGGCGGGATCGTCGGTCATGTGACCGGCTGGCGGATGCGGGCCGGAGCCGCCACCCTCGCCGTCAGCGTCGCCCGGCACGCTGTGACAGCCAGGCCGCGCCCGACACCAGGACTCCGGCTCCCACCCCCACGGGGCGGAGCCAGTGCCGTCCCCAGGCGCCGTGCACGGCGTCACCGGTGGGCTGCGGCTCGAGGACGTTGCCGGGGGAGTGCGGGGCCTCGTCGCGCGAGACGCCACCGAGCCGCATCAGCGGGGTCACGAGGAGGTCGTAGACGCCGGGCAGGGCGCGGAAGCCCAGGACGGCGATCGGGTTCGCGAGCCCCACCGAGGTCTCGCGCCGAGGCCGCTCCACGGCGGCGACCACGGCCCGGGCCACCCGCTCGGGGGAGTCGACGGGCGGCGGTGGCCGACCGTGCCAGCCGAGATAGGTGCCGGCCTGCCGGTAGACGGGGGTGTTCACGCCGCCGGGCGAGACCAGGCTGACGTCGATGCCGGGCTCGGAACGGGTCTCGATCTGCACGGTGCGCACCAGCCCGTGCACGGCCCACTTCGCGGTGACGTACGAGCTCATGTAGGGCGTGGCGATCTTGCCCAGCAGCGAGCCGACCACCACGAGGCTGCCGCCGTCCTGGGCGCGGAAGTGCCGCAGGGCGGAGCGGACCGTGTTGGCGGTGCCGCCGAGGGTCACCGAGATGGCGGTGTCGAACACGTCGGCGGGCACGTCCTCGAAGCGCCCGTAGGCCAGTACTGCCGCCGAGTGCACGACGGCGTCGATCCGGCCGAACCGCTCGGATGCCGAGTCGAGGGCCGCGTCGACCGCGTCGGCGTCGGCGACGTCGGCGACGAGAACCAGCGTCTTCGACCCCGTCCGGGCGACGCCCCGGCACTCACGCTCCGCCTCGGTGAGGCTCTTGCGCGAACGCGCGACGAGCACGACATTGGCTCCCCGCGAGGCGAGCAACCGCGCGGTGGCCCGGCCGATGCCGCTGGAGGCGCCGGTGACGACGACCGTCTTCCCTTGCATGTGCAGGTTCCTCACGCGTCGGTCCGGATGCTTCCCGCCACGCTACGTCGGGCCACCGGACCTCGCGCGTCCACCGTCGCGGGCCTGTGCTGCCACCGCGGGCTACGGTGGAACCGGACCACGACGACTCGCGAGAGACGACAGAGACAGACGAAGGGAGACGTGCGATGCCCGAGACGAACACCGGAGCCGACGACTACCGGCTGCGCCACGCCGCCGCGGTCGACCTCCAGGCCAGCCTGCTGTCCATGCCCACCGTGGAGGACTTCCTCCAGGGGGTCGTCGACCGGGCTGGCAGCCACATCGCGCCGCACAGCGCCTGCACCCTGACCATTCGGCGCAACGGCCGGCTCGGCTGCGCCGCGAGCAGTGACGATGACGCGACGAGGGCCGACCTCGTGGAGTACGAGACGAACCAGGGCCCGTGCGTGGAAGCCGTCGAGCGCGGCGTGGAGACGATCGTGCCGGACCTCGCGAAGGAGACCCGGTGGCCGGACTGGGCGGCCAACGCCGCCCGGCTGGGCTTCCGGTCCGCCGCCGCGGCCCCCGCGGACGCCGGCGACGGGATCGCCCTGGCGATCAACGTCTACGGCCGCGACCTCGATCCCTACGGCGAGGAGGAGATGGCGCGGACGCGGGCCTACGCGGAGGAGGCCGGGCGGGTGCTGCGCCTCGCGTACGCCATGGCGGAGCAGGCCGCCCTGGCCGAGCACCTCGAGTCGGCGCTGGCGTCGCGCAGCACCATCGACCAGGCAGTCGGGGTCATCATGGCGCAGAACCGGGTGCCCGCGGATGACGCCTTCGGGATCCTCCGCGCGGCGTCCCAGCACCGCAACGTCAAGCTGCGGGAGGTGGCCGCCGGCCTCATCGAGAACCTGACCGGGCACCCGCCGTCGCCGGCGCCGGAGTTCCGCCGGCCTACGAGCTGAGCACGAGGGCAACGACGTCGAGCGCGGCGATGCCCACCGCTGCGACGAAGGGCGCCTTGCCCCGGGCGGTCACCGCGACGCCGGCCAGCCCGAGGCAGACGCCGAACGCAGCCCACTGCCAGGCAGCGGGCCGGCCCTGCGGCCCCGCGAGCGCGACAGCCGAGGCGACGGTGAGCACCACGGGGGCGAGCCACCGCACGGTGCCGGCGCCGAGCCGGTGTGGGAGGCCACGCACCCCCGTCCGCTCGTCGTCCGTCAGGTCCGGCAGCGCGTTGAGGAGGTGCGCCCCGACGCCGAGCAGCGCTCCGGCCACCATGACCCATGGCGCCGGCCAGGCGGGCGTGGGCAGCGCGAGCGTCACCACCGCCGGCAGCGTGCCGAACGCCACGGCATACGGGGCGGCCGACCACGCGGTGCGCTTGAGGCCGAGGTTGTAGGCCCACCCGGAGGCGACGCCGAGCAGGAGGTGCACCGTCGCGGCGGCCACGCCGCAGGCGAGGGAGAACGCCACGCACAGCACTCCGGCGACCGCGACGGCCCACCAGACCTCTCGTTCGGAGACGTCGCCCCTGGCCACCGGCTTGTCGACGCGCCCGACCTCCCGGTCGCGGCCGGCGTCGATGAGGTCGTTGGACCAGCCGATGGTGAGCTGTCCGGTGCCCACGGCCGCCGTGACCAGCGCGCCGCTGCCCCACGGGTGACCCGCTCCGGCGGCGAGCAGCGCGGTGAGGGTGGTCACCGCCACCGTCGGCCCCGGATGGCAGGCCCGAGCGAGGCTGCGGAGGGCGAGGGCGTCGAGCACGCGCCGAGCCTACGGGGACCGGCTGCCGCTTCAGGCCGCGAAACCGGCTGGTCTGTGCCTAGGGTTGGCGGGTGAGCCACCTCGCCGCCGTCGTCGGCGCCCTGCCGCCCCACCGCTACGCCCAGGCCGCCGTCACGCAGGCCTTCGCCGAGGTGCTCGGCTCCAGGGGCGTCAACCGCGCCGTCCTCGAGCGCTTCCACGCCAACGCGGGCGTGAGCCACCGCCACCTGGCGTTGCCGCTGGAGCGGTATGCCGCGCTGGCAGACTTCGGGGAGGCCAACGACGAGTTCATCCGCGTGGCGGTCGAGCTCGGGTCGACGGCTGTCGAGAAGGCCCTCGCGGAGGCGGGGCTCACCCCGGGCGACGTCGACCTCGTCGTGTCGACCACGATCACCGGCCTGGCGGTGCCATCGCTGGAGGCGAGGGTGGCCGCCCAGATCGGGCTGCGCGACGACGTCAAGCGCGTGCCGCTCGTGGGGCTCGGCTGCGTCGCAGGCGCCGCCGGTGTGGCGCGCGTGCACGACCACCTGGTGGGGCACCCCGACGACGTCGCCGTGCTCCTGTCGGTGGAGCTGTGCAGCCTGACGGTCCAGCGCGACGACACATCGACCGCGAACCTCGTCGCGAGCGGACTGTTCGGCGACGGCGCCGCTGCCGTCGTGATGGTGGGTGACGCCCGACGTGACACCACGACGCTGCCCAGGGTGCTCGCCACACGGAGCCGGCTCTACCCCGAGACGGAACGGGCCATGGGCTGGGACGTCGGGGCGTCCGGGCTGCGTATCGTCCTCGGCGTCGAGGTCCCCGACCTGGTGCGCGCCAACGTCGGTGACGACGTGCGCCGGTTCCTGGGCGACCACGGGCTTACCCTCGACGACATCGGCTGGTGGGTGGCGCACCCGGGCGGCCCGAAGGTGCTGGAGGCGATGGAGGAGGCGCTCGGTGTCGAGCGCGAGGCGCTGGGCATGACCTGGCGGTCGCTGGACCGCATCGGCAACCTCTCCTCGGCGTCGGTGCTCAACGTGCTGGCGGACACCCTGCAGGAGCGGCCGCCGGCCCCGGGCAGCCACGGGGTGCTGCTCGCCATGGGGCCCGGCTTCTGCCTCGAGATGGTGCTGCTGCAGGCCCGGGAGAGCTGAGCTCATGGGGTCCGAGCTGTGGTTCACGGCGCTGGTCGTGGCGGTCGCACTGGAGCGGTTGGCTGAGCTCATCGTGTCGAAAAGGCATGCGGCGTGGGCGTTCTCGCGTGGTGGGGTGGAGTACGGGCAGGCGCACTACGTCGCCATGGTCGCCCTCCACACCGCCCTGCTGGTGGGCGCCGTGGTCGAGGTGTGGCTGCTCGACCGGCCGTTCCTGCCGGTCCTCGGGTGGACCATGCTGGCGCTCGTCGTCGCCTCCCAGGCCCTGCGCTGGTGGTGCATCCGCACCCTGGGCCGCCAGTGGAACACCCGCGTCATCGTGGTCCCGGGCCTGTCCCTGGTGACCCGTGGTCCCTACCGGGTGCTGCGCCACCCCAACTACGTCGCCGTCGTCGTCGAGGGCCTCGCGTTGCCCCTGGTGCACGCCGCGTGGGTGACGGCGGCGCTCTTCACGGTGCTGAACGCAGCCCTCCTGACCGTGCGGATCCGCGTCGAGGACGGCGCGCTGCGGGCGGGTGCGGTCCATGCCTGACCTCGTGGTCGTCGGTGGTGGTCCGGTCGGCCTCGCTGCGTCCTTGTATGCCGCCCGTTCCGGCCTGTCGGTGACAGTGCTGGAACCGCGAACGGGCTTGGTGGACAAGGCTTGTGGCGAGGGTCTGATGCCTGGTGCCGTGAAGGCCCTGGCGTCGCTCGGGGTGGACGCTCCGGGCTTCGAGCTGCAGGGCATCCGTTACGTGAGCGGGGCCCGCCACGCGGTGGCTGACTTCTCGGGCGGCCCGGGCAGGGGCGTGCGGCGCACGACGCTCCACCACGGGCTCAGCGAGGCAGTGCAGTCCGCCGGGGTCGACGTGGTCGTGGGAACAGCGACCGAGGTCGAGCAGGACGGCGACTGGGTGCGCGTGGGCACCCGTGACGCGGCAGGCAGGCGTGGCGCCACGCTCGAGAGCCGCCACGTCCTCGCCGCCGACGGACTTCATTCGCCCCTGCGACGGGCACTGGGACTGGAGCGGCCCACGCGCGGACCGCAGCGCTACGGGCTGCGCCGGCACTACGGCATACGGCCGTGGAGCAGCCATGTCGAGGTGCACTGGGGGCGCCACGGCGAGGCCTACGTGACCCCCGTGGCCGACGACCTCGTGGGGGTCGCGGTGCTCAGCGCGGCGCGCGCGCCCTACGAGGAGCACCTGGCCGGCTTCCCCGAGCTGCGCGAACGGCTGGGGGCAGCCCCGGCCATGACCTCGGTGCGGGGTGCGGGCCCGTTGCACCAGCGGGCCGCACGCCGCACCGCGGGACGGGTGCTCCTCGTCGGCGACGCGAGCGGGTACGTCGACGCCCTGACGGGAGAAGGCCTCTCGCTCGGCCTGGCCGAGGCGCGCGCCGCCGTGCGCGCGGTGGCCGAGGGCCGTCCGCAGGACTACGAGCAGGAGTGGCGCCGCATCACCCGCCGGTATGCCGTGCTGACCCACGCGCTCGTGCAGGCCACCCGTCCGGGCTGGGGTCGGCGGGCCGTCGTGCCGGCCGCAGCCGCAGCCCCGCTCGTCTTCCGCGCGGCCGTGGCGGAGCTGGGGCGAGCCCGGTGAACCGGGGGAGTCCCTCGACCGGGACCAGCCCTGAGCTGGTCGTGCTGCTGGACGAGGCGGGCCGCGCCGTGGGCACGGCTCCGAAGGCGGAGGTCCACCACGCGGCGACCCCACTGCACCTGGCCTTCTCCCTGTACGTGTTCAACGAGGAGGGAGCGCTCCTCCTCACGCGCAGGGCGGAGTCCAAGGCGACGTTCCCCGGCGTGTGGACCAACTCGGTCTGTGGTCACCCGGGTCCGGGCGAACCGGTGGACGCCGCAGCGGTGCGCCGAGCCCGGGACGAGCTCGGGCTCGACGTCGGTGCCGCCCGGCTCGTGCTCCCACGGTTCGCCTACCGAGCCGAGATGGGCGGAGTGGTCGAGCACGAGCTCTGCCCCGTGCTCACCGCTCGCAGTGCTGCAGCCGTGGAGCTGTCACCCGACCCGGCGGAGGTCGCCGAGACGCGCTGGGTGCCATGGCCCGACGTGGTCGAGGGCGTCCGCACGGGCAACCTGGCGCTGTCCCCGTGGGCGGGCGAGCAGGTGGCCTCCCTGGCCCGGCTCGGACCGGACGCGGCGGGGTGGGCCACCGCGGACCCGCGTCTCCTGCCACCGGCCGCCAGGTCAGCGACGTCCGGCTAGGCGCTCGGATCCTGCCCGGTGCGGTGCAGCAGCCCGGGCCGGTCGGTCACCGCCGCCAGGATCTCGCCCAGCTTGTCCTGCGGGCGCAGGTGGGAGTGCGCCGGGTTGACGAGCTCCGCGACGACGTAGGCGGCGAGGGCGTTCAGCTTGACGTTGGTGTGGTTGGAGTAGGCCCGCAACGCCTGGAACGCCTCGTCGGCCGAGACGCCATAGGTCGCCATGAGGGCCCCCTTGGCCTGTTCGATGGCCGCCCGGGTCGCCACGGACCTCGCGATGCCGTCAGCCGTCTCCTGCTCGACGGTGCGGCGCAACGGGTCGGTCTGGTCGATGAGGTAGCCGCGCACGGCGATGACGCTGCCGTTGGCCCGCACGCCCTCGCCCATGGCCACGACGTGGCGCAGCTCGCCGGCGAGGGTGACGACGCGGTGCCTGGAGGAGAACGGGGAGCCGTCGACCAGCGCCGACTGGATGACCTCCCAGGCGCGGGCGCGGTCGTCCGGGTGGACCTGCTCCATCAGCGCGTCCAGCGACGGCTCCGGGTCGGAGGGCTGGCGACCGAACACGGACAGCAGCTGCTCCGACCACCACCACGTGGAGGTGAGGGCGTCGTAGCGGAACCGAGCCACGGAGTCAGGGGTCGGCTGCAGGGCTGCCTCGAGAGCCTCGGCCCGGTCGTCGAGGTCCTGTCGACGCAGTCGGGCGGCGGGTTCCCGATCGTTCATCTGTCACTCCACCTGTGGTTGACCGGAGCTGTCGCCCCGGACGCGATACGCGTTCCTGAAGCGGCTGTCTGCTCAACCAAGCGGCGAGTCTAGGGGATGGGGGAGGTGCTCCTGCACGGGCGCGGGGGGCGCCACCGGTTGCGCCCCCGGGGAAGCGGTGCTTGTCTGGCGAGGTACCCCTCGTGGTCCAGCAGCGGCGCCACCCTCCTTTCCACCGAAGGATGTGCGATGCCGCCGACCACCACTGCTGTCGCCCTCCACGCTCCTCGCCCCGCGACGACCCTCGCGCCCACCCCACGCGGCGACGGCGACGTCGTCGAGGAGCTGCTCGCCGAGCTGCGCGCCTGCTCCGACCCCGTGCGGCGGGCCGGGCTGGAGGAGGAGGCGGTCCTGCGCAGCCTGCGCCTGGCCGAGTCCGTCGCCCGCCGTTACGTCGGCCGAGGCCTCGAGTACGACGACCTGCTGCAGGTGGCCCGCCTGGCCCTGGTCAAGGCGGTGCGCCGCTACCAGCCCGGTGCGGGGTCCGGCTTCGCCGCGTACGCCGTGCCGACCATCGCCGGGGAGGTCAAGCGCCACTTCCGCGACTGCGGCTGGATGGTGCGTCCCCCGCGCCGCCTCCAGGAGTTCAAGGCGCGGCTGGCGGCCCAGGAGGAGCGCCTGCTCCATGAGCTGCACCGGGAGCCGACGCTCAGCGACTTCGCGGCGGCCCTGAGGACCACTGCGGCGGAGGTGACCGAGGCCCAGCTGAGCTCGGCCGGCTACAGCGCCTTCTCGCTCGACAGCCCGGCGTCGGTGCAAGGACGCCCCGAGCTGGTCGGGGAGGCCGGCGACGAGTACGCCGCGCTCGAGATGCGCGAGGCGCTGCGTGGCGCCCTGACCACCCTGACCCCACGGGAGCGCCAGCTCATCCGGCTGCGCTTCGTCGAGGAGCTCACCCAGGCGGAGGTCGGCCGGATCCTGGGCGTGAGCCAGATGCAGGTCTCACGACTGCTGGCCGGCGTGCTGCGGCAGCTGCGGACGCAGCTGCTGGACACCGAGCCCGAGGTCGAGGGCGCCCGGCGCAGCGCCTGAGCGCCGGGACCACCTGACGCGCGGGGTTCCGAGCGGCTCAGCGGGCCGGGCGGCTGAGGGGCCGGGCGGCTCGGGTCAGAGCGGCTCGGCGACCGTGCTCGTGGTCGCGTGCCCGTCGACGAAGTCGACGACCTCGTCCAGCGAGGTGAACTGCCGGGTCCGCGGCAGGCACGTCAGGCGCCACATCAGGTGGCTGGGCGCGTGATGCCGGATCAGCGTCGCGAGCAGGTCGTCCTGACGGGCCGGGAAGCAGGTCGGGCGCAGCACGTGGCCGAGCTGGTCGGACCAGCGGCTCTCGGCGCTCGAGCGCGGTCGCGGTGACGTCAGGGTCGGCAGCGTGGCTGTCATCTGGGTGGTTCCTCTCTGGCGCACCGCGTCGCCAGCGACGCCAGGGTGTCGG
>Ga0307410_10001759_pt1 | contig 10013 bp, 7 predicted proteins | sample 322Ometagenome_3_FD_203707 | JGI IMG/M metagenome (GOLD analysis project Ga0307410, IMG submission 203707) | Maize rhizosphere microbial communities from greenhouse at UC Davis, California, United States - 322HYB-O-3 | ecosystem: Host-associated > Plants > Roots > Rhizosphere > Soil | place...
GCGACGCCCTCCGCGGCGCCCGCGCGCGGGGCCGCGTGTGCAGGTCGGCGCGCGGCCGGCGTCTCCCATACGGGGCGCGGCGGCCGCCGCCTGACGCCTCGACGCCATCCACGACCGACCGACACCGTTCTCACGGAGCAACACCATGCGCACCGCCCTCGTGCTCGCCACCACTCTCGTGCTCTGCGCCGCCGGCGACGCCGGCGCTCAACAGCCCGCGCCGCAGCCGCAGCCCGCCGCCCCGCACGCGCCCCAGGTGGTGGCGGTCGCCACCGGCGAGACGCGCGTCACGCCGGACCGCGCCACGCTGCTCGTGGCCGTGGAGACGCGCGCCGCCACCGCCGCGCAGGCCGGCGCCGACAACGCCCGCCGCCTGCGCGCCACGCTCGACGCGCTGATGAAGCTCGGCCTCACCCGCGAGCAGCTCTCGACCGTGGACTACAGCGTCTCGCCCGACTACCAGCACGACCCGCAGGGGCAGCGCCCGCCGCGCGTGGTCGGCTACGTCGCCCGCAACACGGTGCGCGCGGACGTGCGCAAGCTCGACGACCTCGGCCGGATCATCGACGGCGCCCTCGCCGGCGGCGCGAACACGATGGGGGGGATCCAGTTCACGTCGTCGCGGATGGACGAGGCGCGGCGCGAGGCGCTCACCAACGCGGTGACGAAGGCCCGCGCCGACGCGGAGGCGATGGCGAAGGCCGCCGGCGCCACGCTCGGCGAGCTCCTCGAGATCAGCAGCCAGCCGTACTTCGAGCCGCGCCCGATGATGGAGATGGCCCAGATGCGCGGCGCCGCCGCCGACGCGACGCCGATCAACCCGGGCGAGTTCACCGTCAGCGCGACGGTGACGGCGCGCTGGCGGATGCGCTAGCGCTTCGTCCCTCCCCTCTTCCCCCGGCGCGCGCCCTCCCGGCATTTTTCGGCATCCCGCCTCCTGGAGCCGTCGTGCCGCGTCCGCCCCGCCTCGCCCTCGCCCTCGCACTCCCGCTCGCCCTCGCCGCGCTGCCGCTCGGGGCGCAGATCACGGAGGGCGAGTACGCGAGCCGCCGCGCCGCGCTCGCCGCGGCGCTCGGCGACGGCGCGTTCGTCGCCTTCGGCGCCGGCGAGCCGGTGCACGATTACGAGCGCTTCGAGCAGGCGACCAACTTCCTGTACCTGACCGGCGTCCGCGAGCCGGGGGCCGCGCTCGTGGTCGTCCGGCGCGGCGGGCAGGCGACGTCGACGCTGTTCGTGGAGGAGACGGACCCGGAGCGCGAGGTGTGGAGCGGCAGGCGCGCGGGCGTGGCCGAGACCGGGCGCCGCACGGGGCTCCCGACGCGCCCGTCGCCGCAGCTCGCCGGCGTGCTGGACTCGCTGGCCGCCGCGCGCCTCCCCTTCTTCGTCGTGGGGGAGGCGGCGGGCGAGGGGGCGCGGAGCCGCGACCAGCAGCTCGTCGCCACGCTGCACCAGCGCCACCCGGGGCTGCGCGTGACGAGCGCCGCCACCCTCGTGGAGCGGCTGCGCGGGAAGAAGAGCGAGGCGGAGCTGGCGCTCATCCGCCGCGCGGCGGAGATCACCGTCGCCGCGCAGCGCGAGGCGATGGCGCTCATCGAGCCGGAGACGAACGAGTTCGAGGCACAGGCGCTGATCGAGTACACGTTCCGCCGCAACGGCGCCGACCGCCCGTCGTTCGCGACGATCGTGGGCTCCGGCCCCAACTCGACGACGCTCCACTACAACGACGACGACCGCTTCATGCGCGCCGGCGAGGTGGTGGTGATGGACATCGGCGCCAGCTACCGCGGCTACGCGGCCGACGTCACGCGCACCGTGCCGGTGAGCGGCACCTTCACGCCGGCGCAGCGCGAGATCTACCAGCTCGTGCGCGACGCGCAGGCGGCGGCCGAGCGGCAGGCGAAGCCCGGCGCGCGGGCGCAGGTCATGTCCGACTCGGCGTCCGCGGTGCTGGCGCGCGGCCTCGCCCGGCTCGGGCTGATCGACGGGCCGGCCGCGACCTACGACTGCGACGCCGGCGGCTCGCGCCAGTGCCCGCAGCTCTCCCTGTACTACATGCACGCGCTCGGGCACGGCATCGGGCTCGAGGTGCACGACCCCGACCAGTACTACTTCACCGGCCGCATCGAGGAGGGGAGTGCCTTCACCCTGGAGCCGGGCGTGTACGTGCGCGCCGGGCTCCTCGACCTGCTGCCGAAGACGGCGCGCAACCGGGCGTTCGCCGCGCGCGTCGCCCCGGCCGTCGCCCGCTACCGCGACGTGGGCGTGCGCATCGAGGACGACTACGTCGTCACCGGGCAGGGCGTGGAGTGGATCTCGCGCGCGCCGCGCGAGGCGAGCGAGGTGGAGGCGGCGATGCGGGGCCCGTTCGCGCCGGCGAAGCGCGACGCGGCGATGGTGGACGCCTACCGCCGCGTCACGCAGTGACCGGCGCGGCCGCCCCCGGGGCCCCCGGGGCGCGGGCGGGGCGGCGGGGGTAGCCCGGCGCGCGGCGGACGGCCGGACCGACGCCCGCGCCCCACACCCGCATGGCGCCGGCGCGACAGCCGGGCGCCGCCGTTGCGCGGGCGCAGTTGGCCCGTCAACGTTCACCTGCTCGGCGGCGCCGTGGCGTCGTCGTGCGCCCTCTCACACCCGACCTCGCCGCACCGTGCCCGTGCCCGCGCCCGCCGGGCCGACCGAGCTCCCCACCGAGCTCTCCGTGGTCGTCCCGCTCTACAACGAGCAGGAGAGCGTTCCCGCGCTCGTCGACGCGGTGCGCGACGCGCTCGCGTCGTACGCGTCGTGGGAGCTCGTCCTCGTGGACGACGGGAGCCGGGACGGGACGGCCGCCGTGGCCGAGCGGCTCGCCGCGGCGGACGCCCGCGTGCGGCTCGTGCGCCTGGCGCGCAACTACGGGCAGACGCAGGCCATGCAGGCGGGCTTCGACCACGCGCGGGGCGAGGTGGTCGTGAGCATGGACGGCGACTTGCAGAACGACCCGCTCGACATCCCGCGCCTGCTCGCCAAGCTCGACGAGGGCTACGACCTCGTCGCCGGCTACCGGAAGGGGCGGAACGACAAGATGCTGACGCGCAAGGTGCCGTCGTTCGTGGCCAACCGCATCATCGCCTGGGTCACGGGGGTGCGCATCCGCGACAACGGCTGCTCGCTGAAGGCCTACCGCCGCGCGGTGCTGCAGCGGCTCGACCTCTACTCCGACATGCACCGCTTCCTGCCGGCGCTCGCCGCGGCGACCGCGAACGCGCGCATCACCGAGATCCCCGTCCGGCACCACGCGCGCCGCTTCGGCACGAGCAAGTACGGGCTCTCGCGCATCGCGAAGGTGTCGGCCGACCTGCTGGCCATCAAGATGATCACGTCGTTCCGCGACCACCCGCTCACGATGTTCGCCACGGGGGCGGCGGCGGCGTCGCTCGGCGGCGTGGCGGTGGTCGCGGCGTGGGCGCTCTCCTCGCAGGTCGGGAGCGCCGCCGTCGAGCGCGCCTACGTGCTCCCCGGCGTCGCGCTGCTCGCCTTCTCGCTCGCCTGCTTCCTGCTCATGCTCGGCCTCATCGCGACCGTCGCCCTCCACGCGCCGCGCGCCCTCGGCGGCGAGCCCGCCCCGCCGGCGGCCGGGCGTCCCCCCGCATGAGCAGCTCCCTCGCACGCCCCGCCGCGCCTCCCGCGCCGCGCGTGGAGCCCGACGCCCCGCGCCCGACGCTGGACGTGACCGTGCTCGTCCCGGTGACCGAACGCCCGGCCCCGCTGGTGGAGCTGTACCGCGCGTACGCCGCGCCGCTGCGCGCGAGCGGCCGCTCGTTCGAGTTCCTCTTCGCCGCCAGCCCGGCCCGGCGCGACGCCGTGGCGCCGCTCGCCGAGCTGGCGGCCGCCGGCGAGCCGGTGCGCGTCGCGCCGGCGGAGCGCAACGTGGGCGAGACCGCCCTCGTGCGCGAGGGGCTGCGCGAGAGCCGCGGGCGGATCGTGGTCACGCTCCCCGCTTACTACCGCGTCGCGCCCGAGGCCGTCCCGGCGCTCGTCGACGCTGTGGAGCGCGGCACCGACGTGGCCGTCGCGCGCCGCTGGCCGCGCCGCGACCCCGCGATCAACCGGCTCCAGAACCGCGTGCTCAACGCGGTCGTCGGCCGGCTCACCGGCGCCGCCGTCCACGACGTGGGGTCGGGCGTCCACGCGCTCCGGCGCGAGGTCTTCGAGGACATCCCGCTGCACGGCGACTTCGTCCGCTTCCTCCCGGTGCTCGCGCTCCAGCGCGGCTACGCCGTGCAGGAGGTGGACGCCGCGCAGCACCCGGGCGACCTCGGCACCCGCGTGTACGCGCCGGGCGTCTACATCCGGCGGGTCCTCGACCTGCTCGGCCTGTACTTCCTGCTCCGCTTCCTCGACAAGCCGCTCCGCTTCTTCGGCCTCGTCGGGTTCGCCCTCTCGCTCGTCGGCGCCGGCACGCTCTTCGTGCTCCTCGTCCGCAAGGCGTCGGGGGAGACCATCGGCGACAAGCCGCTGCTGCTGCTCGGCATCCTCCTCCTCACCCTCGGCGTGCAGGCCGTGGCGCTGGGCCTCATCGGCGAGATGATCGTGCACTTCAGCGCCGCGGGGCGGCGCATCTACCGCGTGCGCCCCGCCCCCGCGACGCCGGCGCCGCCCGGAGCGCCCCCGCCGTCGCGATGAGGTCGCGCCTGCTGCCGGCGGTCGCGCTCGCGCTCACGCTGGCGCTCGCGACGTACCTGCGGCTCGCGAACCTGGGACGGTACGAGCTGTGGAGCGACGAGCTGTACGCCCACTTCGCCGCGCGGTCGCTGCAGCAGGGCGCGGGGCCGCTCCTCCCCTCCGGCGAGGCGTACTGGCGCGGCATCGACGTCACGCGCCTCATCGCCGTGGCGAACGAGCACGTGGCGCCGCTCGAGCTGGCCACGCGGCTGCCGGCGGCGCTCTTCGGCATCCTCAACGTCGCGCTCTTCTCCCTCGTGGCGTGGCGGATGGCGGGGGCGTGGGCGGCCGTGGCCGCCGCGCTGCTGCTCGCCATCTATCCGGAGGCGGTGTTCCAGAGCCGGTACGCGCGCTTCTACACCTACCAGCTCAACTTCGGGCTGATCGCCCTCCTCGCGGGGTGGGAGATCGTCCGCCACGCCGGGGCGCGCGAGCCGCCGGCGCGCGCCCGCCTGCACGCGGCGCAGCTCTGGGCGGCGGTCGCCGTGGTCGTGCTCCTGCTCGCGGCGCGCGTGCAGGTGACGACGCTCTCCGCGGTCACCGGCCTCGCCCTCGCGTTCCTCCTCGCCGGCGTCGCCGACCTGCACGCCCGCGGCCGGGCGGCGTGGCGCGAGAGCGTCGCGCTGCAGCTCGCCGCCGCGGGGACCGCCGCGCTGGTGGTGGTCGCCGCCGCCGCGCCGCAGATGATCCGCGGCCTCGTGACGCTCTCCCAGTTCACGCCGCTCTGGTACGAGCGCGCCTCCGACGGGGACCCCTCGGTGCGCGCCTACTACTGGTCGCTGTCCGAGGCGTTCCCGGCGCTGATCTCCCTCTGCCCGATCGTGTTCCTGTACGTGGTGGCGCGCGACCGCCGGCTGGGCACGTACCTGCTCGTCTGGTTCGCCGTGCCCTTCCTGCTCCACTCGTTCCTCTTCCCGTGGAAGCAGCCGCGCTTCATCCTGCTCGCCGTGCCGGCGCTCCTCCTCGCCGGCGCGATCGCGCTGGTGGCGCTGCTGCGCGCCGTGCACGACGTGGCGCTCCGCGCGCTGGCGGCGCGGGGCCCGCTCGGTCGGCGCGCGCGCGTGGCCGCCGGGGTGGCGGTGGCGGCGGCCTCGCTCGTCGCGCTGGTCACCACGCCGGCCTTCAACGACGCGCGGCGGCTGGCGGCCGGCCCGATGCGCCGGACGATGGGCGACGACTACCGCGAGGTGGCGCGCCTGATCAGGGCGGTGCCCGGCAGCGACAGCATCCCGCTCGGGAGCGTGAGCCCGCTGCGATCGCTGCTCTACTGGGGGCGCGTGGACTTCACGGTGCGCTACAACTTCCTCGAGCGCATCGTCGCGGACGACGGCGGGCGGCGGATGCGAATGCACGAGGAGGGCGTGCGGGACTTCTACTCCGGCGTGCCGGTGCTCGCGTCGCCCGAGGCGATCCGGCAGCGCTTCGCGAGCCGGGGGCGGGTGCTCATCGTCCCCGAGCGCACGCAGGCGGAGGACGTGCCGCCGCTGCTCGACACGCTCGAGGCGCGGGCGGAGGAGCTGTGCCGCGGCCGCTGCGGCGGGCTGCAGCTCTACCTCTGGGATCTCGGCGCGCCCGCGGGCGCGTCGGGCGCAGCGGGCGCGGCGGCGGGCGTGGAGCGGTCCCGTTAGGGCGCTACCGGCGCGCGGCGTCCGGCGCCGCCAGCCACTCGGCCACGGCGCGCAGCCCGTCGTCGAGCGGGGTGGCGGGCGCGTAGCCGAGGAGGCGCTCCGCCTTGGAGACGTCCGCCCACGTCTGCGGGACGTCCCCCGGCTGGTCGGGGAGCCACTCGATGCGCGCGGTGGTGCCGAGCACGCGCTCGAGCGCGCGCACCAGCTCCACCAGGCTGACCGCGTGGTTGTTCCCCAGGTTGATCAGCTCGTAGTCCGAGGCGTCGTAGTCGACGGCCGCGACGATGCCGCGCACCGTGTCCGCGACGTAGGTGTAGTCGCGCCGCGTCTCGCCGGTGCCGTAGAGCTGAACGGGCTCGCCCCGCAGCATGCGCGTGGCGAACTTCCGGATCGCGAGGTCGGGGCGCTGCCGCGGCCCGTACACCGTGAAGAGGCGGAGGGCGACGAAGCGCATGCCGTACAGGTGCGCGTAGACGTGGCCGAGCATCTCGCCGCTCAGCTTCGTGCTCGCGTAGGGGCTGATCGGCAGCAGCGGCTCCGTCTCCGTCCACGGCACGCGCGGGTTCACGCCGTAGACGCTGCTCGACGAGGCGAAGACGAACTGCCCGACCCCCCGCCGGCGCGCGAACTCGAGGAGGTGCTGGGTGCCCAGCACGTTCACCGCGTGGTAGGCGAGCGGGTCCTCGATGGACGGCCGCACGCCCGCCTTGGCGGCGAGGTGGACGATCACGTCGTAGTCGTCGCGCAGCCCGGCGTCGAGCGCGTCGGCGTCGCGGATGTCGATCTCGGCGAGCCGGTAGCCGGCGTGCTCCCGATGCGGGGCGACGTTCTCCAGCTTGAGCCGGCGGGCGTAGAACGGGTCGAAGTTGTCGACGACGGTCACCCGCCACCCCTCGGCCAGGAGCAGGTCGACGACGTGACTGCCGATGAACCCGGCCCCGCCCGTTACCAGCGCACTTCTCGCCACTCGACCCCCTGGACGCCGCCGCCACCCGAGCGCGATGCTCACCACGCCGCCGTGCGGCTCCCCGCGTGGGCCCCGGAGTAGCTCCCCGAAGCAGCCTGTAGACTAGCCACCGCCTCATCCGGTTACAAAGGTGCCCGCCGACACTCCCGACACCGCCGCCCTCCCCGCGCCGTACGACGCGGGCTCCCCGATCGTCGAGCTGTACGACGACACGCCCGCCTACGCCGAGCGCGCGGACGTGGCGTTCTACGTGGCCCAGGCGCGCGCCACGCGCGGTGCGCTGCTGGAGCTCGGGTGCGGGACCGGGCGCGTCTTCCTCCCCTCGCTGCGGGTGAGCGAGCGCGCGGTGGGGCTCGACGCCTCGGCGCCGATGCTGGCGCGGTGCGAGGCGCGGCTGGCGGCGGAGCCGCCCGAGGTACGCGAGCGCGCCCGGCTCGTGCGGGGGAGCCTGACCGACTTCGACCTCGACGAGAAGTTCTCGCTCGTCACCGCGCCCTTCCGCGTCTTCCAGCACCTGCTGCACACGGAGGAGCAGCTCGCCTGCCTGGAGCTCGTGCGCCGCCACCTGCTGCCGCGCGGGCGGCTGGTGCTCGACGTCTTCAACCCCGACCCGCGGCGCCTCCGCTACAGCGAGGAGTTCGCGCGGGAGGTGGAGGACCAGCCGGAGCGGCTGCTCGCGGACGGGCGGCGCGTGCGGCGGACGGCGCGCGTGCTGCGCTTCCAGCCGGCGCGGCAGGTGAACGAGGTGGAGGTCACCGCCCACGTCACGCACCCCGACGGGCGCGCGGAGCGGCTCACCACGCGCTTCCCGATGCGCTACTACTTCCGCTACGAGCTGGAGCACCTGCTGGCGCGCGCCGGGTTCGGGCTGGTGGCGCTGTACGGCGACTTCGAGCGCGGGGCGTTCGGCGACGAGTCGCCGGAGCTGGTGGTGGTCGCCGAGCCGCGGGGGGCCCCCCCCAAGGCACAAGGTAAGGGCGCCGCGTCGCGGAACGGCAACCAGACCGCCGCCGCGCGGGGCAAGGCGCCGCCGCCCGCCTGGACGGCGCGCGGCCGCCGCGCGCTCGCCGTGGACTGGAGCGGCGCCATGGAGGCCCGCGAGCAGAAGAAGGGGATCTGGGTGGCGGAGGTGCAGCAGGGGCAGCTGCTGCACCTGGAGAGTGGGCGCGACCGCGCCGAGGTGGTGGAGCTGCTGCTGCGCGAGCAGGAGCGCGACCCGGACTTCGTCGTCGGCTTCGACTTCTCCTTCTCCCTCCCCGCCTGGTTCCTGGCGGAGCGCGGGCTGGCGAGCGCCGAGGCGCTCTGGGCGCTCGCCGACGAGCAGGGCGCCGGGTGGCTGGCCACCTGCGAGTGGCCGTTCTGGGGGAAGCCCGGGCAGGGGCGGCCGAACCTCCCGAAGCACTTCCGCCGGACGGAGTTCGACGTGCACGAGACGGCGGGGTTCCTGCCGAAGAGCACCTTCCAGATCGCCGGCGCGGGCACGGTGGGCGCGGGGTCGATTCGCGGCATGCCGGCGCTGGCGCGGCTGCGGGCGGCCGGCTTCGCCGTGTGGCCGTTCGACGCGCCGGCGCTACCCCACCGGCCGCTCGTCGTCGAGATCTACCCGCGGCTGCTCACGGGGCGCGTGACGAAGTCCAGCTTCGCGCAGCGCAAGGCCTACCTCGCGGAGCGCTATCCCGCGCTCGACCGCAAGGCCGCCGAGCTGGCCGCCTCGAGCGACGACGCCTTCGACGCGGCGGTGAGCGCGCTCGTGATGGACGCCGCGATCGCCGAGTTCGACCGCCTGACGCCGGCGGCGGGAAGCGAGGAGGCGGTGGAGGGGGCGATCTGGGTGCCGAAGGGCGAGGCACGAGGGACGAGCTGAGGGACGAGGGAAGAGGGAAGAGGGAAGAGGTAGCTGCCCCGCGGGCGGTCACCTCGTCCCTCTTCCCTCTTCCCTCGTCCCTGTCTCTCTCGTCTCCCCTCGTCCCTCGCTCTTAGAACGGATCCCCCGGCGGCGGCACGAGCGCCGGCGTGGGCTTCGGCAGCTCGCGGCGCTCGATCCAGCGCGTCAGGTCGCCGTCGAGCAGGCGCCAGTGCGCGAGGGCGTCGTCGTCTGCCCGCCCGCGGGCGCCCGCGGCGCGGCCGCGGCGGCGGGCGTCGTCGCGGAGCGCGGCGAGCTTGAGCTCCGCCACGGCGCGCACTTCGGGCGCGGCGGCGCTGTCGGCGGCGAGGGCGAGCAGCCGGTCGGCGAGGGCGCGCTGCGTCACCCGCTGCAACGCGGCGAGCTTGGGCGACGCCGGCGCGGGCGCCCCCCACGTGGCGCGGACGAGCGCGTCCACCGTCTCGCCGAGCGTCGGCTGCCCCGTCGCGCGCGCGGCGAACTGCACGAGGCGCGCGGCGCGGTCGCGCTGGAGCACCGCGTCCGCCACCATCTGCGCGAGCGTGCGCGCGGCGCCCAGCTCGTCGAAGGCGGGGCGCGCCCGGCTCCCGAACAGCTCCACGTACGGCTCGTAGGAGAACGGCCGCGGCGCGAGCAACGTCAGCACCGTGTCGGGGATGGCCAGCTCGCGCGGGGCGAGGGCGCCGGTGAGGAGCGCGAGCGCCCGGCGCTGCTGCGCCGCCGGCACCGGGCGCGTGGCCTGCATGCCGTCGCCGCGCAGCGCGCCGCTGTACTCCATCCCGCCCACGGTCTTGGCGAGCGAGTTGATGGCGAAGCGGTGCATCAGGTACACGGG
>Ga0307410_10001760_pt1 | contig 10012 bp, 9 predicted proteins | sample 322Ometagenome_3_FD_203707 | JGI IMG/M metagenome (GOLD analysis project Ga0307410, IMG submission 203707) | Maize rhizosphere microbial communities from greenhouse at UC Davis, California, United States - 322HYB-O-3 | ecosystem: Host-associated > Plants > Roots > Rhizosphere > Soil | place...
GGCGTCTTCGCGGGGCTCGTCGCGCTCGGCTGGCTCGTGACGAGGCCGCGGCTCATCCCGATGCGTCCGGTCTCGCGGACGGACGAGCTCGGCGGCCACCTCGCCGCGATGCTTGCGCTCGGGCTCGTCGCGTTGGTGGTCGCGGCACAGAACCCGTTCGCGCTCATCTTCATCCTCCCCTCGTTGCACGCCTGGCTCTGGCTGCCTCACGCCTCGGAGCGCGGTCGTCCGGCCGCGCTCGGCGTCTTCGCGATCGGCTTCGTCGGCCCGCTGCTCCTGCTCGGCTCGTTCGCGTTCCGCTACGGGTTCGGCTTCGATGCGGTCTGGTACCTCACCGCACTCACGTCGGTCGGGTACGTCCCCTTCATCCTCGTCATCGCGTTCCTCGCCTGGGGAGCGGCCGCCGCGCAGGTGGGCACCGTCGCCGCGGGGCGCTACGCGCCCTACCCGGCCGCGGATGAGCACCCGCGCCGCGGGCCGATCCGCGAGTCGATCCGTCAGGTCGTTCTGCTCAGCCGCCGCGTACGCTCGCAACCCACGCGGGAGGACGAAGCAGAGTCGGCCGACGACGACTAGCTAGATGGGGAGGTAACGGACGGGGGAGCCGGCGGCGAGCTCACCGTCTCCCGCCTCGACCTCGATGAGAGCATCCGCGCGGCCGGCTCGGGCGATCATGTGCGACTCCTGCCCCGCGATGGCTTCGAGCACGACTTCATCCCTCTCCCGTCGCGTGCGCGCCCTAACGAACTGGTCGCGCTCGGCGTTTCGCCGCACCGGCGCCTCGAGAAGACCGCGGCGGAACCCCGGCTCGGGCTCCGGGAGTCCCAAGAGCGTGTTCACAGCTGGGCGGACGAAGAGCTCGAAGGTCACGAGCACCGAGACAGGATTCCCCGGAAGGTTGAAGACGAGGTGGTCGCGGCGGACGCCGAAGGCGACTGGTTTCCCCGGCTTCACGGCGACTCCCCAGAAGACCTCCTCGACGCGAAGGCCCGCCTGTGTCTCCCGCACCAGGTCGTGCGGCCCGACCGACGCGCCTCCCGAGGTCACGAGCATGTCGAATCCGAGCAGGGCTCGCTCCATGGCGCGCTCGAGCTCGTCCGAGTCGTCCCCGACCACGCCGAGCTGGGCCGGTACCGCGCCGGCGAGCTGCAGCGCGGTCGCAAGCAGAAGCCCGTTCGACTCGTAGATCTCCCCGGGCCCGAGCTCCTCGCCGGGCTGCTTCAACTCGGACCCCGTGACCAGGATCCCGACGCGCGGCCTCTTCGTGCACTGCACCTCGTGGACGCCTGCCGCGGCGAGCGCGCCGACCTGAGCCGGGCCAAGGCGGATCCCAGGATCGAGGACGACAGCGCCAGTCCGTACGTCGCTTCCCCGCTCCCTGACGTTGGCGCCCGCGGCGACGACTTCCCGAATCTCGATGGAGTCGCCGGCTTCCTCGACCAGCTCGAGCGGGATCACCGCATCGGCTCCTTCTGGAACCGCGCCCCCGGTCGAGATGGCCATCGCCTCCCCCGCCACAAGCGGCCGCTCGGCGGGCGACCCGGCGGCGATTTTGGCGACGACCGGGAGTCGGGCACCCACGCCCGCATCCGCTTCCCGTAGCGCGAAGCCGTCCATCGCGGAGCTCGGGAAGGGCGGCAGGTCGACGAGCGAGGAAGCCGGCTCCGCGAGGATGCGGCCGGCAGCGCGCTCGACCGGGACGCGCTCTGCGTCGAGCCGCTTCGCGCGCTCGAGGACGAGGCGCTGTGCCTCCGCGACCGAGATCAGCTTCGTCGCCGTGCTCACCGGCGAAAGGCTATAGGGGCACCGCGTTTCGGAGCAGGTAGGCACAGAGACCGAGGGCGAGCAGGCGCGCGGTCCGGTCCTCCTCCACGGCGGCGAGCGGCACCGCCCACACGGCGTACCAGGCGATCAGCCAGGGCGTCGCCAATAGCACGAGGTCGGCGCAGAGCGCAAGGCGGGCGCGACCGCGCCACGCCTGCCGCAGAAGCCACAGGTATCCCAGAATGAAAACCGCAATGAAAAGGCCGACGGCGACATCGTGTGGGATCCCCAGCGACGACAGCCTGGAAGGCAGGCTGTAGTGGGCTCCCTCGCGAAGGTTCTTGGCGAGCGGGCCGAACGCCTCCAGCCAGCCGGTGCCGTACCGCCAGCTCGCGAGCGCTGCCACGACTAGGGCAGCCACAGCGAAGCCGAGGTGGCCCACACTCCGGCCCTGGGCGCGCGCCTCGAGCGCACGGAGCGGCAAGAAGACGACGGCTACCCACTTGATCGCGATCGCGGCGACCCACGCCGCGCCCGCCCACTGCCTCTTCCCGGCGGCGCCAAGCGCGAGGGCGCCGAGAACGAACGCCATCATCCACGCGTCGTTGTGGCCTCCCCCGGCGAAGTGGACGGCCAGAAGCGGATTCCAGCCGACGAAGGCCGCGGCAAAGGCTCGCTCCCGTCCGAGAAACGCGGCCAACGCCGTGAGCGCGAGCATGGCAAGGGCGCCCAGTGCCTTGTAGACCCAGGCGGCGGCCGCAGGGGAGTCTCCGACGGCCGCCGCGTGGCCCTCGGAGGCCAGCGTGAACACGGGCCCGTACACCGTCGTCGTGTCCCGCCAGTTGGCTCCCATGCGCGCGTAGGCGGGGTCGCCGGGAAATGCCGACGGCTCGTCCGCGTACGGGTTGCCTCCGTGAACGGCTCCGATGCGGCCGTAGTCCCAGTAGGTGTACGCGTCGGTCGAGAGTAGGAGGGGGGCGCCGAGCGGAGCGAGCTGGACAGCGACCGCGACGGCAAGGACCGGGACGAGGGCCGGTGTCCGCTGGCGAATGAGAAGGAGCGCGGCGAGATAGACGAGAAAGGCCGCGGAGAGAAACCCGAGGAAGAGCCAGGACCAGCGGGTGATCCCCTCGGAGTGGTCGGGCGTGAGGAGGGTGTCGCCGGGCCAGGCGCAAGCCAGAGCCGCGGCGAGGAGGAGGAGGCAGGCGCCGCCGGCGGCCCAGACGAAGGCGCCGCTAGCCGGTGTCCGTGCCCGTGTCAGTCGGGGGCGGCGCTTCGGTCGTCGTGGGCGGCCCGTTGCCGTTCCCGTTGCCGTTGCCGTTCCCGTTGTGGCCGGTGTCCGTCTCCGCCGGCGCGGACGGGGCCGGCGGTGCTCCGAAGAACTCGTACTGGCCGTGGAAGGGCTGCCACACGACCGGGTCCTTCGGGAGCGGCCAGTCCCCCGGCGGGTTGTTCGCGAACGCCCCGACCATGAAGAGGCGCCAGATCGTGGCCGGGAAGGTGCCGCCCGCGACACGGACCCCGTGCACCGAGGTCATCGGGATCTTCGCGTTCGGATAGCCGACCCAGACGACCGTGGACGCGGTCGTCGTGATCCCGGCAAACCATGCGTCTCCGAAGTCGTCCGTCGTTCCCGTCTTGCCGCCCGCGACGAACCCGGGGTTGGCGCCGACCCCCGTTCCCGCCTGAACGTTCATCTTGAGGATGCGGGCCACCTGGTAGGCGACGCCGTCGGAGAACACCCTTCGTTGCTTCACCTTGCCCCACCCGGCTCCGCGGTCGACCTCGCCGCTCGGGAGGACGACCCGCCGGATCGCCATCGGCTCCGAATAGATCCCGCCGGCCGCGATCGTGGCGTAGGCGGAGGCCATTTCGAGCACGCCGACCGAGTTCGAGCCGAGGCCGATCGAGGCAACGGGCTCGAGCTTCGTTTTGATCCCCATCTCATGAGCGAGTGTCACGATCTTCTCCGGCCCGAGATCGAGCGTCAGCCGCGCGTAGACGCTGTTGTCCGAGCGGAGGGTGGACTGGGTGATGGACGACGGGCCGTAAAAGCTTCCGTCGAATGTGCTCACGTCCCAGGCTTCGCTCGACGGATCGGGCTGCCAGTGGAACGGCGCAGAAATGTACATCGTCGTGTCCGGGTTGACGCCTTCCCGGATCGCCTCGGTCAGCACGAACGTCTTGAAGGAGGAGCCGGCCTGGCGGCGTCCCTGGGCGGCGAGGTTGAACTGGTTGTTCTTCTTGCCCGGGATCTCGGCCGTCATCGCCCGGATGGCACCGTTCTTCGGGTTGATCGAGACGAGCGCGGAGGCCGGGTCGGTCTTGAGGTTCAGCGTGCTCTGCATCGCCTGGGTAGCGAGCTTCTGGAACCTCGGGACGATCGTCGTGTAGACCTTGAGGCCGCCGCCGCGCACGGTGTTCGCTCCATACTTGGCGATCAGCTGCTCGCGGACGTAGCTGAAGAAGTACGGCTCCCTGATCCGCGTGTAGAGCTGGCCCGCATGCAGCTTGAGCCGAGCGGAGACCGCGCTCTGGTACTGCTCGGCCGTGATGTCACCGGCCGAGTACATGGCACCGAGGACTTCGTTGCGCCGCGCGACGGCTTCCGCCGGCCGCTGAAACGGGTCGTAGATCGACGGCGCCTGCGGGAGCCCCGCGATCATGGCCGCCTGCACGAGGTTGAGGTCGGCGGCGTGTTTGGAGAAGTACGTCTGCGCCGCGGCCTCGACGCCGTAGGCGTGGTTCCCGAAGTAGACCTGGTTCAGATAGCTCGCGAGGATCCAGTCCTTCGTGTGCACGTCTTCGAGCTTCTGGGCGAGGCAGGCCTCCTTGATCTTGCGGTCGAGAGAGACCTCCTTGCCGATGTAGAGGTTGCGGACGAGCTGCTGGGTAATGGTGGAGCCGCCCTGGACGATGTGGCCGCTCTTCACGTTCTCGACGGCCGCGCGCACAACCCCCTCCCAGTCGATCCCACCGTGCTCGTAGAAGCGGCGGTCCTCGACGTCGACGGTTGCATTCGTGATCCAGTGAGACATGCTGTCGAGCTCGACCGGCTGGCGGTTCCGCTCCGCGGGGATCGCGCCGAGCACGGTCCCGTCGGCCGCGTACACGAAGGAGTTCGCGCCGATCGCGACCGGCTTCAGCGAGTTCAAATCGCAGTTGTTCAAGATTCCGGCCGCGCCCGTCACCGTCGCAGCCACGAAGGTCGCGATGGTTCCGAGGACGACCGCGAGCACGAGGAGGACGGCGAAGCGCCGCGACGTGACCTTCTCGCGCTTTCGCCTCTGTCTCCGCCGGCGGCGCCTGTGGGCCGGGTAGAGGGGTCCATTCCCGTTCCGCTTGCCGTTCGTCGCCATCAGGCGTAGATCCCCTCGGCGAGGAGCCGCTTGTAGGCGCCCACGCGTAGGCCGGTGGCGAGCTTGGTGGCCTGGCCCACGCTGCGCGCCCACGCCTCGACCGTGAAGACGGCCGCGGTCGCGTCGATCTGGCTCAAAGTCGCTACGGGGTTTTTGTCAGGCATGGCTTCCGGTGCGCGCCGCGCTTCCTCGACGAGGATGTCGCGTACCCGCTCGAAGTCGCTTCCTACCGGTACGCCAATCGTGATCTGGGCTCGGTGCTCGAAGCTCTGCAGCGTCGCGTTCCGAATGGTATCTGAGGCCATGCGGGTGTTCGGCACATAGAAACGCGCGCCGTCGGCGGTGCGCAGCAGCGTGTAGACGAGCCCGATTTCCTCGACCGTTCCGCCCGCGGAGCCGACCTCGACCTGGTCGCCGAGTCGTAGCGGCTGGGTGAAAGCGATGAGGATGCCGGCGATGGCGTTCGAGAGCGTCGACTGGGCGGCGAAACCGATGATGAGCGCGATCACTGCCGAGGAAGCAAGGATCGAGCCCGCCACGGCCTGCACCTCGGGAATCACGAGTAACGCCGAGAGGACGCCGACGATGACGACGCCGACCACGACCGTGCGGCGGATGACGCTGTAGCGCGTCATCACGTTCGGGCTCAGTTTGAGGCGGCGGACCAGCCACCGGTCGACGAGCTTCGCCACGACGATCGTGATCAGGACGACGATGCCCGCCGTCAGGAGATGCCGCCAGAAATCGCTCACGGGCGGGAATTCTCAGAAGGGGAGCGGCTTCCTGCCCGCGAAGCCCTCTTCGAGGCCGTGCCAGAAGGCGACGCGGTCCTCCCCGAGATGCCAGCAGAGCAGCACGAGGTCGCCGCTTTCGGGGTGGCGAGCCGGGAAGTCGACGAGCCCACGGTCGAGGTCTTTCACCTGCACACCGGCCGACTCGAGCTCGGCAACGAGCACCCCGATCTCGTTCGCAACCTCCTCGACAGCGCTCTGGGCCTCCTGCACGCGAGCTGGATCGAGCCCGCCCCCGTTCCCGGTCACCTTTTGCTTGAGCTGGGAGAGATGCTGCCCGTCCGCGACGAAACGCCCGCGCGCAGCGACGAGCCGTTCGACGAGCGGCGCTACCACGCCAAGCGCGTCGTTCGCCTCCTGCTCGCTGAAGAACCGCATACATGTTGAATAGTGCCGATCGTGCGTTTCCCCCGGCTCGTTCCCTGCGCCCTGCTCCTTGTCGCTCTTGCCGGCGCAAGCTGCGGCGAGCGCGGCGAGCCTCTGGGCACGTTGGCGCAGCCGTACCCGGTCACCGTCCAGGGTGCGGGCGCGCAGCCGACGGTCCTGAAGAAGGAGGCGCAACGCATCGTGGCGCTCGATCCCGGCTCGACCGAGCTGATTTCGGCCCTCGGCGCCGGCGACCGGCTCGTGGGCGTGCCCACCGGGGTCCGGATTCCGCCGGCGACGCCGGGGAAGGTCGTCAGCCCCACCGGCACGATCGACGTCGACCGAGCGATCCGCCTGAAGCCCGACCTCGTCGTCGCAACGCAGACGGCCGACCAGCTCGACGTCGCCCGGATCCAGCGGGCGACCGATGCCGCCGTCTACGTCCAGCCCGCCGCCTCTCTCCTGAACGTCGAGCAGGGCGCGATCGACCTCGGCTTCCTCCTCGGCGAGGCGTCGGAGGCCCGACGACTGGTCGGCAAGATCCAGCAGGAGGTGGCGACAATCCAGCAGAAGCTCGCCGACGTGCCGCCCGTCTCCGTTTTCGTGGACACCGGCTTCTTCATCACGGTCTCCGACCGTTCGCTCCTGGGGGACCTCGTGAAGCGCGCCAAGGGGACGAGCGTCGCCGGGTCGGGCCCCGGGCCGGGGCCATACCCCCTCGCGGATCTCCGAGAGGCTGACCCGCAGATCTTTCTGGCCACCTCCGACAGCGAAACGACGCTCGAGTCGCTGCGTGCAAACCCGGTCACCTCCGACCTCGCCGCAGTGCGGAAGAAGCGCGTGGTCGTCGTCCCCGCCAACCTGGTCAATCGCGCAGGGCCCCGGGTCGCCCAAGGCCTCGAGGAAATCGCCCGGGCACTTCACCCGGATGCCTTCCAGTAGCGGCGCAGACGTCGACGCGGTCACCATCGACGCGTTCGGCACGCTCGTCGAGCTCGAGAACCCTGTCGGCCGCCTAGGGGCCGCCATCGCCGAGCGTGGGCTGGAACGCGATGAGAAGTCCGTCGCCGTCGCGTTCGCCGCCGAGGTCGAGTACTACCTCGTCCACAAGGGCGAGGGGAAGGACGACGCCACGCTGCTCGATCTGAGGAGGCGTTGCGCCGGCGTCTTCCTGCAGGGCGTGGCACCCGAGCTGGATCCGGAGGAGTTCGCGCCCGCGTTCGTCGGCGCGCTTGTCTTCCGCCCGCTCGACGGAGTCGTAGAAGCCCTCCGCCGGCTGCGGCGGGCAGGGATCGAGCTTGCCTGCGTGACGAACTGGGACGTCGGCATCGGCGAGCAGCTCGAGCGGGCCGGGCTCGCTAGTTACCTCTCCGCGGTCGTCAGCTCCGCGGAGACCGGAGCCGAAAAGCCGGACCCCCGCGTCTTCGAGGAGGCGCTCCAGCGACTCGGAGTCCAGCCCGAGCGCGCGATCCACATCGGCGACGACCCAGCCGACCAGGCCGGGGCCTTGGCCGCAGGTCTCGGCTTCGAGGCTCCTCCGCTCGCTACGCTCCCCGCACGGCTGGGCCTATGAGGAACCGTGGCTTCTCCACCCGCGCGATTCACGGTCGCGTGCTTCCCGACGCTCCTGGCGAGCCCGTCGTCCAGCCCGTGGTCACGGCCACGACCTTTTCCTTCGACGACGCCGCCACCTTCGGGCGTGTGATGAGCGAGGAGGAGTACGGCTTCCTCTACTCGCGCCTCCGCAACCCGACCGTCGAGGAACTGAACGGCGTGCTCGCCGACCTCGAGGGCGCAGAGGCAGCCCAGGCCTTCGCCTCCGGGATGGCGGCCATCTCGGCGGCGCTCATGACGACGCTCCAGCCCGGGGACACTTTGCTCTGCGCGAAACAGCTCTACGGCGCGACCTATGCCTTCGCAGAACAGCGCCTGAAGCCGCTCGGGGTCGAGGTCGTCCATCTCGACGTCACCGACCACGAGGCCTGGCAGCGCCCCGCGGACGTTCGCTACGTCGAGACGATGTCGAATCCGGGCCTCCCCGTCGCCGATCTCGAGGCAATTGCCGCCACGAAGGGCGGCGGGCTCATGATCGTCGACAACACGTTCGCATCGCCGGCGCTCTGTCGTCCGCTCGAGCTCGGCGCCGACATCGTGTGCGAATCGGCGACGAAATATCTGAACGGCCACCACGACGTGACTGCGGGCGTCTTCGCCGGAGGCGCCGATGCCGTCGCGCAGGCGCGCGCATGGCAGATCGACACCGGTGCCGTGCTCGACGCCTTCCCCGCCTACCTCCTTCGCCGGGGCCTGAAGACCCTCGCGCTCCGCATGGAGCGCCACTGCGCAAACGCACTGGAGGTCGCCCGCTTCCTGGAAGGGCACCCTCGAGCCGAGCGCGTCTACTACGCCGGGCTCAAGAGCTATCCCCAGCATGAGCTGGCCAAGCGCCAGCTCGCGGGCTCGGGCGGGATGCTGGCCGTCGAGCTGGGCGGAGGCCGGGAGGCAGGCGAGGCGTTCATGAACGGGCTCGAGCTCTGCAAGCGGGCGACCAGTCTCGGAGGTGTCGACACCGTCGTCTCCCACCCTGCTTCGACGAGCCACCGGCAATTCTCTGAGGAGCAGCTCGCGGCCGCCGGGATCACACCGGGGCTTCTACGCGTGTCCGTAGGGTGTGAGGATGCAGACGACATCGTCGCCGACTTCGGCAACGCCTTCGAGCGACTATAAGGCCGTCCCGTTCTTCGGATGGTCGATCCTGGCCATCCTTTTCATCGCCGGAAGCTTCATCGGCCGCGAGGTCAGCGCCGAGGACACGAAGGACGTCTTCTACGACTACGGCTTCGCAATTACGACGATCGTCTACTACGCGGCGCTCGTCGGACTCACGTTCGCCCTTGCCATCCCGTACCCACGGACCCCGCGGGCTCTCGGCCTGAATCGGTTTCGCTGGCGCTGGGTCGGCATCGCCGTCGGTGTGATCCTGGGCGTGCTCATCGTGAGCGTCCTTCTGGAGCCGCTGCTCCACGGAGGCCGCGAGCAGGGCCTGTCTCCCGACGAGTGGCAGCCCGAGCACGCCAGGGCGTTCCTCCTGAACGGCATCATCGTCAGCACGGTCGTTCCCTTCACGGAGGAGCTCTTCTTCCGCGGGCTCGGTGTGCGCGCTCTGCAGTTCCTCGGCGGGATGTCGGCGGTCGTCATGACCGGGCTCGTGTTCGGCTTCAGCCACGGGATTCTCGCCGCGCTTCCTCCGCTCGTCCTGTTCGGGATCGTGCTCGGTTGGGTCCGCCTCCGCTCCGACAGCGTCTGGCCCGGCATGTTCGCGCACGGCTTCTACAACGGGGTCGGAATCCTCATCGTGTACCTGCAGCTGGCGTACTAACCGGGTCGTCTGTCAGATTTCGTCCGTGCGCCGGGCTCTTGTCGTCGTCCTCTTCGTCCTCGCCGCACCCGCGACCGCGGGCGCCACCATCCCATTCACCGCTCAACCCTCGGCGCCACGCTACGGATCCCAGGTGATGTTGAGCGGAACGGCCGCGCCAGACGACGTCGTCGAGCTCTTCTACAACGGCCTCACGACAGGTCTGACGGCCAACGCCGACGCGACGACGGGGGAGTTCGGCTTCGGCTTTCCGGCAACCCAGCCGGGCGCCTACCACGTCCAAACCGCGAGCGACGTCTCCGACCCGGTCGACCTCAAGCTCAAGCCCATCCTCACGAGGCGCATGGCCGGAC
>Ga0307410_10001762_pt1 | contig 10011 bp, 6 predicted proteins | sample 322Ometagenome_3_FD_203707 | JGI IMG/M metagenome (GOLD analysis project Ga0307410, IMG submission 203707) | Maize rhizosphere microbial communities from greenhouse at UC Davis, California, United States - 322HYB-O-3 | ecosystem: Host-associated > Plants > Roots > Rhizosphere > Soil | place...
CGTGGTCGGCTTCGGCCGCATCGGCCAGCTCGTCGCCGAGCGGCTCAAGGGCTTCGGCATGGAGGTCCTGGCCTACGACCCCTACGTCTCGGCCCAGAAGGCCGGCCAGCTCGGCGCGCACCTGGTGACCCTCGACGAGCTGCTCGCCGAGAGCGACTTCATCACCGTGCACCTGCCCAAGACGCCGGAGACCCTCGGCCTCATCGGCAAGGAGGCGCTGGCCAAGGTCAAGCCCACCGTGCGCATCATCAACGCGGCCCGCGGCGGCATCGTCGACGAGGAGGCGCTCGCCGAGGCCCTGCGCGAGGGCCGGGTCGCGGGCGCCGGCATCGACGTGTTCGCCAAGGAGCCGACCACCGAGAGCCCGCTCTTCGACTTCGAGTCGGTCGTCGTGACGCCGCACCTCGGCGCCTCGACCGACGAGGCCCAGGAGAAGGCCGGTGTCGCGGTCGCCAAGTCGGTGCGCCTCGCCCTCGGCGGCGACCTCGTCCCCGACGCGGTCAACGTCTCCGGCGGCGTCATCGCCGAGGAGGTGCGCCCCGGCATCGCCCTGGTGGAGAAGCTCGGTCGCATCTTCACCGCCGTGGCCGGTGCCGTGCCGGTGCAGCTCGACGTCGACGTGCACGGCGAGATCACCGAGCACGACGTCAGCGTCTGGAAGCTCTCGGCCCTCAAGGGCCTGTTCACCGACCTCACCGAGGACCCGGTCACCTACGTCAACGCCCCGCTGCTCGCCGAGCAGCGCGGCGTCGAGGCCCGCCTGCTGACCGACCCGGCCTCGCAGGACTTCCGCAACGTCACCACCCTGCGCGGCACCCTGGCCGACGGCACCGTCGTCAGCGTCTCGGGCACGCTCACCGGCCCCCGGATGGTCGAGAAGATCGTCGGCATCAACGGCTTCGACCTCGAGGTGCCGCTGTCGGAGCACATGGCCTTCTTCACCTACAAGGACCGCCCGGGCGTCGTCGGCGCGGTGGGCCGACTGCTCGGCGAGGCCGACGTCAACATCGGCGGCATGCAGGTCGCGCGTGACGCCAAGGGTGGCCGCGCGCTCGTCGCCCTGACCGTCGACACCGCGATCCCCGCGGACGTGCTGAGCGCCATCGCTGCCGAGATCGACGCCGAGGTCCACGTCGTCGACCTCGAGGACTGACCTCCGCAGGCTCGGCCCGCCACCCACCACCGGTATGCCGCGGTGCGCACCTCGCGCACCGCGGCATACCGCTGTCCGGGGCAGGGCGAGGGGAGGCGAGCCGTGAGATCCGCGTCTCACTGGGTGGGAAAGCGGTGTCGGTTAGTAGGACGTCCTCGTAACCTGAACACATGACGCGGCAGGTCGTACTCATTCACCGCCGCGGCGAGTTCCGGTAGCCAGCCCACTCGCCGCGGAGATCCCGCGTTGCACGGCTGGCAGGGCTCCCCGAATCCGGGACGAGGCCCCCGCAGAACTCCACCCACTGACATCCCTTGCGAGACAAGGGTTTTTGCGAAGGACTGAGCTGATGAGCGAAGAGGCCAAGAAGGCACGGCAGGCACTGCAGGAGTCGATGGACCTGCGCGAGCAGGGGCACACCGACGACTGACGTCGCGACCCCTGACGGAACGGCCCCACGGCACCTGCCGGGGGCCGTTCGTCATGTGAGACATCGATATCAGATGGCAAGACCGTCTCTAGGGTGGAACCCATGGTCACCGACGCCCCGCACGCAGACTCCCTCAACATCGCCGTCATCGGCGGCGACGGCATCGGCCCGGAGGTGGTGGCCGAGGGCCTCAAGGTGCTCGCGGCGGCGACGGGTGCGGCCGACCCCAAGGTGAGCACGACGGAGTACGACCTCGGTGCCCGGCGCTGGCATGCCACCGGCGAGACGCTCCCGGACTCGGTGCTCGAGGAGCTGCGCGGCCACGACGCCATCCTGCTCGGCGCCATCGGCGACCCCACGGTGCCGAGCGGCGTGCTCGAGCGTGGTGTGCTGCTGCCCCTGCGGTTCGCGCTCGACCACTACGTCAACCTGCGCCCCGCCCGGCTCTACGCCGGCGCGACCAGCCCCCTGGCTGTCGACCGGGTGGCCCCGAACGGCATCGACTTCGTCGTCGTCCGCGAGGGCACCGAGGGGCCCTACGTCGGCAACGGCGGCGGCCTGCGCGTCGGCACCCCGCACGAGATCGCCACCGAGGTCAGCGTCAACACCCGCTTCGGCGTCGAGCGGGTGGTGCGCGACGCGTTCGCCCGTGCGGCCGCCCGTGAGCGCCGGCACCTGACGCTCGTGCACAAGCACAACGTGCTCACCCACGCCGGCCACCTGTGGCGACGCACGGTCGAGGAGGTGGGCGCCGAGTTCCCGCAGGTGACCACCGACTACCTCCACGTCGACGCGGCCACGATCTTCCTGACGACCGACCCGGGTCGCTTCGACGTCATCGTCACGGACAACCTCTTCGGCGACATCATCACCGACATCGCGGCCGCCATCGCCGGGGGCATCGGCCTCGCCGCGAGCGGCAACATCAACCCCGAGCGCACCAGCCCGAGCATGTTCGAGCCGGTGCACGGGTCGGCGCCCGACATCGCCGGCCAGGGCAAGGCCGACCCGACCGCGACGATCCTGTCGGTCTCGATGCTGCTCGAGCACCTCGGCCGCTCCGAGGAGTCGCAGCGCGTCGAGCAGGCCGTGGCCGCCGACCTCGCCGAGCGCGGCACCGCGGCGCGCACCACCACCGAGATCGGTGACGCGATCGCCGCCCGCCTGTAGGCGACCCCGGCCTGGAGGCAACCCCCGCCTGTAGGCAACCCCGGCCTGGAGGCAACCCCACCCGTAGGCAACCCCCGCCTGTAGGCACCCCCGCCCCGGGGGAACCCACCCCAACCGACCCGCGCCCGCACCCGGTGGGGGCAGCGGTAGCCTGCAGGGAAGACCCGACGCTGAGTCCGTCAGAGACGTTTGGAGGCACTGATGACCGAGGCCCCGGCACTGTCCGAGCCCACCCTCGAGTTCGCGGTCGAGCGGCGGACGGACCCGCTGCCCGACGAGCAGCGCGAAGCGGTGCTGGCCAACCCCGGCTTCGGCAAGACCTTCACCGACCACATGGTCCTGGCGACGTGGACTCCCGGCGAGGGGTGGCACGACGCCCGCGTCACGGCATACGGCCCCCTCACCCTCGAGCCGTCGGCGGCCGTCCTGCACTACGCGCAGGAGATCTTCGAGGGCATGAAGGCCTACCGGCACGCGGACGGGTCGATCTGGACCTTCCGGCCCGAGCAGAACGCCGCGCGGTTCGCCCGCAGCGCGCGGCGGCTGGCGCTGCCCGAGCTGCCGACCGCGGCCTTCCTCGAGTCGCTGCACGCGCTGGTCGACGTCGACCAGGCCTGGGTGCCCGGCACCGAGCACGGCGAGGCCAGCCTCTACCTGCGCCCGTTCATGTTCGCCTCCGAGGCGTTCCTCGGGGTGCGCCCGGCGGCCAAGGTCACCTACAGCGTGATCGCCTCCCCGGCCGGCCCGTACTTCAGCGGCGGCCTGAAGCCGGTGAGCATCTGGGTCTCGAGCGAGTACGTCCGCGCGGCCCCCGGTGGCACGGGTGCGGCCAAGTGCGGCGGCAACTACGCCGCCAGCCTGGCCGCCCAGGTCGAGGCCTCCGAGCACCAGTGCGACCAGGTCGTCTTCCTCGACGGCCTCGAGCACAAGTGGGTCGAGGAGCTCGGCGGGATGAACCTGTTCTTCGTGCGGCGGGACGGCAGCATCGTCACGCCGGAGCTGACCGGCACCATCCTCGAGGGCATCACCCGCGACTCGATCGTCGAGCTGGCCAAGGAGCTCGGCCACGACGTCACCGAGCGGCGCATCTCCATCGACGAGTGGCGCGACGGCGTGGCCTCGGGAGACATCGCCGAGGTGTTCGCCTGCGGCACCGCCGCCGTGGTGACACCCGTGGGCCGGCTGGCCTGGGACGGCGGCGAGGTCGTCATCAACGACAACGAGGTCGGCTCGGTGACGGAGCGGATCCGCTCGGCCCTGCTCGACATCCAGTACGGCCGCGCCGAGGACACCCACGGCTGGATGCACCGCCTCGTCTGACCAGGTTCCCGCGCACGGTGACCTGAACCTTCGCCCAAGGTCGGGTATGCCGCCGTACGTACGGCGACCAGCGCAACCCAGGGCGAACGTTTCCCGGTGAGTTGTCCACAGACAGTCTCCGGCGAGGACGCAGGCACCTCGTCAACGGGCAGGCTTGCCGGGTGCTCACTCTCGACCCTGCCCTGGTGGACCTCGCCGCCGCGCAGCACGGGGCCTTCTCGTCCAGGCAGGCCGCCCACTTCGGCGTCAGCCGCATCGACCTGCACCGGCTCGTGGCTGCCGGGGCGCTCACGCACGTCCGGCGTGGCGCGTTCCTTCTGGCGGGTGCCCTCGACGGACTGAGCCCGGAGGCTGGTTACGCCCTGCAGGCGCGAGCAGTGCTCCTGTCGCGCCCGGAGCAGAGCTGGGCCTCGCACCACGCCGCACTGGCCGTCTCGGAGCTTCCGCTGGTGGGCCTCGACCTCAGCCGGTTCGACGTCTGCGCGGTGGTGCGGCGCGAGTCCCGCAGTGGCACGGTCACCACCCACCCGTTGCCGTCCCAGGAGCCGTGTCTCCTGGTCGGAGGTGTCCCGTGCGTATCGACCGAGACCGCTCTCGTGCAGACCGCGGTCCGACATGGGCTCAGGGCTGCGGTGGTCGCGGCCGACGCCGCTCTACACCGAGGACTGGTCAGTGACGACAAGCTCGCCGATGCCTCCGCACGGCTGACGCTCGGTGTGCGTTCGTCCGTTCGCCTCGAACGCCTGCGGGCGCTGGTCGACCCTGCAGCCGAGTCGCCGGGGGAGAGCCTGACGCGCTTGCTCCTCGGCGGGCTCGGGCTCAGGTTCCGTTCGCAGGTCGACGTCCGGGACGCAGCCGGCTTCATCGGCCGGGTGGACTTCCTGGTCGGCGAGCGGGTGGTGGTCGAGTTCGACGGGTTGTCGAAGTATGCCGCTGCCGACGGGCGCGAGGCCCTGGCGCGCGAGAAGACGCGCGAGGACCGGTTGCGCGCGGCCGGGTACGAGGTCGTCAGGCTCACCTGGGCGGACCTCGACCGGCCGGAGAAGGTGGCACGGATGATCCGTGAGGCCCGCTCCCGCGCCGCCACGCGACGCTGATCGTGGGTGAACCTTCGCCCCATGTTCGGTTGACGGCTGTACGTACGGCCGCCACGGCTACCTTGGGCGACGGTTCGCGTGATCCGGGAAGTGCGGCAGGCGGCCTACGACGGCCACCTCACCCACGGCGGCCGGGCGACCACGATGCGGACCGGGGTTCCGCGCACCGGACGGGTGTGCGACATTCATCCCGTGACGTCCTGGCAGCTGGCTACCGCCACGGTGATTATCGACTAGCGCGACGAGAACTCCTCGTCGCGCAGACCTCCCACACCCGGGGGGTCTTTTGTTTTGCGGGAGCAGAACAGGACGCAGCAGGCCACCACCCACGGCCGGCGGCGGGCGCACCGGGAGAGCATGACCACCAGGACGAGACGACGACGACCGAGCCTGACTCGAGGGACCCGAGATGACCGACCTGCACGTCTACGACACCACCCTGCGCGATGGCGCGCAGCAGGAGGGGCTCAACCTCTCCGTGTCCGACAAGCTCGCCATCGCGGCGCACCTCGACGAGCTCGGTGTCGGCTACATCGAGGGCGGCTGGCCCGGCGCGAACCCGAAGGACACCGAGTTCTTCGCCCGCGCCCAGCAGGAGCTGCGGCTCCAGAACGCCACCCTCGCGGCCTTCGGCGCGACCAGGCGGGCCGGCGGTAACGCGGCCGACGACCCCCTGGTGCGCGCCCTCGTCGACTCCGGCGCCTCGGTCGTGACCCTGGTGGCCAAGTCGCACGCCGGCCACGTCGAGCGCGCCCTGCGCACGACCCTCGCCGAGAACCTCGAGATGATCCGCGACACCGTCTCCTTCCTCAGGGGAGAGGGGCGGCGGGTCTTCCTCGACGCCGAGCACTTCTTCGACGGGTATGCCGCGGACCGCGCCTACGCGCTCGAAGCCGTGCGGGCGGCGGTCGAGGCCGGCGCCGAGGTCGTGGCGCTGTGCGACACCAACGGCGGCATGCTGCCGAACCAGGTGGCCGACGTCGTCGCCGACGTCATGGACGCCACCTCGGCGCGGTTGGGAATCCACTGCCACAACGACACCGGCTGTGCGGTGGCCAACTCGATGGCCGCCGTGGACGCCGGTGCCACCCACGTGCAGGGCACCGTCAACGGCTACGGCGAGCGCACCGGCAACGCCGACCTCCTCACCGTGGTCAGCAACCTGCAGATCAAGCGCGGGCTGCCGCTGGTCGAGGAGCCGCGCCTGCGCGAGGCGACGCGGATCGCCCACGCCATCAGCGAGATCACGAACGTCCCGCCCTACAGCCGCCAGCCCTACGTCGGCGCCAGCGCGTTCGCGCACAAGGCCGGCCTGCACGCGAGCGCCATCAAGGTCGACCCCGACCTCTACCAGCACACCGACCCGACCCTCGTCGGCAACGACATGCGGATGCTGGTCTCCGACATGGCCGGCCGGGCGAGCATCGAGCTCAAGGGCCGCGAGCTCGGGCTGGACCTCGCCGGGAACGACGCGCTGCTCACCCGCGTGCTCGCCAAGGTGAAGGACCTCGAGCTGCGCGGCTACACCTTCGACGCCGCAGACGCCTCGTTCGAGCTGCTGCTGCGCCGTGAGGTGGAGGGTGAGGCGGCCCACGAGTACTTCGCCGTCGAGTCGTGGCGTGTCATCACCGACGCCCGCGGCGACGAGAACGCCCTCTCCGAGGCGACGGTGAAGGTCGTCGCCGGGGGAGAGCGGGTGGTCGCCACCGGCGAGGGCAACGGCCCGGTCAACGCCCTCGACCACGCGCTGCGCCAGGCGCTCTCGCCGGCCTACCCCGAGCTCGACAAGCTCGAGCTGATCGACTTCCGGGTACGCATCCTCGACGCCGCCCACGGCACCGACGCCGTCACCCGGGTGCTCATCGAGACCTCCGACGGCTCGACCTCGTGGGAGACGGTCGGGGTCGCGGGCAACATCATCGAGGCGTCGTGGCAGGCCCTCGTCGACGGCGTCACCTACGGCCTGGTGAGGGCCGGAGTGCCCGTGCGCTGACCCCCGGCGCCGACGACGAAGGGCCCCACTCCTGCACGGAGCGGGGCCCTTCGTCATGCCCGGTATGCCGCGCGCGGCCAGGGCGCGCGCTGCGGCGTCAGTCGGTGCCGGACTCCATCGCGGCGCGGTCGAGCGCGTCGTCCTCGCGGTCGACGTCCGCCGCCGCCGGGTTGGCCGAGATGGCACGGGCGCCACCCGGCTCGAGCTCGCCCACGAGGTCCTGGTGACGGGCGCCGAGCAGCCCCGCGGCGGCATACCCCTCGAGCTTGGCCCGGGAGTCCGCGATGTCGAGGTTGCGCATCGTCAGCTGGCCGATCCGGTCGACGGGGCCGAAGGCCGCGTCCTCGGTGCGCTCCATCGAGAGCTTCTCGGGGTGGTAGCTGAACGACGGCCCGCTGGTGTCGACGATGGAGTAGTCGTCACCACGACGCAGGCGCAGGGTGACCTCGCCCGTCACGGCGGAGGCGACCCACCGCTGCAGCGACTCGCGGAGCATCAGCGACTGCGGGTCCAGCCACCGGCCCTCGTAGAGCAGACGCCCGAGGCGACGGCCCTCGGCGTGGTAGTTCGCGATGGTGTCCTCGTTGTGCACCGCGTTGAGCAGCCGCTCGTAGGTGATGTGCAGCAGCGCCAGCCCGGGCGCCTCGTAGATGCCGCGGCTCTTGGCCTCGATGATGCGGTTCTCGATCTGGTCGGACATGCCGAGGCCGTGACGTCCACCGATGACGTTCGCCTCGTTGACCAGGGCGACCGGGTCGCTGAACTCCTGGCCGTTGATGGCCACGGGCCGGCCCTGCTCGAAGCGGACCGTGACGTCCTCGGTCTCGATGAGCACCGACTCGTCCCAGAACGCCACACCCATGATCGGCTCGACGATCTCCATCGAGGCGTCGAGGAACTCGAGCTTCTTGGCCTCGTGCGTCGCGCCCCAGATGTTGGCGTCGGTGGAGTAGGCCTTCTCGGTGCTGGCGCGGTAGGGGAGGTCGCGGGCCTTGAGCCACTCCGACATCTCGGTGCGGCCACCGAGCTCGCTGACGAAGTCGGCGTCGAGCCAGGGCTTGTAGATCCGCAGCGCCGGGTTGGCCAGCAGGCCGTAGCGGTAGAAGCGCTCGATGTCGTTGCCCTTGAACGTCGAGCCGTCGCCCCAGATGTCGACACCGTCCTCGTGCATGGCACGCACCAGCAGGGTGCCGGTCACCGCCCGGCCGAGCGGGGTGGTGTTGAAGTAGGTGCGACCGCCGCTGCGGATGTGGAAGGCGCCGCACGCGATGGCCGAGAGGCCTTCCTCCACCAGCGCGGCCCGGCAGTCGACGAGGCGGGCCAGCTCGGCGCCGTAGGCACCGGCCCGGCTGGGCACCGAGTCGATGTCGGGCTCGTCGTACTGGCCGAGGTCGGCCGTGTAGGTGCAGGGGACGGCGCCGTGCTCGCGCATCCAGGCGACGGCCACCGAGGTGTCGAGGCCACCGGAGAACGCGATGCCGACCTTCTCGCCGACGGGCAGGGATGTGAGGACTTTGGACACGAGAGCCAAGCCTACGACCCGCGTCGAGAGGGGAGTCACCCCGTTCGGCTGCTGGTCGCCTCGGCGTGCCGGCGCCCCGTGTGCGCGTGCAGGGCGTCGACGGCGGCCAGGAGGCGCTCGCGGAGCACCTGGCCGCGCGAGGCGAAGCCGCGCTGCGCGGCGGCATACGCAGCCTTGCCCGCAGGCGTCTCGATCGGCACGGGCTCGTACCCCAGCTCGCTCAGGTCGTAGGGGGAGGCGCGCATGTCGAGCTCGCGGATCTCACGGGCGAGGTCGAAGCAGTCCATGACGAGGTCGCTCGGCACGGCGGGGGAGAGCTTGTAGGCCCACTTGTAGAGGTCCATGCCGGCATGAAGGCACCCCGGCTGCTCGAGGTCGGGCTGGCTCTGGCGGGTGGGCTGGAGCAGGTTCAGCGACCGCGCCGGCGGGGTGTAGAAGCGGAAGGCGTCGTAGTGCGAGCAGCGGATCTGGTGGGCCTCCACGACCTCGTCGGTGCCCGCACTGCCGAGCCGCAGCGGCCACCCGTTGTGCCGGACCTCGTCCTCACCCAGGCGGTAGACCATCGCCCACTCGTGGAGCCCGAAGCAGCCGAGCTGCGCCTGCCGGCCCAGCGTCGCCCGCACGACCGTCGACGCGAACTCCACACTCTCCGAGCGCGCCTCGAGGAAGGCCGCCGCGTCGAGCACGACGGCGTCTGCCTCGACGCGGTAGTGCTTCCACGTGGCCCGGGGGAGGCCGGCGGCACCCTCGAGCAGCACGCCCGGGCCGGGGTGCCAGCGCCGGAGCTGGGCGGGGCGGTGCGAGTAGTAGGTGAAGAGGAAGTCCTCGACCGGGTGCCGGCGCCCGTCCGCGCGCCGGTGCAGGTGTGCGGCCGTGGCGGCGTCGACGCGGGCGTGGTGGACGGCTTGCGCGGCCTCCCACTCGCTCCTGCTCATCACGTGCCCTGACACGGGCACCAAGGGTAGATCGCCCCTTGCCGTGCGCCGCGTGCGGTGGGACGGTGCACTGCAGGTGGGAGCGGGCGCGACGGTGCGCTCGCCGGGAGCAGGGGAGCTGGTCATGGGACGACGGCTGGTCGGCGCGGTGCTTGCCGCGGTCACGCTCATCGGGTCGGCAGGAGCCGCGCAGGCGGGGGCAGGCCGGACGGAGGAGCCCCGGGCGACCGGGTGGTACCTCGCCCTCGGGGACTCGCTCGCCGCGGGCTACCAGCCGGGTGCCGGTGACGACCGCGACGGCGGCTACGTCGGCGACGTGCTGGCCACCGTGCAGGAGAGCGCGCCGAAGACCAAGCTGGTGAACCTCGCCTGCTCCGGCGCCACCACCGTC
>Ga0307410_10001763_pt1 | contig 10010 bp, 10 predicted proteins | sample 322Ometagenome_3_FD_203707 | JGI IMG/M metagenome (GOLD analysis project Ga0307410, IMG submission 203707) | Maize rhizosphere microbial communities from greenhouse at UC Davis, California, United States - 322HYB-O-3 | ecosystem: Host-associated > Plants > Roots > Rhizosphere > Soil | place...
GCTTCGCGAGCGCCGCCGCGCCGGCGCAGGCCGTCGCGTTCACTACGCGGTCGTCGCTGGCCGCGCTGCCGGCAATGCTGGAAGGCGCGGCTCGGCGTGCCGGGGCACGTCTCGGGCTTCGTGCTACCGCTCGCCGCCTCCATGTTCAGGCTGACGTCGGCCGTGTACTGGACGCTGAGCGCGGCGCTGGTGGCACGGCTCTACGGCGTAGAGTTCGGGGCCGCGCAGATTGCGGTCGTTGCCCTCGCGTCCACCACGCTCAGCTTCGGCGTGCCGGGCGTGCCGATGGGCGGCCTGCTCATTCAGGCGCCGCTCTACGCGGCGGTCGGGCTGCCGGTCGAGGGGCTCGCGATCCTGATGGCGATCGACGCGATTCCCGACATGTTCAAGACGGCGTTGAACGTGACCGCGGACATGGTGCTGGTGGCGGTGCTCGGCCGACCGCGGCGGCCGGCGACTCCCCCGGAGCTCGCGCCTGCCGGCTTCGCGCCGCTCCCGCCCGTCACCGCGCCCTCCGGGCCTCCCGGGATCGCCTACCCCGAGCAGGTCGACAGGGGCCGTCCCGCATGACCGACGGGGCCGCGGGCCGCGGGCTCCCCGCGCGGTGGACGGAGCACGACAGCGAGCGGTTCGTCGACGTCGGCCTCTACTTCGTGCCCGACCGCGAAGCGCAGATCGACGTCGTCTGCACACTCCTCGAGCACGTGGACAGGAGTGCGCCACTTGGCCGCGTCCTCGACCTCGGTTGCGGGGAGGGCGTGCTGTGCGAGGCGATCCTGCCGCGCTTTCCACGCGCGCGGGTGTACGGGGTCGACGCGTCGGCGGTCATGCTCCGCCACGCCGCCGCGCGCCTCGCGCCGTTCGGCGAGCGCTTTCAGCCCCTGCGCGCCGATCTCGGCTCGCGCGACTGGCGGGCGGCCGCGCTGCCGGCGTCCGCCGTGGTGTCGTCGCTCGCGGTGCACCACCTCGAGGGAGCGGAGAAGCGCTCGCTGTTCGCGGACGTCCGGCGGATGCTCTCGCCGGGCGGGGCCCTGGTGATCGCCGACGTGATGCGGCCGGCGAGCGAGGCGGGGCGGCTCCTCGCCGCGCGCGAGTGGGACGAGGCCGTCCGCGAACGGACGGCGGGCGACGCCGCGGCGTACGCGGAGTTCCGCACGCAAGGGTGGAACATGTACGCGACGCCCGAGCCGGACCCCGTCGACAAGCCCTCCACGCTCCTCGAGCACCTGGAGTGGCTGCGGGACGCGGGGTTCGCCGGCGTGGACGCCTTCTGGATGCGCGCGGGGCACGCGATCGTCGGCGGGTTCGGTTGACGGCGGCTCTCGGCCCTCGGCCCTCGGCCCTCGGCCGGGGCGGTGGTCGGGAACCCCTCGGCGCGAGGCACGTCCGCCTGCCGTTCACACAGGAGCCGAGAGCCGAGAGCCGAGGGCCGAGGGCTGCCGTTACCCGAGGATGCCGGGGTTGAGGAGCCCGTGGGGGTCGTACGCGCGCTTGACGCCGCGCGACAGGCGGTCGGCTACCGCCGTGGGGGCGAGCGTCGCCCAGAGCTCGTTCGGGAGCCGCTCGAAGATCCGAGTGCCGGCGAAAGTTGGCTGCAGGGCACTGGCGAGCGCGCGGGCATCGCCCGTCGGGAGCACGCACCGCGCCACGCCGCGCCCGACGCTCGCGTGGGCGGCGGTTCCCGGCCACCGTTCCGCCACCTCCAGCGCGTGGGTCCACGTGGCGGCCATGCGCGCGGGAGGGCCCGAGAACCGCGCCACGGCGGCGCCGGCCGGCTCGCAGGCGCGCAGGCGATCCCAGACGTCGACCGGTGCGGCGGCCGCGTCGCCGAGCGCCGCGAGTGCCGCTTGCTCGGCACGCACGAGATCCGCGTTGCCCGCGAGTCGGACGAGGAGTGCCGGGCCGTCGGCGACGCCGAGCTGCACGGCGAGTGGGGCATTCAGGAGCTCCGCGGCGAGCGCCGCGACGGGCGCGGCGCGCAGTTGGTCGAGTAGCGCGCCGAGTGACGTGGGCGCGGCAGGGGCGGGCAGCACGATGGTGGCGTCGACCTCGGGGCGGGCGCGCAGGCGGACGGTGACTTCGGTGATCGCGCCGAGCGTTCCCCACGAGCCCACGAGCAGGCGCGTGAGGTCGAAGCCGGCGACGTTCTTCACCACGCGCCCGCCGGCGTGCACCACCGCGCCGGTGCCCGTGACGAACTCGAGTCCCAGCACGTTGTCGCGCGGCGTGCCGAAGGCGTGCGCGAGCGGGCCGGCCGACGTGGTGGCGACCGTCGCGCCGAGGGTCCCCTCGGGGCTGCCGAACGGGTCGAGCGCGAGCCATTGGCGCTCGGCGCGTGTGACGCGCGCGATCTCGGCCAGCGTAGTGCCGGCACCCGCCGTCAGCGTCAGGTCGCCGGGCGTGTAGTCCACGATGCCGGCGAGCGGCGCGAGCGACAACGACGTGATGGCGCGCACCGGCCGGCCGGCGTCGAGCCACGTGCCGCGTCCGACGAGCCGCAGCGGCGTGCACGCGGCGGCCGCCGCGTGCACAGCCTCGGCGACGGCGGCGGTGCCGTCGGACGTCGCGGCGCCGACCGTCAGCGTCATGCGGACCGAGCGGAGCGCGCCGCTTGCCACTCGCGGCAGGCGCGCACGGGGACCACCTTGCCCGGGTTCGACCGCCGCTCCGGGTCGAACACGTCGCGCAGCTGACACATGGCCGCGAGCGAGTCGGGGGAGAAGATGAGGTCCATGTACTCGAGCTTGTCGAGCCCGACGCCGTGCTCGCCGGTGATCGTGCCGCCGGCGTCGATGCACACCTGCATGATCTCGCGCATCGCCGCGTGTACACGCACCGTCTCGTCCGGGTCGGTCGCGTCGTAGCCGATGTTCGGGTGCAGGTTGCCGTCGCCCGCGTGGAAGACGTTGCAGACCTTCACTCGGTATCGGCCGGAGATCTCATGAATCCGTGCGAGCACCTCGGGGAGGCGCGTGCGCGGAATCACGGCGTCCTGCACGACGAGGTGCGGCGAGATCCGACCCATCGCGCCGAAGGCCTTCTTGCGGCCCTGCCATAGCCGCGCGCGCTCCGCGTCGTCGGCCGCCACTTTCACCGTCCGCGCGCCGGCCTCCATGCACAGTCGCTCGATGACGCGGACGTCGGCGTCGAGCCCCGCCGGCAGTCCGTCCACCTCGGCCAGGAGCACGGCCTCGGCGTCGGTCGGGTAGCCGGCGGCATAGATCGACGCCTCGACCGCGCGTACCGTGGGCGCGTCCATCATCTCGAGCGCGGCGGGGACGATGCCGCTGGCGATGATCGCCGACGTGGCGCGCGCCGCCGCGTCGACGGACAGGAAGTCGGCGAGAAGCGTGCGCACCGCCGGGGGGTTCGGGGACAGGCGCACCGTCACGTCGAGCGCGACGCCGAAACACCCTTCGGAGCCCACGAACGCCCCGAGCAGGTCGTACCCGTCGGTCTCGCCGGCGGCGTTGCCGAGCCTCACGATCTCGCCGTCCGGGAGGATCGCCGTGACGGCCGCGATGTGATTGAGGGTGACGCCGTACTTGAGGCAGTGCGGCCCGCCGGCGTTCTCGGCGACGTTACCGCCGATCGTGCACGCCGCCTGGCTCGACGGGTCGGGCGCGTAGTGCAGTCCGTGCTTCGACGCCTCGCGCGTGAGGGTGACGTTCACCACGCCCGGCTCGACGACGGCCAGCGCGTTGGCCGGGTCCACTCTGAGAATGCGGTTCAAGCGGTTGAGGCACAGCAGGACGACGTCGTCGGCGAGGGCCCCGCCCGAGAGGCCCGTGCCCGCCCCGCGGGGAACGAACGGCGCGCCGATCGCCGCCAGCGCGCGCACGACGTCGATCAGCTCGGCCCGCGTCTCGGGAAAGACGGCGAGCGAGGGCTGCTTGCGGTAGCTCGGAAGGCCGTCGGCGCTGTAGACCACCAGCTCGCTCGGCCGCTTCAGCACGCGGCGCGGGCCGACGATGTCCTCCAGCACGATGGCGACGTTTTCGCGGCGCATCTATCTCCGGTCCCGACGGTCCTACGAGGCCTGCGGGTGCGGCCCGTGGCCGTTCTGCTTGGCGCGCACGTGTACGAGCGCCCGCAGCTCGATCGGTTCGACGGCCGGCCGGAGGAGCGCGTCGATCTCGCGGAGGCGGCCGAGCGCCGACCGCGACACCAGGAGTCGCTGTCGGGCCGGCGCGTCCAGGTCGATCAGCGACGCGACGGCGAACGACAGCAATCCCGTGTCGCGCGGCAGCTCGGGCAGGGGGTCGCTGTCGTCGGCGAGCGTACGCGCGGCGCGGCCGACGCGCGCGAAGAGCGCGCGCACCCGCTCGGCGGTCGGCTCCAGCGCCTCGCTCGGCTCGGCCGTGTCCTCGTAGTGCTGCACTTCGCCGACATGATACGGGTGCGTCGAATCGACGATGCGCGTCAGCGCGAAGCGCTCGACCCCGATGACGACGATGTTCGAGCGACCGTCGAGCAGCACTTCGCTCTTGTCGATGCGGGCGACGCAGCCCACGTGGCCCGGCGGCAGGTCGCGCTCCTCGATCTCCTCCGGCCGGAAGACGATCCCGAACCTGCGGTCCGCCGCCAGGCAGTCGGCTAACATCTGGCGGTAGCGCGGCTCGAAGACGTGCAGGGGCAGGGGAACGCCCGGGAAGAGGACGAGCGGGAGCGGGAAGAGCGGGAGGCGGCTGGCGCTCACATGTGGAACCTACGGCGCCGTGCGCCGGAACGACAGTTCTCGGCTCTCGGCCCTCGGGTCTCGGCTGGGGCGTTTGCCAGGAACCCCTCGGCGCGGGGCACGTCCTCCCGAGGCCGAGGGGTTCCTGCTCTCCGCAGTAGCCGAGAGCCGAGAGCGGAAAGCCGAGAGCCGCCGTTATGCTGCCGTCCAGAAGCCGGCGAGCGCGGTGCCGTCAGGCGACTCGCGCAGCTTCTCGAAGGCGCGCTCCCGGATCTGCCGAATGCGCTCGCGCGTGACGCCCATCAGCGCGCCGATGCGCTCGAGCGTCATGGCCTCGGAGCCTTCCTCCAGCCCGTAGTAGAGGTAGAGGATCTTCCGCTCGCGGGGCGTGAGGTACTTGCGGAAGGCGCGGTCGATGAACTCACGCATCAGCTTGAAGTCGGTCACGTCCTCGATGTCGCCGCCGTCGACGCCAGCGAAGCGCTCGCCGAGGGTGCTCGCCTCCCGGTCCGACCGGTCGACGGGGGCGTCGAGGGAGACCTCGGTGGCCGACATCTGGCGGGCGGAGCGCACGACGTCGGGGGACTCCTCGACGAGGCGGGCGATCTCGGTGTCGGTCGGATCGCGCTTGAGCACCTGCGCGAGGATGGTCTCGGCGCGAGCGAGCTTGATGAGCTGCGAGTTCTGATTGAGTGGGATGCGCACCGAGCGAGTCTGCTCGGCGAGTGCTTTGAGCACTGCCTGCCGCACCCACCACACCGCGTACGAAATAAATTTGACCCCCTGATCGGGGTCGAATTTTCTGACCGCTTTCAGGAGGCCTTCGTTTCCGATCGCCACGAGCTCGCTGAGCTCCAGCCCATGGCCCTGGTACTTCTTCACGTACGAGATCACGAACCGGAGGTTCGCCGTGACGAGCCGCTCGGCGGCTTTTTCGTCACCCTTCTGTGCCCGGCGTGCGAGTCGGCGCTCTTCTTCTGGGTCGCTGATGAGGGGGAGCTTCTGGATGTCGTGCAGGTATTGATCGAAAGCGGTGGAAGGGGTGGAACGAAAGAACCCTTTGGACCTGCTCTCGGTCGCTTGCTGCATACACGCCCCTTACCTGTCCGGAAGGTGAGGCGAGACAGTGCGCCGTCTCGCGCCAGAATGCTACGCAGGACCGGCAGGATAACAGCGGGTACAGATGGGGTCAACTGCGCCGGGAGGGTGTCGCCGACACCCTCCCGGCCCCGCACGGCTGAGCTACCGGCGGGTGTTTACTGGTCTGTTCGCCGGCTGCTCGACCGGCCGCCTGACGCGGAATTCCGCTCTCCATCGGCTCGCCAGCGGCCCGGCGCGCGCATCCGGCGGCGGGGCGACGAGTGGAGCGCGTCAGACTCGGGGCCGCGTCAGAGCGACGAGCGGGTTGGCGGGTCGCGGGGCTTGGTGCGCGTCGTCGCCAACAGAATGCCGATGCCGACGAGGACGACTGCGCCGACGAGTATCCACATGGGTGGCACGTTGAGCAGATACGCAGCGATGCCCAGCCCGACGATGAGGACGAGGAACCCGATCAGGTACGTCGCAAATGAGGACATGGCGGTCTCGTGTGGCGTGTGCCTCATCATCGGGCAAGTGTGGGGCCACACGGAACGGTGCTCGGCGCTCGGCGCTCGGCGCTCGGCTAGGGCGGGACGAGCGGGAGGACGTGCCCCGTGCCGAGCTGTTCCTCATCAACGCCCCAGCCGAGCGCCGAGCGCCGAGAGCTGTAGTTCACCGCGCGCCGGCCCGCTTGGCGAGGGTGCGTTCGCGGATCCAGTCACGGGTCTCGGCCTCCGCGCCGTCGCCTTCCTCACCTCGCATTACGAGCACTGCGGTGCCACGCCGGCGACCGAAGCGGCGCGCGTCCTTGCACGATGCCGTCCAGATGTCGAGGTGCGGGCCGCGGACCGCGCCGCCGGTGTCGTCGATCAAATAGCGGCCGAGCCGCCGCGACCCGACGAACACCTCCACGTAGCGGGCGAGCGGGAAAATCTTCGGGTCGGCGGCCGCGATTCCGGGGCGCACCCGGTTGCCGCGTCGCGTGGTGCCACGGAGGCAGTAGGCGGTGAGCTTCACCCGAATACGCTCGCCCGCGCGGGCGCGCTTTCCGAGCGCGGCGGACGGCGCCAGACGGCCGGCGCGCGCCGAGTCGGCCCGCGCCGAGTTCACGCGAGAGGAGTCGCCGCGGGCGGAATCTGCCCCGGCGCTGTCTTCGCGCCGCGCGTTGGCGGCTGGCACCGCGGCCCGCACGACGAGCGGCGGGACCCGCAGGTCGCTCACGACCACGGCCGGCGGGAGGGCCAGGAGCTCGCCTGGCCTACGCTGCGGTCCGAGGATGGCGGCGACCGCCCCCACGCCGAGGAGCGCCCGGGCGCCGAGCGCGCGACCGCGGCCGGTCAGGCGAGCACCTCGCGCACGAGTGCGTCGTCGATCGGCAGCGCCCACCCGCTCCCCTCCGCCGCCATCGCGCCGATGCGGCGGGGGAGCGCGTACTCCACGGCGCCGCGCCGCGCCTTCTTGTCGGCCCGCGTCGCGGCGAGGATGCCGTCCACCGACAGCTCGCGCGGGCGCTCGACCGGCAGCTCGGCGCGGGCGAGGGCCTCGCGGACGCGCGACGACGTCCCGCGTTCGGCGACGCCAGCCCGCTCGGCGACCTCACTCTCGAGCGCCATGCCAATGGCGACCGCCTCGCCGTGCAGGAGCGAGTAGCCGCTCACCGTCTCGATGGCGTGGCCGAGGGTGTGGCCGAAGTTGAGGATCTTGCGGACGCCTCCCTCGCGCTCGTCGCGTCGCACCACGTCGGCCTTGATGGCGATGCTGCGCGCAATCAGCTCCGCGAGGTCGGAGCCGCCGGCGCCCTCGTCGCTCCCGCCCGTGGCGAGCAGCCGAGGGACGGCGCCGCTCACGTGCTCGAAATAGCGCTCGTCGGCGATGGCGCCGTGCTTGATCGCCTCGGCGAGCCCCGCGCGGAGCTGGCGGCGGGGCAGGGTGGCGAGCGTCGCCGGGTCGACGACGACGGCGGCGGGCTGGTGGAACGCGCCGACGAGGTTCTTGCCCGCCGGCGTGTCGACGCCCGTCTTCCCGCCGATCGAGGCGTCGATCATGGCGAGGAGCGTGGTCGGCACCTGCACGTATGACACGCCGCGCATGAAGGTGGCCGCGACGAAGCCCGCGAGGTCGCCCACGACGCCGCCGCCGAGGGCGATGACAGCGGTATCGCGGCCGAAGCCGGCGGCGAGGAGCTCGTCGGTCAGCCGGGCCCAGCTCTCGCGCGTCTTGTACGACTCGCCCGCGGGCACCACGAACAGTTCACCGGTGCCCGCCGGCAGCGCCGCCAGGGCACGCGCCGCGTACAGGTCGCGGACCGTGGAGTCCGTGACCAGCGCGTAGCGGTGGGCGGGCGCGACGTCGGCCACTAGATCCCCGAGCCGGTCGAGGAGCCCCGCGGCGATTGAGACGCGATAGGTGGGAAGGCGAATTTCGCGCATCACCCTCCAGATTACGGCAGAGCTCGCTGGTCAGCGGTGACTCGCATCACCGTGGGCTGCAACGGCCCGAGCGGCGGCTCGGCCCCGAGGGTCTGGGCCGAGGGCGCGGTGGGCGCGGCACCGCGGGCGCGGGGGCCCCCCCCGAACGACACGATACGCGCGCGTGCGCGGATCGCGGGACCAGAGCCACGCGCTCCGTACCGCGAGCGCTCACCGCCGACTTCACCACGTGACCTCGCCGGCGCCAGCCCGCGCGTTGGCGAGCCGGGCGAGCGTGAAGAGGAGATCCGAGAGGCGGTTCAAGTACACGACGACGAGCGGCGGGATCTCCACGTCGTGCTGCAGGTGGACGACGCGGCGCTCGGCGCGACGGCACACCGTGCGGGCGACGTGCAGTGCCGCCGATTTCGGCGTGCCGCCCGGCAGGATGAAGGCGCGCAGCGGTTCGAGCTCGCGGTCGCCGCCGTCGATCGCGTGCTCGAGCTGCGCGATGCGCGCCTCGTCGATGCGAGCCTTGGCCAGCTGCTGGTGCATCTTCTCCAGGTCGGGCGTCGCGAGGATGGCGCCGAGGCCGAACAGGTCGCGCTGGACGGGGACCAGCACCTCGTCGATGCGCGGCATGAGCTCGATCGACCGGGCGAGGCCGATGGCGGCGTTCAGTTCGTCGATGTCGCCGTAGGCTTCGACGCGTGGGTGGTCCTTGCCGACGCGGCCGCCGCCGAAAAGGCCTGTGTCACCGCGGTCGCCCGTCTTGGTGTAGATCTTGGTGGTCATGGGCGGAAGGTACCGAGATCGGCAACGAGCCATAAGGGAGCCTACCAAGGGCAGGGAGTAGGGAGCAGGGAGTAGGGAGTAGGGAGTAGACCTACTCCCTACTCCCTACTCCCTGTAGTTCCACTCCCTTGTAGTAACTCCGCGCCCCGGCGAACTTTCGCGGATGACCACGACCGTCACTCACGAGATCCGCGACATCACGATCATCGGCGGCGGGCCCACGGGGCTCTTCGCCATGTTCTACGCCGGAATGCGCGGCGCGACGGCGCAGATCGTCGACGCGCTCCCGCAGCTCGGCGGCCAGCTCACGGCGCTCTACCCCGAGAAGTACATCTTCGACGTCGGCGGCTTCACGAAGGTGCTGGCCAAGGACCTGGTGAAGGCGTTGGCCGAGCAGGCGTCGCAGTTCCACCAGCCGTCGTTCCTGAATCAACGCGTCACGGGGTTGGAGGAGGAAGTGGGAGCGGACGGCAAGCGCCACTTCGTGCTCGTCACCGAGACGGCGCGCTTCCCGACGCGTTCCCTGATCATCGCGGCCGGCATCGGTGCCTTCTCGCCACGCCGGCTGCCGCAGCCCTGCGCCGAGGGGTGGTACGGCCGCGGGATCTACGACATCGTCACCAATCCAGACGACTACGCGGGCCAAAAGGTGATGATCATCGGTGGCGGCGACTCGGCGTTCGATTGGGCCGCACAGCTCGCGCACCGGGCGGCGAGCGTGACGCTGGTGCACCGGAGCGACCGCTTCCGCGCCCACGCCGCGACGGTGGCCGAGGTGCAGGCCAACGCTCAGCGTAGCGGAACTGCGAGTGCGGGGAACGGCGGCAATGGCGCCAGCGGCGGCACCACGCAGATCTTCACGTTCCACGAGCTGCAGGACATCAAGGAGGACGGCGGGCGGATCCGGGGGATCGTCCTCAAGGACATCAAGGCGAAGACGACGCGCGAGGTCGAGGCGGACGTCGTGCTGCCGATGCTCGGCTTCGTGAGCGACATCGGCCCACTCGCCGAGTGGGGGCTGACGCTCGAGAAGGACGAAATCGTCGTCA
>Ga0307410_10001764_pt1 | contig 10009 bp, 9 predicted proteins | sample 322Ometagenome_3_FD_203707 | JGI IMG/M metagenome (GOLD analysis project Ga0307410, IMG submission 203707) | Maize rhizosphere microbial communities from greenhouse at UC Davis, California, United States - 322HYB-O-3 | ecosystem: Host-associated > Plants > Roots > Rhizosphere > Soil | place...
CTGTCACGTAGTGTCCAGACTCATGTCCGCCAAGGATCACCCCAACAATGCGCCGGGCGTCCCGATGATCTATCCGCCCGCCGTCGAGCGCCTGCAGATCAAGTACATGAACCCAATGGTCAAGCGGATCGCGCGGTTCATACCCGGAGTCGCAAAGATCCAGCATCGTGGCCGCAAATCCGGCAAGAGCTATGAAACCGTCGTCACACCCTTCCGCAAGGGCAACACTCTCGCGATCACGCTCGGCCATGGCAAGACCGACTGGGTCAAGAACGTGCTCGCCGCCAACGAGGCCGACGTGCTCTTCGGCTCCCGCACGGTCCACATCGTCAACCCGCGCATCCTGCCCGCGGGTAGCGGCGGCGCCGATGACCTGCCGTTCATGGCGCGCGCACAGGCGAAGAAGATGGCGATCTTTGTCGCCGATATCGCCTGAGCGCTATCGCGTGAACACTGTCTTGCCCGTCATCGTGGGCCAGACGTCAGGCGCGGCGTCCCAAGGCACCACCCGGTCGACCGCGGGCGCCAGATCGCAGCCGGCCTCGAGGAGGTCGACGACCTGGGGAATGACAGCGCGCGCATTGACCCGTCCGGTCACGAACCTCACCCCGCGCGTGTACATGGGCAACAGCGGCATCTCGACCGTCCCCTGGTAGTAGATCCCGGTGTCGGTACACACGCCGTCCGGCCACGTCGCGCGTAGCGTCGCCGCGAGCACGGCCGGGTCCGCAGATGTGTGGACGGTGACCGGGTAGGCGCCCAACGACTTGTCCGGCTTGGGTCTGTCATGCGCTGTGGCGCCGAGCTTTTCGGCGGCAGCCAACCGTTGCGGATCGGTGTCGACGTAGTCGACGTCGTACCCCAGTGCCGCGGCCAATCCCGCCGCGTAAAGGCCGATCGACTGCCGCCCGGCGACGAGAACTCGTCGATCGGCGTCATCGAGGGCATCGAGCTCCGCTCGGTACGGCCCGACGGCCCGCCAGCCATCGACGATGTTGTCCGAGAGTGACGCGATGCCGACAAGGTCGGCCCCGCGGGGTATCGGCACCAGCATCGCGTCGGCATACGGCACGTGCACCAGATCCGCCATGAACCCACCGCCGTCCAATCCGGCGAGCGGGGCCATCCCGTACATGGCCATGAGCGGCAGCGCGCCGCACGATCCGGTCACCCCCCGACGGCATTCCCTACATTGCCCGCAACTGATCTGGAACGGGATGACGACCCGATCACCGGGCGCCACGCCCTGCACGGCTGCCCCGACTGCGATCACCTCGCCGATGCCCTCATGACCCACGGCGTGTCCGGGTGGCAGCGGCAGCCTGCCCTGCGCAACCGCCACATCGAGGTCGCAACACGCCACGAGCAATGGCCGGACAATGGCCTGATCAGGGGACTGGATCTCGGGTTCGGCGGCCTCGCGCCACGCATACGAGCCCGCCTCCTCGAACATCAACTGCTGCATGGTCGACCCCTTCTTTAGTGAGCGTTCAACTATTCTTGAGTGACCTTTCAAGTAAAGTCAAGGGATGCCGCGCCCCGATCGGAGCCGCACCGCCCTCGTAGATGCCGCAGCCCTGCTCTTTCGCAGGCAGGGCTATGCAGCGACAGGTGTGAACCAGATTCTGGAGACCGCCGACGTGAAGGCTGGATCGCTGTACCACCACTTCCCCGACGGCAAGCAGCAGTTGGCCGCGGCTGTGGTCGACGGTGCGGGAACCGGCATCGAAACCCGGCTGCGGCAGTTCCTCGACAGCGGGTTGCCGGTGACCGACATCGTCGACGGCTGGATCGACCTGATGGCTTCGGGACTGGCGCTGGATCGACGCGACGGCTGCCCGATCGAACCGATCGCGACCGAATCGGTGAATGCGAGCCCGCTCGTTCGAGCAGCGTCGGCCCGGGCGTTTCGCTCCTGGCAACTGGCCATCGCCGACCGGCTGCGCAAAGACGACTGGACCGAGGCCGAAGCCGACGAGACGGCGCTCGCCGTGATCGCGCTGCTCGAAGGCGCCTTGATCCTGTCACGCATTGCGGGTGACACTGCCGCGCTCGACGCCGCAAAGGCCGGTGCGCGCACGCTGCTCACCCGATAGTTACTTGCACAACTCCGCAATCGCGGCGCTCGTACTGTCGGCGGTCGTCAGTCGTTCGGCCTGGGAAGGATCGTCGTTCGTGGTGCCGGCTGTCGCGTTGGCGCCGATGTCCATCAAGGTGTCGGCGAATTCGCGAACCTTCTCGGCCAGCGGTTCCGGAGTCGCAGGATCCAGCCGCGCCATCAGATACTGCCCGCCGTCGTAGAGCGATACCCGGGCGTTGGCCGCGACGGCCTGTGCGCCGGTGATATCTGCCGGCCCGCCTGCAGGCATCAGGTTCGTGTTGAGCGAAACGCCACGACGCACGACGTCGACGGCGGTACAGGTGTTCGCCTTGGCGTCCGCGATCTGCTCCGCGGTGTAGTCCGCCTTGGCGTAGTCCGATCGGTAAAGCGCCCAGCCGGCGACAACGAGCGCGGAGGCCGACACGACCAGACTGATGATGGTCAGCACAACAAGGCGGCGCGATTCGAGGTTCACGAAGAGCCCTAGAGATCCAGACCGATGTCCAGCACGGTCACCGAGTGCGTGAGAGCGCCCACAGCCAGGTAGTCAACGCCCGTGCCGGCGTACTCGGCCGCAGTCTCGAGTGACAACCCGCCGGAGGATTCCAATTTGGTTGCCGGCGAGCGGGAATCGCGGCGCTGCACCGCGATCTGTGTCTGCCAGACCGGGAAGTTGTCGAGCAATATCAGTGCCTCATCCCCCAGATTCTCGGCGAACACCTCGTCGAGTTGCTCCAGGGAGTCGACCTCGACTTCGCACGGCAGATCCGGCGCTGCCGCCCGTACAGCGTGCAGTGCGGCCACCACCGAGCCTGCGGAGGCTACGTGGTTGTCCTTGATCAGCGCAGCGTCACCCAACCCCATCCGGTGGTTCACCCCACCGCCGACGCGTACCGCGTATTTCTGCAGGGCTCGCAATCCGGGCAGGGTCTTGCGGGTGTCACGGATCTTTGCCCCGGTGCCCTCGACGGCAGCCACCCAGGCCGCGGTCGTGGTGGCGATACCCGACAGGTGACACACCAGGTTCAGCGTGGTCCGCTCGGCGGTCAGTAATCCTTGTGTTGGCGCCTCGACGGTCAGCACGACGCCGCCGGCCTCCAACCGCTCGCCATCTTCCACCCGGTGCTTGACGACATATCCGCCGGCACCCAGCACCTCGTCGAGTACCAGCAGAGCAATGTCCACACCGGCGACGACGCCCGGCTGGCGGGCCACCATCGACGCCGTCGTCATCGCATCTGCACTCACCGTTGCGAGGGTGGTGACGTCGGGGCCGTACCGCAGGTCTTCCTCGAGTCCGCGGGCGATCACCCGCCGAGCCTCTGTCAGCTCGTCAGCATTCAGTTCCATCAGGCACAGACCACCGCGGGCACCAGACTGCGGGCCATCGCCGGATCGGTGTTCGGATAGTCGGCGCGATGATGGCAGCCCCGCGATTCGGTTCGCTCCAGTGCGGCTGTCATCACCGCGCCCGCCGCGCACGTCAGCGCAATATCCTCGAAATCCCTGCGCGAGTTGAGCTTTCGTGGGCTCGCAGTCTCCAATACCCGTGACAGCGTGCGCAGGCCGTCGTCGTCACGGACCACCGCCGCGTAGCGACTCATCGCCCGCTGCAGATCCGCCCGCGGCAGTGCACGTCGAATGCCGAGCTCCGGGAGCGCAGCCGTGGACAAACCGGCATCGGAAGCGTGTGCAGCAGCGGCCTTTCCGGCCCGGCCGCCGATCACAAGGCCCTCGAGCAGACTGTTGGAGGCCAGCCGGTTCGCTCCGTGCATACCGGTGCGCGCGACCTCTCCCGCCGCGAAAAGGCCGGTCAACTCGGTGCGCCCGTGCACATCGGTGACCACACCACCGCAGCTGTAGTGCGCACCGGGGACGACCGGGATGGGCTGGCGTGTCGGATCGATGCCCGCCTCCCTGCACGCAGCGGTGACCGTGGGAAAACGCCTCTTGAATCCTTTGATGCCGCGGGCGTCGAGGTACACACAGGGGTCTCCGGTCTGAGTCATCCGTGCGTCGATGGCCGCGGCGACGATGTCGCGTGGTGCCAGATCCCCCATCGGATGTACACCCTCGGTGACCGAACGGCCTTGTGAATCAACAAGAACCGCACCTTCGCCGCGAACCGCCTCGGTGATCAGCGGCCGGCGCCCACCCGCATGCCCGTCGAACAGCATGGTCGGGTGGAACTGGATGAACTCGAGGTCAGACACTCCTAGCCCGGCCCACATCGCCAGCGCAACACCGTCGCCGGTCGACCCCTCGGGATTCGTGGTCGCCGAGTACAGGTGACCGACTCCACCGGTCGCCAGGATCACCGATCGTGTGTGGACGATCCCAGGGCCATCGTCGTTGAGCGTGAGCACTCCAGTGACCGCGCCGTCTTCGTGCAGGATCTCCAGCGCAACATGATTGCGACGGATGTCCAACCGCGCAGCGGCCTCGTCGAGCGCGCGTTGCACCTCCGCACCGGTCGCGTCACCTCCGGCGTGGATGATGCGCCGACGCGAATGGCCGCCCTCGCGGGTCAGCGACCATTGTCCCGGCGCCGCTTCGTCGAACCGCGCGCCGTCATCGACGAGGTCGCGCACGGCGCGGTAACCGTCGGCGACGATGGAACGCACCACATCCGGATCACACAGTCCCGCGCCCGCAGCCAATGTGTCTGCCACGTGCGCATCGATCGAATCGTCTGTTTTGGGTAGCACGACGGCGATACCGCCCTGCGCGTAGAACGTGGCCGTGTTACCAGCCTTGCTGAGGACCAACACTTTTTGACCCTGACGGTGCGCGGCGAGCGCGGCACACAGACCGGCCACGCCGGTGCCGATCACGACGACGTCGGCGCGCTGCTGCCAGTAGCCGCGCCCGCCGCAGGCGGGCGGGCGCGTCATTCGCCGCCGCCGGGCTGACCGATTTCGATCATCCGCAACACACTGGCTCGCCCCAACCGAGCGGTCTCGGGGTCAACGTGGACTTCGTCCTGGCCTTCAACCAGGCAGCGCAGCAGCGCCGCGGGGGTGATCATCTTCATGAATTTGCATGACGCGCGGTCGTTCACCGCACGGAAGTCGACTTCCGGTGCGGCGCGCCGCAACTGGTGCAACATTCCGACCTCGGTGGCGACCAACACCTGTCGTGCCCGGGTGTCCCGTGCGGCATCCAGCATGCCACCGGTGGACAGGATCTTGACCCGGTCCGCAGGGAATGCGCCTTCCCCGGCCAGGTACAGAGCCGAAGTGGCACAGCCGCATTCGGGGTGGACGTAGAGTTCGGCCTCCGGGTGAGTACGGGCCTGATCGGCCAGCTCGTCGCCGTTGATACCGGCGTGCACATGGCATTCACCGGCCCAGATGTGGAGATTCTGGCGCCCGGTCACCCGGCGCACGTGGGCTCCGAGGAACTGGTCCGGGCAGAACAGCACCTCGCGGTCGGCGGGGATCGACGCGACCACCTCGACCGCATTCGACGAGGTACAGCAGATGTCGGTCTCGGCTTTCACCGCGGCTGTGGTGTTGACGTAGGACACGACCACGGCCCCTGGATGCTCGGCCTTCCACGCGCGCAGTTCGTCGGCGTTGATCGAGTCGGCCAGCGAGCATCCCGCCCGCTGGTCGGGAATGAGCACCGTCTTGTCCGGGGACAGGATTTTCGCGGTCTCGGCCATGAAGTGCACGCCGCAGAACACGATCGTGTCCTCGGGCACCTCGGCTGCGATCCGGGACAGCGCCAGCGAGTCGCCGACGTGGTCGGCGACGTCCTGGATGGCCGGCAACTGGTAGTTGTGCGCCAGCAGCGTCGCGCCGCGCAGATCCGCGAGGCGGCGTATCTCATCGGCCCATTCCTGATCGCCGTCGACGCCGGAGAATCCGGCCGGACCCGCGACTATCCGGTCCACCAAATCGTTAGCGGGCATGCGATCCAGAACCGTCATAGCCGCCTCCTTAGGCTTATCGAGGTTTTCGACTTACAATCGAAAACATGGCCCATATTAGCACCGAGCACGAGGTGCTGGCCGTCGTGTTCCAGGTTCGCGGTCGTCACACCGACGGTGGACCCCCGAAACCTGCACTTCACGTGCTGTTGTGGCAGCGTGCACTGGAACCGGAGGCCGGAAAATGGGCCCTGGCGGGCGGTCGGCTTCGCAACGACGAGGACCTGACCAGCTCCGTTCGGCGGCAACTCGCCGAAAAAGTCGACCTGCGTGAGGTTGCTCACCTCGAACAGCTCGCCGCCTTCTCCGACCCGAACCGAGTTCCGGGCCCTCGCACCATCGCCTCGACGTTCCTCGGGCTGGTGCCCTCTCCCGCAACCCCCGAACTGCCGCCGGACACCCGTTGGCACCCGGTGAACGATCTGCCGCCGATGGCGTTCGACCATGGTCCGATGGTCGAGCACGCCCGCGCGCGGCTGGTCGCCAAGCTGTCCTATACGAACATCGGGTTCGCCTTGGCGCCAACCGAGTTCGCCGTATCGACGCTGCGCGACATCTACAGCGCCGCGCTGGGCCACCCGGTAGACGCCACCAATTTGCAACGCGTGCTGGAGCGGCGCAACGTCATCACCCGCACCGGTACGACGGCGCGGTCGGGGCGCAGCGGCGGCCGCCCCGCCGCGCTGTACAGGTTCACCGACTCCCACTACCGGGTGACCGACGAATTCGCCGCATTACGCCCGCCAGGGTGAGTCGGCTGGCTTCTTAACGCTCTCTTAAGCAACAATGGCCCGATGGATCTGGGCAGCGTCGCGCCAGCAGCTGGTGCAGAGTGGATCGGGCACGTCCCCCACGAGGAACTGGTGCGCGGTATCCGCCCTCCGCTGCCGTCCGACGACCCCTTCTACGAGCCCCCTACCGGCTTCCAGCACGCCACCCCGGGCACCGTGCTGCGCAGTCGCGACGTCGAGCTGGCGTTCATGGGCCTGATCCCGCAGCGTGTGCGGGCCACCCAACTGCTGTATCGCACCACCGACATGCACGGTAAGGCCGATGCCGCGGCCACTACGGTGATCGTGCCCGCCGAGCGTGTGCCCGCAGCCGTCACGCCGGTGATCTCCTACCAGTGCGCGATCGACGCCGTCACGTCGCGCTGCTTCCCCTCGTACGCCCTGCGGCGCCACGCGCACGCCACCGGCGCGGTCGCACAGTTCGAGTTCCTCCTGGTGGCCGCCTGCCTCGCTGAGGGCTGGGCGGTGTCGGTGCCCGACCACGAGGGCCGCCTGGGCATGTGGGGCGCACCGTACGAACCCGGCTACCACATCCTCGACGGGGTGCGTGCCGCACTCGGCTCGAAGCGACTCGGGTTGTCGGCGGACGCACCGGTCGGCCTCTGGGGCTATTCCGGCGGTGGACTGGCCACCGCATGGGCCGCCGAGATGAGCGGCTCCTACGCGCCGGAACTCAACGTCGTTGGTGCGGTGCTCGGATCGCCCGTCGGGGACCTCGGCCACACGTTCCGCCGGCTCAACGGCACCTTCGCGTCCGGGCTGCCCGCACTCGTTGTCGCCGCACTGGCACATCTCTATCCCGACCTCGACCGGCTGATCCAGGAGCACGTCACCGCCGAGGGCAAGGTGCTCCTCGAACGCCTGCACACGATGACGACCGCCGAGGCGATGGTCCGGATGGCCAAGAAAGACATGGGTGACCTTCTCGACTGGCCCCTCGAGCAGATCCTCAACAGTCCCGAGGTGCAGCATGTCTTCGCCGATATCAAGCTCGGCGTGGCGGTGCCGACTCCGCCGGTGCTGATCGTGCAGGCGGTACACGACCAGCTGATCTCGGTCGGCGCCATCGACGAGCTGGCCGACACCTACCGGCTGGGCGGTGCATCGGTGACCTACCACCGGGACATGTTCAGCGAGCACATGCTGCTGCACCCGATGTCGGCACCCATGGCACTGCGCTGGCTCATCGACCGGTTCGCCGGAAAACCCCTGTCGGAGCACATGGTTCGGACGAAGTGGCCGACGCTGTTGAACCCGATGACCTATGTCGGCATGGCACGGCTGGCGAAGATCGTCGCCAAGGTGGTCACTGGCCGGACGGTGGAACGTTCTCCGCTGTAAGGATTGCGCCGTCGAGTTCGTCGTCGACGGGCGGCCATGCCCCCAGATCGTCGCGTGCGATCGTCACCGCGATCAGCGAGTAGACCAGCGCGGCGATGGCCGCGGGGAACAGGATCGTCAGGGCGATCAGCAACGGCGAGTGACCGAAGAACACCGGCGGCGCCTCGATCACGTAATGCACTCGATGCTCGGGTGAAATCGGAGCGGTGCCGACATCGATCGTTCCGTACCGCCAATGCACCAGTACCGCACCGACTCCGGCTGCCACACCGGCAGCGACAGCGGATCCGGTCGCGAGCGCTGCGACCATCAGGGGCCCGCGGTGCGCCCGCCACTGCCACACCAGGACCGACGCGACGACAGCCATCACACAGAGCAGGCCGACCACCAGGAAGGCGGCGATGAAGAAGTGATCGGCCTCGTTTCCGAGGTGCGCCCGAACGCGTTCGCCGCTCTTGGTCAACGCCACCACACCGTGCACCGCCGGCGCGAGCCACGCCCACAGCGCGCCGATCACCACACCGGTCAGCGAAACTCCGACGGCGACGGTCAAAGCCGCGCGACCGCGCGAGATACGCGGGGAGGCCAGTTCATTCATCGCTGTTCTCGGCTCTTCGCGCAAGCGCTCATCTCGGTTCTCGGCTCTTCGCGCAAGCGCTCATCGCTGTTCCAAGTCTTTCGAGTCCGTGAGACCGTGCCGTGAGCATTTGGCCGACCAGCCATCCGGCCGCACCTGCACGATCATCCGTCGGCCGCACTGCGCACAGAACCGGGGCGGCTCGAGACCCAGCTGCGCCGCCGCAGGCAGCGCGGTGCCGTCGGCCTCACCGGTATAGACGTTGAACGCCATCACTCAAGAGTTCTACAGGGTGGCGTTGAGTGCCTTGATGGGCATCTGCAGATCCTCGAGCAGCTCCAGATCAGCCTCGGCCGGTCGGCCCAGCGTCGTCAGGTAATTGCCGACGATCACGGCGTTGATGCCGCCGAGAATGCCCTGTTTGGCACCTAGGTCGCCCAGCGTGATCTCGCGACCGCCTGCGAATCGGAGCATGGTGCGCGGAAGCGCGAGCCGGAACGCCGCGACTGCCTTGAGCGCCTCGGAGGCCGGCAGCACGTCGAGGTCACCGAACGGCGTGCCCGGCCGCGGGTTGAGGAAGTTCAGCGGCACCTCGTGCGGATCGAGTTCTGCCAGGTTGGCGGCGAATTCCGCGCGTTGTTCCAGCGTTTCGCCCATGCCGAGGATGCCGCCACAGCAGACCTCCATGCCCGCCTCCCGGACCATCTGCAGGGTGTCCCAGCGCTCTTCCCAGCTGTGAGTGGTGACGACGTTGGTGAAGAACGACCGTGCTGTCTCGAGATTGTGGTTGTAGCGGTGCACGCCCATCTCGGAAAGACGCTCGACCTGGTCGGCGGTGAGCATGCCAAGCGAGCAGGCGATCTGGATGTCGACCTCGTTGCGGATGGCCTCGATACCTGCCGCGACTTGCGCCAGCAGTCGCTCGTCAGGGCCGCGCACGGCGGCCACGATGCAGAATTCGGTGGCACCGGACTTCGCGGTCTGTTTGGCGGCCTCCACCAGGCTGGGAATGTCCAGCCAGGCACTGCGCACTGGCGAGGCGAAAAGTCCTGACTGCGAACAGAAGTGGCAGTCTTCGGGACAGCCGCCGGTCTTGAGGCTGATGATGCCCTCGACCTCGACGTCGGGTCCGCACCACTTCATCCGGACCTCGTGGGCAAGGGCGAGCAGTTCGTCGAGGTTCTCGTCGGGCAGCTGCAGCACCTGCAGCGTCTGATCCTGGTCGAGGCCTTCGCCGCGCTCCAGTACCTGGTCGCGTGCCTTCG
>Ga0307410_10001765_pt1 | contig 10007 bp, 9 predicted proteins | sample 322Ometagenome_3_FD_203707 | JGI IMG/M metagenome (GOLD analysis project Ga0307410, IMG submission 203707) | Maize rhizosphere microbial communities from greenhouse at UC Davis, California, United States - 322HYB-O-3 | ecosystem: Host-associated > Plants > Roots > Rhizosphere > Soil | place...
AGCGGCAGCAGTGGGTGGAAGGTGCCGGCGGCCATGCCGGCGCGGCGCGCCGGGTCCAGCCGCGCGGGCTCGGCGCTCCCGCTCGCGCTCAGCACCACCGTGCCCGGCGCCGGGCCCGCCGCCAGGAGCTCCGCGAGCGCCGCGTCCATCGCGCCGTCCTGCACGGCGAGGAGCGCCACCGTCGCGCCCTCGAGCGCGGGCGGCACGGTGCCCCCGCGCACGTCGTCGTCGCCGGGCTCGTCGCGCCGGCCGTGCAGGTGCACCCCGGCGCCGCACAGCCGAAGGGCGCGGGCGAGGCCGCGACCGGCCCGACCCGCGCCCAGGATGAAGAGGCGCTCGCCGGCGAGAGGCGCTCCGGCGTCGCCGGCCGTCACCGCGCCGGCGAGCTGTCGCGCGCCGCCGTCGCGATCTGCCGCTGGCGCGCGGTCGCGCGGCGCAGGACGTCCGCCCGCGACGGCTCGCCGGCGAGCAGCGCCAGCGCCTCGGCCACCACCCGGTCGTCGCGCGACGAGCGGAGGAACTCCGCGTCGAGCCCGAAGACGTAGCGCGAGATCTCGTTCGCCAGCAGCCGGTCGACGATCGCCGTGTGCGGCTCGAAGGCGGCGGCGGGGATCGCCACGCCGCGCTGCGCGAGCCTGCGGTACAGCTCCGCGCGCATCTCCGGCGTCACGAGGAACTCCGCCGAGGTCACGGCGCCCGAGCCCTTGAGCGAGAGCGCGTAGTCGGTGAGCGCGTCCCGGAACTTGGGGAGCTGGTCGCCGAGCGTCTGCTGCAGCGCCAGCGCGGCCGCGGGGGTGAGCGTGTCGCGCACGATCACGTCGGGCGTGATCGCGCCGCCGCCGTACACCGTGCGGCCGCCGCTCGTCTTGAAGCGCTCGCGCTGCTCCAGCGGCACGCTGTCGGCGCGCGCCTCGCCCGCGCCCGCGTCGCCGTCCTCGTCGGCCGGCGCGCGCTTGCTGATGCTCCGCCCCACCGGCGTGTACCAGAGGGCCGTGGTGAGCTTGAGCGCGCCGCTCGCCGGGACGGGGAACACCGTCTGCGCGCTCCCCTTCCCGTACGTGAGCTCGCCGACGAGCGCCGCGCGGTCGTGGTCCTGCAGCGCGCCGGCGACGATCTCCGCGGCGCTCGCGCTCGCCCCGTCCACGAGCACCACCATCGCCAGGTTGGGCCAGCGCTGCGCCGCCTCGTCGCTGAAGGTGCGGTTCACGTCGCGCGTGCGCCCGCGCATGCTGACGATCTCCCGCCCCGCGTCCAGGAAGAGGTCGGAGACGCTCACGCCCTGGTCGAGGAGCCCGCCCGGGTTCCCGCGCAGGTCGAGCACCAGCGAGCGTGCGCCCGAGCGCACCAGCGAGTCCACGCCCTGCGCGACCTCGCGCGCCGTGGAGTCGCTGAAGATGTTCACGTCCAGGTAGCCGACGCCCGGGCGCAGCATGGCCACCCGCTGCACCGCGCGCGCGTGGATGCTGCGGCGCGAGAGCTGGAAGGGGATGCGGTCGTCGAGCCCGGGGCGCTCGACGAGCAGCCTGACCGTCGAGCCCGGGTTGCCGCGCAGCGCCTTGGTGGCCTCGTCCTGCGTCCAGCCGCGCGTGGAGCGCCCGTTCACCTCCACGATGCGGTCGCCCGTCTGGATCCCGGCGCGCTCGGCCGGGCTGCCGGGCAGGGGGGCGATGATCGTGATCCAGCCGTCGCGCACGTCGATCTGCACGCCGAGCCCGCCGTAGTTGCCGGAGGTGCTCTCGTTGAGGCGGGCGAGCCGCTCCGCGTCGAGGAAGACCGTGTGCGGGTCGCGCAGCTCCAGCAGCATCCCGTCCACCGCCTTGCGATAGAGCTCCGGCGTGGAGACGGTGTCCACGTACTTGCGCGCCACGTGCGTCATCACCTGGTCGAACAGGCGGGCGCCCTGCACGGGCACCGGCCCGCCGGCGATCCCGCTCTCCACCAGCCCGCCGCCCGTGATGAGCGCCGCGCTCAGCACCGCCATCACGACTACCGCACGAGACCGCATCTGGACTCTCCCATGTGCATTCGCCCTCCCCCCGCCACACCCCCTGCGCCGGCGTGCCGGCCGCGGGCGTGTACCGTCCGGTCCGGCTCCGGTTCCCTCGGCAAGCTTCGCTTCGCGGCGCGGGCGGTGGGCCCGCCCCGCGCCATGTCACTCAGACCACGGTCCGGGCCGGAAAGTTTCAGGCCAGCACTCGCCGAGGAAGGAGATGATGCGCTCCGAGACCTCCCACACCGCGCCCCGCGCGTCGATCGTCTCGATGTGCCCCGTCTCCGGGTGCTCCCGCTGCCATTCGTCGTCCAGGAAGCGGGTGAAGGCCGCGGCCACCCGCTCGTGGAAGTCGATCCCGGCGCGCTCCATCCGGTCGAGCCCGGCGCCCACGGGGTAGGCGAGCAGCAGGGTCAGGTCCGGAACGAGCCCGTCGGTGGCGAAGGCGTTGGCCTCGCGCACGGCGCGCTCCGGAAGCCCCCGCCCGGCCACCTGGTAGGCGTAGGTCGACAGGAAGAACCGGTCCAGCAGCACCACCTCGCCCAGGGCGAGGCGGGAGCGCACCACGTGCATGAGCTGCGCGCGGGCCGCCAGGAAGAGCAGCGTCTCGGCGCGCGGGTGCACGTCGAGCGAGGCGTCGAGCACGATCCCGCGCACCCGCTCCCCCACCGCCGAGCCGCCCGGCTCCCGGAACACCGCGTGGGGCACCTCGATCGACGCGAGGTACTGCGACAGGAGGGCGGCCTGCGTGGTCTTCCCGACGCCCTCCGGCCCCTCGAGCACCACCAGCTTTCCCCGCCGCACGGCGGACGCCTAGCCGAGCGTGATGATCGAGCTCGTCGCGCCCTTGCGGATCCCCTCGGAGATCCACTCGTTGACGCGCATCATCACCTTGTCGAAGTTCTCCTGCGCCGCGATCGCCCGCTGGTACGTGGCGTTCCCCTGCACCTGCATCAGCAGCCCGTCGAGCTGCTGCTCCATCTCGACGGTGGGCTCCTGCCCGCGCTCGATCATGAGCTGCGCGTCGCGGCGGATCTGCTCCATCTGCCGCAGCAGCGCCACCGCCTCCGCGTCGCCGTTGAGCGCCTCGTTGGCGCGCTTCACGGCCTGGTACTCCGGGCTCTGCCCGATGATGCGGCCGAGGTCCTTCGACTTTTCTTCCAGCATGCAGAAACCTGTGTAGGGCGGGAGTGGGGTCTAGCGCCGGGTGGCGAGCACGAAGCGCTCGCGGCCGGTGAGGTCGAGCCGCACGCGCACGTCCGCGTAGCGCGCGTCGCTCATGAGCCGGTCGGCGACGAGCGAGGCGCGGCGCATGTCCACCTCCAGCGCCAGCAGCCCGCCGGGCTCCAGCACCGCCGCCGCCTCACGCACGATCTCGGCCGTCGCCGCCATGCCTTCGGCGCCGCTGTACAGCGCCGGCGCCGGCTCCCAGTCGCGCACGCTGCGCGGGAGTGTGGCGGCCTCGTCGTAGCTGATGTAGGGCGGGTTCGACACCACGACGCGGGCGCGCACCTCGCGCACCGGGGCGAGCAGCGAGCCGTGGCGGAACTCCACCGGCGCGCGCAGCGCGGCGGCCAGCCGCTCGGCGTTGCCGCGCGCGACGGCCAGCGCGTCCAGGGAGACGTCGGTGGCCACCACGCGGTCGAAGCGCCCCTCGGTGGCGAGCGCCAGGGCGATGGCGCCGGAGCCCGTGCCCACGTCCACCGCCACGCCGCCCTCGCCGGCGACGGCGAGCACCTGCTCCACCAGCAGCTCCGTCTCCTGCCGCGGGATGAGCACGCGCTCGTCCACGTCCAGCGTGAGGTGGCGGAACGCCGCGCGCCCCACGGCGTAGGCGAACGGGGCGCCGCGCGCGCGGCGCCCCGCCGCGCGCTGCGCCTGCTCCCACAGCTCGCCGTCGAGCTCCGCGTCGCGGTTCACCGACGGCCAGAAGCGCGGCACGTCGAGCAGCGCGGCGATCAGGTCGCGCGCCTCGTGCCGCGCCGCGGCGATCCCCGCCGCCGCCAGCGTCGCGGCGAGCCGGCTCACCGCCGTCTCGACGGTGATGGAGGCCAGCAGGCCGCGGTCAGCCACCGAGCCGCTCCTCGACGTCGGCGAGCTGCAGCGCTTCCACGAGCGGCTCGATGTCGCCGTCGAGCACGCGGTTGATCTCGTGGAGGGTGAAGCCGATGCGGTGGTCGGTCACGCGGCTCTGGGGGAAGTTGTAGGTGCGGATCTTGGCCGAGCGGTCGCCCGTGCCCACCTGCGTCTTGCGCATGCGCGAGCGCTCCGCCTCCTGCGCGGCGATGCGCGCGTCGAGGAGGCGCGCGCGCAGCACCTCCATGGCCTTGAGCTTGTTCTGGAGCTGCGACTTCTGGTCCTGCTGGCTCACCACGATCCCGCTCGGGATGTGCGTGATGCGCACCGCCGAGTCGGTGGTGTTGACGCTCTGCCCGCCCGGCCCCGACGACCGGAAGACGTCGATGCGCAGGTCCTTGTCCTCGATCCGGACGTCGATCTCCTCGGCCTCGGGGAGCACCGCGACCGTGGCCGCCGAGGTGTGGATGCGGCCGGCGTTCTCGGTGGCCGGCACGCGCTGGACGCGGTGCACGCCGCTCTCCCAGCGCATGGCGCCGAAGGCGCCGTCGCCCATCACCTTGAACACCACTTCCTTGATGCCGCCGAGCGCGCCGTCGGAGAGGGAGATGACCTCCTTCCGCCAGCCGCGCCGCTGGATGAAGCGGTCGTACATGCGGTACAGGTCGGCCGCGAAGAGCGCCGCCTCGTCGCCGCCGGTGCCGGCGCGCACCTCCACGATGGCCGGGCGGTCGTCGAGCGGGTCGTGCGGGATGAGCAGCGGCTTGAGCTCGACCTCGAGCTGCGCGATGGCGTGCTCCAGCCGCTCGGCCTCGCGCGCGGCCTCGTCGGCCATCTCGGGGTCGTCTGTAGAAACGAGCTCGCGGACTTCCGCGAGCTCGTTCTCGTTCTTCTCCAGGCGCTGCGCCGTCTCGACGACGCGGGCGAGGCGCTGGTGCTCCCGGCCGAGCGACGCGAGCAGCTTTGCGTCGCGAACGGTCTTCGGGTCCAGCAGCTCGCGTTCGACGTCGTCCGCGCGGCGCAGCGCCTCGTCGAGTCGATCGCGGAGGCTCAGGCGCCGCTCTTGGTCGCGTACTTCTGCCGGAAGCGCTCGACGCGGCCCGCCGTGTCGATCAGCTTCTGCTTGCCCGTGAAGAACGGGTGGCAGTTGGAGCAGATGTCCGTATGGATCTCGGCCACGGTCGAGCGCGTCTCGAAGCTGTTGCCGCACGCGCAGGTGACACGGGCCAGGTGGTACTCGGGATGGATGTCGGTCTTCACGGGAACCTCGATGTGGACTTTGAGCGAAGCTGATGAATATAGCCGTTTCCGGCGCTAAAAGACAAGCCGACAACGCTTTGCCCTTCACCCTCCGCCCTTCGCGCCGTAACTTGGCCCCGGGCACCGCCGCGCGCCTGCCCTCCCCCCTCCCCCCGGGCCCATGCAGACCGTCGACTTCCTCGCCACCGTCCCCCTGCTCAGCCGCATCGACCGCGGCGAGCTGCAGCGCCTGGCCGCCGTCACCCGCGAGCGCCAGTACGCCAAGGGGAGCGTCATCCTCTTCGAGAACGACCCCGGCGACACGCTGTTCGTCGTGCGCCAGGGGCGCGTGAAGGTGGTGCTGGTCGGCGAGGACGGGCGCGAGGTCATCCTCGGCGTGCTCGGCCCCGGCGAGTACTTCGGCGAGCTCTCGCTCATCGACGAGCAGCCCCGCTCCGCGCACGTGATCGCCATGGACGACTCCCTGCTCCTCGCGCTCCGTAGCGAGGACGTGCGCCGGCGGGTGGAGGCGACGCCGGCGGTCGCCTGGGCCATGCTGGTGGAGCTCTCGCGCCGGCTGCGGCGGGCGGACAACAAGATCGGCGCCCTCGCCCTCCTGGACGTGCCGGGGCGCATCGCGCGGCTCCTGCTCGACGCCGCCGACGACGCGGGCGGCGACGCGCTCACCAAGCCGCTCACCCACCAGACCATCGCGCAGATGATCGGGGCGAGCCGGGAGACCGTCTCCCGGGCCATGGTCGAGTTCCAGGAGGCGGGGTGGATCGCCGTCGAGCGGCGCACCATCCGGCTCGTGGACCGCGCGGCCCTGGAGAAGCGCGCCCACTCCCGGAGCTAGCACCCGCCCCACTACGGGCCGCGGGCGTGACGCGCCCGGGGCCACAGCGTCTATCTCTCGTGCGCCACGCTCCCTCCCCATGCCGCCCGCGGTGACGCTCGACGTCCGATTCTGGGGCACCCGCGGCTCGGTACCCAGCCCCGGACCCACCACGGTGCGCTACGGCGGCAACACCCCCTGCCTCGAGCTGCGCACGCCGACCGGTGCGCGCGTGATCCTCGACGCGGGCACGGGGGTGCGCGCGCTCGGCCAGGCGATGGCGGCGTCCGGCGAGGCGCCGCGGGACGTGGACATCTACCTCTCGCACCTCCACTGGGACCACGTCCAGGGCATCCCGTTCTTCACGCCGATCTTCCAGCACGGTACGCGGCTGGTCGTGTGGTCCGGCGCGCCGGCCGACGCGGAAGAGGTGCTGCGCGGGCAGATGGCGCCGCGCGTGTTCCCCGTCCCATTCTCGGAGACGGCGGCCACGATCCGCTTCTGCAGCGCCGACGCCACCGAGCGCCGGGGCGACGGCTACAGCGTGCGCGCCACCTCCGTCCGCCACCCTGGCGGCGCGCTGGGCCTTCGCTTCGCGGCGGAGCCCGGGCTGGTTGGCGGCGTGGTCTACATTCCCGACAACGAGCTGGATGCCGCGACTCCGTACGACGACGAGCCGGGGTGGCGCGACCGGCTCGTCGCCTTCGTGCGCGGGGCGCGCCTGCTGGTGCACGACGCGATGTACACGCCGTCGGAGGCGCCGGCGCGACGCGGCTGGGGACACTCGAGCTACGCCGAGGCGGTCCACCTGGCGCTGGACGCCGAGGTGGAGACGCTCGCCCTCTTCCACCACCACCCGGAGCGCGCCGACGGGGAGGTGGACGCCATCGTGGTCGAGTGCCGCCGGCTCGTCGCCGCCGCGCGCCGACCGCTCACCGTCATCGCCGCGGCCGAGGGGCTGCGCCTCTCCGTCTAGGACGCCGCATGCGCCCACTGCTCCTCCTCCCCTCGCCGGCCGCGCCCTGGGTCGCGGACGCGCTCGACGGCATGGACGTCGAGCCGTGCACCTACCGGCGGCTGCCGGCCGCCGCGGACCTGGACGCGACCCGCGCGACGGTGGCGCTCGTGGACGCCGCGGGCGTCAGCGCCGCGGGGGTGCCGGCGCTCGAGTCGCTCGCCGGCGTCGCCGCGCTCGTGTGGACGGGGCAGCCGGCCTGCCGCGCGACCGCGAGCCTGTTGAGCGGCGAGATCGCCGACGACGCGCCGCCCGAGGCGCGGCGCGTGCAGCTGCGCGCGGCGCTGCGCCACGCGACCGCGCTGGCCCAGGCCCGCGACGGCGCCGCGCGCGAGTCGCAGCTCCGGCAGGACCTCGCCGAGCTCGCCGAGGTGGGCGTCGCGCTCTCCACCGAGCGCGACCTGCACGCCCTGCTCGACCTGATCCTGAGCCAGGCGCGGCGCCTGACGACGAGCGACGCGGGGTCGATCTACCTCGTGGAGCACGGGCCCCGCGGGAGCGACGCGCGCTCCCTGCGCTTCATGCTCTCGCAGAACAGCACGCTCCCCGACCTCGCGCTCGACGACTTCGCCGTCCCCATCGACCACTCGAGTCTCGCCGGGCACGCGGCGGCGGCCGGCGAGCCGCTGGTCATCGACGACGTGACGCGGCTGCCGGCGAGCGTGCCGTACCGGCAGAACCGCAGCTTCGACGAGCGCCTGCACTACTGGACGAAATCGGTGCTCGTGATCCCGATGAAGACGCACCGGGGCGAGGTGGTCGGCGTGCTCCAGCTCCTCAACCGCAAGCGGAGCGTCCGCGCCATGCTGCACACCGCGCGCGACGCCTCGCGCGAGGTGATCCCCTTCGACGAGCGGTCGGTGGCGGTGGTGAGCGCGCTCGCGGCCCAGGCCGCGGTGGCGATCGAGAACAGCACGCTGTACGAAAGCATCGAGCGGCTGTTCGAGGGCTTCGTGGCCGCGTCCGCCGCGGCCATCGAGGCCCGCGACCCGGCGACGCGCGGGCATTCGGCGCGCGTCGCGCAGCTGGCCGTGCGCACCGCGGAGAGCCTCCAGGCCGCCGCCGGCGGCCCCTACGCCGGCACGCGCTTCTCGCGCGAGCAGCTGCGCGAGCTGCGCTATGCCGCGCTGCTGCACGACTTCGGCAAGGTGGCCGTGCGCGAGCAGCTGCTCGTGAAGGAGAAGAAGCTGCACCCCGCCGCGTTCGAGCGCGTGCGGAGCCGGTTCGCGTACCTGCACCAGGCCGCAGAGCTCGCGTACGAGCGCGCGCGCGCGGACTTCCTGCTCGCCTGCGGGCGCGCGCGCTACGCGGAGGCGGCGGAGGAGCTGGAGCGGCAGCGCCAGCGGCGCCACGCGGAGCTGGACGGGTACCTCAACGCCGTGCTCGCCGCCAACGAGCCGACGCGCGTGACGGAGGCGTCGTTCGAGGAGCTGCAGCGCATCGCCGCCATCACGTACATGGCGCCGGACGGCACCGAGCAGCCGCTCATCACCGGCGAGGAGCTGCGGGCGCTCAGCGTCCGCCGCGGGAACCTGGACGAGTGCGAGCGGCGCGAGATCGAGTCGCACGTCCTCCACACGCACCGCTTCCTCGAGCAGATCCCCTGGACGGCCGAGCTGCGCGGCGTGCCGGCGATCGCGCTCGGCCACCACGAGAAGCTCGACGGCACCGGCTACCCGCGCGGCGTACGCGCCGCGGACATCCCGCTGCTCACGCGCATCATCACCGTCGCCGACATCTTCGACGCGCTCACCGCCACCGACCGCCCGTACAAGGCGGCGATGCCGAGCGACTACGCGCTCGCGGTGCTGCGCAGCGAGGCGGAGGCGGGGATGCTCGACGCGGAGCTGGTGGAGCTGTTCGCGGCGGCGCGGCCGTGGGAGCGGAGGGAGGAGGCGCGGCCACGGACGAGCGGGTCGTGCGCGCGCGTGGTGGCGCCGGCCCCCGTCAACGACGCGACGAGGGTCCGGTCCTCGCGCTGACGCCGCCCCTCACGCCTCGGCCTCGCCCCAGCCGCCGCCGCCCGGCGTCTCGATCGTCAGCACGTCCCCGGCGCGCAGCGACACGCGGCACTTGGCCGGCAGCTCGCGGTCGTTGAGCAGGTTGCGTCCCGGCGCCCCCGCCCCGCCCCCCGCCGCTCCGGCGGGGGCGAGGCGCCGGCGCTCGGTGAGCAGGGTGACGGTGCACGGCGCGAGCACGCGGTAGCGGCGCACCACGCCGTCGCCCCCCGCGTGCCGCCCGCTCCCGCCCGACCCGCGCCGCACCCGGTACTCGTCGACGCGGATGGGGTAGGCGCGCTCGAGCGCCTCGATGGGCGTGTTGCGCGTGTTGCTCATCCCCACGTGTACGGCGCTCGGCCCCGGGCCGCCCCTGCCGGCGCCCTGTCCGCCGCCCAGGGTCTCGTAGAACGTCCACCCGTCGCCGCCGAAGGTGACGTTGTTCATCGTCCCCTGCCCCTGCGCCGGCGCGTCGAAGCCGGCGTCCGCCAGGGCGGCGAAGATCGTGTCGGTGACGCGCTGCGACATCTCGACGTTGCCGGCGGCGACGGCCGCGGGCCAGCGCGCGTTCACGGCGCAGTCGTCGGGCACCACGAGCGAGACGGCGCGGGCGATGCCGTCGTTGGTCGGCACGTCGTCGGCGAGCAGCGTGCGCACGACGAACACCGCCGCGGCGCGCACGACCGCCAGCGGGCAGTTCACGTTGCCGGCCACGCGCGGCGAGGTGCCGGCGAAGTCGAGCACCAGGTCGCCGGCCGCGCTCACCTCGGCGCGCACGGCGACGGCCACGTCGCCCTCGCTCAGGCCGTCGCCCTCGAGCGCGTCGCGCGCGCGGCCGCTGCGGCCGGCCATGGG
>Ga0307410_10001768_pt1 | contig 10007 bp, 7 predicted proteins | sample 322Ometagenome_3_FD_203707 | JGI IMG/M metagenome (GOLD analysis project Ga0307410, IMG submission 203707) | Maize rhizosphere microbial communities from greenhouse at UC Davis, California, United States - 322HYB-O-3 | ecosystem: Host-associated > Plants > Roots > Rhizosphere > Soil | place...
ACGGCGGGGACGTTCTGAACCCACTCAAATTTTGATGCGTCGTATGCTGCGGAAGTCGCACCAGTTCTAGGCAATGTGCAGCCGCTTCTGCATTTCCTCCAGCGTAACTCCCTTGGTTTCGGGATAGACGAAAAGCACCACAAAGAATTGGAGCACCATCATCGCGGAGAAGAATACGAACGGCCACGCGCCAGACTCAGCCGCCATCTGCGGAAACGCCCATGAGATCAGTGCATTCATGAACCAGTGGGAGAAACTGCCCAGGCTTTGGCCTTTGGCACGAACGCGGTTTGGGAAAACCTCGCTGATGTAAACCCAAATGACCGCGCCCTGCGAAAAAGCGAAGAACGCGATGTAGCCGATCAGGAATCCGAGCAGCAGTTGCTGGTGCTGTTCCGTAAAGAATATCCATGCGACTCCGGCAAGACAGACCGCGGTACCCACCGAGCCAATCAACAGCAAGACTTTCCGGCCTACCCTGTCGATGACGGACATGGCGATCATGGTGAAGGCGAGATTTGTGAGCCCGATGGCGACTGCCTGTAGATTTGCGGAAACCTTGCTGAATCCGGCAAAAGCAAAGATGTCATTAAGGTAGTAAAGAATGGCATTGATTCCAGCCAACTGGTTGAACATGCCAATGGTCACTGCAAGAAAGATCGGCAGTTTGTACTTGGCGGAGAACAGGGGCTCGTCTGCGTGGCCGTGTTCTGCGTCGATCGATTGGATGATGTCCTGAAGCTCTGCTTCTGAATTCTGCTCGCCCGTCATGCGCAGAACGGCACGTGCCTCGTCCACCCGGCGTTTCTTAACAAGCCAACGAGGACTGCGGGGGATTGCGAACAGCAGTAGAAAGAATAGAGCGGCAGGAATTGCAGCGACCCCGAACTGCCAGCGCCACTCGTTCACGCCAAGATCGAAGGTGCTGACAGCGTAGTTGGAAAAATACGCGAGCAGGATTCCGAGGACGACGTTGAACTGGAAGAAGCCGACGAGTCGTCCACGAAGGTGAGCGGGCGCAATCTCGGCGATGTACATCGGGCCAAGCACAGAGGAGCCGCCGATGGCGAGGCCTCCGATGAAGCGGAAAAACAGCAGAGAATACCAGTCCCAGGCGACTCCGCAGCCGATAGCCGATACCAGGTAGAAGAGGGCGAGAACGCGAAGGCTGTCGCGGCGTCCCCAACGCTCGCCTGGAATGCCAGCGAGCATTGCGCCGACCACCGTGCCGACGACAGCACTGGCGACCGTCACGCCAAGTGCACGTGGAGAAAGCAAGAACAACTGCGTCAATTGCGCAGTAGTGCCGGCAATTACCGCCGTGTCGAATCCAAACAGAAGTCCCCCGAGTGCGGCCACTCCCGTGCTTTTCACCAGCGTGGTGTTCAGCTTCATGCCGAGGAATTTAGCACGTGGGTCTGCAAACAGCGCAGCATTTCTGTGCCTTATAGCGAAAGGTAATCGATCACAAACACACGTTCGCGCAAACACTGTGCCGATTGGCTTTCAAAATGTAGAATTGCGAGTTTGATTCAGGAAATTGGGCGGCCATCCTTAGCTCTGTTCCTAAAGTCAATCAGCGGCACGCGTCAGCGCGCCCAGAGGGAGAGGCCTGCGTGTTCGTAGGTGTTCCGAAGGAATCGTATCCAGGAGAGCGCAGAGTCGCGCTTGTTCCCAGTGTCCTACCGAGCCTGAAAAAGGCTGGCGTTGAAGTGATTATCGAGGCAGGCGCAGGCGCCGGCGCCGGGTATCCTGACGCCGACTACATCGCCAAGGGCGGGCAGATCGCCCCCACTCGGGCCGACGTCTTTGCCAACTCTGACGTCATCGTGCAACTGCTCGGACCGGGCGCCAACGATCAGACCGGTCTCGAAGACGTCGCAATGCTGCGGCACGATCAAGTTCTCGTGGCGTTCTTGCGACCCCTGGGAGAACGTGCAACGCTTGAAACCCTTGCGAAGTCTGGCGTGACGGCATTCTCAATCGAAATGATGCCCCGCATTACGCGCGCGCAGAGTATGGATGCGTTGTCGTCGATGGCAACAATTTGTGGTTACAAAGCGGTACTGCTCGCCGCCGATACCCTTCCCCGACTCTTTCCGATGATGACCACTGCCGCCGGAACGATCACTCCAGGACGCGTGCTGGTGATCGGCGCAGGCGTTGCTGGTTTGCAGGCGATCGCGACCGCGAAGAGGCTGGGAGCCGTAACTTCAGCCTACGACCTTCGTCCCGCCGCCAAGGAACAAGTCCAGAGCTTGGGTGCGCGCTTCGTCGAACTTCCGATTGAGGCTAAAGATGCTGAAGACGCTCGCGGTTATGCGAAAGCCCAGGATGAAGCGTTCTATCAAAAGCAGCGCGAGCTGCTGGGCCGCGTGATCGCGGAGAGTGATGTTGTGATTAGTACTGCGGTTATTCCCGGTAAGCGAGCGCCGTTGCTCGTGACGAAAGAGATGGTCCAGGGCATGGCCCCGGGATCGGTCATTGTTGACCTTGCCGCCGAACGCGGAGGGAATTGCGAACTCACTAAGCCGGGAGAAGTTATCGTTGAACACGGAGTCACTATCTACGGCACCCTCAACGTCGCCAGCACCGTTCCGTATCACGCCAGCCAGATGTACGCGAAAAACGTAACCGCGTTCCTGCTGAACATGGTCAGAGACGGCAAGCTCAACCTGAACATGAACGACGAGATTGTGCGCGACACGCTGCTAACGCAGGGCGGCGAAGTCGTGAATGCGCGCGTGCGAGAATTCCATCAACTGCCCGCGCTCGTAACGCAATAACAAGATCCAGGAGGACGAATGGAATCGGGAATCCTCACCAGTTTGTACGTCTTTGTGCTCGCCGGCTTCATTGGGTTTGAAGTGATCCGCCGAGTATCACCGCTACTGCACACGCCACTAATGTCTCTGACCAATGCTTTGGCGGCGATCGCCGTTGTGGGCGCAATCATCGTGGCCGGCGAACAGAAGAGCACACTCACTACCGTGCTCGGCACAATCGCCGTCGTGGCCGCCACCTCCAACATCGTTGGAGGCTTCATCATCACCGGCCGAATGCTCAAGATGTTCAAATCCAGCGGTCCGAAGAAGTAAACGAGCCCATGAAGCTGACCGATCACCTCATCGAAATCACATACCTGGTAGCAAGCGTCCTTTTCATTCTCTCGCTGAAGTGGATGAGTTCTCCGAAGACCGCGCGCCATAGCGTGAAAGCCGGTCAATTCGGCATGCTGCTTGCCATAATTGGCACGCTGCTGCATCACGGGATCGTCGACTACAAGTGGATCGGCATCGCGCTGGTGCTCGGCAGCCTCATCGGCGTTCCGCTCGGCAAGGTTGCGATGACTGCCGTGCCGCAACGGACTGCGCTCAGTCACGCATTCGGCGCTCTTTGCGTAACGTTGGTCGGCGCCTCGCACTTCTATCTCGAAGGCGCGCACATGTCTACGTTCACCATGACTGTGCTGTTGCTGGAGGTCATACTCGGATCGTTGACGATCACCGGAAGCCTTATGGCTGCCGGCAAACTACAGGAAGTCTTGCCGCAGCGCCCCATAACATTCCGGGGACAGAACATTTTCAATCTGTCCCTGCTTGCAATCGCAATCATCATCTCCGTTTTCCTGGTTCTTTATCCAGACCGTCAGGCGCTCTTCCCGCTTGTCATAATTCTGTCTTTGGTCTTCGGAATCATGCTGGTGATTCCTATCGGCGGCGCTGACATGCCGACGGTCATCTCGTTATTGAATTCCTACGCCGGACTTTCGGCTGCCGCTATGGGCTTCGTGCTCGACAGCAAGCTGCTCATCATTGCCGGCGCGCTTGACGGTTCGTCCGGTTTCATCCTGTCCGTCATCATGTCGAAGGCGATGAACCGTTCGTTCACCAACGTGCTGTTCGGAGCCTTCGGCCAGGTGCAAGTGGCAGCCACGGGACAGCAGGAACAACGTACTGTCCGCAGTGCCACTCCCGATGAAGCCGCGTCGATCATCAGCGCAGCCAATCGCGTGGTCGTGGTTCCGGGATACGGTATGGCCGTCGCGCAGGCCCAACACAAAGTCCGCGAGCTCTATGACCTGCTGACTAAGAAGGGCGTGGACGTCCGTTTCGCGATCCATCCAGTCGCCGGACGTATGCCCGGCCACATGAATGTGCTGCTCGCTGAAGCCGACATTCCTTACGACCGTCTGCTCGACATGGACGAGATTAACCCCGAGTTCAGCCAGACAGACGTTGCGCTGATCATCGGCGCCAACGATGTCACCAACCCGGCGGCGCGCACCGATCAAAGCAGCCCGATCTTCGGCATGCCGATCCTTGACGTGGACAAAGCTCGTACCGTGATGGTCATCAAGCGCAGCATGAACCCGGGCTTCGCCGGCATCGACAATCCGCTGTATTACTACGACAAGACGCTCATGCTCTTTGGTGATGCAAAAGGCTTTGTGAACGACGTCGTACGCGAGATGAGCGGAGGCGGCGGACACTGACAAGAGCGTACGGAGCCCCTCGCCCGGACTTTAGGGTGCCCCAGGGTCCGCGCCGAAAGCGCTAACCTGGGGCGAAAGATTATGCCCTGGCCTTTGAACTTCGTAGGAAAGCAGTCGCCGTTCGCCGCTAAGCGCCTTCAGTGGAGCTACATCCTGCGTGAGTTCCAGCGTCCCCAGGTATTTGCCTTCGCGATCTCGCACAGCGAAGTAGCGGATGTGCACGAACTTCCCATGAAAGTCGATCCAGAACTCCGCAACGTCCTCCCTGCCCGCGCGGAAGTCACTGAGGATTCTCTCTACCGTTTCCACGCTTCGCGGTGGATGACAATGTTGTACCTTGCGTCCGATAATCGCCTTGCTACGCGCGAAGATTCTGTCGGGGCCCTCCGTGAAGAATGCGACACGATCGTCGGCGTCGACGAAAGTTAGGTCCAGCGGCAACGTTGCGAAGACCGCCGCAAGCTGTTCCACGCTGACATTGCCCGTCGGCAGAACAAATGTGTTGCCTAATACGGCATCGGCCGGCATTGCTGTCCCGGCAGGAGGAACGTATCCATCGCGAGGCTCCACCAGGCACCAGCCGTATTGGGGAGAGGCCGCCCAGATTTCGGCCCACTCGTTCTCCGTCAGGGTCTGAAGCGACATGGGCAGGAGGATGTTCTCCTCCTTGAAGATCATTTCCTCCACCGCGGCCAGTGCACGCGTAGCAAATCCGTCCACCACCTGCTTGCATTCGCCCGCCGTAGGGCCGCAGAGATGGGCTGCCTGGTTCAAACCCTTCAGCAACGCGCGTACATCATCATCTTTAGCCCACATGACTTTCGAGGGGCCAGTAATTCCATGCCGCTCAAGGCAGGAAAACAGCGCATGTTCTTTGCGCTGGTAGTGCTTGTCAAGGTCCATCAGCTCGTTAGCACCCTGCCGGAAGCGGAAAAGAAGTTCTGTAGCGTCGGCTCCGTCCTCCAGGCGATGGATCTCGGCCGCAGTCCCCCGCATCGAGTGGATGACAACTTCCAGCGCGGCGTTCTCGCGGCGGAAAGTGTCTACCGGGTGCCCCGGCGCGATTGAGGGTGTCCCAATCTGCACGAGCACGTCACGTGTGACCTGCGAGTGCAGGTCGCACATCGAACGAATTTCTTCAACCGGCATGCCCTCGGCAATGAGTTGCTGTTCCATCGCCATGATTTCGCTTGCGTCCGTCTCCCGGACGATTTGGCGCAGCTTGTCCCGCACCAGGTCCGGCGATTCGCCTTTATGCAGATGCCCGATGATTTCCTTCAGGGTATGAATTCGCTGTGCCCGGTTGTCTATAAGTTCGCTCATGAATGACTCCTGAGCCGAGACTACCGACTCCTTGAATCTCGAACCATGACTTATGTCACGGTCAGTCAAGAGTCCGTATGGGAAGAACGGGCCGCGTGCCATCCACATGAGTGCGCCCCGTCACAGCACCGGCGCGGTCCTCCCCGGTACAGTAGCGCAGGCCCAAGACTAACTGTGCTGAGCACGGAGAAGCCGCACGCATGCCCGAACTAGAGACCAAATCACTCCCTGAAAACGCCTACGCTCCCCTGAAATCGAACGAGCTCTATGTCCCGCTCGTGCCGCCCGAGGCAAACCTCCCCGAACTCACCTGGCGTTCCGTCCTTTGGGGAGTCTTCCTCTGCATCATCTTCACCGTCGCATCCGCGTACTCGGGCTTGAAGGTCGGCCAGGTAATGGAATCGGCGATCCCGATCTCCATACTCGCCATCGGGCTTGCACGCGTATACGCCCGCCGGTCCAGCGTACTCGAAAACGTCATCATGACCGGAATCGGTGGTGTCGCTGGCTCTGTTGTGGCCGGGGCAATCTTTACCTTACCCGCGCTCTATATCCTCAAGCTCGATCCGCACCCCGTACAGACCATCTTTATCTGCGTCGCCGGAGGCTGTCTCGGAGTTCTCTTCCTGATCCCGCTTCGCCGTTACTTCGTCCGCGAAATGCATGGAAAGCTGCCATATCCCGAAGCGACAGCCATCACCGAAGTGCTTGTGACCGGAGAAAAAGGCGGTTCGCAAGCCAGGCTGTTGCTTCAGGCCACGTTCATTGCAGGCATTTACGACTTCTTTGTCACTACTTTCCACGTCTGGAAAGAGTATGTCGACTTCCAATTCGTCCCCATCATGCGCACTCTCAATGACAAGGCGCGCATGGCCTTCAGCTTTGACGCCATTGGATTCATCCTCGGGCTCGGCTACGTGATGGGGCTACGCAGTTCCATGATCCTCTGCGCCGGAGGCGTGCTCTCCAACTTCGTCCTGGTGCCGGTTATCTTCTATATCGGTCAGCATGTGGCTGGCGCCGTCTACCCCGGAACCATCCCGATCTCCGACATGAACGCGACCCAGATTTATCGCAGCTACGTGCGGTTCATCGGTGTGGGAGCCATCGCCACCGCCGGTATTTTCGGCATTATCAAGTCGCTGCGCATCGTAGCCGGATCGTTCGGCATTGCGCTCAAGGCATTTCGCTACGGAGAAGCCGCTGCGCCGGAGCGGACAGATCGCGACATCTCCATCATTTCCATCTTCGTCGGGATCGTGATAAGTGCCATTGCTGTAGCTTTGCTTCTCGGGCACCTGCCGGTGTCGTTGACGGTTATCGCGGTTGGACTTGCTCTTACGCTGTTCTTCTCATTCTTCTTCACTTCTGTCGCTGCGAATGCAATCGCAACCATCGCCCGCAACCCGGTTTCCGGCATGACGATGCTCACCATCATCATCTCGTCGGTTGTCCTGTTGCGTTTCGGAGTCTCGGGCACGAGCGGCATGTTTTTCATCATGGTCATTGCCGGCATCGTGTGCACAGCGTTGTCGGTTTCGGGGCAGGCAATTACCGATCTCAAGGCCGGCTACTGGATCGGCTCAACACCATCGGCGCAGGAGAAGATCAAGTTTCTGGGCGTGATCGCCTCCGCGGTCTTCGCCGGCCTCGCCATTGTCTATCTTGCCCAGGTATTCCAGTTCGGCGAGGCGCTCCCTGGCGACGCACGCCCCGTGCTTGCATCCCCGCAAGCCTCGATCATGAAAGCGCTGGTCGAAGGCTTTATGAGCCACCAGCCGATCACATATCTTCTATTCGGCGTCGGCGTAATGATTACGCTCATCCTGGAAATGCTGGGCCAGCCATCACTCATATTCGCGCTGGGAATGTATCTTCCACTCGAACTCAACACCCCGGCTCTCGTAGGCGGCTTCCTCTCGCACTTCATCAACAAACGCGCGGAGAAAACAACTGGTGACCACGGTAAATCCATTCGCGAGCGCGGGGTCATCATCGCTTCAGGCCTGATGGCCGGAGGCGCCCTCGGTGGTGTCATCGGTGCCGGTCTCAGGCTCATTCCCGGATTCAGTGAAGACTGGATCAAACTGCCGTTCTATTCGAACGAACCGGTTTCACAGACCATATCTGCGCTCTGCTTCATCGCGCTATGCTTCTATGTCTGGTACGGTTCCCTGCGGAAGCCCAAGGAGGTCACATGGACGCGATAGCCAAGCTGGTTGCCGACGCCATCATCGGAATCGACACGATCTGGGGCGGTGACGTCATGTGCGCCTCGGGAACGGGTCGTTTCATCGCGGACTCGTGGTTTTCAGACGAAGCTTTGCCGGCCGCCTATACCAGTCCTGCCGCTGAGCGCGTCCGAAAAGCGGGAGGACTTTCCGCAAAGCAGGTCGATCGTGAAGCCCTCGACGCGTACCTGCGCGAGCTCTCACTTCCAGGTACGTTGGCGGAACTTCGAAAGCACATCGCTGGCGAGCCTGAGCTGCGCCGCCATTACCTTGAGGGCCTGTCCGCATGCATCGATGTCATGCATGCACTCGCGCTCGAGGTGCTCGGCAAGGGCGATCCTGTACCGTACGAGAGATGTGTTAAGGCTTCCACCGCGCGTGCCCCGGAACCCTCGCGTCCTGAGTCGAAACGCGAACGCGTCCGCGAGTTGCTGGCGAAGGCCGGCTACGATACAAAAGACCTGCTCGCCGCCGTCGACGCTTGGCGGCGCGAACGTACCGTGCCTATGGCTTCTGTGCGTCCGCTCGGCGCATCGGTCATTGCCAAGTTCGACCAGCTCAGCGCCACCAACTTGCTGTCCTATCTTCCTGCCGAGCTCGCGAATGTGCCTCGCGCCAATATCGAGTTCCTGCCCATCAAGGAAGCCTGGTTCTCCGGGTCGATGAATTACGTTGGCCGGGCACGAAACAAAGACGGCTCGCCAAAATACGAAGCAACTTACGAGATCAATGCCTCGCTCCAGATGTCCTATCCCGAGTTCGAGCAGCTAGTCAGCCATGAGGTCGTTCCCGGCCACGTGACCACGTTCGCCTATTTGCAGAACCTGTACGTGCGCGGACTCGCCGGATTCGAAGCTACAGTGCTCACGATGAATACCCGCGCTGCCACGCTCTTCGAAGGCATCGCAAACAATGCCATCCTGATGGCGTACGGCGTGACCGAAGTAGACCAGCTCCCGGACGAAGACTTACAGATCGGCGTGCTCCTCGCGCTGCTTCAGGACGACGCCAAGAACCAATCTTCTTACCTTACATGGGGAGAAAAGCGCGAGCGCGAAGAAGTCGCCAAAATCCTTCGCCGAGACTTCCTCGTAAGTGAAGAACGCGCAGACAAACTCTCCGGTGCATGGGGACGCCATCCGCTGCTGGGCCGTATGTACCTGCCCGCATATCGCACAGGTACAGAAAAGGTCGCGGACCTACGCCGCAAATTCCCGCCACAGCAGATATTGCCCGCAATCTTCGGCTGTCACGGCCTCGTTGACATCGCAACCGTCGACGAAGTTCTGGCCGGATCCGAGCAAACGGCCCGCGCATAACTTCTAATACGGAGCCCCAGGCGCCATCGCCTGGGGAACGCAATCAGTACAATTAAACCTCATGTCGCACCGCTACAACCTCTGCATCGCCGGTTTCGGTAACGTTGCCCAGGCTTTCGTCCACCTGCTGGAATCGAAACGCAACCACTTGCATGACGAATACGGAATAGATTTCCAGATCACCGGCATTGCAAGCCGCACGCTGGGGTGGATCGCAAACCCCAGCGGCGTCGACGTCCGCGGGCCGCACTCCACTGCCGCTAACGTGCGCGACTGGCTCACGCAAGCCAACGCCGACGTTCTATTCGAGGCTACTTCGCTGAACCGGCATGACGGCCAGCCCGCGACGGATCACATTCGCGCGGCGCTCGAATTCGGTGCTCACGCCATCAGCGCCAACAAAGGGCCGGTTGTATTTGCGTATCGTGAACTCCGCGACCTCGCCAACGCCAACGATTTACAGTTCCTGTTCGAGTCGGCAGTGCTGGATGGTGTGCCGGTGTTTTCGCTGTTTCGAGACGCAATGCCCGCGGCCAAAGTACATGCGTTCCACGGGATTCTGAATTCAACAACGAACGTTGTGCTCGAACAGATCGAGCAGGGGCTCTCACTCGACAATGCCGTCAAGAAAGCTCAAGA
>Ga0307410_10001770_pt1 | contig 10000 bp, 10 predicted proteins | sample 322Ometagenome_3_FD_203707 | JGI IMG/M metagenome (GOLD analysis project Ga0307410, IMG submission 203707) | Maize rhizosphere microbial communities from greenhouse at UC Davis, California, United States - 322HYB-O-3 | ecosystem: Host-associated > Plants > Roots > Rhizosphere > Soil | place...
CGCGAGGGCGAGCTGCTCACCCTGCTCGGGCCCTCGGGGTCGGGCAAGACCACCACCCTGCGCATGGTCGCCGGCTTCGAGCTGCCCAGCGAGGGCACCATCCACCTGGGCGGGGTGGACGTCACCGGCCGGCCCCCGTTCGAGCGGGACGTCAACACCGTCTTCCAGGACTACGCGCTGTTCCCCCACATGACCGTGGCCGGCAACGTCGACTACGGCCTGCGGGTCCGCAAGGTCGCCAAGGCCGAGCGCCGGGAGCGGGTCGCGGCCGCGCTGGCCCAGGTCCGCCTGGACGACTTCGGCGAGCGCCGTCCCTCCCAGCTCTCGGGCGGCCAGCGCCAACGCGTCGCCCTGGCCCGGGCCCTGGTCAACCGGCCCCGGGTGCTGCTGCTGGACGAGCCCCTGGGGGCCCTCGACCGGCAGCTGCGCCAGGAGATGCAGGTCGAGCTGAAGGCCATCCAGGCCGCCGTCGGGATCACCTTCGTGGTCGTCACCCACGACCAGGAGGAGGCCCTGACCATGAGTGACCGCATCGCCGTGCTCCGCGACGGCCGCATCGAGCAGGTCGGCGCCCCGGCCGAGGTCTACGAGCGGCCGGCCAACCCGTTCGTGGCCGGGTTCGTCGGCACCTCCAACGTGCTCGCCGGCCGGGCCGCGGCCGAGCTGGTGGGCGAGCCGGGCACCTTCACCGTGCGGCCCGAGAAGATCCATGTGCTCGGCCCCGACGCCGAGGCCCCGCCCGGCCACTGCCAGGCCGCCGGCACCGTCCGCGACGTCGCCTACGCCGGGCCGGTGACCCGCCTGACCGTCACCCTCGAGGTCGGCGGCGAGCTGGTCGTGCTCCAGCAGAACCTGTCCACCACCTCGGCCGAGGTGGCCGCGCTCGCCGGCAGCCGGGTCAAGCTCGTCTGGCGCCCCGAGCACAACTTCCGTCTGTCGCCGGCCCCGGTGCCGGCTCCCACAGGAGGGTGACCATGCGATCGAGGACGCGAGCGCGCCTGCTCCCGCTGACCGTGGCCTTGGCCCTGGTGGCGCTGGCCGGCTGCGGCTCCGACGAGCCGACCAGCTCGTCGGGCGGCGCCACCCAGGGGTTCACCCCGCCCGAGGTGCCGATGCAGCAGTCCCTCGGCGCCGGCGAGGGACAGGTCAACCTGGTCGCCTGGGCCGGCTACGTCGAGGACGGGTCGACCGAGAAGGACGTCGACTGGGTGACGCCGTTCGAGAAGGAGACCGGCTGCCAGGTCAACGTCAAGGTGGCCGCCACCTCCGACGAGATGGTCCAGCTGATGAAGTCCGGCCAGTACGACGCCGTCTCAGCCTCCGGGGACGCCTCGCTGCGGCTGATCGCCGCCGGCGACGTCGCCCCGGTCAACACGGCGCTGGTCAAGAACTACCCCGACGTGTTCGACGCCCTCAAGATGCAGCCGTGGAACTCGGTCAACGGCAAGGCCTACGGCATCCCCCACGGCCGCGGAGCCAACCTGCTCATGTGGCGCACCGACATGGTCAAGCCGGCCCCCGACTCCTGGGGCGTGGTCTTCGACCCCGCCTCGCCCTACAAGGGCAAGGTGACCGCCTACGACTCGCCCATCTACATCGCCGACGCCGCCCTCTACCTCAAGGCGACCAAGCCCGAGCTCGGCATCACCAACGTCTACGAACTCGACGACAAGCAGTTCCAGGCCTCGGTCGACCTGCTCAAGCAGCAGGCCGGGGTGATCGGCGAGTACTGGAGCGACTACACCAAAGAGATCCAGGCGTTCAAGAGCGGCTCCAGCGTGGTCGGGACGACCTGGCAGGTCATCGCCAACCTGGCCCAGGCCGACAAGGCGCCGGTGCAGGTGACCCTGCCCAGGGAGGGCAGCACCGGCTGGTCCGACACCTGGATGATCTCCTCCAAGGCGGCCCACCCCAACTGCGCCTACATGTGGATGAACCACATCATCTCGCCCAAGGCCAACGCCCAGGTCGCCGAGTGGTTCGGCGAGGCCCCGGCCAACAAGCTGTCGTGCCAGGAGACGGCCGACAAGAACCACTGCGCCATCTTCCACGCCGACGACGAGGCCTACTTCGACAAGGTCGCCTACTGGAGCACCCCGATCAAGGACTGCGGCGACGACCGCGGCGCGGTCTGCAAGGACTACTCGGAGTGGACCAGGACGTGGACCGAGATCAAGGGCTAGTCCGGTGAGCGCGCAGGGTGCGCTCCGGCCGCTGTCGCGGGCGCTGTGGCGCCGGCCCCGGCTCAAGCTCGCCCTGCTGCTCGCGGCTCCGGTCGGCTGGTTGGTGGTCGCCTACCTGGGGTCGCTGGCGGTGCTGCTCGCCTCCGCGCTGTGGAGCACCGACAGCTTCACCGGGGCGATCGTCCGCCGGCCGACCGCCGACAACTTCACCGCCCTGCTCCGGGGCGAGGTCTACCGGGCCATCACCCTGCGCACCCTGGTCCTGGCCGTCGGGGTCACGGTGGCCGACGTGCTGCTGGGGTTCCCGGTGGCGTTCTTCATGGCCAAGGTGGCCAGGCGCCGCTGGCGGCCGCTGCTGCTGGCGGCCGTGCTCACCCCGCTGTGGGCCAGCTACCTGGTCAAGGCGTACGCCTGGCGGGTCATGGTGGGCAGCGGCGGGGTGCTGGACTGGGTCCTCGGCCCCCTCGGGCTCCACGGCCCCGGGTTCGGGCTGACCGCGGTCTGGCTGACCCTGGCCTACCTGTGGCTCCCGTACATGATCCTGCCCATCTTCGCCGGCCTCGACCGGCTCCCCGACTCCCTGCTGGAGGCGTCCTCGGACCTGGGCGCCCACGCGCTGCGGACCTTCCGCTCGGTGATCCTGCCCCTGGCCCTGCCGGCCGTGGTGGCCGGGTCGATCTTCACCTTCTCGCTGACCCTGGGCGACTTCGTGGCCGTCAACATCGTCGGCGGCAAGACCCAGATGCTCGGCAACGTCATCTACGCCAACGTCGGCGCCGCCAACAACCTGCCCTTCGCGGCCGCCCTGGCCTGCATTCCGGTGGTCATCATGATCGTCTACCTGCTGGCGGCCCGCCGGGCCGGGGCCCTGGAGAGCCTCTGATGCACCTGTCCGGCCCCGCCAGGGTGGCGCTGCGGCTGGTCACGGCCGTGGTCCTGGCCTTCGTGTACCTGCCGCTGCTGGTGGTGGTGATCAACTCGTTCAACCCGGACCGGGTGGCGAGCTGGCCGCCGGACGGGTTCACGGTCGACTGGTGGTCGAGGGCCTTGGACAACCCGGGGGCGCGGGCCGCCCTGTGGACCTCGGTCAAGGCGGCCGCCGGAGCGACCGTGGTCGCCCTGCTGCTGGGCACCCTGCTGTCGTTCGCGGTGCAGCGCTTCCGCTTCTTCGGTCGCGAGACCCTGTCGCTGCTGGTGGTGCTGCCGATCGCCCTGCCCGGCATCGTCACCGGGATCGCCCTCCAGTCGGCCTTCCGGTTCCTCGGGGTGCCGCTGTCGCTGTGGACCATCGTCGTCGGCCACGCCACCTTCTGCATCGTGGTGGTGTTCAACAACACCGTGGCCCGGCTGCGGCGGATGTCGCGCTCGCTGGAGGAGGCGTCCATGGACCTGGGCGCCGACGGCGCCCAGACCTTCCGCCTGGTCACCTTCCCCGCCCTGCGCACGGCCCTGCTGGCCGGCGCCCTGCTGGCCTTCGCCCTCTCCTTCGACGAGATCATCGTGACCACCTTCACCGCCGGGGCCGGCGACCAGACCCTGCCCATCTGGATCTTCACCAACCTCACCCGCCCCAACCAGGCTCCGGTGGTCAACGTGGTCGCGGTCCTGCTGGTGCTGATCTCGGTGGTCCCGATCTGGCTGGCCCAGCGCCTCTCGGAGGGCACCGTCCGGGGGGCCGGCGCGGGCGCGGTCGCGGCTCGCTAGCGCGTCTCGGAGGACACCGTCTCGGCGCCGTGCCGCTGCCCCGCGTCGTGCGTGGGCCGGGGTTGGAGGCGGGCGGCGCGGGACCGGAGGTAGCGCTGCTCGGGGAGGCTGAGGGTGCGGCGGGCGGCCAGCAGGTAGGCGGCATGGGCCGCCTCCTGGTCGCCGGCGAGCTCGAGCAGGTGGGCGCGGACGGCCGCCAGGCGGTGGTGGCCGGCCAGGACGGGGTCGGCCTCGGCCGCCGCCAGCCGCCGCAGGCCGGCCTGCGGGCCGTGGACCATGGCGACGGCCACGATGCGGTTGAGGTCGACCATCGGCCCGGGGGTGAGGCGGCCCAGCAGCTCGTACAGGCCGAGGATCTGGTCCCAGTCGGTGTCCTCGAAGCGGGCCGCCTCGTCGTGGACGGCGGCGATGGCCGCCTGGAGCTGGTAGGGGCCGATCGGGGCGGTGGCCAGCGCCCGGGTGGTCAGGGCGATCCCCTCGGCGATGGCCCGGGTGTCCCAGCGGCCGCGGTCCTGCTCGGCCAGCGGGACCAGGGTGCCGTCCGGGCCGGTCCGGGCCGGCCGGCGGGCGTCGGTGAGCAGCATCAGGGCCAGCAGCCCCGCGACCTCCCCGTCCTCGGGGAAGCGCTCGTGGAGCTGGCGGGCCAGGCGGATGGCGTGGCTGGTGAGCTCGACGCGGTGCAGCGACGGTCCGGCGCTGGCGGTGTAGCCCTCGTTGAAGATCAGGTACAGCACCTGGAGCACGGCGGCGATCCGCTCGGGGCGCTCGGCTTCCGAGGGCATCCGGAACTCGGCCCCGCCGGCCTTGATCCGCTGCTTGGCCCGGCTGATGCGCTGGGCCACGGTGGCCTCCGGGACCAGGAAGGCGCGGGCGATCTCCGCGGTGGTCAGCCCGCCGACCGCGCGCAGGGTGAGGGCCACCTGCGATGCCCGGGTGAGCGACGGGTGGCAGCACAGCAGCAGCACCGTGAGGGTGTCGTCGATGCCGGGGACGGGCTCGGCGGGCTCCGGCGGCGCCAGGGCCGCGGCGGTCTGCTCCCGGCGCCGGCGGGCGGTCTCCTCGCGCCACCGCTCGATCCACCGGCGGGAGGCGACGGTGGTCAGCCATCCCTTGGGGTTGGCGGGCGTGCCGTCGGCCGGCCACTGCAGCGCGGCCGCCAGCAGGGCCTCCTGCACCGCGTCCTCGCAGGTGTCGAAGTCGCCGTAGCGCCGGACGAGGGTGGCCAGGACCTGCGGCGCCAGCTCCCGCAGCAGGTCCTCGATCCGGGTCGGCGTGCTCACAGCTCCGTCCCGCCGAGCTCCAGCACGGGCCGCACCTCCACCAGGCCGAGCTCGGCCTCGGGCACCCGCGCGGCGATCTCGACGGCCCGTTCGTGGCTCTCGCACTCGAGCAGGAAGAACCCGCCCAGCAGCTCCTTGGTCTCGGCGAACGGGCCGTCGCTGGTGAGCGTCTGGCCGTCGCGCACCGTCACCCGCGTCGTCAGCGACGGGTCGGCCAGCGCCTCGGAGACGATCAGCTCCCCGGCCGCGGCCAGCTCCTCGGTGAGGGCGGCATAGTAGCGGTAGCCCTCCGCCCGCTGGTCGTCGGAGAATCCCTCCCAGATCTCCCGGGACGCCGGGTTGCTGTAGATCAGGATCAGGTACCTCACCGGCCCCTCCACGAATCTCGGGAACGCTCACCCTGGCATGTCGAGAGTAGCTCGGCAGCTTCGACCATCAGGTGAGACGCGGCCAGCGGCACGGACAGAGGAGGAAGCGATGAGTGGGACCACCCGCATCACCGGAGTGGGATCGGTCGGCGTTCCCGTCACCGACCAGGATCGAGCCGTCGAGTTCTACGTCGGCCGGCTCGGCTTCGAGAAGCGCCGGGACGTCCCCTTCGGGGACGGGCGCTGGATCGAGGTGGCGCCGCCGGGATCGGCGACGACCATCGCGCTGGTCCCGGCCGGTGTCCCCGCCGGCATCCGCCTCATGACCCAGGACGCCGACACCGACCATGCGGACCTGCGCGCCCGCGGCGTCGACACCGACCCGGAGGTGATGCGCATGCCGAGCGCGCCGCCGATGTTCGCGGTGCGGGACCCGGACGGCAACAGCCTGATCCTGGTCGAGTGGGCCTGAGCGGCCACACTGGTCTGTGGAGGGGTGATGATGGACAAGCAGTTCACGGCGACGCTGGAGAAGAGCCCCAACCAGGGTGGCTGGACCTATCTCATCTGGCCCGAATCGGTCGAGTTCTTCGGCACCAGGGGGCTGGTCAAGGTCCGGGGGACGATCGACGGCCACCCCTTCCGGAGCTCCTTCATGGCCCTGGGCGACGGCACGCACAAGCTGCCCGTGAAGGCCGACGTCCGCCGGGCGATCGGCAAGGAGGCGGGCGACACCGTGACCGTCCGCCTGAAGGAGCGGATCGTCGACTGACCCCGGTGACGCCCGCTGGTGAGGCGGCCCGACCCGCGGCCCGGTCAGGTGGGCAGCAGCCCCCACCGGCCGAGGATCGCGGGGGCCGCCGCCAGCAGCAGCCCCAGCAGCAGCGGCGCCCCGGCCAGCCCGGCCACCGCCGAGGTCCACCGCAGCCGGTGGCGCCGGTGGAACCAGACGGCCAGCACCCCGAACAGCCCCGCCCCGGCAAGGAAGAACAACACGTACAGGACCGCCTTGGGGGTCACGCCACCGGCGGCGGTCCAGGCCGCCGACGGCGCCAGCAGGCCGCTGACGGTCCCGGCGGTGATGATCAGGTTCCCGGCCGAGTACAGGCCAAGTAGCCCGAACGCCCCCCACAACGCCACCCCCAGCAGCCGCGGCCATCGCCCGGGCCGCCCCGGCGGCACCCGGACCGCGGCCAGGGCCACGGCCGCACCGGCCAGCTTGAGCATCCCGACCAGCACACTCATGACCGCCAGCCCGGAGGCGTAGGCGGCATACCGCTGACCCACACCCGTCCGCCCGATCGGCCCGCCGACGACCTCCCAGGCACCCACGCCCGCAAACCCCACATACCAGGCGGCAGCCACATACCCCACCACCCGCACCGCCCCCGGGGCCAACGCCCCACGCCAGGACATACGACCACGGCCGCCGTGATCTGCTGACTGCTGGCTGGTCATCGACATCGTCGTCTCCCCTCCCAGCCTAGGCCGCGACCGCCGACACGTCATGGACGCCAGCCCCGTCCACCGTTCCCGGGGGCTGCAATCGGCGGCGCCGCCAGACGCCGGCCGCCGCTAGACCCGGCGGTCCAGCACCTGGTCGGCGACCTGGGACAGCGCCGTGCGGACCGGGCCGGCCGGAACCCCCTCCAGGGCGGCGCGGGCCGCGTCGACCTCGGCCTGGGCGGTGCGGCGGGCCTCGGCCAGGGCGGGTGATCGGCGCAGCAGTTGGAGGGCTTCGCCGACGGCGCCGTTGTCGTGGTCGCCGTCCAGGACGGCGTTGAGCCGGTCGGCCTCCGGGCCGCCCTCGCGCAGCAGGTAGAGCACGGGCAGGGTACGGACCCCGGCCCGCAGGTCCCCGCCGGGGGCCTTGCCGGCGGCCTCGGCGTCGCCGGTGATGTCGAGCAGGTCGTCGCCGAGCTGGAACGCCCGCCCGACCCGCTCGCCGAACTCGGTCAGCGCCGCCACCACCCGCCGGTCCGCCCCGGCCAGGTAGCCGCCGAGCCGGCAGGCGGTGGCGATCAGGGCGCCGGTCTTGTCGGCCAGCACGGCCAGGTAGTGCTCGACCGGGTCCTCGCCGGGCCCGGGGCCGCGCACCTCGCGGATCTGGCCCTGGGTGAGCCGGGCGATCGCCCTGGCCAGCACCCGGGTCGCCTCGGTGCCGAGGCTGGCCGTGACCTCCGAGGCCCTGGCGAACAGGTAGTCGCCGGTCAGCACGGCCACCTTGTTGTCGAAGCGGGCGTTGGCCGAGCGCTTGCCCCGGCGCAGCTCGGCCTCGTCCATGACGTCGTCGTGGTAGAGGCTGGACAGGTGGGTGAGCTCGATGGCCACGGCCGCCCCGACCAGCCTGGGCTCGTCCGGCTGGCCGGTGTGGCCGGCGATCAGGACGAGCGTGGGCCGCAGCCGCTTGCCCCCGGCAGTGACCAGGTAGCTGGCCGCCTCGTGGACGAACGGGTCGGCGGTCGTCACCGCCTCGGCCAGCGCCTCCTCGACCCGGCCAAGGCCGGCCTTGACGCTCGCCTGGATGCCGGCGAGTTCGTCCGAGCTGGCCGCGGGCACGCCTACCCCAGGATCCTCTCGGCCGACCGGGCGGCCGCGATCAGCACCTCGGGAGCCAGGCCGATGGCCACGGTGAGCAGGCCGGCCAGGCCGAGGGCGAGCCCAAGGGCCGGGGTCCGCCCGGGCGCGGCCTCGGGCTCGGCCCCCACCGGCTCCTGGAGATAGGCCACGACCAGCACCCGCAGGTAGAAGAAGGCGGAGATGACCGAGCTGATCACGGCCACCACCACCAGCCAGGTGAGCCCGGCCTGGATGCCGGCCAGGAACACGTAGTACTTGGCCCAGAAGCCCGACAGGGGCGGGATGCCGGTGAGGGCGAGCATGAACACGGCCAGCAGCCCGGCCGCCCAGGGGTGCCGGCGGGCCAGCCCGCGGTAGTCGTCCAGCGACGACCGCTCCCGGATGGCGTCGTCGTCGGCCGCGCCCAGGCGCGACACGTACTGCACGACCATGAACGCCCCCATCACCATGAAAGCGTAGACCAACAGGTAGAACATGGACGCCGAGATGCCGGCGGGCACGGTGGCGGCCGCGGCCACCCCGACCAGCAGGTAGCCGGCGTGGCTGATCGAGGAGTAGGCCAGCATCCGCTTGAGGTCGGTCTGGACCACGGCCAGGGCCGCCCCGACCAGCATGGTGACCACGGCCACGGCGGCGATCACCGGGCGCCAGGAGACGACCAGGCCGCCCAGGGCCCCGGAGAACACGCGCAGAAACACCGAGAAGGCGGCGACCTTGGTGGCGGCGGCCATGAAGGCGGCCACCGGGGTCGGGGTGCCCTGGTAGACGTCGGGGGTCCACATGTGGAACGGCACCGCCGACACCTTGAAGCAGAAGCCGACGGCCAGCAGCCCGACCCCGGCCAGCAGCAGGGTGCCGTCGCCGGTCGGGTCGGCGCTGGCCCTGGCGATGCCGAGCAGGTTGGTGGTGCCGGTGGCCCCGTAGCACAGGGCGATCCCGTACAGCAGGAAGGCCGAGGAGAACGCGCCCAGCAGGAAGTACTTCATGGCCGCCTCCTGGGCGGCCAGCCGCCGGGTCTCGCCGGCCAGCACGTACAGGCTGAGCGACAGGATCTCCAGGGCGATGAACACCACCAGCAGGTCCGAGGCGGCGGCCAGCAGCACCATCCCGAGCAGGGCGAACAGCAGCAGCGGGAAGATCTCGGGGGGTGTGTCGTCGGGCTCCCCCCGATCCCGATCCTCCGGGGGGCTCTCCTTGAGCCCCCCGGACCCTGGGCCGTCGCCCTGGGCCACCATCAGGGTGGCCAGCACCCCCACGGCGAGCAGGATCGCCCTGGCGTAGCGGGTGATGCCGTCCAGCGACACCGCGCCGTCGAACGCGACCCGCTCCAGGTCCCAGTTCCAGGCGGTCAGGGCGGCGGCCACGGCCAGGCCGGCCAGGGTCAGGCCGGCGAGCAGGCTGCGGCCGGCCCGCGGCCAGAAGGCCACCACCAGCAGCAGCACCACCGCGGCGGCGGCCAGGGCCAGCTCGGGGGCGATGGCACGCCAGTCGACCTGCGGCAGGGGCAGGGGCTGGGTGTTGGCTTGGGCCAGCGGGTGCACGTGGCGCCTCCGGGGTCAGGGACTCTGGGCCTGGGTCTGCTCGACCACGCGCTGGGCCGAGGGCTCGACCCGGTCCAGCACCGGCCGGGGGAACAGGCCGAGGACGATGATGGCGGCGACCAGCGGGGCCAGGATCGCCCACTCGCGGCCGCTGAGGTCGGGGATGCCGGCGTTCTCCTCCCGCTCCAGGGGCCCGTGCCACATGCGCTGGTAGGCCCAGAGCAGGTAGACGGCGCCGAGGATGACCCCGCCGACGGCCAGCACGGCGTAGACCCGGTGGGCCAGGAAGGCCCCGAGCAGAGTCAGGAACTCGCCCACGAACCCGACCAGCCCGGGCAGGGCGA
>Ga0307410_10001771_pt1 | contig 9999 bp, 6 predicted proteins | sample 322Ometagenome_3_FD_203707 | JGI IMG/M metagenome (GOLD analysis project Ga0307410, IMG submission 203707) | Maize rhizosphere microbial communities from greenhouse at UC Davis, California, United States - 322HYB-O-3 | ecosystem: Host-associated > Plants > Roots > Rhizosphere > Soil | place: USA...
GAAGTGGTTGACCGCGCCACCCGCAAGTGGGTGTGGGAAGAGACCCGCGCCGAGCAACTGATTAACGAGCGGTTGGACGAAGTGGCCGGTGGCAAGGTGAGTCCCTATGAGCTGGCTCAGGACGTGCTCGAGGAGCTGAGGCAAGGAGAGCGGATATGACCGCACGTCGTGAGGATCGGCGTAGTCAACCCAGCAAGCGGCTGAGCGAGTACGAAGTCGAACTGGAGCGGCTCCGGGCCGAAGTGGCCGCCTGGAGGTCACGGGCTGAGGGTCTTCCGGTTCGGAGTGACGCCCAGTTCACGTCGGTCTCCGGCCGCCAGGTCGAGCCGGCTTACACCCCCCTCGATCTGCCGGCCGACACGATTGCGGCCACCGGACTACCGGGCAACTTCCCCTACACCCGCGGCATCCACCCGACCATGTATCGGGGCCGGCTCTGGACCATGCGGCAGTTCGCCGGGTTCGGTACCGCCGAAGACACCAACGAGCGCTACAAATTCCTGCTGGAGCGGGGACAGACCGGCCTGTCCGTCGCGTTCGATTTCCCGACCCTGATGGGCTACGACTCGGATCATCCCCGGTCCGAAGGCGAGGTGGGGAAGTGCGGAGTGGCCATTTCCAGCCTGGCCGACATGGAGACCCTGTTCGGCGGAATTCCGCTGGATCAAGTCTCCACATCCATGACGATCAATGGGCCGGCGGCGATGCTGTTCTGCTTCTATGTGGCGGCGGCCGAGCGGCAGGGCGTTCCCATCGAGCAGCTGCAGGGCACCATCCAGAACGACATTCTCAAGGAATACATGGCGCAGCACGCCTGGATCTTCCCGGCGGAGCCCGCGCTCAAGATCATCGTGGACCTCTTCGAGTGGGCCGCCGAGCATACGCCCAAGTGGAACACGATCTCGATCTCTGGGTATCACATCAGAGAGGCCGGGGCCACCGCAACCCAGGAGTTGGCGTTTACCCTGGCCAACGGCTTCAGCTACGTGGAGCACGGGATTGCCCGCGGGCTCGACGTCGACAGTTTTGCGCCGCGGCTTTCCTTCTTCTGGGATGTCCACAACGACTTCTTCGAGGAGATTGCCAAGCTTCGAGCTGCCCGGCGGATCTGGGCCCGCCACATGCGCGAGCGCTACAATGCCAAGGACCCCCGCAGCTGGAAGATGCGGTTTCACTGTCAGACCGCCGGTGTCACCCTCACCGCGCAGCAGCCACACAACAACGTGGTGCGGGTGGCATATCAGGCGTTGGCAGCAGTGCTCGGGGGCACCCAGTCGCTCCATACCAACGCATTGGATGAAACCCTGGCCCTGCCTACGGAAGAGTCGGTTCGGATCGCACTGAGGACCCAACAGATCATCGCGTACGAAACCGGGGTAGCCAATGTGAGCGATCCTCTGGGTGGCTCCTACTATATAGAAAGCCTGACCGACCAGCTGGAGCGGGAAGCCGAGGGACTCTTTGCCGAGATCGAGGCGCAGGGCGGCGTGGTCAAGGCCATCGAGTTGGGCTGGGTCCAGCGACAGATCGCGTCGTCCTCCATGCGGTTCCAGGCGGAGTTGGAGCAGGGGCGTCGCACCATCGTGGGGGTGAATGACTTTGTGGAGGAAGCCGAGGCCCCAGTCGAGATCCTGAAGGTGGGCGACCAGGCGGAGCAAACCCAGCGCGAGCGAATGGCGCGGCTGCGCTCGACCCGCGACGGTGCCCTGGTGTCGGAACGGCTGGAGGCACTCCGCCGCGCGGCGGCGGAAGATCGGAACATCATACCAGCCATGCTGGACTGCGCGCGTGCCTACTGCACGCTGTACGAGATCCGGCATGTGCTCGAGGAGATCTATGGGAGCTATCGCGAGCCGGTCTTCTTCTAGAGTAGGACGGGAAGGTCGGGAAGGTCGGGAAGGACGAAACGGGCGGGCGGTGCTGACCAACGGGCGGCGGAATAGTGCCCACCCGGCTCAGGTTCTGGAACGTCTAACCCGGGTCGAGCCGGGGAAGCATCGCATAGTCACCTGCTATCTGAAGCTGGAACCGCGAGACCGGAGCCGAGGCAAGTATCTCATCAAGGTAAAGAACCGGGTGAAGGCGGCGGTGCAGGGACTGCCTCGCCTGGGGCTCGAGCGCTCCGTCGAGGAGGAGGTTCGCCGCGACCTGAACCGCATCCAGCAGTTTCTCCGGTCTCCCGGCAATCTGCCTTCCACGCAAGGACTTGCAATCTTTGCCTGTGAAGGCATCGAGCTGTTCGAGATGGTGCCGCTCCCGGTGGTCTATCGGTCCCGCCTGGCGGTTGACGGAAGCCCGCTGGTGCGCGAGCTGGCCTCGGTGGAGGATGAGTTCGGACGCCTGCTGACCGTGGTTCTGGATCGGGCGAGTGCCCGGTTCTTCGAGGTCAGTGCCTACGAGACCCGCGAGCTGCCCGGTCTCCGATCGGACAGCACGCGAGGCAAGCGGTTTCACGGCGACCAGGATGGCCGAGGTGCCTGGGGCGAGCACACGTACAACAATCGCATTCGAACCGAGAAGCAACGCCACTACGAGGCTATTGCCCGGGAGCTGTTCGCCATCGATCGACGCCGGCCGGCACATGGAATCGTTCTGGCCGGACCGGGTCCAGAGGCGGGAGCGGTAGAGCCCTTCCTTCATTCCTACCTGGTCGAGCGCGTGATCGGCACTGCGCGGTTGAATCCGAAAGACGCCCCGCCGCCCGTGGTGCACGCCACAACGCTGGCGGTCAGGGAAGGATACGAGCGCGCGGCAGAGCGGGCCCTGGTGCACGAGATGCTCGAAGGCGTGGGTACCGGGTGGGGAGTGAACGGGCTGACGCCCACACTCCGCGCGTTGTCTCGGGGTCAGGTACGCTCTCTCCTGGTGCATGCCGACGCGGCCGAGCCTGGCTTTCGCTGTGGCGACTCGGGACGGCTTGCGCTGACCGAACGGGAATGCCGGGACGAAGGCGAGCCCGTCGCGGTACTCGACGTGGTGGACGAAGCCATCGAGGAGGCCTTGCGTCAGGGCGTCGATGTCAACGTCGTTTACGAGCCGGAGGCCCGAGACGCGATCGACAGCCTCGGCGCGCTGCTCAGGTTTCGTTGACCGGAGGCAAGGCTCCGCCCGCATCGCGGCATGCGTTGCGGGCGGTTCTGTTCGATGCTGGAAACACGCTCGTCTTCCTCGATTACGCCCGCCTGGCCAACGAGGTCGGCTCGGCTCTCGGCCTCACCCTTACGAGCGAGGGACTCTCGCGGCACGTGTCTGCCGCCGCCAGAGCCATGGAGCTCGCGACGGGTACCGATCAGCAACGGGCGGCCGCATACCTCGAAGCGCTCTTTCTGCTGGGCGGTGTTCCCCAGGAGCGATTGGACGAGGTACGAACCTGCCTGCATCGCATGCACCGCGAACGGCACTTATGGTCATCAGTCGCTGAGCAGTCGGCCCAGTCGTTGCAGAAGCTCCGCGACGCGGGTCTGAAGCTGGGCGTCGTGTCCAACAGCGACGGCCGGGTAGAGCAGGCGCTCGAGGCGGCCGGTCTCCTGAGCTACTTCGACGTGGTCATCGATTCGGCGCTGGTAGGTGTCGAAAAGCCCGATCCGCGTATCTTCCACGCGGCGCTCGACGCGCTGGGTGTGGCGCCGGGCGAGGCGCTCTATGTCGGCGACCTCTACGAAGTCGATGTGGTCGGCGCGAGGGCGGCCGGAATGGAAGCGGTGCTGCTGGGAGAACCCGGGGGTGCACCCGGGCCGGCATGCCGTAGCGTGCGCTCCCTCGAGAGTCTGGTCAACGATCTGCTGCGAGAGATACCCGAATGAGGCAAAGCCCGACTCGAGGGCCGGCTCGACCCATCCGCGTGCTGGTGGCCAAGCCCGGCCTGGATGGCCACGATCGGGGAGCGAAGGTCGTCGCGGCCGCACTCCGGGACGCGGGGATGGAGGTGGTGTACACCGGCCTGCATCAGACTCCCGAGATGATCGCCACCGCCGCGGTCCAGGAAGATGTCGACGTAGTAGGGCTCTCCATCCTGTCCGGAGCGCACATGACGCTGTTCCCCCGCGTGCGCCAGCTGCTGGAGGAAATGGGCCGGCCGGACATTCTCATCACGGGTGGCGGAATCATTCCTCCCGAGGACATGGCTGAACTGAAGGAGCGGGGCATCGGCCGCCTGTTCGGTCCGGGTACGCCCACTTCCGAGCTCATCGGTTACATCGAATCGTGGGCCGCGTCGAACCTCGAGTCATGAGTCCTGCCGCTGGACGGCTGCGCACGCTGACCGATGAATACCGGCAGCTCGCCGAACGGCTGCGAGCCGGCGGTGGGACGGCTCGAGTCGCCAAGATGCACCAGCAGGGCAAGTTGGCCCCGCGGGAAAGGGTGGAGCGGCTGCTCGACAAGGGTGCGCCCTGGCTGGAGCTGGGACTGCTGGTGGCGTACGACCAGTATGACGGTCAGGCGCCCGGGGCCGGCGTCATCACCGGGGTGGGCGTGGTGGAGGATCGGGAGGTGGTGGTGGTCGCAAACGACGCGACGGTGAAGGCAGGCTCCTGGTGGCCGGAAACGATCAAGAAGATCCTGCGGGCGCAGGAAGTCGCCATGCGTCAGCGCATCCCCATCATTTACCTGGTCGACAGCGCGGGCGTGAACCTTCCCTACCAGGGAGGCGTCTTCCCCGGTCAGTACGGCGCAGCCCGGGTTTTCTACTACAACTCGATCATGCGGCGTTACCTCCACGTGCCGCAGATCAGCGCGGTCATGGGCAGCTGCGTGGCTGGCGGTGCGTACCTGCCGGCGCTGTCCGATGTGATCTACATGGTGGAGGGCACCAGCTTCATGGGCCTCGGTGGGCCCAACCTGGTGAAAGGCGCCACCGGACAGACCATCGATGCGGAAACCCTGGGCGGAGCGAAGACCCACACCGAGCAGAGCGCGGTGGCACACTATCGCGCGGCGAACGACCCGGAATGTCTGGATCGGATCCGCCAGTACGTGGCCCGGCTTCCGACCATGGGATCGGTTCAGCATCGGCTTCAGTCCGCCCGTCCTCCTGCCCGCCCGTCCACCGATCTTTTCGACATTCTTCCCCAGGACCACCGGCTCTCCTACGACATGCGTCAGGTGCTGGGCTGTCTGCTCGATGGCGGCGCGCTGGACGAATTCCAGCCGGACACGGCTCGAGAAATGATCTGCGGCCACGCCCACATCGAGGGACGGCCGGTTGCGGTCATTACCAACCAGCGCGGCGTGGTCAAGGGCCAGCCGAGTGAGCGTCCCCGGTTCGGCGGCATCGTATACACCGGGAGCGCCGAGAAGACCGCGTATTTCATCGAGACCGCCAACCGCGAACGGCTGCCCATTCTCTTCGTGCAGGACGTGAGCGGGTTCATGGTTGGCCCTGAGGCGGAGCACTCGGGAATCATCCGGGCCGGCGCCCGCTTCGTGGAGGCCATGGCAACCGCGGTCGTGCCCAAGATCGTGCTTACCGTAAACCACGCGTCCGGAGCCGGCTACTACGCGATGGCGGGCCAGGGCTTCGATCCCGACTTCATCCTCTCCTGGCCCACGGGGCGGATGGGGGTGATGGAGGGAGAGTCGGCGGTGATGGCGGTTCACGGCGCGGAGATCGAGAAGGCGCGCCGGGAAGCTCGGGAGCCGTCGGAGGAGGCCAAGGCCTCGATGGCTTCGATGCGTGCCGATTACGAGCATCAGCTCGATGCCAAGTTCGCCGCGGCGCGAGGCTTCGTCGACGCGATCATCACGCCGGAGGAGACTCGAGACCTGCTTGCCTTTACGCTGCGAGTTGCCGGCAACTACCCTGGTCCGCATCTCGGCCCGTTTGTGCTCCCGCCGCTCGACGCGGCAACAGCCCGCTAGGATCCCAATGCCCTGGACCCGCCTGACGGTTGGTGCGTTCGTATTCCTGCTTGCCTGCGCTCCGAAGCCGCGCGCCGAGACGCCGCCTCCGAAGCCGAATATCGATCCTGGTCGGGTTTCTCCCCCGACGGCGGAAGTGCCGCCTCCCGGCAAGGACGCCGAGCCGGGATTGGAGGACACACTGCAGCCGATGGTTCCGGCGGAGGCGGCCTACAGTCATGGCTGGATGCCGCTCGCCAGCACCGGCGTCGAGAGGTTTCTGGCGCAACATCCCACCCATGACGGCCGGGGCGTACTGATCGGGATTCTGGACACCGGCATCGATCCGGGTGTTCCCGGACTACTGAAGACCTCGACTGATGGCCCCAAGATCCTCGATCTGCGGGACTTCTCCGACGAGGGTGCGGTCCGGCTGGAACGGATCACCCCCCAGGGCGATAGCGTCGTTGTCGCGGGACGCCGGCTGCGCGGCTTCGGTCGCGTTGCGGCACTGAACACGGCCGGCCCGTATTACGGCGGGGTAATTCAGGAAATTCCGCTGGGCGAGCTTCCGGCTTCGGATCTGAACGGCAACGGGAGCGATAGCGATACGCTCGCCATCGTGGTTACCCGGGCCACCGATGGCTGGGTGCTGTTGGCCGATACCGATGGGAACGGATCGCTGCTGGGTGAGCGCCCGGTGCATGACTACCTGGCGGCACGGGAGACCTTCGGCTGGGCCTCTCGCGGTCGCGCTCCGCGAGTCAACATCGCCGCGAATTTCTCGGTCGAGCGGGGAGAGCCCCAACTCGATCTCGTCTTCGACATCAGCAGCCACGGTACTCACGTCGCCGGGATTGCGGCGGGCCATGATCTCTACGGGGTAACCGGTTTCAACGGCGTAGCACCGGGCGCGCAAATGTTGGGACTCAAGATTGCCAACAGCGCGCAGGGCAGTGTGACCACAACCGGCAGCATGCTCCGGGCCATCGATTATGCCATCCGCTTTGCCGGCGCGCGCAAGCTTCCGCTGGTGCTCAACCTGAGCTTCGGGGTCGGCAACGAAGTCGAGGGCACCGCGCGAATCGACGCCATGCTGGATTCGGTGCTGGCCCAGCATCCGGAGATCGTGTTCACCATTGCCGCGGGGAATGACGGGCCGGGACTCTCCACTGTCGGATTTCCCGGCTCCGCCCGCCGCAGCATCAGCATCGGTGCCACCCTGCCTTCGAGCTTCCTTCCCGCCGATCCAGTCAGCGGCTCGCGCGACGACCAGCTGGCCTACTTCAGCTCTCGTGGTGGTGAGCTGGCCAAGCCCGATCTCGTGACGCCCGGTGTGGCCTACTCGACCGTGCCGCGCTGGAGCACAGGGAAGGAGATCGAGCAGGGCACCAGCATGGCATCACCCCACGCGGCGGGACTGGCCGCCCTGCTGGTGTCTGGATTGGCCCAGGACAAGCATGCCATCAGCGCATTGGCCATCAAGCAGGCGCTGATGGTCACGGCGCGCCCGCTGCCGGGCGCCACCTTCGTGGATGAGGGCACCGGGATTCCAGAGGTGGAGCAGGCGTACCAGTGGCTCCGAACCGAGCGCACTGTACCCGACATCGCAGTGCGGGCGGCAGGCGGCAGGGAGCAGACCGCAGCCGGGTTCCACGAGCGAGGCCCGACCGAGTCCAGCTGGAGCCAGCGCTTCGACCTGACAGCGGCCGGACCATCCGCGGGTGCGTACGCCTTGAAGTCCGATTCGCCCTGGGCGTCGGCCCCGACGAGCGTCACGCTGAGTGCAGGGAAGGCTACTGTGGAGGTGCGCTATGACCTGCGGACACTCAAATCGCCCGGCGCATACGTTGCGACGATAACCGGCTGGGGCACTGATTCGCTGGCAGGACCGGCCTTTCGACTGGTGAGCACCATTGTGGCACCGGAACCGTTGGCTGCGGGGACCCGCGAGCTTCGCTCTGGTGTGCGGATCGCGCCGGGCACTCAGCTCCGCACGTTTTTCCGAGCCGATAGTGCCCGCCCCTTTGAGCTCCGCATCTCCAGCGCAGGAGCGGGCCAGAAGGGGATTGCCTTCTTTCATGAGCCGGATGGAATGCCGTACCGGGACGAGAGCGCCCGGCCAATTGGAGCCGCGGATCGGGAGGCTGTGTACGCGGTAGATGGCCGGGACGTGATCCCGGGTGCCTACGAAGCGGTCGTTGTTGCTCCACCGGTCCAGGCGCTGGATGCCTCAGTAAAGGTGAGCCAATCCCCCTTGCGGCTGCACCTGGGGCGCAATGGATCCACCGCTGTCGCCCGGCTCTCCAACGTCACCTCCACCGCTGCTAGAGCCGAGGTGGGCATGCTGCTCGGCGGGGCGGAGCGGGTCGAGACAGTGGTCGCTCGGGGTTCGGCGACGCGGCGCATTCGCTTCCTGGCGCCGGAGTGGGCTCAGGCGGTGGTGGTTGACCTCGCGATGGAGCGAGCCCAGTGGAGCCGCTTTACCGATTTCGGCGTGACGCTCTTTGATTCAGTGGGACGGCAGATCGAGAAGCAGCCTCTCAATTACGCGTTCGGTAGGCTCCAGGCCAAGCTGCCCGAGCACCAGGGTAACCAGCCGCTCGAGCTTGCGCTCTTCCCGGCCTTTGCGGATCCGACCGTCGAAGAAAACTGGACGGTGCGCGCCACGATTCGACTGTATGCGGATTCGGCGTTGGCGCTGAAAGCCTCCGGACCCGCCGACTCTGTCATCACGATTGCGCCGGGAAAGACTGCCAGCGCCGCATTCACCCTGCCGGCCAATACCTGGCCGCTGGGTGATGGGTTCTTTCCCCTGGCGGTGCTGGTGGCCCGAGTGGGCGAGCACAGCTGGACCAGGGAAGGCGGCCTGCCGCTGCCCAATCCAGCCCTGATGCGATGAACTCCCGAGTGGTCCGGGTGGCCGCGGGACAGGGATTCTGGGGCGACTGGCTCGAGGCCCCGGTACGCCAGGTGAGCGGTGGCGCCATCGATTACCTGATGATGGACTACCTGGCCGAAGTCACCATGTCCATCATGCAGAAGCAGAAGTCGCGAGATCCGAAGGCCGGCTACGCGCGAGACTTCGTTCCCCTGATGGAGCGAATCCTGCCCGAGATCGTGCGGAAGCGTATCAAGGTGACATCGAACGCCGGAGGCGTGAACCCCCGCGGCTGCGCGGAGGCGGTCCTCGAAGTAGCCCGCCGCATCGGCCTGGCCAACAAGCTCAGCATCGGACTGGTGACGGGGGATGACATCCTCAACCGATTGGACGAGCTGATTGCGTCGGGTCATCCACTCGCCAATATGGAAACCGGCCGTCCGCTCACCGACATCCGGGATCAGGTACTCTCGGCCAACGCGTACCTCGGCATGGCCCCGATTGTCGAGGCGCTTCGGGGAGGGGCGGACGTCGTCATCACCGGGCGGGTGACCGACACCGGACTCACCCTGGGTCCCATCGTGCACGAGTTCGGCTGGCCGGTGGACGACTGGGACAAGGTGGCCGCGGGCACTGTCGCCGGCCATATCATCGAATGCGGCGCTCAGTGTTCGGGCGGGAATTTTCTCAAGAACTGGCGTTCCGTCAAAGGCCTCGAAAACCCCGGGTTCCCGATCGTCGAGGCCTCCCCGGATGGCAGCTTCGTCGTCACCAAGCACCCCGGAACCGGCGGCGTGGTCTCGGTGGCTTCGGTGACCGAACAGCTGGTATATGAGATGGGCGATCCGCGGAGCTATATCACACCCGACGGCATTGCGGACTTCACCACGATTCAGCTGAAGCAGGCGGGGCGCGACCGGGTGCGGGTAAGTGGAATCCACGGTGCGCCCGCCACGCCGATGCTCAAGGTGTCCATCGCGTACTTCTATGGGTACAAGGCGGTGGGCACGCTGGTGTACTCCTGGCCCGATGCCTACGACAAGGCGCGGGCCGCCGACCGCATTCTCCGCCAGCGCCTGGCCGATCTGGAACTGGAGTACGAGCAGATCCTGACGGAATTCATTGGTGCCGGAGCGACGCACGGCAAGCTGAGCGGCCCACCGGATGCCGATGTGCCCGAGGTTCAGCTCCGAGTGGGTGTCCGGGCGCGGGAGCGTGCTCCCGTCGAGCGGTTCACCCGCGAGATCGCGCCGCTGGTACTGACCGGGCCGCCCAGCGTG
>Ga0307410_10001773_pt1 | contig 9995 bp, 9 predicted proteins | sample 322Ometagenome_3_FD_203707 | JGI IMG/M metagenome (GOLD analysis project Ga0307410, IMG submission 203707) | Maize rhizosphere microbial communities from greenhouse at UC Davis, California, United States - 322HYB-O-3 | ecosystem: Host-associated > Plants > Roots > Rhizosphere > Soil | place: USA...
GCTTTGGCCGGTGTTCGTCTTTTTCTTGGTCGGCTTCTCGATGATGGGTGACTGCGCCGAGCCGGTCGATCAGTGCATGCGAACGCAACGCTTGATAGGCTGGAGCGAAATTGTATTCGGCATTGCCGTGCTGATCGCCGTTAATTGGCTCCTCCTTCGTCGTCGGAAGCGTTGATGTTCAAGAAGATCCTGATCGCCAACCGCGGCGAGATTGCGTGCCGGGTCATCCGGACGGCCAAGCGCATGGGCATCAAGACCGTCGCGGTCTATTCGGACGCTGACGCTCGCGCGCCGCACGTGAAGATGGCGGACGAAGCGGTGCGGCTCGGCCCGCCGCCCGCGGCTGAATCCTATCTCAAGGCCGAGCTGATCATCGACGCCTGCAAGGCGACCGGCGCCGAGGCCGTGCATCCGGGCTACGGCTTCCTGTCGGAGCGGACGAGCTTCGCCGAGGCACTCAAGAAAGCCGGCATCGCCTTCATCGGCCCGCCGCCCAACGCCATCGCCGCGATGGGTGACAAGATCGAATCCAAGAAGCTCGCGCAGAACGCGGGCGTGAACGTCGTCCCCGGCTATCTCGGCGACATCGCGACGACCGACGAAGCGGTGAAGATCGCGACCGACATCGGCTATCCGGTGATGATGAAGGCCTCGGCTGGTGGCGGCGGCAAGGGCATGCGCCTCGCCTGGTCCGAGCAGGACGTGCGCGAGGGCTTCGAGAGCGTGAAGCGCGAAGGCCTCAACAGCTTCGGAGACGACCGCGTCTTCATCGAGAAGTTCATCGAGCAGCCGCGGCACATCGAAATCCAGGTGCTCGGCGACCAGCACGGCAACATCCTCTACCTGAACGAACGCGAATGCTCGATCCAGCGCCGCCACCAGAAGGTGGTCGAGGAAGCGCCGTCGCCATTCGTCTCGCCCGAAATGCGCAAGGCGATGGGCGAGCAGGCGGTCGCGCTGGCGCGGGCGGTTGGATATTATTCCGCAGGCACCGTCGAGCTGATCGTCAACGGCGCCGACCCCAGCGGCAAGAGCTTCTACTTCCTCGAGATGAACACCCGGCTGCAGGTCGAGCATCCGGTGACCGAGGAGATCACCGGCCTCGACCTCGTCGAGCAGATGATCCGCGTTGCGGCCGGCGAGAAGCTCGACATCACGCAGGATGAGGTGAAGCTCAACGGCTGGTCGATCGAGAACCGCGTCTATGCGGAAGACCCGTACCGCCACTTCCTGCCGAGCACCGGGCGGCTGATCCGCTACTGGACGCCGAAGGCCGTGCGCGAGAACGATCTCGTGGTGCGTGTCGACGACGGCGTCGAGGACGGCGGCGAGATCAGCATTTTCTACGACCCGATGATCGCCAAGCTGATCACCTGGGCGCCGACGCGCCAGGAAGCGATCGACGCGCAGATCGAGGCGCTCGACCAGTTCGTGATCGACGGCATCAGCGACAATGTCGATTTCCTCTCCGCGCTGATGCAGCACCCGCGCTTCCGCAAGGGCGACATCTCAACCGGCTTCATTGCCGAAGAATATCCCGAAGGGTTCGAGGGCGCTCCCGCGGACGATCAGCTAATCGAGGATTTGACCGCCATCGCCGGCATGGTCGCCGTCATCACCGACGAGCGCGCGGCGGAGATCAGCGACCAGCTGGGCGACAAACCGCACTTCCCTTGCGAGCGCATCGTCCGGATCGCGGGCCAGACACACAAGGTTCGCATCAAGCCATACAAGGGTGGCACGATCGCGGTGACCGACGACGGCGACCTCGTCGACATCGTCGGCCGCTGGAAGCCGGGGCAGCGGCTGCTGACCGTCAGCGTGGATGGCCGGATGCGGACGGTCCAGGTCCGCCGCGCCGGCCGCAACTGGGAGCTCCAGACCCGCGGCGCGAGCCACAACGTGCAAGTACTTCCTCCGCACGTCGCGGACCTGTCGAAGCACATGATCGACAAGCCGCCGCCCGACCTCTCGCGGCTGCTGATCGCGCCGATGCCGGGCCTGCTGACCAAGCTCGATGTTGCCGTCGGCGACAGGGTCGAGCCCGGCCAGCCGATCGCCGTCATGGAAGCGATGAAGATGGAAAACATTCTCCGCGCGCCCAAGGCGGCGACGGTCAAGGCGACCCCGGCCAAGGCGGGCGACAGCCTCGCGGTCGATCAGGTCATCGTGGAGTTTGAGTGAGGCGCGCTGCCGCTTGCAGCCTAATCTTTGTGGCGGCCGCGTGTTCCCGTTCGCCCAACGAGGGGAAAGCTTGCACTCCTCCAAGAGCTACTTGGAACAAGCCGCACTGCATTGAATGCGGGTTGGAAGCTCCGAGGATCTCGTTCGAGATCGATCATAATTCAAAATTGTATCAAGACGGAAAACCTCTTCGCCTTGGCGAATTATCAGGCCGACTCGACCAAATTTCTAAGCTTAAGAATCCGGACGTGCGCGTGCATCTGGAGACGGAAATGGGGGCAAACTGCGCTGCCATCGAGAAGGTGAGAGACTTGTTCGAACGGCACTTGGACTGCAGCGAACATGGTCAGTGCGCAGAAGGCATCAAGGATGTCTGGCGCAAGTGGCCGGTGCCGCCGGGCGCACCACCTAGTTAGACGCGCTCCCTCAGCTCGCTCCGCCTGAGCTTTCCCGTCGTGGTTTTCGGCAAGGCATCCACGAATTCGATCTCGCGCGGATATTTGTAAGGGGCGATCTGCGCTTTGGCGTGCGCCTGCAGTTCCGCGACCAGCGCGTCTGACGGCTGGGCGTCCGCTACTGGAACGACGAACGCCTTCACCTTCTGTCCGCGCTCGGGGCAGGGCACGCCGATCACCGCGCACTCGGCGACGGCGGAATGCGAGAGGAGCGCGTTCTCGACTTCCGGAGCGCCGATGTTGTAGCCGGAGCTGACGATCATGTCGTCGCTGCGCGCGAGGTACCAATAGTATCCGTCGGCATCGCGGCGGTAGGTGTCGCCGGTGACGTTCCAGCCGTTGACGACATAGTCGCGCTGGCGGGGGTCATCGAGGTAGCGGCAGCCGGTCGGGCCCTTTATCGCGAGCCGGCCGGTGCCTTCGTCCATCGGATTGCCGTTGTCGTCGAGCACAGTCGCACTGTAGCCGGGCACGGCCTTGCCGGTCGCTCCGGGGCGGATCTCGTCGCCCGCCGCGGAGACGAAGATGTGCATCATCTCGGTTGAGCCGATGCCGTCGGTGATGGCGATGCCCGTGCGCTCCTTCCAGGCCCGCCACGTAGCTTCGGGCAGGTGCTCGCCGGCGGAGATGCAGTAGCGCAGGGTCTTGAGTGCTTCGTCGAGGTTCGGCTGCGAGAGCATCGCCTTGTATGCGGTCGGAGCCGTGCCGAGGTGCGTGACGCCGAACTTGGCGATGGATTCAAGCAGCACCTGCGGGCTCGCCTGCTCCAGCGTCGCGCTTGCCGCTCCGAAGCGGAGCGGGAACATCGGCGTGATGCCGAGGCCGAAGGTGAAGGCCATCGGCGCACTGGTCAGGAAGACGTCGCCGAGCTTCGGATCGATCAGGTGCTTCGCGAACGTGTCGCAGGGCGCCAGTACGTCGCGATGGAATTGCACGCAGCCCTTGGGGATGCCGGTCGTCCCGCTCGTGAAGGCGATGATGCAAGGGTCGTCGCGGCCAGTGTCGACTGCCGCCAGCGGTTCGAGTGACGCCGTGCGCGTCTCTAGCTCGCCCTTCCCATGATCGCCGTCATATTTGACGATGTGCTTGACGCTGTGCGTCTGTTCGACGGCCTGGCGGAAGTCGCCGATAAAGCGGCTGTCGACCAAGGCGTGGCTGATCTGCGCTCGCTCGATCACCGTCGCGATTTCGCCGGGCCGCAGCAGCGGCATGGTCGCGACCACGACGCCGCCGGCTTTCAGGACGCCAAGCCAAGCGGCGAACATCGTGCAGGTGTTCGGCCCGCGCAGGAGCACGCGATTGCCGGGGATGAGGCCGTGCTCATCGACCAGCAGACGCGCGATGCGCCCGCTGAAATCGTCGATGTCGGCGTAGGTCCGCCGCCCGTGATCGTTGACCACCGCGAGCGCCTCCGGTGCTCCGCCCTTCAGCAGCTCGGCGGCGGCGTTCAGCCGCTCTGGATATTGCACCTCGGGGAGGTCGAAGCGGAATTCCGGAAGCAGCTCCGGCGGTGGCAGGCGGTCTTCGACGAACGTATCGCGCATCAGTCCGGAACGACCGCTGTGGTTTCGATCTCGACCTTGGCGGCGTTCTCGACGAGGCCCTTTACCTCGACCAGAGCCATCGCCGGATAGTTGCGGCCCATGATCTCGCGCCACGCGACGCCGATCTCGTCGCGGCAATTCACATATTCGTGCCGGTCGGTGACGTAGCACGTCATGCGCACGATGTGTTCAGGCCCCGCGCCGTCCTCGGCCAGGATCGCGAGCGTGTTGCGAAGCACCTGCGCAAACTGGCCGTGGAGCGTATATTCGGGGAAGCTCTCGTTTTCGTCCCAGCCGACGATGCCCCCAGTGAAGATCATCCGCCCGCGGACGCTAATGCCGTTCGAATAGCCTTTCGGCCGCGGCCATCCCGGCGGCTGGAGAACCTTCATGTGCGTGTCTCCCTGAGCAGGTCGCGGGCGATGATCTGGCGCTGCACCTCGCTCGCGCCTTCGTAGATGCGGAGCGCGCGAATATCGCGGTACAGTTCCTCGACCTTGACGCCGCGCGTGACGCCGGCGCCGCCGTGCATCTGCACCGCCATGTCGATCACCTGGCTTCCCGCCTCGGTTGCATGAAGCTTCGCCATGGCGGCGGCACGTCGGTTGTCGGTGCCGCCGACGTCCTGCTGCCAGGCGGCGCGATAGACGAGCAGCGCCGAAGCGTCGTTGAGCAACGCCATGTCGGCGAGCCTTTGCTGCGTGACCGCATTTTCCGCGAGCGTCGCCGTCCCCAGCCTTCGGTCGGATGAAAAGCGTAGCGCCTCGTCGAGCGCTCGCTTGGCAAAACCGAGTGCAGCGGCGCCGACGGTCACCCGGAACAGGTTCAGCGTTTCCATGCCGATCCGGAACCCCTCTCCGGGCTCACCGATGATCGCATCTGCGGGGATGCGGGCGTTGTCGTATTTCAGACGCGCGAGCGGGTGGGGCGCAATAACGTCAATCCGCTCCTCGACGCTGACCGCTTCGGCCGGAACGATGAAGGCGGAAAGTCCGCGCGCTCCTTCGCCTTCGCCGGTACGTGCAAAGGTCACGTAGAAGTCCGCAATGCCGCCATTTGAAATATAGGTCTTCTCGCCGACGAGCACCCATTCGTTGCCGTCGCGCATGGCGGAGGTCGCGATGTTCGCGGCGTCCGATCCGCAGGCGGGCTCGGTCATCGCAAAGGCCGCGATGGCTTCCCCGCTCGCGACTTTGGGCAGCCATTCGAGCTTTTGCTCGATCGTACCGAACAAAGAGATGGCGCCGGAGCCCAGGCCCTGCATGGCGAAGGCGAAGTCGGCGAGGCCGGAGTGATAAGCGAGCGTCTCGCGCGCAATCGCAAGGCTGCGCACGTCGGGGCGGCTCTTGGCGTCCGAAACGCAGAGCTTGAGGAAGCCGGCACTACCAAGCTCGCGCACGAGCGACACGCATTCGCTGTCGAGATCGTCCGCGTGGCGGTTGCTCAGATTGTCGCCGGCCCATTGCTGGAACGCGGATGCAAGCTCGCGATGTTCAGCGTCGAAGAAGGGCCACGTATAATCAGTCACCCTGGAACTCCGGCGTCCGCTTGTCCGCGAAGGCTTCGTAGGCGCGCCGGAAATCGCGTGTTTCCATGCAGAAGGCCTGCGCGCGCGCTTCCATCTCGATCGCTTCCTCGATCGACACGTGCCATTCGGCATCGAGCTGCCGCTTGGTCACGGCGTGCGCGATGCTCGGTCCCTTCGCGAGCTGGTCGGCGAGGGCATAGGCCTCCGCCATCACGTCCTCGACGACGCGGTTGAAGAAGCCCCAGGCGAGCGCTTCGTCGCTGCTCATGGTACGCCCGGTGAAGAGGAGCTCCGCGGCGCGGCCATGCCCGATCAGGCGCGGCAGGATCGCGCATGCTCCCATGTCAGCGCCGGACAGCCCGACACGCGTGAACAGGAATGCGGTTTTTGCGCCCGGCTGCCCAAAGCGGATGTCGCTCGCCATGGCGATGATCGCGCCCGCGCCGGCGCAAATACCCTCGACCGCGGCGATGATCGGCTGCGGGCAGGCGCGCATCGCCCGGACGAGATCGCCGGTCATGCGCGTGAACTCGAGCAGCCCCGCCGAATTCATCTTGGTAAGGGGGGCGATGATCTCGTGGACATCTCCGCCGGAGCAGAAATTGCCGCCCGCGCCACGGATCACCACGACCTTTACGCCCGGCGCATGGCACAGCGCGCGGAACGTATCGCGCAGCTCATCGTAGCTTTCGAACGTGAGCGGGTTCTTGCGCTCGGGTCGGTTCAGCGTGATCGTCGCGGTGCCGTTCGCGAACTCCCACAGGAAGTGCTGCGGGCGGAACGAAGCGGCGTCGAAGCTCACGCGCTCGTCCCTCCGTCCAGGGTGATCGCCGCGCCGTTGATGTCGCGACTCAGCGGCAGGGAGAGCATGGCGATGACGTTGCCGATCGCGTGCGGATCGACCAGCCGCCCGCTCGCATTCATGTTGGTGATGGCGGAGCGCGAATCCTCTGCGCTGCGGCCAGTGATTTGCGACACGCGCGCGACCGACTGGTCGGTCATCGGCGTGTCGACATAGCCCGGGCAGACCGCGTTCACGGTGAGGTTGGTCTTGGCATATTCGGCGGCGAGGCTGCGCATTAGGCCGAGCAGCCCGTGCTTCGAGGCGGCGTAATGGGCGGCGTAGGGAACGCCGCGCAGCGACGCGACGGAGGCGACGAAGACAATCCGGCCGTTGTCGCTCTTGAGCAGGTCGCCGATGGCGGCCTGGGCGCACTCGAACGCTGCGGTCAGGTTGACGCCGATGATCCGGTCCCAGCTCTCGCGGGTCATCTTGTGGAAGGGCGCGCTCTCCGCGATGCCCGCATTGACGACGAGCAGGTCGATCGGCCCGTTCGCGGCGCGCGCTTCGTCGAAGGCGGCGCGGATGCGGGCGGCATCTGTAACGTCGCATTGGATCGCGGTCCCGCCGAATTTCTCGACCACCGCGTTGAGCGGGTCCATCCGCCGCCCAAGCAAGGAAAGCTTTGCGCCGGCCACGCTCAGCTGTTCGGCAGCGGCGGCGCCAATGCCCGTTCCGCCGCCAGTGATCAGGGCATGCCGCCCCTGAAGCGGGTTGTTCGCCTGCATCGGATTCGGCATTGGCCCAAGCCATTCACAGTGGCAAGCGCCACTCCTGAGAGGACCGTTACATGAAGACCCGCGCCGCCGTCGCCTTCGAAGCCAAGAAGCCGCTCGAGATCGTCGAGGTGGACCTGGAAGGGCCGAAGCAGGGCGAAGTGCTGGTCGAGATCATGGCGACGGGCATCTGCCATACCGACGCCTACACGCTCGACGGCTTCGACTCGGAGGGCATCTTTCCCTCGATCCTGGGCCATGAAGGCGCGGGCATCGTTCGCGAGGTCGGGCCGGGCGTGACCAGCGTGAAGGCCGGCGACCACGTCATCCCGCTGTACACGCCCGAGTGCCGCCAGTGTAAGTCGTGCCTCAGCGGCAAGACGAACCTGTGCACCGCGATCCGAGCTACGCAGGGCAAGGGCCTGATGCCCGATGGCACCAGCCGATTCAGCTACAAGGGCCAGCAGATCTTCCACTACATGGGTTGCTCGACCTTCTCGAACTTCACGGTACTGCCGGAGATCGCGGTCGCGAAGATCCGCGAGGACGCGCCGTTCAAGACCAGCTGCTACATCGGCTGCGGGGTGACGACCGGCGTCGGCGCGGTGGTGAAGACCGCCAAGGTCGAACCGGGCGCCAACGTCGTCGTGTTCGGCCTCGGCGGCATCGGCCTCAACGTCATCCAGGGCGCGAAGCTGGTCGGCGCGAACAAGATCGTCGGCGTCGACATCAACCCCGACCGCGAGGAATGGGGCCGCAAGTTCGGCATGACGGACTTCCTCAACAGCAAGGGCATGAGCCGCGAGGACATCGTCGCGAAGATCGTTGAGATAACCGACGGCGGTGCCGACTATACGTTCGATGCTACCGGCAACACGGATGTCATGCGCACGGCGCTGGAATGCTGCCACCGTGGCTGGGGGACCAGTATCATCATCGGTGTCGCCGAGGCGGGCAAGGAAATCGCCACGCGACCGTTCCAGCTCGTCACGGGCCGCAACTGGCGCGGTACCGCGTTCGGCGGCGCCAAGGGGCGCACAGACGTCCCGAAGATCGTCGACTGGTACATGGACGGTAAGATCGCGATCGACCCGATGATCACGCACGTCCTGACGCTCGACGAGATCAACAAGGGCTTCGACCTGATGCACGCGGGCGAGAGCATCCGCAGCGTCGTCGTCTACTAGGGAGGCAGTAATGTTCAGCCACGTCATGCTCGGCTGCAGCGACCGTGAGCGGTCGCGCAAATTCTACAACGCCACGCTGGGCGCGCTGGGGATCAAGCCCGGCCAGGACTTCGGCAAGTCCGATTGGTGGCTGACGCGCGAAGGTGCGCTCGGCGTCGGTCCGCCGCTCAACGGCGAGGCCTGCAGTCATGGCAATGGCTCCACCATCGGCTTCAAGGCGCCGAGCCCCGAGGCGGTCGATGCCTGGCACGCCGCGGGGATCGCCAACGGAGGCACGTCGATCGAGGATCCGCCGGGGATGCGGGATTCCGGGTTCGGCAAGATGTATCTCGCTTACTTGCGCGATCCGGATGGCAACAAGCTGTGCGGATATTATCGACCGCCCGCGGACGCCTAAGCTTGGACATCGTCTCCGAAAACAAGGCTCATGGCGGGCGGCAGCTCGTCGTGAAGCACGCGTCCTCGGCAACGGGGACGGACATGACCTTCTCGATCTATTTGCCGCATCAGGCCGCGAGCGGCGGCAAGCTGCCGGTGGTCTGGTATCTGTCGGGCCTAACCTGCACGCATGCGAACGTCACGGAGAAGGGCGAGTATCGCGCGGCCTGCGCGGAGCTTGGCCTCATCTTCGTCGCTCCCGATACGAGCCCGCGGGGCGAGGAAGTCCCGAATGCCGAAGGTTACGACTTCGGCCAGGGCGCCGGTTTCTACGTGGATGCGACGCAGGGACCCTGGTCGAAGAACTATCGCATGTGGACCTATGTCACGGAGGAGCTTCCGGCGCTGGTCGCGGCGGAGTTCCCCGTCGACATGCAGCGGGAGGCGATCACCGGCCATTCCATGGGCGGCCATGGAGCGTTGACGATCGCCCTTCGATTCCCGGAGCGGTTCCGAAGTGTCTCGGCCTTCGCTCCGATCGTTGCGCCTTCGCGGGTCCCCTGGGGCCAGAAGGCGCTGGGCGGCTATCTCGGCGACGACCCCGCAGCCTGGCGCGCTCATGATGCGGTCGCGTTGATCGAGGACGGAGCGCGCGTGAAGGACCTGCTGGTCGACGTCGGAACCGCGGACAACTTCCTCGAGAAGGAACTCCGGCCGGAGCTGCTGCGGAAAGCCTGCGACGATGCCGGCATTGCGCTCGAACTGCGCATGCAGCCGGGCTACGATCACAGCTATTATTTCATCTCGACCTTCATGGCCGACCACCTGCGCTGGCACGCGGAGCGGCTGCGCTGACAACAGTTCTGCGGGTCAGTGCTGCATCTGCAGGTTCATCATCGCCGGGTCGGGAGCCATGTTCGCATCCATGTTGGCCATGATCCAGATGGTGCCGACCATGACAAGGAACACGATCAGCACGCCAAAGGCGAGCGCGAGCACATTGTTGGTGTTGTCCGGACCGCTGGTGATGTGAAGGAAGAACACCAGGTGCACGCCCATCTGCGCGACCGCCAGCACGACCAGGCCGACGGCGACGCCGGGCCCCCAGAGGACGCTCGTTGATGCGACCCAGAAGGAGACGCCGGTCAGAATGAGCGCCAGT
>Ga0307410_10001774_pt1 | contig 9992 bp, 8 predicted proteins | sample 322Ometagenome_3_FD_203707 | JGI IMG/M metagenome (GOLD analysis project Ga0307410, IMG submission 203707) | Maize rhizosphere microbial communities from greenhouse at UC Davis, California, United States - 322HYB-O-3 | ecosystem: Host-associated > Plants > Roots > Rhizosphere > Soil | place: USA...
ATGAGCACGTTCATTGTCGGCCGGCGTCAAGGATTCGGAACGTACTTTGACCAGCTGATGTGGCCGCACTGAGCCTGCCCAGCACCTGAAGAGACGGCCCTCGCTCATCACCGTAGAGAGGGCCGTTTTCCGGCCTCTCCCCGCGGATATTAGCGCGCTGATAGTGGACCTTTCGTCAAGTATGGCCCTTCCGCCGTGGCAAACGGCATGTTCAGTGAGGAGTTGGCCTCAGCGTGCTGTGACGGCGGTCTGTCCCTGGAAGGCCGGCACGACGTGCTCGATGAAGAGTTCGATCGAGCGTTCCTTTTCCTCGTGGTTCAGGCTGTTGTCGGACCAGATGCTGAACGCGGTTATTTCCAGTTCCTCGTAGTGGCGGAGACGCTCGATGACCTCATCCGGCGTCCCGATCATCGCGGTCGGGTGCCGGGATTCGGGGGTGAACTCCGGGCGGTCGGCGAACTTCTCTTCAGGGCTGGGCTCGAGGAAGCCGTTGGTTGGGGGTGGTCTTGTTTCCGAACCAGGCGTCGAACGTCCTGTAGAACTTGTTAATGCCCTCGGCCGGGCGGCGCCAACCTTCGGGTTCGTCCGGGGAATGGACGTGGGTGTGGCGGAGCACCATGAGGTCGGGGCGGGGGACGCCTGGGTTGTTTTCGACGGCGGTATCGAACTTGTGTGCGAGGTCTTCGACGTCCTCGTCGCCCTCCTGCGCAGGCCAAACGACGACGCGCACGATCAGGCGCTCAACCTCATGCAGTTGCTGTCACCCATGATCAACGTCGTCAAAAGCGAAACCCGGCTTCAATCTCATCCTTGGACGGGACCCACTTCGTCTGAACATGCGCCGTCGCATGCCACCTTGCTGAGCGGGACAGGGTCGACGCCCGCCATCATGGCCGGCTTGTCTGCACGGGAAGAAAACTGACCAGGGGTTCGTCTTCGTAGTCGCTGATCCCGGCAAGGTCGCGGCCAGCTATGTAGCCGAATGTCAAGGCTGGCCCCAGGTTGATGCCGCCGGCTGGATAGTGCCCCCCCATGATTGAAGAGTGGTCGTTGCCCGCGGCATACAAGCCCGGGATGGCTTCGCCGTCGTTGTTCAGGACACGGGCACGTTCGTCGGCGTCGAGGCCGGCGAAGGTGCCAAAGCTGCCAGGTACTATCTTGACCGCATAGTACGGCCCTTTTTCAAGGGGTGCCAGGGACGGGTTGGGGCGGATCTTCGGGTCGCCACCGTAGCGGTTGAATTCGGTGTCCCCTCTCCCGTAGTCGGGGTCCAGGCCTTGGCGGGCGTCTTCGTTGAAGCGCTGCACCGTGTCTCGCAGGCCGACGGGGTCGATTCCGCATTTCGTTGCGAGTTCTTCGAGCGTTCGGCCCTTCTTGAGGTAGCCGGAGCGTAGGTAGGGAAGCAGCGGCACGGGCAGGGGTTTGGCCATACCGAGCGGGTACTTACGGACGAACCGGGCGTCAGCGATCTGCCAGGATTCGACTGCCTCTCCCTCTGGTGTGGCTTGGATGAGGGCAGTGATGTAGTCGTAGTAGCCGTTGGCTTCGTTCACGAAGCGTTTGCCGTCGGCCCTTACTCCGATGGAGCCGGGTTTGGCGCGGTCCATGATGTGCGGGAAAGTTCCGGTCCGGCCGTTGCGGTAGGGCACGAGCGAGACCGGGCACCAGGCAGCGGGGGATGCCACGCTGGTTTTGAACCGGGCTCCGACGGACTCGCCCAGCCTTATGCCGTCGCCGTTCGCTTCGGCTGGGGCCAGCGTCCAGTGCTCGCGGCCCGTAGGCGTCTTCGGGAACAGCTCTTTGCGGCGTTGCATGTCGTTGGGGAATCCTCCGGTGGCCAGGACAACGCCGCGGGCAGCACTGATGGTTGATGGGCCGCTCGGGGAATGGACGAGGGCGCCGGTTACCCGGCCGGCGCTGTCCGTCAGGAGGCCTGTGGCGGGTGTGGAGACACGGATGTCGACGCCGAGGTCGTCGGCGGACTTCATCAGCCGGCCGGTCAGGGCGGTTCCATTGACCAGTTGCATGTTCCTGTGGTGGACAAGGAGATCCCAAAGGTGCGGGGTGAAGCGCCGTGCGGCGTGGAACAAGCCGGTGATGCTGCCCTGGGAAGCGGATAGGAACTTCGTAAGGTCCGGGCCGGCCATGATGCCCATGCCCAGGAAGGAGGTCTCATAGAGCTGGTGGCGCATCTTGGCGCGCACTTCGGGTCTGATGCTCCGGGCATTGATGGGTTTGGGCCCGACCGAACGGTGGCCGGTTCCAGCTCCCGGAATTTTGCCGTAGATGTCATGGATCTTTGCCCCGGGAACGAACTGCAGGCTGGTTTTGTTCTCGAAGAAGCCAACCATGTGCGGCACGGCTTCAAGAAAGGCTTCCACCTTCCTTGACTGGTAGTCCGGTCCCAGGCAGTGGCGCAGGTAGGTGCGAATGACTTCCCGGTCCTCCGTGACGCCGGCAGCTGTGGCCAACGGATTGGCCGGTGTCCAGGCCCAGCCGCCCGACCATGAGGTAGCTCCGCCGCAGACCGGTGCTTTTTCTACGACAACGACTTTCAGCCCATGGTAGGCAGCGGTAACAGCGGCAGACAGGCCGCCGGCTCCGGAGCCTATGACCAGGACGTCGCAGTCCAGAGTGCCGGCGGGAGGGGTGGACAATTCAGGGGCAGTTTTCACGTGGATGCGGGCCTTTGTGTTGGTGTTCAGTTCTGTGGTTAGCGGTTCTCTGCGGCGAGGCGACTCGCCTCTTGGTGAGCGTTGGCAGGAGTGCCCGGGGTTAGTGGTGTTCCTTGTTGGCCCACTTATAGGACCAAAGGCTGGAGACCAGGGCTATCAGGCTGAGCCCGGCGAGGAGTGCAGCGGCAGGGAGCCAGCTGCCGCTGCTGGCCATGAGGGCGGTGGCGATCAGCGGGATGAAGCCACCTACGGCGCCGGCAAGTGCGTAGGCAAATCCCGCGCCGCTGTAGCGGATCCGGACATCGAACATGTCGGTGAACCACGTTTGTTGGACACAGGTGGAAATGTTGTGTCCAAGGTTGATCAGCGCGAAGAAGCCAAGAACCATGGGAATCAAATCACCGCTTTCCAGCGCTGCAAAGAACGGCGCTGCCGAAAGGGCTGCGATGAGCGGTCCGACAATGTAGAACCATTTCCGGCCGTACTTATCAGCGAGCCGTCCCCAGAGTGCCAGGAAAGGGATGGCCAGGACCATGGCGACCATCGAGGCAGTCAGGACGGTGGAGGTCGGGGTGTCGGTGAAGTTCTTGACGTAGGCCAGCGAGAAGGTGAAGGCCATGTAGAAGGTGCTCTGGTCCACCATCCGCATGCCGATGACGGCCAGGATCTTCTTGGGGCTGGTCCTCAGGGCCTCGGCCAACGGTGCCCGGGCATCCCTATGTTGTTCCTTGGCAGCGGTGAACTCAGCTGACTCGGGCACGCCGGCCCGGATCCAGAGGCCGATCAGGGCAAAGAAGATGCTGATGAGGAATGGCAGCCGCCAGCCGAAGGCGAGGAATTGCTCCGGAGTGGTAAGGGCCGTAACCAGGGAGAACGCTGCGGTGCCCAGCAGCAGTCCGACGAATGATCCGATCTGGACGCCGGTGGCCAGGAAGTTGCGTTTGCCGGCCGGTGCGTTCTCCACTGCCATCAAGGCTGCGCCGCCCCATTCGCCGCCCACTGCCATGCCCTGGATTGCCCGCAGGGTAACGAGCAGGATCGGTGCTGCGACCCCGATAGCGGCGTAGGAGGGAAGCAATCCGATGGCGGTGCTGGCCAGACCCATGAGGATGACGGTAATGAAGAGCATCGTTCGGCGGCCGAACTTGTCACCGAAGTGACCGAAGATGGCCCCGCCAAGCGGGCGGAAGAGGAATCCGACGGCGAATGAGCCCATCGAAGCCAGCAGCCCGGCAACCTGGTTGTCCGAGGGGAAGAACAGCGGTCCAAAAACAACGGCCGCGGCTGTGCCATAAAGGAAGAAGTCGTACCAGTCGACGACGGCGCCGACAGTACTGGCAAGCGCTGCCCGCCGTCCTGCTTTGGCAGTGATGACGACCGGCTCAGGGCTGGGAGCGCTCGTGGCGGCGCTCTTCGTAGTGGGGATCTTGGGACTCGACATTGCGGTTCACCGCAACCTTTCTCTTACTCGGCTGCACCGTTGCTGGCGAGCGGAATGGGTGCTTTAATGACTACGTAGTCATTCAGTGATTTTGATCATACGCGCAGGGTTCGAGCGCGGTCAACCACCAGCAATCAGGATGAAAGTAATGAACAGAACGCTTGGTTTGGCGCACTTGTCAGCGCTGCATCTCAGTCCGCCGGAGCTCGTGGATGCAGCCGCGGCTGCTGGCTTTGCCTCCGTTGGGATTCGGGTTTATCCTGCGACGCCGGGGGAGTCGCCATACCCGATGGCTGCCGGGTCGTTCATGTCGGCCCAAACAATTGAACGGTTGGCGGCTACTGGTCTTGCCGTACGCGATGTGGAGGCGTTCACGTTGAATGGCGAACGCGGCAGGGAGCAATGGGAACCGGCACTGGAGGCCGGAGCGGCCTTGGGCGCAAGCGTGCTCAACGTGATCGGCGGAGATTCCGACCCCGCCAGGTTAAGGGACAGTCTTGCCGCGCTGGTTGACGATGCCCGGAAGTACGGCATCCGCCCCTCGGTTGAGCCGATCTCATACCAACCGCTTGACTCTGTCACTGCGGCGGGCTTGCTCGTCGAGGAGACGGGGTGCGGCATCATGCTGGACGTGCTCCACTTTGTCCGGGCCGGTGGCCGGATCCCGGAGCTGGAGGACCTGCCCGCAGGGGCGGTGACCATCATTCAGCTTTGTGATGGCCCCCAAGGAACCCCTGCACTTCCGGTACCGCGCCGCATGCCGTTGGGGCAGGACGTGAATGGATCCGCCCGGCAGATCGAGTCGCGCGCCAAAAGGCTGGCGCCAGGGGAAGGTGTTTTCCCCCTGCGGGAGATCCTTGCAGCACTTCCTGACGCGCCGATCAGCATCGAAGTTCCTGATGTCGCAGCCACTGAGGCCGCCGGGACGGATGCACATCTGAAACACCTCCACACCACAGCCGAACTTTTGGTCGGCTCACTCCCGACAACTGAAATGGAACCAACATCATGAGCGAACTCGCACAAGAAACAACACTGGGTCCGGCCGCGGGCACCCGCATGGGACCGCGGACAGCCAGCGCGGGGATTTACTGGCCCGGCCGTTTCCAGGACCAGGTCATCCTGGTGACAGGCGCGGCCGGCGGACTTGGATCAGACACCGCCGACCGGCTCGGACTTGAAGGCGCCATCACCGTCTGCACCGACGTCACGGCAGGCGGGCTGGCCGACGGAAGCAGTCCCGCAAACTGTCTGGCACTGAACGTCACGATACGGGAGGACTGGGACCAGGTCATCCAGTCGATACTCAAGCGGTACGGCCGGATCGACGGCGCCCTGTTCGCCCACGGAATTCAAGGACCCGAGGTCCCGATCACCGATATGCCCGCCGATGGGTGGGCGAAAACCCTCAGCGTGAATCTGGACGGCTGTCTCCACGGGCTGGCCAGCATCCTCCCGGCCCTGATCCAGCAGACCTACGGCCGGGTGGCCATCCTGTCGTCCATTTCGGCCCGTGAAGGAAATCCGCACCAGGGCGCCTACTCGGCGTCCAAGGCCGGGCTCGTGGCGCTGGTTAAGACGGCAGCAAAGGAAGTCGCACCCTTCGGCGTCACCGTCAATTCCATCGCACCCTCGATGATGAAGACCCGCCTGCTGGAAGACCTGAGTCCGGAACGAAATGCCCAGCTGCTCGCCAAAGTTCCGATGGGAAGGGTTGGACTGCCGGAAGAATTCAGCGCCCTGGCAACCTGGCTGTTGTCCACGGAAGCAAGCTACATGACCGGTCAGACTCTTGATTTAAGCGGTGGCCGTAATACCGCGTGAGGCGGCGCGGCCGTAGTTGTCCGCACCTTCAACGTCACGGGGAACACCGATTTCATCCTCTGGCTGGGGGGCTCGCCTTCGATCCTCCCAGCCAGCCGGTCCACCGCCTCATAGGACATTTCCGGGATCGGTTGATGCACCGTGGTGAGGTTGATAAATGCCCACCCCGCCGGCCCGGAGTCATCAAAGCCCATGACGGACAGCTCATCAGGGACCCTGATCCCTAACTGGGCTGCAGCGTCCAAGGCGGCAAACGCAAAGGCGTCCGTCACGCAAAACAGAGCCGTGGGCCTGTCCTCGGAATCAAGCATCTCCAAAGCCGCACGTACGCCATCCTCATGGGTGAGCCGGATATGGCGAATCCACTCCTCCCTCACCGGCAGGCCATGGCGTTCCATCGCCGCGCGAAAGCCGTCCTCACGGTCGCGCCCATTGGAACGGTCCCGCAGTGTGGTTACCACTCCAATACGTTTGTGACCCAGTGTCTGAAGGTGGGAAACCACGAGTTCGCCTGCACCCCCGTCGTCGGCCAGTACCGCTTCGACCTCGACACTGGGATCGTCACGGCTCAGCAGCACCACGGGGGTCCCGCGCTCCAAGACCCTGCGCACCGCGGCCGAGGACTCCCGGGCCGAGACAAAAATCATCCCGTCCACGGTCGCCCTGTCCAGCACATCAACCGCTTCAGGATCAGGCAAGACATCAGGATCCCTGATCAATACCATCCGGTAGCCGCGTTCAAGAAGCCTGTTCTGCAGCGACTCCACGATGACGGGATAGATGGGGCTGGTCAGGTCAGCGACGACGACGCCGACAGCATGCGTTCGCCGGGTCACCATCATCCGGGCAGCTGCATCGGGGACATACCCGAGCTCGCGGGCGGTAGACAGGATCCGTTCTTTGGTGGCCGGCGCGACGGACGGGTGGCCGCGCAGTGCCCGTGAAACCGTCGACTGCGACAATCCGAGATGTTTGGCCACATCAACGCTGGTTACCATTGCCTAATCGTATTTCAAGTACGCTGCCAGGCGATCAGGCCGGCCCCTGAAAGCGGAGAAGGGAGCTGAGGATGCTTCCCGTCAGTTGGGTGTAGTTCAACCGACATCCGCCCGCGCAGCACAGCCCCCGGGCTAGCATTGGATTCATGGGCGCCAAGGAAAGTTCTGCCGTGCACACCGGGGTGGGCCCATCAGGCAAGACGAAGGCTGCCGGCCAGCTTATGGCCATGCTGGATAGCGGTATTTCCGCGGCTGAATTGGAGACAAGGCTCTCCGTCTTGCTGGACGCCGGAGTCATCGACCAGTCCAGCGCGGCCGCCGCACGCCGGCTCAACGCCCGGTTATGGGAGGCAAGCCGCCGGGAGGGCCTGCTTCGCGTCCTCTACGATACGGCCACCGACTTGACCGGCATACGCGATGTCGAGGCCGTGCTTAAGGCCATCGTCCGGCGCACCCGGTCTTTGATCGGCAGCGACGTCGCCTACCTGAGTCTGAACGACTATGAGACGGGCGAGTCCTACGTCCGGGTCACCGACGGCGCAACGACCGCTTTGTTCCGCAACATCCGCATGCCCTTGGGCGAGGGCGTGCTCGGCGCCGTGGCCACCGGCGAAGCGCCTGCCCAGAGCGCCGACTACCTTTTGGACGAGTCCAAGTCCCATCTGGAATCCAGCGACACTGCCGTGGCAGCCGAGGGCGTCCGGGCAATCATGGGTGTCCCCCTTCGCGCAGAAGGAAAAGTCATCGGCGCCCTGCTGGTCGCCGACAGGCATCCACACGATTTCAGCAGCGACGACGTGGCGCTTATGGAATCCATTGGTACGCATGCGGCCGTCGCGCTGGAAAACGCCCGCTACTTCACAGAGATGGCCGATGCCCTGACGCGACTGGACCAGGCCCAGCGGCAGAACCTGTCCCACGTACGGGCGCTTGAAGAGCTCTCAACCCTGGACCGCCGACTCATGGAGACCCTGGCCTCGGCCGGCAGCCTTCCACACCTGCTCGCTCTGTTGACCGAGTCCCTGGGCGCCCCTGTTTTTTTGGTGTCACCCATGGGAGAGCCACTCGCGGGCATGGCAGCCAACCCCGACTTCGGAAGCTTTGCAGCCCTGGGCGCGGCCGAAGAGTCTGCCGCCAAGAGCGCGGCCATAGCGTTCGAGGTCAAGAATAAGAAGTACACGGTGATGTCCGCCGTAGCCGGCGAGCAGCACCTCGCGTCCCTCATCGTCGCCGAGAAGCTCAGCGCGGCCCGGCTTGCGGTCTTGGAACGCAGCGCGCTGGTGCTCAGTGTGTCGCTGCTGTTTGAACGCACTTACCAGGACGCCCAATACCGGCTCCAGCTCGAACTCATTGATGACCTCCTTAATCCCCGTTCTGAACACGCTGCTGCGATGACCCGCAGGGCAGCGCAGTTCGGCTTGGCAAACCACCTTCAGCTCGTGGTGCGTGTCGTGGGAGTCAGCGACGACCAGCGCCAACGGGCACTCTCCGTCCTCAGACATCAACGCGAGACGGTCCCGGGGATCATCGCCCTGCATGAATCGCACCTGTGCATTATTGAACCAGTGGAACGACACGACAGTGGCCGCGATGATGCCGGAGACGCCGGCCGCGCCGGCCAGTCGATCATTGATGAGCTGAAACGTCGCCGCATCACTGCCACCGTCGGGTCATCGGAACCGGTGACCGGTTTTACCCGGCTCTCGACGGCCCACACCGAAGCCCACGCCGTCCTCCGCGCACTGCAGGCACTCTCGCGCAACGGCGAGGCAGCGGACCGCGCCGCCCTCGGTACAGCGGGAATGTTGCTCGGAGCGATGGACAGCCCCTTCGCCGGACAACTGCTCACTGCGCAGCTGGGACCACTCCTGAACTACGACGAGCGGCGCGGAACACAGCTGGTCCTCACCGCGTGGATGTTCCACGAAAACGGTGGCGCCAGCCAGGAAACGGCTGACGCTCTCCATATCCACACCAACACCCTGCGGCAGCGGCTGGACCGGATCGACGCCCTGATCGGCGCCTCCTGGCGCCGGCGAAGCCGATCCCTCGACGTGCAAGTCGCGCTGCGCTTATGGCGGATGAAATCGGTCGGCGTCAGCTCAGCCGGTTCCTGACCAACGGACCTGCCAGGCGCACCACCCGCCAAAGCACATGGCACGGGCACACATTCAAAGGGAATTTCTATGGCTGAAAACCACATGGTGAGTGTCACTCCACTCTGGAATGCTGAGATCTGCGGCACCTTTCGAGCAGCCGCCCATCCCATCCCTAGGAGTTATTCACAATGTCGTGTGCGCACGCAGCGGGCATCCGCCCCGCAACTTTCGGCGTCCTCCGCCTGCCCCGGAGCGTCGTCGTCGGCGCCCAGCAGCGCTTCGCCGTCGCGAATATTGCAGCAGAATTCGGGACCAACATCCTCGTCTGCACCGATCCGCGGCTGGCCGTCTCAGAGGAACTTCAGGCCCTGGTCCGCAGCCTCGAGGACCGGAACCTGACCGTACGGGTCTACGGGGACACCCAGGCCGAGCTTCCGACGCCGGGCATCCTCGCCTGCGTCGAGGAGCTCAAGGGCCAGGAAGTCGACGTCATCATCGGGTTCGGCGGCGGCAGTTGCATGGACATGGCGAAGGTCGTCTCGGTGCTGCTCACGCACGGCGGCAAGCCCAGCGACTACTACGGCGAATTCGCTGTTCCAGGCCCCACCAAGCCGGTCATCGCGTTGCCCACCACTGCGGGCACAGGCTCCGAAGCGACCGCAATCGCCGTCGTCTCAGATCCTGATCTGGGCATGAAGATGGGCATCTCGAGCCCGCACATCATCCCGTTCGCCGCGGTGTGCGATCCTGAACTCACCTATTCCTGCCCACCATCCCTGACGGCCGCAACCGGTGCGGATACGTTCGTGCACCTGGTCGAGTCCTTCACCGCCATCACCCGGGAGCCCACCTCCACCCTGGCCTCGGAACGGGTCTTCGTCGGTAAGAACATCCTGACGGACTCGATTGCCTTGAACGGCATCGGGCTGGTGGGCAGCAGCCTGGTTACTGCCTA
>Ga0307410_10001775_pt1 | contig 9991 bp, 7 predicted proteins | sample 322Ometagenome_3_FD_203707 | JGI IMG/M metagenome (GOLD analysis project Ga0307410, IMG submission 203707) | Maize rhizosphere microbial communities from greenhouse at UC Davis, California, United States - 322HYB-O-3 | ecosystem: Host-associated > Plants > Roots > Rhizosphere > Soil | place: USA...
CGCAGCCCGAGCACGAGGAAGCCGCAGACCGCGTAGAGGAACAGGATGTCGCCCCACCAGATCAGGAAGAAGTGGGCGAGGCCGAACAGCGCCAGCCAGCCCAGGCGGCGTCGCTGGAGCGACTCGCCATCGCGCCCCGCGGCCTCGGCGCGCTCGACGAACAGCAGCAGGCTCGCCCCGAACAGCAGCGAGAACAGCCCGCGGAACTTGCCGTCGGCGAGCACGAAGATCGCGAGGTAGGTCCAGTCGTCGGCGGCGCTCGCCGGCGCGCTCGGCGCGCGCGGGCTGACATAGACGATCTCCGGCCACGAAAATGCGACGATGTTGAGCAGCAGGATGCCCAGCACCGCGATCCCGCGCACGAAGTCGAGCGCGATCAGGCGATCGGCTGATTCCTCTCTCATGGCTGGCTTCCCCTCGCGTGCGGGCAAAAGCAAGCGGGGCCCCGTGTCAAGCACGGGGCGACGGTGAGTTTTGATTGGAAAAAGCTAAAAGCCTAGCCGTCGCCCCGCACTCGATGCGGGGCCCCGCTATTCTCCCAGCGCGACACCAGCAGTGGCGTCAGCTTTCGGCGGGTATGCAGGCCAGCGGAACAATCCTGGCACAAACCGCCTGCGCTTCGCCGCGAGTCCCGAAGGGGCCGGCCTGCAGCCTGGTCAGCTTGCCGGCGGGAACGAAATAAGCTTGCCGTCCGGCCAGCGCGGGCCGGTCCTTTAGCGTACCCCACAACCGCTCGGCATTGCCGGCGACGCCGAACGCGCCGAGCTGGATGCGCCAGTTGCCCGCGTTTGGGCGAGCCTTCATCGACTTGTCGATCCCGGCCATTGCTTCGAAGAGCGTGGTCGTTGTCCGAGCGTCCGCGTGTTGCGATGAAGGTGCGGCGGTCGGCGTGGCCGGCGGGACGGGTGATCCGAGCCCTTCCGCCGCGAGCTGCGCGGTGCGCGCGGCCCGGGCCTTGGCTTCGAGCTCGGCGGCGAGCGCGACGCCGTGCTGGCGCTCGGCCAGCGGCAGGCTGGCGTCCATCGTCGCCAGCGTGGCGCGCGCCGGCTCGAGCCCGGCGGCGGCGGCTCGCGTCATCAGCGCGTAGGCGCGCACCGGGTCCTTGGGCGCGAGGTCGCCGTTGAAGTGGGCGATGCCGAGCACGTACTGCGCGCGCGGCTCGCCGCGCTCGGCCGATGGCGTCAGCCAGGCCATCGCCTCGGCGCGCCGCCCGCTCTGAAACAACATCAGCCCGTAGATATCGGCGGCGGGGAAATGGCCCTGGAGCGCGGCCTGGCGATAGAGCGCCTCGGCCCTAGCGAGATCGGCGGGCACGCCTTTGCCGAGCTTGTAGGCCTGGGCGAGGTCGAACTGGGCGTCGGCGTCGCCGGACGCGGCCGGCTTCTCCCATTCGGCCACCGCGCGGGCATAGTCGCCGCGCGACCACGCATCGACCCCGTCCTTGACGCTCGCCCAGGCCGAGCCGCCGATGCCCAGCAGCAGCGCCGCGGCGCACGCGTATCGCAGGATCGGGCCCATTGCTTCCCCCGTCGAGCAGCCGTTTCGCGGCCTCCTATAGTTAAGCCGCCGTTAGCAAAGCCTTAAGCCGCCCGCGGGCCACGGCGGCTGCGAAAGGCGCAACGCGATTAACCCAAAATTAGGGGTGATCCGCGATACCCGGCCGCCAAAGGACCGCTTGGCATTGAAGGGGCACAACTTTGCGCGTTCTGGCATTGGCATCGCAGAAAGGTGGATCGGGCAAGACCACGTTGTCCGGGCACCTCGCCGTCGAGGCGCAGCGCGCGGGCGCCGGCCCGGTCGTGCTCATCGACATCGATCCGCAAGGCTCGCTCGCCGACTGGTGGAACGAGCGCGAGGCGGAATTTCCGGCCTTCGCCCAGACCACCGTCGCCCGGCTCGCCGGCGACCTCGCGGTGCTGCGTCAGCAGGGCTTCCGCCTGGCGGTGATCGACACCCCGCCGGCCATCACCATGGCGATCCAGTCGGTGATCTCGGTCGCCGAGCTGATCGTCGTCCCGACCCGGCCGAGCCCGCACGATTTGCGCGCGGTCGGCGCCACGGTCGACTTGTGCGAGCGCGCCGGCAAGCCGCTGATCTTCGTGGTCAACGGCGCCACGCCCAAGGCCAAGATCACCTCCGAAGCCGCGGTGGCGCTGTCGCAGCATGGCACCGTCGCTCCTATCACGCTCCACCACCGCACCGATTTCGCGGCCTCGATGATCGATGGCCGCACGGTGATGGAGGTCGATCCCGACGGCCGCTCGGCGGCCGAGGTGATCGCGCTGTGGTCATACATCGCGGACCGGCTTGAGAAGAACTTCCGCCGCACCGTGTTCGCCGCGCCCGCCTCGGTCTCGATGATGCCGGGTGTCCAGCATCGGCCGCAGGGCGGCTTCGGCCGCCGCGTCGCCGGTTCCTGAAGGGGAGGCCGCTCCGATGAGCGAATCGAAGCCTCCCGCTTCGCTGTCGCCGACGCTGCTCGCGCGCAAGGGCGCGGCGCGCCCGGCGATGCGCCCGCAGTGGCAGCCGCTGAGCAACTATTCGACCGAAGTCCCGCTGCCGCCGCAGCACGCCGGGCTCGAGGACCTCGGCTGGAATGACATGGGCGGCGATCCTTCCCACGATGAGCCGACGGTGGTGCCGTTCGGTCCGGGCGACGCGGCGATGGCGCATGCCTTCTCGCACGGCGTGCCCGAAGTGGTTCGCCAGCAGGACACGCTCGCCGAGCAGATCTTCGATCCGATGGACGTCGGTGACGACACCGACGACGCTTTCGTCGCGGCGTTCGAGGAAGCCGGGACCGAGCCAGAGTTTGCTGCCGACCCCGATTTCAGCGACGAGCCAGCGTTTGCGGACGAGCCGCCGTCGCCGCTTATCCCGCTCGCCGCGCATCGCCTGGCGCGCGCCGCGGCGCAGCTGCCCGAGCGCCGCTCGGCGATCGCCGACGGCCGCCGCGCCGCGTTCACGCTGCGGGTCGACGAGGCGCGTCATCTCAAGCTGCGGCTGGCCTGCACGGTCCAGGGACGCAGCGCGCAGCAGATCGTCACCGAGGCGCTCGACCGCCTGCTCGATGAACTGCCGGGTCTCGACGACCTGGCCAAGCGCGCCCGACGGCGCTGAAGACCAACCGGGGGGAAGCACAATGACCGGGTATCGCACCAATTTCATCGGCCTCGCCGCCTCGACCGCGCTGGCCGCGTCGCTGCTCGGCGGCTGCGCGCTGGGCGGGGGCAACGACCGCCCCGCGGGCTACGCGGCCAAGCCGCTCGCGGGCAAGGTCGCCAAGGACGTCGCCAAGGCCGAGCGAACGGTGCTGTCCCATCCCCGCGACGGCGCGGCGCGCGCCGCGCTCGCCGCCGCCTACCTCGACGCCGGGCGCTTCGCCTCGGCCGCGCAGACCTATCGCGACGCCGTCGCGCTCGGCGAGGAAAGCGCGCCGACCGTGCTCGGCCTCGCGCTGGCCGAGACCGCGCTGGGCAATCGCGACCCCGCGCTCGAGGTGCTGCGCCAGTTCAAGGACCTGATCCCGGCGTCCGATCTCGGGCTCGCCTACGCGCTGGCCGGGGACACCGGACGCGGGGTCTACATCCTCGGCGAGACCCTGCGCGGCGGCGACGCCTCGCCCAAGACCCGCCAGAACCTCGCCTTCGCCTTCGCGCTCAACGGACAGTGGACCGAAGCGAAGCTGATGGCGGCGCAGGACATCCCCGCCGACCAGGTCAATGCGCGAATCATCGAATGGGCGCGGATGGGCCGCCCGGAGCTGGTCATGGCCCGCGTTGCGCACCTGATCGGGGTGACCCCGGCCGACGACGCCGGCCAGCCGCAGGCGCTCGCCCTGGCCAACTTCCCGAGCGTCGAGCAACTGGCGATGGAAGCCCAGGCGCAAGCCGCGCCGGTCGAGGTCGCTCAGGCCGCGCCGGCCGAGGCCGCTGCGGCAGCTCCGCTCCATCTGGCTGCGCTCGAGCTGCCACCGGCGGCTCCGGTCCCGACGGTCGCCGCGCCGGTGGTCCAGCCGATCACGCTGGCCGCGGCCGAGCCTTCGCGGCGGAGCGTCGCCAGCGACGCGCCCGCGTTCGCCTCGATTTCGCTGCCCGCAACGCGCGCGGTCCCAGCGGCTCCGCGCAAGCCCGGCAAGTTCGTCGCCGAGCGTCCGGCCGCGGTCAAGCCGGGCAAAGCCAGGGGCCTGGCCGCGGCCGTGGCCGCGGGCCCCAAGCCGGTCGCCAACGGCTCGCACTGGATCCAGCTCGGCTCGTACACCGACCGCGCGGTCGCCAAGGACGGCTGGGGCAAGTTCGTCCGGCGGACCCCCGCGCTCAAGGGCTTCCCCAGCGTGACGACCAGCGCCACCGTCGACGGCACCGCGGTGTGGCGCGTCGCCGCCACCGGCTTCGCCAGCTACGCCGACGCCGAGCGGATGTGCCGCGCGGTCAAGGCCCGCGGCGGCGCCTGCCTGGTCAAGCGGGCGGAGCCTTCGCGCCGCTGATCAGCCGACTTTCGCCCCGCCCTTGAACAGGGCGGTGGCGCGGCCCTGAACCGGGCGCTTGTCGAACGGGGTGTTGCCCGCGGCCGCGGCCATCTTGTCCGAATCGACCACCCACGGCTTGTCCGGCTCGACGATCGCGAGGTCGGCTTGCGCGCCTGCGCGCAGCTCGCCGGCGTCCACCCCTAGCAGCCTGGCGGAGTTGCCCGCGAGCAGCGCGAACGCGCGGGCGGTGTCGATCACGCCATCGCGGACCAGCCCCAGCGTCAGCGGCAGCAGCGTCTCGGCGCCGGCCATCCCGGGCGCGGCGTCGGCGAACGGCAGGCGCTTGTCCTCGGGGCCGCGCGGGTCATGCCCGGACGAGATCACGTCGATCGTCCCATCGGCGATCGCTTCGAGCACCGCGCGGCGGTCGGCCTCGCTCCGCAACGGCGGCGACAGCCGCGCAAAAGTGCGGAAGTCGGCGAGCTCGAGGTCCGAGAGCGTGAAGTGCGCGGGCGTCACGCCCGCGGTCACCGCCACGCCGCGCGCCTTGGCCGCGCGGATCAGCGTCAGGCTCGCCGCGGTGGTCGCCTGGCGGACGTGGAGCCGCGCGCCGCCGATCTCGGCCAGCGCGATGTCGCGCGCGACCGCCAGCGCTTCGGCCTCGGCCGGCGCGCTTGGCAGCCCCAGCCGGGTCGCCATCTCGCCCGCGGTGGCGACCGCCTCGCCGACCAGCCCACCGTCCTCGGCATGGCTGACAACGACCAGGTCGAGCATCGCGCAATACTCGAGCAGCCGCAGCATCACGCCGGAATCGGCGATCCACCGCCGTCCGGTCGCGACCGCCCGCGCCCCGGCCTCGCGCATCAGCGCCAGCTCGGCCAGCTCGCCGCCCTCTAGCCCGCGCGTCGCCGCGGCCAGCGGATGGACCCACAAGCCCGGCTTGCCCGATTGCGCGGCGAAGCGGACCCGCGCGGGATGATCGAGCGGCGGGTCGCCGTCGGGCATCAGCGCGGCGCGGACGATGCCGCCGAAGTGGAACGCGGGCCGGTCGATCGCGAACACCCCGAAGTCGACCAGCGCCGGCGCGACCAGCGCGGTCTTTGCGTCGACGACGACATCGCCTTCGCGCACGACGACCGCATCGCCGAGCGCGACGACCACGCCGTTCTCGCAGCGCACGGCACCCGGCAGCGGCTCGCCGGAAGGCAGCACCAGCCGTCCGCCGACGATCGTCAGCGGCGCGGGCGCGCTCATTGCTTGCCCTCCGGGAGGGCCCAGCCCTCGACGCCGCGGCGCTTGCGGGTCAGCACCTCGAGGCAGGCCATGCGGATCGCCACCCCGTTCTCGACCTGGCGAGTGATCAGCGAGCGCCCGCCGGGCAGGTCGGCGACGGTCGAATCGATCTCGACCCCGCGGTTCATCGGCCCCGGATGCATGACCAGCGCTTGCGGATCGGCTTTCGCCAACCGCTCGAGCGTCAGTCCGTAGAGGTGGCGGTATTCGCGCGCCGAGGCGATGAACTTGCCGCTCATCCGCTCCTGCTGCAGGCGCAGCATCATCACCACCTTGGCGCCGGCCAGCGCGGCGTCGAAGTCATGGATTGGTTCAACCCCCAGCGCCGCGATCTCCGCCGGCATCAGCGCCGGCGGGGCGCAAACGCGAACCTCGGCGCCGAGCGCGGTCAGGCACAGGATGTTCGAGCGCGCGACCCGGCTGTGGAGGAGGTCGCCGCAGATCGTCACCTTGAGCCCGTTGAGATCGTCCCCGGCGGCTTTGCCGAGCGCCTGGCGGATGGTCAGCGCGTCGAGCAAGCCTTGCGTCGGGTGCTCGTGCTGGCCGTCCCCGGCGTTGAGCACCGGGCAGTCGACCTTGTCGGCGATCAGCCGCACCGCGCCCGAGCTGGCGTGGCGGATGACGATCGCGTCGGCGCGCATCGCGTTGAGCGTCAGCGCGGTGTCGATCAGCGTCTCGCCCTTCTTCACGCTCGATTGCGCGGCGTGCATGTTGACCACGTCGGCGCCAAGCCGCTTGCCGGCGATCTCGAAGCTCAGCAGCGTGCGGGTCGAGTTCTCGAAGAACGCGTTGATGATGGTCAGCCCGGCGAGCCGATCGGCGTGCTTGGCGGTGCGCTTGTTGAGGGCGACCCATTCCTCGGCCGCGTCGAGCAGGTAGAGGATCTCGTGCCGGGCCAGGTGGCCGATGCCGAGCAGGTGCCGATGGGGGAACGCTGCGCGCCCTTCGGGATACCGGCTGGCGGCGCGAGAATCCGATGCGGGCATCGAAGCCACGCCCCTAATCGAGCGGGATGGGCCGCTCAAGCGGTTTCCAGTGGCGAACCGGCCAGCGTCCGCCTACATCCGCGAAACACTCGGGAATTGGGCATCACATGGTTTTCGCACGCAAGATCTGGCGCATCCTGGTCGGGATCAAGGACGGCTTCGCGCTGCTGTTCCTGCTGCTGTTCTTCTACGCGCTCTATGCGGTGCTGACCTATCGCCCGAACCCCGGGCTGGTCCGCGAGGGCGCGTTGTTGCTCAAGCTCGATGGCGCGGTGGTCGAGGAGCCCGCCGAGCTCGACCCGCTGGCGCTGCTGCTCGGCAACGGCGCCCCGCTCAAGGAATATCGCGAGCGCGACCTGGTCCGCGCGATCGAGGCCGCGGCGACCGACGACCGGATCAAGGCGGTGGTGCTCGACCTCGATCGCTTCGCCGGCGGAGGCCTGGTCCACCTCGAGCGGATCGGCCAAGCCCTCGATACGGTCAGGGCGGCCAAGAAGCCCGTGCTGACCCACGCCATCGCCTATGGCGACGACGCCATGCTGCTCGCCGCGCACGCCAGCGAGGTCTGGGCCGATCCGCTCGGCGGGGCGATCGTCGCCGGGCCGGGGGGCAGCCGGCTCTATTACAAGAACCTGCTCGACCAGCTGAAGGTCAACGTCCACGTCTACAAAGTCGGCACCTACAAGAGCGCGGTCGAGCCCTACATCCGCAGCGATGCCTCGCCGGAGGCCGAGGAGGCGCTGAGCGCGGTCTATGCCGCGCTGTGGGAGGATTATCGGACCCAGATCGCCAAGGCCCGGCCCAAGGCCAATCTCGATCTCGTCACCAAGGACCCGGTCGGCTGGCTCCAGGCCGCGGGCGGCGACACCGCCAAGGCCGCACTCCAGGCGGGCCTCGTCGACAAGCTCGGCGACCGCACCGCGTTCGGCCAGCGCATCGCCAGCCTCGTCGGCGAGGACCCGGGCGGGCGACCGGGCGAGTTCCGCGATACCGAGCTCGAGCCGTGGCTCGCCGACCTCGACGAGGACGACGGCGGCAAGGCCATCGGGGTGATCACGGTCGCCGGCGAGATCGTCGACGGCGAGGCCGGGCCGGGCCAGGCCGGCGGCGACCGCATCGCCAAGGCGCTCGACGACGCGCTCGACGACGACCTCGCCGCGCTGGTGGTGCGGGTCGATTCGCCGGGCGGCTCGGTGCTCGCGTCCGAACGGATTCGCACCGCAATCCTCCGCCACAAGGCCAAAGGCATCCCGGTGGTGGTGTCGATGGCCAACCTCGCCGCCTCGGGCGGCTACTGGGTCTCGACCCCGGGCACGCGGATTTTCGCCGAACCGGGGACGATCACCGGGTCGATCGGCATCTTCGGCGTGATCCCCAGCTTCGAGAACACGCTGAGCGAGTGGGGCGTGACCGCCGACGGGGTGCGGACCACGCCGCTGTCGGGCCAGCCCGACCTGGTCGGCGGCTTGACCCCCGAAGTCGAAAGCCTGGTCCAGGCCAGCGTCGAGCATGGCTATCGGCGGTTCATCGGCCTGGTTGGCCAATCTCGCGGCAAGACCCCCGAGCAGGTCGACGCGATCGGCCAGGGCCGCATCTGGGACGGCGGCACGGCGCGCCAGCTGGGCCTGGTGGACCAGTTCGGCGGGCTCGAGGAGGCGCTGGCATACGCCGCCAAGGCGGCCAGGCTCGACGAGGGCGACTGGCATGCCGAGTACCTCGGCGAGAAGGACGATTCGCTGCGCTCGGTGCTGGCCAAGATGCTCGAGGACGATGACGACGACGCCCGCTCCGCCGCAGGCGATTTCGCCGGGATTGCGACGCTGCGCCAGACGGCGCTCGCCGCGCGGCTCGCCCACGACGTTGCGCTGCTCAGCGGGAGCAAGGGAATCCAGGCCTATTGCCTCGAGTGCCCGGCCGGCGCGCCGCGCCTGCTCGCCCGCTCGGACACCGGGCTGCTGGTCCAACTCGCTCGGTTGATCGGCCTCGACGAAGGGGACGGACGCTAGGCATTCCGGTGACCGGGCGATGAGCGCCATGAGGAATTGGTGAGCGGACCGGTTGCATTCGACACCGCCCGGAGCGGGGTGTAAGGCGCCCGGCATGACCGCCACCCCGGCCACGCCGCTGCTCGACACGGTCGACACACCCGCCGACTTGCGCCGGCTCGAGCCCGCGCAGCTGCGCCAGCTCGCCGACGAATTGCGCGCTGAGATGATCGCTGCGGTCGGCCAGACCGGCGGGCACTTGGGCTCGGGGCTCGGCGTGGTCGAGCTGACCGTGGCGCTCCACTATGTGTTCGACACGCCGGCCGACCGGCTGATCTGGGACGTCGGCCACCAGGCCTATCCGCACAAGATCGTCACCGGCCGGCGGAATCGCATCCGCACCCTGCGCCAGGGTGGCGGCCTGTCGGGCTTCACCAAGCGCAGCGAGAGCGAATACGACCCGTTCGGCGCGGCGCATTCGTCGACCTCGATCTCGGCTGCGCTCGGCTTCGCCATCGCCAACAAGCTGAGCGAGCGGCCGGGCAAGGCGATCGCGGTGATCGGCGACGGCGCGATGAGCGCGGGCATGGCCTACGAGGCGATGAACAACGCCGAACATGCCGGCAATCGCCTGGTGGTCATCCTCAACGACAACGACATGTCGATCGCCCCGCCGGTCGGCGGTCTTTCGGCCTATCTCGCCCGGCTGGCCTCGTCGCCGCAGTACCTGGGGCTGCGCCATTTCGCCAAGAAGGCGATCCGCGCGATCTCGCGCCGCGCGCACGATGCGGCGGAAAAGGCGGAGGAGTTCGCCCGCGGAATGTGGATGGGCGGGACGCTGTTCGAGGAGCTCGGCTTCTACTACGTCGGCCCGGTCGACGGGCACAACCTCGACCAGCTGATCCCGGTGCTGGAGAACGTTCGCGACGCCGAGGAGGGGCCGATCCTGGTCCATGTCGTGACGCAGAAGGGCAAAGGCTACGCCCCGGCCGAGGCCAGCGCCGACAAGTACCACGGCGTCCAGAAGTTCGACGTGATCACCGGCGAGCAGGTCAAGTCGGCGGCAGGGCCGCCGGCTTACCAGAACGTCTTCGGTGAAACGCTGGCGAGGCTGGCGGACAGCGATCCGACGATCTGCGCGATCACCGCGGCGATGCCCAGCGGCACCGGGGTCGACAAGTTCGCCAAGGCACACCCCGAGCGCGCCTTCGACGTCGGCATCGCCGAGCAGCACGCGGTGACGTTTGCCGCCGGCTTGG
>Ga0307410_10001776_pt1 | contig 9991 bp, 8 predicted proteins | sample 322Ometagenome_3_FD_203707 | JGI IMG/M metagenome (GOLD analysis project Ga0307410, IMG submission 203707) | Maize rhizosphere microbial communities from greenhouse at UC Davis, California, United States - 322HYB-O-3 | ecosystem: Host-associated > Plants > Roots > Rhizosphere > Soil | place: USA...
AGTGAATCCCGAACGCGTCGGCATGATCGGCTTTTCGGCCGGTGCAATGCTGACGATGGCTACGGCGTTGGCGGGGCAGGACGCCAAGCCTGCCTTCATCGGTAACATCTATGGGCCCTTGTCGCCGATCGAAGTTCCGTCCGACGCCCCGCCGATGTTCGTCGCGCTGGCAGCCGACGATCCCTTGTTCGCCGGGCAGGGCATGGGACTGATCGAAAGCTGGCAGACCGCCAAGCGGCCGGTCGAGTTCCACCTGTACGAGCAGGGCGGTCACGGCTTCGGAATGTACCCGAAGGAAACGACGAGCACAGGCTGGTTCGACGCGTTCGTTAGCTGGCTCGGAATGCATGGAATGCTGGCGCCAAGCGGGTCATGACCGAATCCGAAGACGAACTGAAGGCGCTTCGGATTCACGGAAAGCTGGCCCGCGAATTAGGGCTGCTCATCGTGTCCGGACGGTACCGGGTCGGTCAGTTGCTCGAGACCGAAATGGAAGCGAGCGAGCGATACAAGGTGTCGCGTCCGGCCTACCGCGAAGCCGTCCGAATGCTCTCCGCCAAGGGCTTGGTTGAAGCTCGCCCGAAGGTTGGCACTCGGGTGACGCCGAAAGAGCGCTGGCATCTTCTCGATCCGGACGTGCTGGCGTGGATGTTCCAGTCGGAACCCGATGACCGCATGTTGCGCGCACTGTTCGAGCTTCGATTGGTGATCGAGCCGGAAGCGGCGGCGCTCGCGGCTGAGCGGCGAACGACCGAGCAGCTGGAGCGGATGGAGCATGCGCTCGAAGTCATGTCGCGACGAACCCTCGCCACGGACGAGGGACGCGCGGCAGACCAGGATTTCCATGCGGCCCTGCTCGAAGCTTCCGGCAATCCGTTCCTGCGCACCCTTTCCAGTAGCGTGTCGGCGGCCGTGGCCTGGACGACGAAGCTGAAGCAGCGCGTGCGGCCGCTGGTCCGCGATCCTATTCCGGATCACGTTCGCGTGTTCGACGCGATCGCCGGCCAGGATGCGGGCAGCGCGCGCGCTGCGATGAACGAGCTGATCGAGCTTGCTCTCTTCGACACGACGACCGCGCCGAAAGTTGCCGGATCGAGCGAACGCGACGGAGCGGCTGCCTAATGGCGCTTCGTATCGTCCAATACGTCGATGCCGGTGAGCGTTGCGTCGCGGCAGGGGATACGGAGGGCTTTCGCCGCGTAGAGGCTGTCAGCACGACCTACGAGCTTGCGCTTCGAGCCATCGAAGCCGGTCTGTCGCTGAGTGACGCGGTCTCAGGCCGGATGAGTGACGAGGTCGATCTTGATGCCATTGCCAGCGCAGGTGGGCTTCTTCCGGCGATCGATCACCCCGATCCTGCACATCTCTACCTGACGGGAACTGGATTGACGCATCTTGGATCGGCGGAAAGCCGAGACACGATGCACAAGGCGGCTGCATCAGGCGCCCAGACCGACTCCATGAGGATGTTCCTGATGGGCGTCGAAGGCGGCAAGCCGGATGTTCTTCCGGGGTGCCAGCCCGAATGGTTCTACAAGGGTGATGGAGCGCACCTGGTCGGGCCGACCGCCGCCATTCAATCGCCTGCCTTCGCACTCGATGGAGGCGAAGAGCCGGAGATTGCGGGCATCTATGTGATCGACGGGGACGGAAATCCCCGGCGCCTCGGCTTCGCGCTGGCCAACGAATTCTCCGACCATGTCACGGAGCGCGGGAACTATCTCTGGCTCGCACATTCCAAGCTTCGGCCTGCAGTGCTCGGGGCGGAAATCCTGACCGGAGATCTGCCCGGGGATGTGCGCGGCATGAGCCGGATCATCCGTGGCGGGCAGACGATCTGGGAAGCGCCGTTCCTGTCGGGCGAAGACAATATGTCGCACCGGATCGCCAATCTCGAACATCATCATTTCAAGTACGGATTGTTCCGACGTCCGGGCGACGTGCACGTGCATTTCTTCGGCACTGCCACATTGTCCTTCGCGAACGGTGTGACGGCCGATCGGGGCGACATTTTTGAAATCGAAGCGGAGCCGTTCTCGCTGAAGCTGCGCAACGAATTGGCGATGGCGACGGACCGTCACGACGTGCGAGTCTCGCCGCTTTGAGAGGTAAAGAGGAGAGGTTTTCAATGGTTTCACGTCGGCGAATTGCAATTCTTGCGATTGGTCTGGCCGCTGCCGGACTCTCGGCACGGGCTTCAGCGCAATCGGCCGCGGCCCCGATGCGGATCGCCGTGCAAGCCGACAAGGCCGGCGCAACGATCGAGCCCGATATCTTCGGCCAGTTCGCCGAACATCTTGGCACGGGAATCTACGGCGGCGTCTGGGTCGGCAAGGACTCTGCAATCCCGAACGTCCGCGGCATTCGCACGGACGTGGTGCAGGCGCTGCGCGCAATCCGCGTTCCCAATGTGCGGTGGCCAGGCGGCTGCTTCGCCGACGGCTATCATTGGCGCGACGGCATCGGTCCGGCTGCGCAGCGCAAGCATCGTTTGAACGCCAGCTGGGGCAATGTGATCGAGCCGAACAGCTTCGGCACGCATGAGTTCTTCGACTTCGCCGAGCAGGTCGGAGCGGAGGTGTTTCTGTCCGTCAACGTCGGATCGGGGACGGTGCAGGAAGCGGCCGACTGGCTGGAATATCTCACTGCCGACAAGCCGACGTCACTGGCGCAGGAGCGCGCCGCCAACGGCCGTTCCGCACCGTACAAGGTCAAATATCTCGGACTCGGCAATGAAAATTGGGCGTGCGGCGGCGGGATGTCGAACGAGCATTATGTCGAGAAGATGAAGCAGTTCATGATCTACTCTCGCAATCTCGATCCGGCGCAAGCCACGACGATGAAGCGCGTTGCCGTCGGCTGGGACAGCAACAAGGATGATTACACCGAGTCCCTGATGAAGGCCTGGAAGGCGCGCAACTGGGCGTGGACCATCGAGGGCGTCTCGCTTCACGGCTACACCATCCCAAACAGCTGGGAGAAGAAGGGTCCGAGCGTCGGTTTCGGCGAAGACGAATATGCGAAGGCACTCCGCGCAACGCTAAAGATGAAGGACTGGGTCGCGCAGCAGAGCGCGATCATGGACCGCTACGATCCCGAGAAGACCGTTGGCCTCTACGTCGACGAATGGGGCATTTGGGCCGATCCCAACCCAGGCAGCAATCCGGGCTTCCTGCAGCAGCAGAATACCATGCGGGACGCCGTCATCGCATCGCTGAACCTCAACATCTTCATGCGAAATGCGGACCGCGTGAAGGGCACCAACATTGCGCAGATGGTCAACGTCCTGCAGGCGGTGATCCTGACCGACGGGCCGAAGATGGTCCTTACGCCGACCTATCACGTTTATCATTTGTACGTGCCGTTCCAGGGCGCGAAGGTCGTTCCCGTCAGTTTCGAAGCGGGGAGCTACACGCTTGGCGACATCAGCCTTCCGCGCGTCGACGCGGTGGCCGCCCGCGATTCATCCGGGAAGCTGTGGCTGGCGCTTACCAACGTCGATGCGAACCGCCCCGCGAAGCTCAGCGCCGCCATCGCGGGCGCACGCGGCGCGACTGGCCGGGTTCTGACCGGCGTGACGGTCGACGCCCACAATGACTTCGATCGTCCGAATGCAGTCGCGCCGCAGCCGATCAGCGGCAGGCTTTCGAATGGACAATTGCAGTTCGACCTGCCGCCTAAATCCGTCGCCGTCGTGCAGGTTCAATAAGTGAACGGCTGCAAGCACCCGTCAGGAGAAGCTCGAATGAAACGTTTTGTGTTGGCGGTGTCGGTTGCCGCACTTGCACTGACTGCCTGTGACGAAGCCGGCAGCGGAGGAAGCGGCGGGATGGTCGTCGGATTCTCCCAGATCGGATCGGAATCCGGGTGGCGGACTGCTGAAACGAATGCAGCACGCACGGCTGCCAAGCAGCGAGGCGTCGACCTTCGTATTTCGGATGCCCAGCAGCGGCAGGAAAACCAGATCAAGGCGATCCGGGCCTTCATTGCGCAGGGCGTCGACGGCATCCTGCTCGCGCCGGTCGTTGCCACCGGTTGGGACCCGGTCCTGCGCGAAGCAAAGACTGCGAACATCCCGGTGATCCTCCTCGATCGCCAGATCGAAACGCAGGACCCGGGCCTTTACCTCTCCTCGGTCACGTCGGACCAGGTACTGGAAGGCCGGATGGCGGGCGACTGGCTGGTCAAGGAAGTTGGCGGGCGGGACTGCTCTGTCGTCGAATTGCAGGGCACGGTTGGCTCCAGTCCAGCCATCGCTCGGAAGAAGGGCTTCGACGAGGCCGTTGCCAAGGCCGCGAACGTCAAGGTCGTGCGTAGCCAATCGGGTGACTTCACGCGCTCCAAGGCCAAAGAAGTGATGGAAAGCGCAATCAAATCGGTCGGCGGCACGACGATCTGCGCCGTGTACGCCCACAACGACGACATGATGATCGGCGCCATTCAGGCGTTGAAGGAAGCGGGATTGCGGCCGGGCAAGGACGTGCTCACCGTGTCGATCGACGCCGTGCCGGACATTTTCAAAGCCATGGCGGAGGGCGACGCCAATGCCACCGTGGAATTGACGCCGGAGATGGCGGCGCCCGCACTCGACATGCTGGCTGCCTACAAGAAGGACGGCAAGGCGCCGCCCAAATGGCAGCAAACACCGACGAAGCTGTACCTGCAGGACACTGCGGCGGCCGAATATGAGCGCCGGAAAGACCTCTATTGATGATCAGCACGTGACCGATTCCGACGGCGCGCAACTGCTGGAAGCGCGGGGAATCACAAAGAGCTATCCCGGCACGATCGCTCTCGACTCCGTGAATTTCTCCCTGAGGGCTGGCGAGGTCCACGCGCTCATGGGCGAAAATGGCGCCGGCAAGTCGACGTTGATCAAGGTGCTGACCGGTGCCGAACAGCGTGACGCCGGAACGGTGGAGTTGGCCGGAACGCCGATCGAGGTGCACGACACCGCCGCAGCGCAGCGCCTCGGCATTTGGGCAGTGCACCAGGAAGTCATGACCCTGCCGAACCTGACAGTGGCCGAGAACTTGCTGATGGGCGCGCTGCCTCGCCGCTTCGGCCTGGTCGACAGGCGAGAGATGAGCCGTCTCGCGCAATCGTCGCTGCAGCAGATCGGACTCGACCTGGACGTCGACCGGCCGCTCGGGTCCTATTCCGTCGCGATCCGGCAGCTCGTGGCGATCGGCCGCGCGGTTCGCGCCGATGCGCGCGTGCTGGTTCTCGACGAGCCAACGGCCAGTCTCGATATGCCGGAGGTCGAACGCCTGTTCGGGATCGTTCGTGGACTTGCGGCACGGGGCACCGGCATCGTCTTCATCACGCACTTCCTCGACCAGGTCTACGCGTTGAGCGATCGCATCACCGTTCTGCGCAATGGACGGTCGCTCGGAACGGCAAGGGCATCCGACTTGCCGCGTTCCGAACTGGTTTCTCGGATGATCGGCAAATCGCTGGAAGATGCGGTGCACAAGCCGGCTGCAAAGCCGTCGGGGTTGGTCGCGCGGTTCAGCGGCCTGACGCGCGATCGCCTGGTTGAGCCGTTCGAAATCGCGCTCCACGCGGGAGAGGCGGTTGGCGCCGCTGGGCTTCTCGGCTCGGGGCGATCGGAAACGGCGCTGCTCATGTTCGGTGCAGAGCGTGCCGATGACGGCTCGGTGCAGATCGACAACACGACGGTGAAGCTCAAATCGCCGCGCGATGCCGTTCGACACGGCATCGCCTTCAGTCCGGAGGACCGCAAGACGGACGCGATCTTCTCGGAGCTTTCCGTCCGCGACAACATCATCGTCGCCCTCCAATCGAAGCGCGGCTGGTTGCGCAGGATTACCGCACGAGATCGGAAAGCGATCACCGACCGGCTGATCGAGCAGCTCAAGGTCAAGACGCCGGACGCCGACAAGCCCATCGGGGAATTGTCCGGCGGCAACCAGCAGAAGGCACTGCTCGCCCGCTGGCTTGCGACCGAGCCGCGCGTCCTCATCCTCGACGAGCCGACGCGCGGAATTGATGTGGGAGCGCACGCGGAAATAGTCCGGCTGATCGAGGACCTGCGCGATCGCGGCATGGCGCTTTACGTCATCTCTTCGGAGCTGGAGGAATTGCTCGCCTACAGCGACCGCGTCAGCGTGATGCGCGATCGCAAGCAGGTGAAATTGCTGTCCGGCGACGAGCTTACGATTGAAAATGTGATCGCCGCCATTGCTGCGCATGAGGCCGCGCAATGAGGGCCGCTGTGGCGAAATTGCGCGGAGCATGGCCGCAGCTTAGCGCACTGATCCTGATGCTGGTCATCGACTGGCTGATTTTCCCGTCATTTTTTCAGCTGCGACTAGTGGACGGCCGCCTCACCGGAAGTCTCGTCGATGTGCTTGTTCGCGGCGCGCCGGTGGCCTTGCTCGCACTCGGGATGGCAGGAGTCATCGCAACGCGCGGGATCGACCTGTCGGTCGGCGCGATCATGGCCATAGCCGGGGCGGTGGCTGCAACCAGCATCGCGGGCGGCTCTCCATGGTACGTCGCCGTCTTGCTGGCTCTGCTCGCTGGCATGGCCTGCGGTATCTGGAACGGCACGTTGGTCGCCATTTTCGGCGTCCAGCCGATCATTGCGACGCTGGTGCTGATGGTCGCTGGACGCGGCATCGCGCAGCTGATTACTTCGGGTCAGATCACGACGTTCGTCGACCCGCAGTTTGCAGCGATTGCGAGTGGTTCGACCGTCGGCATTCCGGTCCCGATACTGATCGCTGTCGCGACGGCGGCCATCCTTGGAATTCTGACCCGATCGACAGCCCTAGGCCTGATGATCCGCGCCATTGGAATCAATCCGGGAGCGGCAGACCTCGTCGGCATTCATCGCCAGGGCATCACCTTTGCCGTCTATGTCACCAGTGGAATCACGGCCGCTCTCGCAGGCCTGATCGTCGCGGCTGATATCCGTGGGGCCGACGCCAATAATGCCGGCCTTTGGCTTGAGCTCGATGCGATCCTCGTGGTCGTGCTTGCCGGCGCCTCGCTTCTCGGCGGCCGGCTGTCGTACGGCCTGACCCTGTTGAGCGCGATCACGCTGCAGGCCCTCAAGACCGGCATTTTGCTGGCCGGTTTGCCGCCGCAGATGACGCTCATCCTCATGGCCGTGGCGGTGTCGCTTCTTCTCGCCATCCAGGCTCCGGCGACGCAGCAATGGCTGGCACGATCCGCTCGACGTCGGGCCGCGGCATGAGGGCGCTGAGCGAGCGTCCGGTGTTCATCACCGCGCTGATCCTCATCCTGCTTTTCAGCTTCTGCGCCGTGCAATTCCCGTTCGTGATTTCGACCCGCGTCCTTGGCAATCTGCTGACCGACAATGCCTATCTCGGGGTCATCGCCATCGGGATGACGGTCGTGATCATCTCGGGCGGCATCGACCTATCGGTTGGCTCCGTCCTGGCGTTCGTCGGCGTGATGCTTGGCGTGCTGATCACTGGGCAAGGTGTGGATCCGATCATCGCCTTCGCCGTCGCACTAGTTGTCGGCACGGCGTTCGGTGCTTTCCAGGGCGCTGCCATCCATTTCCTGGGCGCGCCGTCCTTCATCGTAACTCTCGCCGGAATGTTCCTGGCGCGCGGAGCGGCCTTCCTCCTCACCGAGGATTCCATCCCGATAAACCATCGGCTGTACGGAGTGCTGGCGGACGCCAATCTCCCTCTACCCGGGGGCGGCCAATTGTCCTTCGCCGCCATCGTGATGCTTTCGATGCTGGTCGCGGCGATCATTCTGCTCCGACGGACCGAATTCGGATTGAACGTCTACGCAATCGGCGGGGACCGCCGGGCGGCGGAGTTGATGGGCGTTCGCTCGGGAAGGACGACGGTGGCCATCTATGCCTTCAGCGGCTTCGCGGCCGCCGTGGGCGGCATCCTGTACTCGCTCTACACGGGATCGGCCTATCCGCTTGCGGGCGTAGGTCTGGAACTAGATGCGATTGCCGCGACCGTGATCGGCGGTACGCTACTCACGGGCGGAGCGGGGGGTGTGCTCGGCACCTTCCTCGGCGTCCTGATCTTGGGCGTTATCCAGCTTTACATCACGCTCGACGGATCGATGTCGAGCTGGGTCGCAAAGATCGTTACAGCGATCCTCCTCCTCCTCTCCATCCTGACGCAGCGGTTCGTGGCAGCGAAAGCTGTCCGGCATCGCTCTTGAGAGTAATTCGATGCAGAAACTGAGATCACAGGCCTGGTTCGACAACACGGACAATATCGACATGACCGCGCTCTACCTGGAGCGCTACCTCAACTTCGGCATAAGCCTCGAGGAGCTTCGATCGGGTCGGCCGATCATCGGCATTGCCCAGACCGGCAGCGATCTCAGCCCGTGCAACCGTCACCACCTGGTGCTCGCGGATCGAGTGCGCGAGGGCATCCGGGAAGCAGGCGCGATCGCCTTCGAATTTCCTGTCCACCCAATCCAGGAGACCGGCAAACGGCCCACCGCTGGCCTCGACCGTAACCTTGCCTACCTCGGTCTGGTCGAGGTTCTGTTCGGCTATCCGATCGACGGAGTCGTCCTGACGATTGGCTGCGACAAGACGACGCCAGCCTGCCTGATGGCGGCCGCCACCGTGAACATCCCGGCCATCGCGCTTTCGGTCGGACCGATGCTCAACGGCTGGCACAAGGGCGAGCGCACCGGCTCCGGCACCATTGTCTGGAAGGCTCGGGAGCTCCTCGCGACCGGTCAGATCGACGACGCCGGCTTTATCCGGCTGGTCGCATCGTCGGCGCCGTCGACGGGCTTCTGCAACACGATGGGGACCGCGACCACGATGAATTCGCTGACCGAAGCGCTGGGCATGTCATTGCCCGGCTCGGCCGCGATCCCCGCACCGTACCGCGACCGTCAGGAAAACGCGTACGAGACCGGCAAGCGCATCGTGCAGATGGTCCACGAAGACCTCAAGCCCTCGGACATTCTGACTCGGGACGCTTTCCTCAACGCGATCGTCGTCAATTCGGCCATCGGCGGATCGACGAATGCGCCGATCCATCTGGCCGCGATCGCGCGCCATATCGGCGCCGAGCTGACGATCGACGATTGGCAGGAGTTTGGGCTCTCGGTGCCGTTGCTGGTGAACTTGCAACCGGCGGGGGAATATCTTGGCGAGGATTATTATCGGGCCGGCGGCGTTCCGGCGGTCGTCTCAGAACTGCTGAAGCAAGGGCTGATCCGGGCGGACGCCCTGACCGTGAACGGCAGGTCGATCGGTAACAATTGCAGTGACGCCGTCATCGAAGATGAGAAGGTCATCCGTCCGTTCGACAGGCCATTGAAAGACAACGCCGGCTTCCTCGTCCTGCGCGGCAATCTGTTCGACAGTGCGATCATGAAGACAAGCGTGATCAGTCCCGAGTTTCGCGACCGCTATCTTTCGAACCCCGACGATCTCGACGCGTTCGAGGGCCCGGCGGTCGTCTTCGACGGACCTGAAGATTACCACCGTCGCATCGACGATCCCTCCGTCGGCATTACCGCGGAGACCCTGCTCTTCATGCGCGGCGCGGGTCCCGTCGGATACCCTGGGGCGGCAGAGGTCGTGAACATGCGTGCACCCGCCTATCTGATCACCGAAGGGGTGCATGCGTTGCCATGCATCGGCGATGGCAGGCAATCGGGGACCAGCGGCTCGCCTTCGATCCTGAACGCCTCTCCGGAAGCTGCAGCCATGAGCGGCTTAGCATTGTTGCAGACAGGCGACCGCGTACGCATCGATCTCAGGCGCGGCACCTGCAACGTCCTGATCCCGGACGAGCAACTGGCGACAAGGCGGCAGGAACTCGCAGCCGCCGGAGGATATAAGTATCCGCCGTCCCAGACACCCTGGCAGGCGATCCAGCGTTCGCTCGTCGGCCAGCTGGAAAGCGGAGCCATCCTGGAAGTCGCCGAGGAATTCCAGCGCATCGCTCAAACGGCGGGCCTACCTCGCGACAGCCATTAAGCGCCTCGATCG
>Ga0307410_10001779_pt1 | contig 9981 bp, 11 predicted proteins | sample 322Ometagenome_3_FD_203707 | JGI IMG/M metagenome (GOLD analysis project Ga0307410, IMG submission 203707) | Maize rhizosphere microbial communities from greenhouse at UC Davis, California, United States - 322HYB-O-3 | ecosystem: Host-associated > Plants > Roots > Rhizosphere > Soil | place...
CTACGCCACCGCGCGCCTGCGGGCAGGTGCGCCGGTGGGAGTGGGGGGCTGCGAGGACGGCGCGAACGACGAGCTGGCGCGCGCCGCGCTCCGGCGGTCGGGTCTCACTGACGTCTCACTGACGCTGGCGAGCGACTTTCCGGTGGGGGCGGGGCTCGGCGGCTCCTCGGCGGCGGGCATCGCGACGGCCGGCGCGCTCGCCGCGTGGCGCGGCCGGCAGCCGTCGCTCGAGGAGATCGCCGAGGAGAGCCGCGCCCTGGAGGTCGAGGACTTGGGCGTGGCCGGCGGGCGGCAGGACCACTACGCGGCGGCGTTCGGCGGCGCGCTCGCGCTGCGCTTCGGCGACGGCGTCGAGGTCGAGCGCATCCCGCTCGGCGCCACGGCGGCCGAGCTCGAGCGGCGCTGCGTCGTGGGGTACACCGGCGAGTCGCGCATCTCGGGACGCACGATCACCGGCGTGATCGACGCCTACCGGCGGCGCGAGCCGCACGTGACCGCGGCGCTCCGCCGCATGCGCGCGCTCGCCGAGGCGATGGCGGCGGCGCTGCGGCGCGGGTCGGTGGACGACCTGGGCGCCCTCGTGGGGGAGCACTGGGCGCACCAGCGGGCGCTGCACCCGGAGATCACGACGGAGCGCATCGAGGCGCTCGTCGAGCGGGCCCGTATGGCCGGGGCGCTCGGCGTGAAGGCGCTGGGCGCGAGCGGCGGCGGGTGCGTGCTCGCGGTCGCCGCACGCGGGCGCGAGGAGGAGGTGCGCACGGCGGTCGCGGCGCTCGCCGAGCCGCTCGCCTTCCGCGTGGACGAGCGCGGGCTCGACGTCACATGGGCGGTGTCGTGAGCGGACCCACTGGCGCCGCCGACATCCACCCGGGCGACGCGGTCGCGCTGGCCGCGGCGCTCGTGCGGGTGGACTCGCGCAACCCGTCGCTGGTGCCCGGCGGACCGGGGGAGCGGGCGGCGGCGCTGCTGCTCGCCGACGTGCTGCGCGCGTGGGGGCTCCGCGTCGAGATGCACGACGCCGCGCCGGGGCGCCCGAACGTGGTCGCGCGCGCGGGGCGCGCGCGCGCCACCGCGCCGACGCTGATGTTCAACGGGCACCTGGACGTGGTGGGAGTGGAGGGGATGGAGCACGCGCCGTTCGCCGCCGAGCGGCGCGGCGGGCGGCTGTACGGGCGCGGCGCCGCCGACATGAAGGCGGGCGTGGCGGCGATGTGCGCCGCCGCGTGGCGCGCCGCGCAGGCGGGAATCGACGGCGAGGTGGTGGTGGCGGCGGTGGCGGACGAGGAGTTCGAGAGCGTCGGGACGCGCGCGCTGCTCGCCCACGGCGTGCGCGCGGACGCGGCGGTCGTCACCGAGCCGACGCGCCTCGCGCTCAACCCGGCGCACCGCGGCTTCGCGTGGGTGGAGGTGCAGCTGCGCGGGCGTGCCGCGCACGGCAGCCGCTACGACCTGGGGGTGGACGCCATTCGGCACGCGGGGCTGCTGCTCGCCGAGCTCGACGCGCTGGACGCGCGCGACCTCCACGTGCGCACGCACCCGCTGCTCGGTCGCGCGTCGCTGCACGCGTCCACCATCGGCGGCGGCACCGGGTGGTCCACCTACCCGGAGCAGTGCACGCTGCGCATCGAGCGGCGCACGCTGCCGGGGGAGACGGCGGCCGACGCCGTGCGCGAGGTGGAAGCCGCGTGCGCGCGCGTGCGGACGCGGCGCCCGTCGTTCGACGCCGGCGTGACGCTCGCCGGCCACCAGGGGCCCAGCGACGTGGCGGTGGACGCGCCGCTCTGCGTGGCGTTGGCGGCGGCGCTCGCCGAATGCGGCGAGGCGGCCGCCGTCGAGGGGATGAGCGCCTGGACGGACGCGGCGCTGCTCAACGACGCCGGCGTCCCGGCGGTGTGCTTCGGGCCCGGCGACATCCGGCTCGCGCACGCCGCCGAAGAGTGGGTGGAGGTGGCGGAGATCGAGCGGGCGACGGCGGTGCTCGAGCGGCTGGCACGGGCGTGGTGCGGGAGTACGTGAACGGCTGCCGAGTGCCAAGTGCTGCGTGTTACTGCCGCTCGGGAGGCCCTCGTGCGCAGGGACATCCCGAGCGGCCCCTAGCACGCAGCACTTAGCACTCGGCATTCGTTAGTCTTCTCCCCTCACCCAGTCTCTCAGTCCCATGGCCGAGCTCAACACCACCCAGTACGACGCGCTCGAGCGCGCCATCGCCGATCGGCGGCGGATGTCCGTCTACCGCCGCGGCACCGAGTACGTCGTCGTTCCCACACGCCTGCGGCAGATCCAGGGGCGGGAGGCACTCGAGGCGGTGCACCCGACGACGGGCGAGCACCTCACGCTCTACATCGACGAGGTCGAGAGCATCGAGGTCGTGGATTGACCGCTCGGGGCCTGAGCGTGGGCGCCGCCTACCCGCTCGTCGCGGTGTACGCCGACGAGAGCTGTCTCGGGAACGGCAGGCAGGGGGAGAACCCCGGCGGCGCCGGCGGGTTGGTGGAGTACCGGCGCACGAAGGGCGAGCTGGCGCGGCGCGACTTCTGGGTGGCGGAGCGCGCCACCACGAACAACCGCATGGCGCTCCGCTCGGCGATCGAGGCCTTCACGTCGCTCTCCGGGAAGGGGCACCGCTTCAGCGTCGTCTTCACGAGCGACTCGCGCTACCTGATCGACGGCATGACCGATTGGGTGCACGGGTGGAGCCGCCGCGGGTGGAAGAAGGCGGACGGCAAGCCGGTAGAGAACCTGGAGTTGTGGCAGCAGGCGCTGGCCGCGGTGCAGCTGGGAGGGCACGAGGTGCAGTGGCGGTGGGTGCGCGGTCACGTGGGGCACCCGCAGAACGAGTACGCGAACTTCCTGGCCACCCGCGCCGCGGCCTCGCAGACCAGCTCCGGCGGGCTGGTGGAGAGCGGCTTCGACGCGTGGGCGGAGGCGCTGCGCGCCCGCGGGAAGCTCCCCGGAGCGGCGGATCCCTTCCCCACCCCGCAGGAGTTCGCCGCGGCGCGCGCGTTACCCAGCGGGACGGCGGCGCGTATGTAGAGGTAGGTGGCCCTCCGGCGGACACTTCCGCCCGAGGTGCCGCACGGCCGCGCCTGGCGGCCGCCCCCTCACACCTCCACCTCCATGCGCTACCTCTTCGTGATCGCCATCGGCCTCGGCGCCGGCTACTACTCCGGCTTCAAGGACGGGAAGGCCAACAAGGGCTCGATCGTCGAACGCGCGGTCGCAAAGGTGGGCGGCTCCAATCGCGGCAAGTACACGACCGACCTGGACGCGAAGGTCAGTCAGGCCGAGCAGCGGTAGGAGCGCCGAGCCCGGCCGTAGCGTCGGGCGGCATTCGAGCGGTACGAGTGGTGCAACCAGTGCGGCGGGCACGCAGATCATGGCGCCCGCCGCACTGCTGCAACGCCAGACTCCGCCGGTCCGGCACCCCTGGTGCCCGCCGGCGCAGCCGGGCGGCGGCCCATCACCGCTCACCGTGGCCGCTCCATGGACGCACTCGACCGCATGCTTCGCCGGCTGGTGCAGAACATCAGCCAGGGCTTCCCCGAGTACCTCACCCGCCCCTTCGAGGCGGCGGAGCTCTACCAGGTAATCGTGCCCTACCGGCTCAACCGCCGCGAGCTGGAGCTCGAGACCAACCAGGACTACGAGCTGGTGGTGACGCAGCTCCTCGCCGGCGAGCGCAACTACCTCGTGGGCGACCCGGTGATGCAGGAGGCGCTGCGTCGCGAGCTGGCCTCGCCCAACCCGGACACGGGCGCCTTCCGCAACTTCCCCGACGCGCAGGTCGCGCTCTCCCCCGAGATCCTGCGCCGCCTGGACGGACGGCAGGGGGGACGGACGGCCGACGGAGCGACGGCGGGTGGCACCGCGGCCGGGAGCGCGGCCGCCGGCGCCCCGGCGGGCGAGCTTCCCGCCGAGCGGCTCGGTACCACGCCGCCGTCCATTCCTGCGGTGGCGGCGGCGCCCGCGGGTGCCGCGAGCGGCGCCGCCGACAGCACGAGCGACACGGTCCGCGTCCCGCGCCCTCCGGCGCCCCAGCCCCCCAGTCAACCCACCTCCCAACCCACTCCCGAGGACGCGGTGTCCCTGTCCCAGCGCGCGGTCAAGACCATCGTCGGCGGCGGCAGCTGCCAGTACTGCGGCGGCGCGCTCCCGGAGGGGCGTCGCATCTCCTTCTGCCCGCACTGCGGTCAGAACCTGACGATCATCCACTGCCCGGCGTGCAGCACGGAGCTGGAGGTAGGGTGGCGCTTCTGCACCACGTGCGGGCGGGAACAGACCGCGCAGTCCGCGCGCACCTGACCGCACGCACCTAACGCCAGACAGCGCCGGGCGGCGACTGGACAGCGGCGATGCGCCGCGGCATCGTGGGGCGAGTCGCCGCCGGCCCCGCTCCACGACCGCCTCCAGGAGAGATCGCATGGTATCCGATCGCGCCCCGCTGCGCCGCCCGCGCTCCAACCGGATGATCGCCGGCGTCGTCGCCGGGCTCGCCCAGTGGGCCGGGATGGACGTGACGCTCGCCCGCGTGCTGTTCGTGGTCGTCTCGGTGCTCTCGGCCGCGTTCCCGGGCGCGCTCGTGTACGTGCTGCTCTGGGTGGTGATGCCCGAGGGGGAGTAGCGCCGCGGTAGAGCGCGCGGCGCGGGGTGCGGCGCGGGGTGCGGCGCGGCTCAGCGCTGAAAGAGCTGGATGAGGGTGCCGCAGCCGTCGTCGAACACCGCGACCCCGGTGTAGAAGCGCAGCGCCGTGGCCTGGTCCTCCACGAGGACGCTCGTCAGCTCGATCTGCACGGGGACACCTCTCTCTGCGGCCCCCTGGACGTTAGGCACGCTCAGCGCGCCCAGGGCACCTGCGGCGAGCGGTAAAAGTTCACGCCGAGCGCCGACAGCCTCGGCCCGTGCGCGCCCAGGCGGGCGCTGAACCCCTGCCAATCGCGCGCCGCCGGCGGCGACCAGCCGACCTCGGCGATCGCGGCCAGCCGCGGGAAGGCCATGAACTCGAAGTCCGAGCGCCGCACCAGCGTCTCCGACCAGAGTGGCGCCTCGACGCCCAGGATGGCGCGCTCGGGCACGCCGGGGATGAGCGCCGCCGGCTCCCACGCGTAGGCGTCGCGCACCTCGATGACGGCGGCCCAGGTGAGCCCGAGCACGGTCGTGCTGTCGTACTTCATGTCGAGGTACGTGCGCGTGGCCGGGGAGAGGATGAGCCGGCCGCCGCGGGCGGCGTGCAGGCGCGCCGAGTCGGGCTTCCAGTGCTGGACGACGGTGGAGGGGAGCAGGTTGGCGGCCGCGATCTCTCCCCACCCGATCATCTGCTTCCCGTGCTGCCGCACGATGCCCTGCACCCGCTCGACGAATCGCAAATACTGCTCGTGCGTGAGCTTCTCCACCTCGTCGCCACCCACGTGCACGTACTCGCCCGGCGTCAGCTCGGCGATCTCGCGCACGACGTCTTCCACGAAGCCGAGCACCGTGTCGCGCTCCACGCAGAGCGTGCTGAAGCCGACCTCGGTGCCCGTGTAGAGCGGCCGCGCGACGCCGTCGCAGGTGAGCGTCGGGTAGGAGGCGAGCGCCGCGTTCGTGTGCCCCGGCATCTCGATCTCGGGAACGACGGTGACGTGGCGGCTCCGCGCGTACGCCACGAGGTCGGCGTACTCCGCCTGCGTGTAGTACCCGCCGGCCCCGCCGCCCACCTGCGTGCTCCCGCCGTGCGCGGTGAGGTTGGGCCAGCTCCGGATCTCGAGCCGCCACCCCTGGTCGTCGGCGAGGTGCAGGTGGAGGCGGTTGAGCTTGTAGAGCGCCAGGAGGTCCACGTAGCGCTTCACGTCGGCGGGGCCGAAGAAGTGGCGCGCCACGTCGAGCATGGCGCCGCGCCAGGGGAAGCGCGGCGTGTCCACGATCTGGCCCGTCGGCAGGCGCAGCCGGCGGCGGATCGCCGCCCGGTGCTCGACCGACGGCGGCAGCAGCTGCCGCATAGTCTGCACGGCGTAGAACAGCCCGGCAGGCGCATGCGCGGCGAGCGTCACGCGCTCGGGGGTCACGGTCAGCTCGTATCCCTCGGCGCCAAGCGGCGTGCGCTGCGGGTCCAGCCGCAGGTGGACGGCGTGCGGCGGGGGCGCCTCGCCGGCGGCGAGCCGGCGCACCGCCCGGCTGCCGGTGAGCGCGAGCAGCGCGTGGAGGTCGCGCGCGATCTCCTCCTCCTCGGCGCCGGCCTGCGCGTCGATGACGACGGCCGTGCGGGAATCGACGTCGAAGCTGGCGCTGGGGTCGAGCCGCACGCCGGCCGGCGCGGGAATGACGGCGTGCGCCGGCGCGCGCGGCGCGCGCGCTCCCGCCGGCGGCCGGCACGCCGAGAGCGCGATAGCGGTGGGGAGGAGGAGAAGCGCGCGCGGCGCGCGGCGACGAACGTACGGGGCCATGAACGCGGAGGAAGGTGCAGCAGGCTGGAGCCGCGGCCGGGGAACGTACCACGTCGCCGGTCACGCACAAGATGCGGGCGGAGAGGGGGAGCGGCTCTATGAAAGTGCGGCTCTCGGCTCTCGGCTCTCGGCTCCGGCGGGGGGCAGGCACGGCTCGAGTCTGTAGGAGGATGTGCCTCAGACCGAGGGCTTCCTAGTACCGCCTGGCCGAGAGCCGAGAGCTGAAGTCCTGAGCGCCGACAGCCACACTTCCACACGCCCCCGTCCCGCCACTTCACGGGGCACGTCAGGCGGGCCGGGTCATCCGCACTACCGGGAGCTCGACGCCGTCGGGGAGGGGGACGGCGAAGCGGTCGCCGGCTGCGAAGCCGAGCGCCGCGTAGAGTGGCTCGCCCGGCAGCGTGGCGACGAGCTCCAGACGGCGGAAGCCGGCGGCGCGAGCGCTCGTCAGGCACTCCGCGAACAGCCGCCGCGCGAGGCCGCGCCGCGCCCACGCCGGATGCACGAAGAAGGCGCGGATGCGTGCCGCGTCGACGGCGGGATCGAGGAGCGCGTCCTCCGCGCCCTTCGCCTGGTCGCCGCCGTAGAGCGTGCGACGGCGGCTCCACCCGCCGGCGGCGGCGAGCGCGCCGCCCGCCTCCACGACGTAGTAGGTGCCATCGGCAATGAGCTGCGTGTCGGGTCCGAATAGGTAGCGGAGCGAGCTCTCCACTTGCTGCGGAGAGTAGTGTCCCGCGCTCAGCACACGCACGGACCCGTCGATCAAGGCGTGCAGCGCGGGGACGTCGGCAGGGGTAGCGCGGCGGAGGCGGGGTGGGTGCATTGGTCGATCGGCGATCGGAACTGTGGCTGCGCGGCGCTCGGTTCACGGCGTCGCGGCCCGGCCGTGCTGGTATCTCCGCACCGGGCGAGGGGCAGTCGCCAGGCGCGCCGTCACCCGCGCGTGTGGCCTCCGAGCGGGCTCGAGCGTCTCTCTGTCGCGCCCCGTCCCGGCGGCGCCACGGCGCCGACCGCGCCGGCGCCATGGCCACAAGACCCTGACTGAGAGGAAGCGCATGAGCTGGTATCTCGCGGTCCTTAAGAAGTACGCCGTGTTCCAGGGGCGAGCACGCCGGAAGGAGTACTGGATGTTCTACCTCGTCAACGTGCTCGTCGTGTTCGGACTCGTGTTCCTCGACATGGCCGCGGGTACCATGAAGGATGAGAGTTTCGGCATCCTGACCGGTCTCTATGTTCTGCTGATCCTGATCCCGAGCATCGCCGTCGGCGTCCGGCGGTTGCACGACACCGCGCGCAGCGGTTGGTGGCTTCTCGTCGGCGCCGTGCCGCTGGTCGGGCCGATCGTGCTTCTCGTGTTCAACGTGCAGGACAGCACGCCAGGCACCAACGAGTACGGTCCGAATCCGAAGGGCGCTCGCGCGTAGCCGCCCACTCGCGCGCCACGGCGACTACACGGCCGTGGCGCGCGTCGTCGCGGCGCTCTTCGTGCGACAGTGAACTACTCCTCGCGCTCCCTGCTCGCCTGAGGGAGCGCTCCCAGGAGCCGGAGCGACCGCCGCCCCAGTCACCTGTCGGACCCAGCCACGGCTCGCCCATCGCCCGCCGGCTCATGCGACGCGTAGCATTCCAGGGCGCCCACGGCGCCTACAGCGAGGAGGCCGTGCGCCGCCTCTGGCCGGGCGCCGCCCCGGTGCCGCTGCGCGAGAACCTCGACGTGGCGCGCGCCGTCGAGCGCGGCGACGTGGAGGCCGGCGTCCTTCCGGTGGAGAACACGCTCGCCGGCAGCGTGGTGGCGAGCTACGACGCGATCGCCGCCTGCGCCGGCGTGGTCGCGGTCGCCGAGGTGGTGGTCGGGATCCACCACTGTGTGCTCGGGGTGCCGGGGAGCGCGCTCGCCGAGGTGCGCGTGGTCGAGAGCCATCCCGTGGCGCTCGCGCAGTGCGGCGGCTTCTTTCGGGCGCACCCGCACCTCGAGCCGCGGGCGAGCTACGACACCGCCGGCGCGGCGGAGGAGGTGGCGCGGGCCGGCGACCCGCGGCGCGCGGCGCTCGCCGGACGCGCCGCCGCCCTGCACTACCGGCTGGACGTGCTCGCGCCCGACGTCGAGGACCGCGCCGACAACCAGACGCGCTTCGTCGCCCTCGGCCGCACGCCGGTGACGCCCGCACCCGACCGCCCCGCGCGCACGATGCTCCTCGTGGAGACGGCGAACGTGCCCGGGGCCCTCCACCGCGTGCTCGGCGAGCTCGCCGAGCGCGGGCTGGACCTGAGCAAGATCGAGAGCCGCCCCACCGGCGACCCGTGGCGCTACCGATTCACGCTCGAGGTCGCGCACACGGGAGGCGAGCCGGCGCTCCCGCTCGCCATCGAGGGGATCCGGCGCGTCAGCGAGACGTGCCGGGTGGTGGGGACGTACGCGATTGGACCGCCGGGTGGTTAGCGTCGCGTGTCGAGTGTCGAGTGTCGAGTGTCAGGGGCCGCTCGGGACGCCTCTGTGCGCCGGAGCGTCCCGAGCGACAGGTACACTCGACACTGGACACTCCACACTCTCCGCTCACCGCAGCTCCGGCGTACTCCTCGGCGCCCGCCGATGCCTGGTCGCCTGCTCGTACGCGTAGGCCAGGCGGAAGAGCACCGGCTCGCTCCAGGCGCGGCCGAAGAAGGTGACGCCGGCGGGCAGCGAGTCGCGCGTCCACCCCATCGGCACCTGCACCGCGGGCCAGCCGGTGGCGGGGGAGAAGAGCTGGCTGTTGTCGCCGGCCGGCGTGTTCAGGTCGCCGATCAGCCGCGGCACGTTGCTCCACGTGGGGTAGACGAAGGCGTCGAGTCGCTCGCCGTCCATCACGCGCAGCACGGCGGCGCGCAGACTGTCGCGGAAGCGCTCGGCGTCCTGGCACCCCGGGCTCCGGCTCGGCGGCAGCGACTCCGCCTGCGCCGTCTCGAGCCGCTTCTGGATGGACGGGTGGAAGCGGTTCGAGGCGACGATCGCCTCCAGGCTCCGCACCGGCGCGCGCCCGCCGGTGCTCGCGAGCCACGCTTCCAGGTCGTGCTTGAACGTGTTGCACGGCCGCGAGCGGATGCGGAGGAGGGAGTCGAGCTCCGGGATCGTCACGCTGTCCACCACCGTGGCGCCGGCGCGGCGCAGGTCGGCCACGGCACGGCCGAAGACGGCGACCACCTCGGGGTCCGCCGAGGGGCGCGCGTAGGCCTGGGTGAGCACGCCGATGCGCGCGCCCTGGAGGCCGTCGCGGCGGAGTGCCGCGGCGTAGTCAGGCGCGGGGCGGTCGCGCGCCGCCTCGGTGAGCGGGTCGTCGGGGTCGTACCCGGCCACCACCTGGAACACGGCGACGGCGTCGGCCACCGAGCGCGCCATCGGGCCGGCGACGTCGTAGGCGAGGAAGAGCGGCACCACGCCACCCCGGCTGGTGAGTCCCATGGTGGAGCGGATGCCCACGAGCGCCTGGTGCGACGACGGGCCACGGATGGAGTTCCCGGTGTCGGTGCCCAACGCCACCACGCCCAGGTTGGCGGCCACGGCGGCGGCCGAGCCGCCGCTCGAGCC
>Ga0307410_10001780_pt1 | contig 9979 bp, 8 predicted proteins | sample 322Ometagenome_3_FD_203707 | JGI IMG/M metagenome (GOLD analysis project Ga0307410, IMG submission 203707) | Maize rhizosphere microbial communities from greenhouse at UC Davis, California, United States - 322HYB-O-3 | ecosystem: Host-associated > Plants > Roots > Rhizosphere > Soil | place: USA...
AATATCGCCGTTTGCTCCGAGTATTCCCAATGCGATCGGCAGGTCGAAGCTCGCACCTTCTTTGCGTATGTCCGCAGGGGCGAGATTCACCGTTGTTTTGTGGAAGGGGAAAAAGAACCCGCTGTTCTTGATCGCGGCGCGGATTCGTTCGCGGGATTCGCGAATGGCCGCGTCGGGCAGCCCGACAATTGTGAAAGGGGCGGTCGTGTCTCCCTCCTTGGGCACCGGCTGAAGGTTCACCTCGATGTCGACCACGAGTGCATCGATGCCGTAAACGGCCGCCGATTGCGTGAGGAAAAGCATATTAATAAATGATTTTCGGGGAATGCTAATTCAGGTCGATGGAAGTTTAGCTCAAATTCGCCTAAAAGCCTAAACTCCCGTTCGTCATTGAATTGGTACGGCTCGCAACGGATTTGTAACGTGTAGCGATAAAGTGCTTTACCTTTTCCTTCATTAATCATAGAATCGCTTTTATTCATCATGCGGCCCTTACTTTTCTGGCGCGGGCCGATGCAACCAGTTCCGGGAGGTGGGTCATCAAAACAGGCGACGATTTTCTAAATACCGGCAACTTCAAAGGAGTCACGATGGAATCGAACTCTGCGGCGATCGAGCAGGATCTTCCGTTTGGTTTTGACAGCAGTCTCGAGCTGCCCCTGTATCAATCTCCTGCCTCTGCCGGGGTGACCGCTTTTGACGCCGCCGCTCCCGATTTTCAATTGTGCCAGCTAGCTGCGGGCGGCAACATTCCCGCGTTCGAGGTCATTTATCAAAGGTACCACCGCCGAACTTACAGCCTTACGCTTCGCATGACGAACAGTCAGACCGAGGCTGAGGATCTCACACAGGAAGTTTTCATTCAGCTTTTCAGGAAGATCGGCAGCTTCCGGGGCGACTCTGCATTCTCCACCTGGCTTCACCGCCTGACCGTCAACCAGGTGCTTATGCATTTCAGGCGCCGGAGTTTCAAGAACGAGAAGACATCCGACGATGGTGAAATGCCCGAACAGACCGTAGCCGGGACCTCCAATCCGCGGAAAATGCAGGTCGTGGACCGCATCGCACTGAAGAACGCGATAGCGGAACTGCCGAACGGTTACAGAAAGGTTTTCGTCCTCCACGACGTGGAAGGATACGAGCACGAGGAAGTGGCCAGGATGCTGAGCATCTCGGTTGGCACTTCGAAATCTCAACTGCACAAGGCCCGCCTCAAGCTTCGCGGCCTGCTAATCAAACAGAACGAGCAAAAAACTTCTGCTTGACGGGCAACCATCGCCCGAAGCGCTTAATCTATCTAGTTTGAATATGTCTAAGTGGGGGATCGAAACCGGCCGCTTCCAGCAAGGCGGAGGCTAATTTGTGTAGATCGTCCACGACGCTGATCAATGACCTGCGAAGAATGTCAAGAAAATCTTAGTACTTTCCTGGACAACGACCTGCCGGATGATCTTGCGGCTTCGATCCAGACGCATCTCGGGTTGTGTGCCGATTGTGCGAAAGTTTGCGAAGATTTTGCCGTCATCCTAGATTCTTGCCGCGAAGAGATCCCTCTGGAACCGCTGCCGCCCAACTCCCAAGCCCTTTGGTGCCGCATCAATAACATTATCGAGAACGAGGTTCGCCCGGAACCCGCAGCGGAGCCGGAAAAACCCAGGGGGTTTTTCGCACGCGGCTTCTCGTTCATGCAGCTTGCATCGGCCGCCGTTGGGATCGCGGTTATCAGTTCTCTGTTGACGATCGTGGGGGCGAGAAATTATTTCGAGCCGACGAATGAGGACTTCACGTCCCGGTCGACCGCCACCCAGACGACATTCGAAAAGGTTTTGAGTAAAGTGGGGTTGATCGAGACCCCGCAGCAGTCGAGGTTGAAGCGGCTGCAGGAACAGCAGGCCGCGATCGAATACTGGAACCAGCGCGTCCAGGTTCGCCGAGCACAATGGGATGCGCGGATGCGTGAGGCGTTCGACCGCAACCTGAATGAGATCGACCAGGCGGTTTACGATTACACCGTAATACTTGAAAAAGACCCGCAGGACGATCTTTCGGGTGAAATGCTCGATTCCGCATTGAACGAGAAGATGAATCTTCTCCGCGCGTTCGCCGAACTGTGATGAATGATTTTACCGATGGTCCGATGTCAGATTAAATTTTCGCGTTTTTTCAGCGCCCGAAGAACTACGATTCTGATGTTGATGAACGTAGTTCTTTTCTTTGTGGTTTCCGCCTCCGATGCGGAGGCGCAGAAGCGATTCTCGCGCACCTACCCGGCGACGAAGAACGTCCGTCTGCGGCTGGTCAACCGGTCCGGCATGGTCACCGTTGAGGGTTGGGACAGGCCGGAGATAAGGATCTCGGCGAATCTGGAAGCCCCGGCCGCGAGCGTCGTCCCGCATAGCTTGAGTGGCACGATATTGCTCGATCTGGTGCGCGAAAATCAGGGGCGAAACGTAGGGAACGTCAATTTTGAGATCCGCGTCCCACGGCATTCTTCGGTCGATATCGAAACTCTCATTGGCAATTTAAGTGTCACTAACGTAAACGGCGGCCTGGTTCGGGCGATCATCACCAGCGAAGGGGACATTACTCTCACAAACATTTCCGCCGGGGCCGTAGACGCGCAGAACGGAATCGGCGACATCTTTTTTGACGGGGACATGCACAAAGGCGGGAAGTATCGATTCACTTCGATCAAGGGAACTATCATTTTGCGCATCCCGCTGGAATCCTCCTTTCAGGTGGTCGCCACGGCCCCGTCGACCAGAAATATCGATCTCGGTCCGTTTCGCGGTGCCAACATGCGCTTTTTCAGCGACGGCCGGCGGGTCGTCGGGCAGGCAGGCGAAGGTGCCGCGACGCTTACAGTAACCAACCAAAGGGGCAATATCGGTTTTCTGAGGCGTTAGGCGATTTATATTGACCACTCCGACGTCCGGGGCTAAGATATAAGTGGCTTTCCTTCCCCGACCCCGGACCACCACAATGAAAAAACGCCCAACCGCATTCGCACTCATTCTCGCTTTCATCCTATTAACTGCCGGCACCGGTTTCACGCAGACCACCGCGGCCGTCAAACGGACAACCTACAAGACCGACACGTTGGATTTCGGTCCCGGCGGGACGCTCTCGATCGTCGGAGCACCGAGCGGGTCGATCCGCGTCGAGGGGTGGAACAGCAATCAGATCAAGGTCGAGGCCGAGATCGAAATAAGCGCGCAGACCGAAGCCCAACTAGACGAGCTCGCCAAAGTTACCGGCTTCATAATGCAGGAGAACATGGGTAAGACCGCGATCACCACCATCGGCACCCACGACCGCAGCTATCTTAAAAAAGTGGCGAGGAAGTTCCCCAAGGAACTGATCGGACTTCCCTTCCGGATAGATTACGTGATAAAGGTCCCACGCTACTGCGACCTGCAGATCGACGGCGGCAAAGGCGACCTTTTCATTGCGGGCATCGACGGCACCTTCAAGATCAATTTTCTCGAATCGACCGCGAGGCTCGATCTTGTCGGCGGCGGCGTATTCGCGACCTTCGGCGCGGGAACCGTCGACGTAAAAGTGCCCAGCCGAAACTGGCGCGGCCGCTTCGCCGACGTGCAGCTTGCCGCCGGAACGATGAACGTCAGCCTGCCGCCGAGCCTGAACGCTGAGGTGGACGCGACAGTGCTGCGGTCCGGTTCGGTGGAAAATTCGTTCGCGGACCTTAAACCGAGAACTCGCAAGGGCACGTTCACCGAAAAGCTGATCGCCGCAAAGTCGGGCGTCGGCGGTATCCCGCTGAAGTTCACGGTCGGCGACGGCCGATTGAACATCTTCGAAATGAAAAAGCCCGAGTGAACCGTCAAAATTGAAATTTAGCGTAGGAAGGTGATAAGTTTACATTTCTTATCACCTTTTTTATGACCATTAAATCCGATCTCTGGCTCCGCCGGATGGCTGCCGAGAAGGGCATGATCGAACCCTTTCTGCCTGAACTAGTTCGTGAAGTGAACGGCAACCGTATTATCTCAGCCGGGGCTTCAAGTTACGGGTACGATATGCGTTTAGCGGACGACGGCTTTCGCATTTTCTCGTCGGTTCACGCTAAAGAGATCGACCCGAAAAGATTCGATGAACAGTATTCGCTGATCGAACCGGAGCTGCATGCCTCCGATGACGGTTCGCGTTACTATTTGCTGCCTCCGCATCATTACGGATTGGGCGTGACCGTCGAAACTTTCAAGATGCCGCGAAATGTGACCGGAGTGGCGCTCGGAAAATCGACTTATGCGCGTGCCGGGCTCCTGGTGAACACAACGCCTCTCGAGGCGGGATGGACGGGACGCCTCGTGGTAGAAATAGCCAACCTCGCCAACCTGCCGCTTCGCGTTTACGTGAATGAGGGGATAGGCCAGATATTGTTTTTCGAATCGGACGAGGACTGCGCCGTTTCCTACCAAGACCGCGGCGGCAAGTATCAGGGCCAGACCGGTTTGACGTTCGCAAAGGTTTAAATGATCCGCCGAATTTTGACACTTATTACGGCTTTGGTACTTACCGCGCAGATGGTCGCACAGTCGTCCCCGGGCGCGCGCCGTCCGCGGGTGACTGGTATCGGACTCAAGGTCGGCATCCTGCCCGCCGGTGCGTTGAACGCGATAACGGATGTGCCGGGCGTGCTGGTCGGCCACACAACTATCATTAGGGGCGAAAACGTCCGGACCGGCGTCACGGCGGTAGTTCCGCACGGCGGAAATCTGTTTCAGGAAAAGGTCCCCGGGGCCGTTTTCGTCGGCAACGGTTTCGGCAAGCTTGCTGGATCTACTCAGGTGAATGAGCTAGGCGAGATCGAAACCCCGATCCTTCTCACTTCCACGCTCGCCGTTCCAAAGACAGCCGATTTCCTGATGGACTACATGCTCCAATTGCCGGGCAACGAGAACGTGGGGTCGATCAACCCGCTGGTGGCCGAGACGAACGATGGTTTCCTGAACGACATCCGCGGCAGGCACATTACCCGGGACGACGTTTTCAATTCGCTTAAGGCCGCGAAGACTGGCGCCGTCGACGAGGGCTCGATCGGGGCCGGTACCGGCACGGTCGCTTTCGGATGGAAGGGCGGTATCGGAACGTCGTCGCGAAAGCTGCCGGCAGCACTTGGCGGCTACACAGTGGGCGTGCTCGTGCAATCGAACTACGGTGGCGTCCTGACCGTCGACGGCGCTCCGGTCGGAGTGGAGCTCGGACAATATTATCTAAAAAATGCCGTCGAAGGTTCGTCCAGGACCGAAACCAATCCCAGGTCATTAATTCCGCACTCCGCAGACCGCGGTCCGCGGTCTGCGGCTGACGGATCGATAATAATTGTCATCGCTACAGACGCGCCGCTCGACTGGCGGCAGCTTCATCGCCTGGCCGAACGCTCGATGTCGGGCCTTGCCCGCACCGGCTCAGCAATGACGAACGGCAGCGGCGATTATGCAATAGCGTTTTCGACCGCGAGCGAGAATCGCGTTCGGGCGTCAGAAGCACGCCGCAGCATTCAGGTCGTCGGGAACGACGCAATGTCCCCGCTATTCCTGGCCGTTATCGAGGCCACCGAGGAGGCAATTTACAATTCCCTTTTTCGGGCGACGACCACAACAGGCAAAGACAAGCGGACGGTCGAGGCATTGCCGCTGGAGCCTACGCTGAACATTTTGCGAAAGTACGGGAAGATCAAATAAGGAAGGGCATATTGGCCCGGTCCCGAAACACAACAAAATGCTTACGATCGAGAACTACATCGGCGGCGAACTGGTAAAGCCAGCTTCGGGCGAGTACCTTGAAAACTTCGAACCGGCAACGGGGGCTGTTTATTCGCTTATCCCGGATTCTGATGATCGGGATGTGAACCTTGCGGCGGATGCCGCGCGTTCCGCCTTCGCCGCGTGGTCGCGAACCCCTGCGGAAGAAAGATTCGAGATCCTGATGCGGCTGGTCACGCTGATCGAACGGGACCTGGAACCGCTGGCCGAGGCCGAATCGGTAGATAACGGTAAGCCGGTTTCGCTCGCACGGACGGTTGATATTCCCCGTGCCGTGGCGAATTTTCGTTTTTATGCGACCGCGGCCATGCACACGGCGAACGAATCGCACGACACCACGCTCGCCGGCGGCTCGTCGGCGATAAACTACACGCTGCGGCATCCGCTCGGCGTCGTCGGCTGCATCTCGCCGTGGAATCTGCCGCTGTACCTGTTTACCTGGAAGATCGCCCCGGCGATCGCGGCGGGCTGCACGGTCATCGCCAAACCGAGCGAGGTGACGCCGATGACGGCGTTTCTTCTTTCCAGGCTTTGCATCGAAGCGGGCCTTCCGCCGGGCGTGCTCAACATAGTCCACGGAACCGGCCCGAAGGTAGGCTCCGCCATCGTCGCCCATCGTGACGTGAAGGCGATATCGTTCACCGGCGGGACAAAAACGGGCGAGGAGATCGCTCGGACCGCCGCACCATTGTTCAAAAAGCTGTCCCTCGAGCTCGGCGGCAAGAACCCGAACATCATATTTGCGGATTGCAATTACGAAGAGATGCTCGCGACCACGGTCCGGTCATCCTTTTCTAACCAGGGCGAGATCTGCCTGTGCGGATCTCGCATTTTCGTCGAGCGGCCGCTGTATGACCGGTTCAAAGGGGATTTCGTTTCCCGCGTTTCCGCGTTAAAAGTAGGCGACCCGAAAGACCCGGAAACCGACGTCGGCGCGATCGTCTCGAAGCAGCACTTCGACAAGATAATGTCCTACATCAACCTCGCGAAGGAGGAAGGCGGAAAAATTCTTGCCGGCGGCAATTCCGTCGACCTATCGGATAAAGAAACGGCCGAACTTTCCGGCACCGAAAATCCGCACTCCGCGATCCGCAATCCGCACTTGTCGGGCTGGTTCATCGAACCCACGATAATCGAAGGCCTCGCCTACGATTGCCGCACCAACACTGAAGAGATCTTCGGGCCGGTAGTCACGATCATGCCGTTCGACACCGAAGAAGAGGTTCTCGGTTACGCAAATTCGGTCCGCTACGGCCTATCCGCGACGGTCTGGACGGAAAACCTCTCCCGTGCACATCGGGTATCAGCCGCACTGGAATCCGGCATCGTCTGGGTCAACTGCTGGCTCCTCCGCGACCTCCGCACGCCATTCGGCGGCGTCAAAGACAGCGGCATCGGCCGAGAAGGCGGCTTCGAGGCATTGAGATTTTTTGCGGAAGAGAAGAATGTCTGCATAAAACTGTCAGAACCGCCTGCCTGAGCAGCGGGTTTGTGCTATGAGGCGACTGGGAGCCTCGCTTCGATCGCACAACCTTCAGAGTCAAAGGAGTAAAATTCTTTCCTGCCCGAAGAAGTTCGTCGCCGGGCCAGGCACGGGCCCATTAGTAGTTCCGTCAACGTGGTAACCGATCAAAAGCCTGACGACTCTGTTGGGAATAGCTATACCAAGCAGACATCCGGGGATCGACGCCGGCAAGACCGTGCCCGCACCTTCGGGTTGAATCAGCGTTAGCTGGCCTTCACCGCTGGCACTTGCCCTGAAGGCGTTGCGAAAGGTTTCGTCCCCGGCGACGCTGCCAAGCGCAGTTCCGGCTACAACAGACGTTGGGGTCACTACGTCGATGAAAGCCCAGACCGTATAAACTCCACCCGGCTCCAGGCCGGACATATGCACGTTTACCAGAGTTCCCTGGTTGACACAAGTTACCTTTGCGGTCCCATGTGGGGCCTTAAACTCGCCGAGCGTCATCTGAATACCGTCAGTTCCGAGAACCGGGACGCACTGTCCTGCCGGAGGGGCGCCGAAGACGACAGCGCTGTCGGGAGTTGACGAAGTGATTACGCCGATGGTCGGATCCGCCGGATCACAGTAGCCGGCTCGTATGTTTCCAAAGCGGATGTCCAAGGACTCAAACACCTCGACGCCCTGCGCGTTTGCGGTTTTCGGGAACAGAAATATCGCCGTGCCCAATACGAATAAAGTGATCGTCACCCAAGATACATTTTTCTGTTTCATCTAATTATCTCCTGTTTTGTTAACGCGATCGTGATCGCTTATCGGTCGAATCATTGCCGGCGCTCGGAAAAAAGTTGCCTTTGCCGAGCAAAGGGGGCTACACTACGCGGGAAAAATACTTGTTTAGCCAGCGATCAACTCCCGCCAAAATCTGGGTCGGCGTGTAGCGTTTCCTTATGAACGGGCCCGAGTTTAGGCAAAACCGCGGAATAAGTCTTTGGAAAATTCTTTAAGTTTTCTTTAAGTTTTCTTTATAAGGCGAGATGCCCCAGAGTACCCATAAGACCTACGAATTCGGTCCGTTCCGCCTGGTAATGAAAGACCATTTGCTGGTGCGAAACGGCAGATCGGTATCGCTAAGACCAAAGGAATTTGAGGTGCTTGTTTGCCTGCTTGAACATAGCGGCCATCTGGTGGATAAGGACGAACTGATGCAGCGGGTCTGGCCCGACTCAATTGTTGAAGAGGGCAACCTTTCTCGGACGATTTGGGCGTTGAGAAATGCATTGGGCGAAGCCGGCAAAGGGAACAAATATATTCAGACTGTTCCGAAACGCGGGTACAGATTTGTCGCGAATGTTTGCGTAAACGAAAAGGAGCCTTCATTTGTTGCCGAAACCAATGTTGGGGCTACACCGATAAAGGCCGCCATTCACGTTGCATCAGTCGAGATCGCACCGGCGCTACCGGCTAGTCCAACTGCGAAAAACCGGTGGACTTCACGTCCGGCTGTGTTCGGGGGCTTGGTTCTTGCCATAGCGTCGGTGCTTACCATCGCGGCTTGGTCGATCCTCGGGCGGAAGCCCGCCGTATTCCCGCAGATCTCATCGGTCGCGGTGTTGCCATTCAGGCCGCTCGATGCAAACAGCCGGGATGAATCGCTGGAGATGGGAATGGCCGAGACGCTCATTACCCGCCTCGGTAGTATTCGGCAGCTCACTGTCCGCCCGCTGGGATCCGTCATAAAATTCGCCGAGTCAGATACGGATCCGATCGCGGCCGGACGGGAGACCGAAGTGGACGTTGTTCTCACGGGAAGTCTTCAAAAGGCCGGTGACCGTCTTCGTGTTAGCGTCCGGCTCGTGGATGTCCGTACCGGAGACACCTTGTGGTCGGAGAAATTTAACGAAACTTTCACCGATGTCTTCAAGGTCCAGGATGCGATCGCCGAGCGTATGGCCAACGCGCTGCTATTGCAGTTGACTGCCGGCGAAAAAGAGCAGCTTACAAAACGGTATACAAATGATCCGGAAGCCTGGCAACTTTATCTTCAGGGTAAAAGGGCGAGAGACCGGCGATCGGGGGATTGGAACGAGGAGTGCATTGAACTCTTTACGAAAGCGATCGAGAAAGATCCTGATTTTGCTCTCGCCCACGCTACACTCGCTGACGCCTATCGGTTACGCAATGCCAAGATCGGGAAAATGTCCTACGAGGAAATGATCCCAAAAGTCAGGGAGCACCTTGCAAAGGCGTTCGAACTCGACGGTGCCCTGGCGGAAGCGTACGCTGCGTCAGCCGAGGTCAAATATCAATATGAGTATGACTGGGCCGGGGCCGAGCGAGACTATAAGAGGGCGGTGCAATTGAATCCCAACTCTGCCTGGATCCACTGGTCCCTGGGTTTTATGTTCAGGGCCGCAGGAAAGTTCGATGAAGCCGATGCCGAGTTTCGGAAGGCCCTGGAGCTGGAGCCCGACATCAAGTTGGTGCGCAACAGCCAATGCGGACTTCTATCGATGATTCACCGTGACGACGAAGCTCTTGAATGCTTTTTACAACGTTCTAAAGATAACCCTGAGACGGGCGGCATATATCCTGTCCTCAGCGAAATTTATCAAAAAAAGGGGAGGGACGCCGAGGCTTTCGACGCGCTGCTTAGAGGAATGGTCTTAGGCCGGTATCCCCAATCCCAAATCGATGAAGCGGCAACCGCATATCGAGACTCCGGACT
>Ga0307410_10001781_pt1 | contig 9972 bp, 9 predicted proteins | sample 322Ometagenome_3_FD_203707 | JGI IMG/M metagenome (GOLD analysis project Ga0307410, IMG submission 203707) | Maize rhizosphere microbial communities from greenhouse at UC Davis, California, United States - 322HYB-O-3 | ecosystem: Host-associated > Plants > Roots > Rhizosphere > Soil | place: USA...
CGACCGCGGACGCTTTAGCGGGTGGACCCACGGTGAGGCCAGGCACCGCCTTCACCGGCGAACTGACCGAACCCGAGCCTTCAAGTGCAAACCCGATCTCCCGATCGATCGCGCCGCCTATCTTTTTGGAGATATTCCTCTTCGAACTCCCTGCCATAAAACACGCCTCAACCTAAAATGTAAGATTATGAAGTGTTTAAGGGCAACTTACAAGCGCCAGGGCTCCCGGACGCCGACCGGTCCTACCGGTGTAGCGTGGGCGAGCCGCGTGGTTTTCACCTAGCTTTGGTTGCGGATCGCGCCGCGATCCAAGGGAAGTTGGCCGCTCACCCAGACTTCGCCCACGCTGTGGATAGTAACACTATGCGCCGATCCTATTGTTTTCGGTTGTACATAAGAGATCCACGGAAGCAAACGGAGCGCCCGAGTAGATCGAACAGAAGAATGGAGCCGTCAAGGGTCGCGGCGTGGGGTTACCGAGCAGCTAGAGGGAGTTTTTGGCCGATTTAAGCTTGATCTCTATCTTCCCGACGTCCGAGTGCACCTGCGAACGCACCGGGATCCGGCGGTTGTCGTCGGTGATCCACATGACCATACTGCCTTCACGCTCGATGAGCCGGCCCGGGCCGAATACGTCGGGCTCGATGCGAAAACACCACACCTTGCCGAGAACGGTTTTCTGTATCTCGCGGGCTGTCACCCTGACCGGCACGCGGTAAACGAGGCCGGAATCGCTGACCGTGAAAGTGAACGTCGAACCGACCGCCAGCGGAAGCATCCTGAGCCGGTAGATGGCCGAGATCAGATCGTGCGTTTCCGGGACTATTTCGGAAGCGATCCGGCGTGGCGGCCGCATCGGTTCTTTCGGGTCCGTCTCGGTGTAGGTGACGCGGCGCTCGCGGTAATCGAAAATGGCCTCGCTGTCGCGAACGCGCTCCTTTTGGACATCGTGCTTTTTCGTCAGCTTCACCCGCGGTGTGGCTCCGCCGAATGTTGACTCGATCTCCTGCTGGAAACTGAACCGGAACAGCTTGAGCAGCGTACCCTTCGACCGTGCATCGGCTTTCACCGTAAAGTCACTGCCCGGCGAAGGCTGCGAAACGGTAAAGGTCAGGTCGGCCACGGCGATGCCCCTGATTATCTTGCTGATCTTTCCCTCATACGTAAGCGTCTCGCCCGGCGCGAACGGGACCGCCGCGAGTGAGGCGGCCGGTGCCGGCTGCCGTGAAGTGTAAGCCGATGCCCCGTTTTGGGCGTAAACAGCAAACACGGAAAAAACCGTAAAGGCACCGGCAAGGAAAAACTTTTTCAGATAGATCTTCATTTCGAATCGCTCCCTGCTCAGGTGGATGCGGACCGGCAGGGTATATATGGACGCGAGTTTAGCTATTATAACTCATTCGGCACCGGCTACGGAGCTAATTCTTTTTCACCCGTGCACGAGGGGGACACACCCGGCCCGGCCGCACATTCCGGCCCGTTTGATGCCGAAAATCTCAAATTGTATCGCCCAGCCGCTTTTCCACCGCTGCGGCGACCGTTTCAACATCTATGTCCATGCAAACCCAGTTGGAACAGCTTCGCCGGTGGCAGTCGACTCGGCAGCCGATATCGAGGCGTTCAACGCAGACGTCTCTAGGGCTGGTACTGCCGTTCCGCCACCATTCCGTCGGGCCGAACATCCCGACAACCGGAGCCCCCGCCGCAACCGCGATGTGCGTTGGGCCGGTGTCACCGCCGACGTAGACGCGGGCACGCTTCGCCAGCTCGAAAAACCCTTTCAGGCTTGGCTGGGCTAAAAACACCTTCCCGGAGCGGCTGGCGGCTGCTGCCTGATCGGCAAGGGCTAATTCCTGAGGCCCGGTGGCGATGACCGAGGCCAAGCCGAACCGTTCCCACAGAATATCGGCCAACTGTCCGAATTTCGCTGCCGGCCAGAGCTTTGTCACCCAGCCGCCGGCCGGATTCAGGATCGCGAATTCGCCGCCGGTCCGAGCGATGATCTGCTCCGCTTCGTGCACGTGGGCGGGGTCGGTCGAGATCGGAAACTCGTAATTTGCTTCACCCAGCGGAAGGCCGAGGGCCGCACCCGCCAGAATAAGATTCTTGCGGACCACGTGGGTTTGCTCCGGTATCTCAACTGTGTCTGTGAGGAAAATGCGGCTCGCGGGCTCGCGCAGGGCCGGCCGGGCGAAGCCGTACCGCTTTCTCGCTCCGGATAGCTTCGCGATCGCGGCGGATTTCAAAAGGCCCTGAAAGTCGACCGCCGTGTCGAAGCGCGACCGCCTCAGCGAGCGAAATTGCTCGCGCACCTGCGGCAGGATGCCGGCCACAACCCTTCCGCCGCGAATCGAGCGCGTGTCAACCTCGATCAGCCGGTCTATCAAATTATTGCCTCGAATTATCTCGGCGGAGCGTTTCTCGGCCGCCCAGCTTATCTCAGCTTCGGGCAACGCCCGCCTGATCGCGGCCAGAGACGGCAGTGTGTGTACGATGTCGCCGATGCTGCCTAGTTTTACAATGAGAATTTTCATTCGGCCGGGCCGCTCAAAATGGCAAAAAACGCTGGAAATTTGTGTTAAGTATAAAGTATCCTATTTAATTGAGTCACTTCGCCTCCGCTGGTTGCCTCGTCCCGATCCTCCTATGCAAAAACCCAAGCGTCAAGAACGTGATCTGCGTCCGGCCCTCGTCTTTCTGACGGGCGACCTTATAGCAGTGCCGATCCCGCTGGATCGCGAGGAAGTCATCCTCGGCCGCGAGATCGGGGCCGACGTGCGCGTGAACGACCCGAAAGTGTCGCGCCGGCATGCGTTGATCGTCACCACACAGGACCCGGTCACCGGAGAGTCCGTATACACACTAAAGGACTTCAGGTCGCGGAGCGGCACACTGCTCAACGGCGAACGCATCAACGAGGAGGTGCTCGAGAACGGCGACAAAATAACCATCGGCGAGAATACCCTGCGGTTCGACCTGCTCGACGAGATCGACCGGGAATACCAGCGGCACATTCACCGGCTGATATCGCACGATGACCTGACCGGCCTGCTGTCGGGGCGTTCCTTCTTTTCAGAGCTTCGCCGCGAGGCGGAGCGGACCAAGACCGACAACCGCCCGTTTTGCGTTTTGATGATGGATATCGATCATTTTAAGAACGTAAATGACACTTACGGGCATCTAACCGGCAGCAAGACCCTTGAGGAGATCGGCGGCTGCATCATAAAATGCCTCCGCAGCGGCGACGCGGCGGCACGATTCGGCGGCGAAGAATTTGCCGCATTCCTCCTGGACGCCGAGATCGGCCAGGCCATGGTCGCGGCCGAAAGGATCAGGAAAGAGATAGAAACGTTCGAGTTCAGCGTCGTGCGTCAGGGGAAGTTGGACGAGAAACACCACGTAACCATAAGTGTAGGTATTGCAGCGTTTCCGGATGATTCCCGCGACCCGATCGAGCTTGTCGAGATGGCCGATTCTGCCCTCTATCGGGCGAAGCGCGAGGGCCGCAACCGTGTCTGCATCTACGGCGCCGTCGACGCGGGCGAGATCGACCTGCAATTGAAGCCGCGGCGTGACTAAATTTTGCAACTTTATCGGGCCGCGTCCGTGAAAAGACATTGACCTTTGTTTCTGATAGAATTCGGGCTTTGATGTCGGAACGCCCTTCGACCAGCCTGCAATAATAATCGTGATTAACAAATTAAATTTAAGCAGTGATCCGTTTCGAAACCGGACGACGCCTTACCTGATCTCGGTACTGTTGCTCGGCCTCGCCGGCATGGCGATGATATTCTTTCTTGCCAAGCTGAAGGAGAACTCCGACGTGAATAAGGTAACCCTCGCCCAGATCGAACAGATGGATGAAGAAGTTAAACGCCTGAAAGGCGAGGGAGAAAAGGTGCAGCAGCAATTAACCCCCCAGCAGCGCGAGCTGCTTGTGGCCTCACACAAGCTGGTTGCGAACAAATCCTTTGGCTGGTCCAGGCTCTTCGCCGATCTCGAATCGGTGCTCCCGGGCAGCGTCAGTGCTTCGCGGATCGCCGTGGAGAACGTTTACAAGGACGGCGATCAGGTAAAGGCGGAGCTGGACTTTGCCGTACTCAGCCGCGATTACGCGGCGGTCATGTCGATGATCGACAGTATGAACAATTCCGGGCTTTTCCAGGCTGAGCTTCGCGGCCAGGACCGACAAAAGACCGAACGCATCACCTACACCGAATATTCGCTCAGGCTGGTGTACACGCAGAATTACGGCTATTCGACGGCCCCGTCCACGGACATTGCCCAGACCGCCGCGCAGGGAGGTCTTCAGCCGTGAACGATCCGATACTGAACAATAACCCGGCCGATGACAAGGAGCCGGAGATCGTGCGGAACGAGATCGGGAAGGTGCCCGATCCGACCGTCGTGATCGACGAAGCGGACCGGACCGTGATGCTCACGGACAGCGAGACCATCATCATCGATAAGGAGCCGAAGATCGACCTGGCACCGAAGAACCGCCCCCGCAAGGTTTACAAGGGAATGTGGGGGCCGGTGGAAGCGGGCGTGGTCGGTGCCGGTTTGCTGGCCGTGCTTGGGGCTGTCCTGCTCTACGCTTTCTTCGTTTCCCCGTCCAACCGCGAGCTTGAGAACAACCGTGCCCGCCGCGACCGGCTGGAAGCTGAATTGGTGTCGTCGCGTGAGAAGTACGGGAACATCTCGAACGTGGAGACCCGGGTTGCGAAGCTGATATCGAGCGTCAACGAATTCGAGGCCCAGTATCTTCCCGTCCCGACAACGGGGCGCACCGCACTGTATCAAAGGATCAACGGGCTGATGGGTGCTTACGGACTGGTGAACACCGGCGGGCCCGATTTTGCCCCGCTCGAGGTCCTCGAAAAGGTGAACGACGAGGGCCGGGAAGAAAGCGGCAAATCGAAATTCCGCAGCTTTTTCCCGGGAGTTTACGTGTCGATGACGGTTGAGGGCCCATACGCGAACCTCCGCCGGTTCATCCGCGAGATAGAAACCGGCAACGAGTTCATCGTCGTGAGCGCGGTCGAGCTTGAGCCCTCCGACGCCGAGGAGGAAAAGCAGGACCAGCCTAACCCGACGCAGGCGGGCGGTTTTGATTCGGGCTTTGATGTGACTACGGGAAGGCCGGGTGTTACGTCCCCGAACAGATCGGGGTTCCCAAATACCTCTATGCCCGCGCAGGTCCAGTCAGCCCTGCCGAACAGTGCACGAGGCAAAACACATGGTTCACTCGTAACTTTGCGGATGGAGATGGCAGCCTATTTCAGAAGGCCGACCGCCCAGCCGACGCAAACGGAGGCGCTGCCGCAGTAGATCTTCGCGATGAAACTTTTTGAGGGAAAAACCAAAAGCGAGCGGAACAAGACCATAGCCGCCATCATCCTCGGCGGATCGTGCCTGATCGTTCTGTTCTTCGCGTTCGGCCGCGGAATTTTCGGCGGAAGCTCCAGCACCGCGAAAGCCAAGCCTTCGCCTTCGCCAAAGACCCAGACGTCCGGCAGCACCGATCCCGGCAAGCTGCAGATGCCGTCGATCCAGCAGCAGAATCTGGAGATGATGTCGCTGCCGATCGTTTACAATCCCAACATATACGGTACACCGGATCCGGGCCGCAACATCTTCGCCTTTTACGAGCCGCCGAAACCGACGCCGTATGTGCCGACGCCGGAGCCCATCCGAACGCCGATTCCAGCGACGCCTCCGCCTCCGCCGCCGATCCAGATCGCGGGCGTCAACCCGGGAAGTGCTTACGCGGGCTCGAACGGGTTCCGGCTGGACATAGCGGGCGACAAGTTCACGCCCGACACGAAGGTCTATTTCGAGCAGCAGGAAATACCGGCGACGTTCATCAATGAACAGCGGATGACGGCAGACATCCCTTCCGTGCTCATCAGGAACGGCGGAGGCCGGACGATCATTGCGCAGAACGCTGACGGAACAAAAACATCAAATCCGGTTACGTTCGACGTTCAGCCGCCGCCGAAACCGGGGTTCCAATATATCGGGATGATCGCCCGCAAGCGGGGCAATAACGACACGGCATACTTCATGGAAGGCGGCAAACAGCTTCCAACAAGTGCGAGGCTGAATGAGGTGGTTGGCGGGCGTTTCCGCGTGATCAGCATTTCGGAATCCGAGGCGATACTGGAAGATGTACAGCTTTCGTTCAGCAAGCACAGGCTTCCGCTTCAGGCGCCGCCGGCCACGACCATCAGCAATCCGTCGCAGCCGGGCCGCCCGACACGCGGCGGATTCCCGACGCGCGATGGCTTCACGCCGGCGAACCCGGGAATGCCGCCCGGAGCGACCAATACGCGTATCCCCGGTATTCCGGACAATATCCCGCGGTACGTACCGCCGACGTCCAATTCGAACCGGCCCGTGAGACGAGACAACGACGATGACGACGAGGACGGCAACTAACGGCGAATCGGGCATGACCCTGATGGGCGTGATGGTCTTCATGACCATCTTCGCCTTTGTGCTGCTCGCCGCCGCCCCGTCGATACAGATGGATGTCCAGCGCGAGAAGGAGCTTGAGTCCATCCGCCGCGGCGAAGAGATAGCTAACGCGATCAATCAGTACGTTATCCACCATCAGGGCACCAAACTGCCGCAGTCGCTTGACGAATTGCTCGAAGGGCTCCCCTACGGCACCCGGAAGCGACAGATCCTGCGGCCCTCCTCGGTGACCGACCCGCTCAGCCTCGACGGCCGCTGGCGGCTGATCGAGCCCGACCCGGACACCATCGCCCGCTTCGCTAAGCGGGTGCAGGTCTTCAATAATGGTATCCTTCCCTCGTCGCCGGTGCCCCGGTATTACGACCGCTACACGGTAACGCTCGCCAACGTCCTGAACACTGAAAGCGCCACCGAAGACGAAGAGGACTTCGACGAAGAGGATACGACCGTTTCCGAGAACGTTCCGTTTATCGGGGTCGCGAGCCAGAGCCGGGCCCGATCAGTGCTGACGTATTACGGGATCGAAAACCATTCGAAATGGATCTTTACGCCGTTGTTTCGCGGAACAGGGGCGACAAGCATACGCCCGGGCCGCGGCGCACCTCCGCCGCCCCGCATCCGGTGATCCGGCCGACGCCTTTCAGGAAAACTCATTCTTCTTTTTCTTAAGTTCGTCCGGATGCTCTGGGGTCGCCACACCGTCGTCCTGGTTGGCCCCCGCGGCACCGGTAGGAAATACCTCGACCCCGGCGTCGTTCAGTGTTTTTATTATCCCGACCGCCGCTCTGTCGAAAACCTCAAGCGGCTTGGCTTCGTTCGTGTTTATCCAGAAATTCACGGTTATGCTGACGCCTTCGGCCAGCATGTCGGTGACCACCACCTTCGGCGGCGGATCGGTGACTATCCCGGCGGTCAGGTCGAGCGATTCGCGCGTCAGCCGCTTCGTTTTCTCGAGCGGTTCGTGATAGCCGACGCAGAATTTCAGATTCATCCGCCGTTTCGCCCCCGCACCCCGGATCGTGAGCGGGTTCGAGTACATGTCCCCGTTCGGGATAAGGACGAGTTCCCCGTCGTCTTTCCTCAACGATGTCGCGCGCACGCCGATGTACTCCACCTTTCCCTGATTACTCCCGACGAACAGGTAATCGCCGATGTGGAACGGCCGCTGCCACAGTATCAGTACGCCCGAGAGGAAGTTGTTCAGGATGTCCTTCGTCGCGAAACCCACCACGAAGGACGAAAACCCGAGACCCGCGATCAGGCTCGCGAAATTGAACGACGGAATGATGACCGTCAAAGCGATCAGCACACCCAGGCTGACGACGAACCCGACCAGGACCCGGCTGATCAGCAGACGCAACCTCACGTCCAATTTTGTTCGCTGGGTGGTGGACATGAAGATCTTCCGCACAAGTTTCGAAAGCAGCCAAAAGAGTGTGAGCACGATCAGGCCGGCAAGCAGAAACGGCAGCCTTCCGAAAAATCCGGTGATCATCGAGTTGATCGATTCCCACACCACACGTTGTATGTCCGTGGCCAGGGTAGTGCTCCACTGCCACCACCCGGTGCTTTGTACTAGCAATTGCATATCTATATATTCTTTAAGATACAGAAATAATTTCCAAGCACAGGCGATTCAGGTTGACTTTCGCTTAGTTTAGAATTAGAATAATTCTAAATAGGGAGGAATCATGGAACTACACAAGACGAAGATAGATATCGAGCAAGGGGCACGGGAGAATCTGATCGGACTGCTCAATCAGCGGCTGGCGGACGCGGCGGACCTTAAATCGCAGGCGAAACAGGCCCACTGGAACGTGAAGGGGCCGAATTTCATTGCGTTGCATGAGCTTTTCGACCAGGTCTCGACAGAAATGGATACGCACGTGGACGACATCGCCGAACGGATCACGACGCTCGGCGGAACCGCGATGGGGACCGTTCGTCTGGCGGCACAGAATTCAAGTTTGTCCGAGTATCCCCACGAGATTTCGGACGGCACCGCCCACGTGGACGCTCTGTCGACCGCCCTGGCTGATTTTGGCAAGAAGGTGCGTGCGGACATCGACACCACCGACGAAATGGGCGACAAGGACACTGCTGATATCCTCACCGGCGTCTCGAAAGGTGTGGACAAGCTGCTTTGGTTCGTCGAGGCCCACAACCAGGCGTAATCGTGCGGCTTTAACCTGTAACAGCCGCGCCCGGCGAAGGGGCGGCTGTTACAGGGTCGGCTGCTGATAGTCGAATACGATGTTCGCGAACGCCTTTACGCCGACGTCGAGGCGGCTGTCGTCTAGGAAGAAATCCGGCGTATGATGGGGCGGGGCCTTTGAAGGGTCTTGTCCCTTCGGCATCCCGCCGACGTAGAAAAAGAACGCCGGAGCTTTGGTCCCGAAATACGAAAAATCCTCGGCACCGGTAACCCATTCCATTTCCGCGACGTTTCCTTTTCCAGCCGCCTTTTCCAGCGACGGCAGCATCTTCTTAACCAGCTCCGGAGTGTTATACGTAACGAGCGTTTTTGTATCGAACGAGACCTCGGCGGTCGCACCCATGCTTTCGGCGATCTTCTGAACGGTCAGCCGGACCTTTTCGTGCGTGTCCTTTTGCATTCCCGAGTCCAGGGTCCTGATGGTGCCGGCCATTTCGAGCTCCTCGGGGATGATGTTCTCGCGGACTCCGGCGTGTATCTTGCCCACGGTTATGATGACTGGAGCTTTGGTGAGTTCCGACCTTCTTGAAACGATCATCTGCAGTCCGTTGATTATCTGTGACGCCACAGCGATCGGGTCGGTACCGAGCCACGGATAAGCCCCGTGCGTTTGGCGTCCCTTCACTTTAATGTGGAACCAATCGGCCGCGGCCATCACCGCCCCGGACTTGTACTTGATCGTGCCCACTTCGGTCGATGAATTTATGTGAATGCCGAATATCGCATCGATCTTCGGGTTGTCCATCACACCTTCTTTCACCATCAGCGAAGCTCCGCCTTCTTCACCTTCCGGCGGACCTTCCTCGGCAGGTTGGAAGATGAAAACGACCGTCCCCTTTATCTTGTCCTTCATCCCGGCCAGCAGCTCGGCCGCGCCCATAAGCATCGCGACGTGCGTGTCGTGCCCGCACGCGTGCATGACCCCGACCTTTTGGCCGTTGTACTCGGCGGTTTCCTTCGAGGCGAACGGAAGCGAATTTCGCTCGGTCACGGGCAGACCGTCCATATCCGCACGAAGCCCGATGACCGGGCCCGGCTGGCCACCTTTCAGGATCCCGACGACTCCGGTTTTTGCGATGCCCGTTCGCACTTCAAGCCCAAGGCTACGGAGATGATCTTCGACGTACTTCGCCGTCTTCACCTCGCGGTTGGAAAGCTCAGGGTAGCGGTGCAGATGCCGCCGCCACTCGACGATTTTCGGCATAAGCTTCGCCGTCGCGGCGTCGATGTCGCGGCTCATGTCGACGGCGAAGACGGGTGAAACGACTGAAACAAGC
>Ga0307410_10001782_pt1 | contig 9971 bp, 11 predicted proteins | sample 322Ometagenome_3_FD_203707 | JGI IMG/M metagenome (GOLD analysis project Ga0307410, IMG submission 203707) | Maize rhizosphere microbial communities from greenhouse at UC Davis, California, United States - 322HYB-O-3 | ecosystem: Host-associated > Plants > Roots > Rhizosphere > Soil | place...
CGTTAACTTTTGCCGGCCGCCCGCCGCGCAGTTTAGGGAGGTTATTCCATGTCTAAATTAGAGTCTTTGCCCGCAGGATGCGCTGTGCTCCTGGTTCTTTCCATAATCCTTTCTCCCATAGCCGTGATTGGTCAGTGCGTTGCCCCGCCGTCGGGGATGATCAATTGGTGGACGGCCGATAACAACACGTACGATATTATCGGGGGCAATCACGGCACCCTTCAAAACGGAGCCGGCTTTGGCTCCGGCAAAGTAGTTCAGGCATTCAATTTCGATGGTATTGACGACTATGTTGAAGTCGCGCACGATCCGGATGCGGCGTTCAATTTCGATGGATCGTTCACGATAGACGCGTGGATCTTTTTGGAATCTACGCCGGCTCCTTTCGAGTTCGCTCCGATAGTTTCGAAATGGGACGACGTCCCGGAGGGCGTTGACCATCAGAGGACCTACTTTCTTTCGGCAACGAATAACGGAGGGCTGAGATTGCGATGTGATGTCTCTTCCAACGGCTTTTTCGGCCTTGGGAGCAGCACTCGGGTTTTTTCAGCCATCGGGCTTCCGCTGAACACTTGGACGCACACGGCTTGCGTCTTCAACGCTGCAGATAATGGCTCAGTAACTCTGTACATCAACGGGCAGCCGGCGGGTGCCGCTGGAGTGTTCGACTCCAACGTCACAGACCCATTCGACAACGACAGGCCGATCCTTATCGGGGCGGGCGATGTGGGCGGCTTCCACAGGAACTTTTTCGACGGCAGGATCGACGAGGTCGAACTTTTCGAGCGCGCCCTCACCGGGGCAGAGATCGATTCGATCTTCGACGCGGGTGCATTCGGCAAAACTATCCCGATCGTGATCGACATCAAGCCCGGCGGCGTGCCGAACAGCATCAATCTCCGCTCTAAGGGAAAGGTGCCGGTGGCCATTCTCAGTACAGAGACGTTCGACGCCACGACGGTGAACATAGGAAGCGTTTTATTCGCCGGCGCAGCGGTGAGCGTGAAGAACAACGGAACGTATCACGCCGCTTTCGAAGATGTCAACGGCGACGGCCGCCTCGACCTGGTAATGCACTTTAATACCCCCGACCTGGTTCTGAATGCGGGCTCGACCGCGGCAACCCTTACCGGAAACAGCAACACCGGAAGATGTCTTTCCGCAACGGACTCGGTAAATATTGTTCCATCGAATTAGGGAATGCGAAAAGAGCAAGGGTAAACGTGGAAGATCTTCCACGTTTACCCTTGCTCTTTTTAAGCTTTGGTCGGGGCGAGAGGATTTGAACCTCCGACCTCACCGTCCCGAACGGTGCGCTCTACCAGGCTGAGCCACGCCCCGACATCAAGGTAATGAGTGTATGTTACCTATCCGTTTAAGTCAAACTGCTTCGCTGCCGGTTTCGATGGTCGCCGCTGCGGCCTCGCGTTTCGCCTCGCGGCGGGCCTTTACGAACTCGAATATTATCGGAAGTATGGACAGAAACACGACCACGATGACCACCTTGTCGATGTGGTCCTCTAAAAGGAAACCCTCAATGCCGAACACATTCCGCATAAATTGTTCGACCAGACCGCCAAGGAAATATCCCGCCGACAGCATGCTGACGATCCAAAGCAGACCGCCGAAAATGTTGTAAAAGATGAAATTTCGATACGTCATCTCGGCCGCCCCGGCGACAATCGGGGCAAACGTTCGGACGATCGGGACGAACCGGGCCAGTACGATCGTCTTGCCGCCGTGCTTCTCGTAAAATGCGTGGGCCTTGGCGATGTGCTTCGGGTTGAAGAACCGCGATTTCGGTTTCGAGAAGATCGCACGGCCCATTTTACGGCCGCTCAGGTAGCCGACGGTGTCCCCGATAACGGCCGCAACAAACAGAAGCCCCATCAGAACGGCAAGATTCAGCTTGCCCGCCGCAGCAAACAGCCCGGCCACGACCAGCAGCGAATCGCCCGGCAAAAAGAACCCGACCGCCAAGCCCGTCTCCGCGAAGATGATGAAAAACAGGCCCGCGTACACCCAGATGCCCAGCTTGACCAGCATCCAGTCGATCAGCAGTTTGGGATTAAGCACGTAATCCTTTAACTGCATCAATGAATCAAAAATTCCTTCCATTTACTTCCAACCGTGTTGCCCTATAAGCGGCACAAATGCGCACGGCCCGCAATTCTCCGTTTCGACACCTTTTTCGGTTCGTGTTACCCGTACGAGGTCCTGGTTCTTGGGATTTGCTCCGATGGGAATCACTAATCTGCCGCCGACTTCCAGCTGATCGATCAACGGTTCCGGAATTTCCGGTCCGCCCGCCGCGACCAGAACCGCGTCGAATGGTGCGTAAACCGGCCAGCCGTTGGTCCCGTCACCGACGCGAAGCGATACATTGTTTATCCCGATGTTCCGCAAATTTTCCCGGGCCGTTTTTGCCAGCACGTCGATGCGCTCGACTGCGTAAACTCTTCGCACCAAACTCGCAAGCACGGCCGATTGGTATCCCGACCCGGCCCCGATCTCCAACACTCGCTCGTGACCATTCAGTTCCAGCAACTCGGTCATCCTCGCGACGATGAAAGGCTGCGAGATAGTCTGGCCCGCGGCTATCGGCAGCGCGTTGTCCTTATAGGCCTGCGACCTAAGGGCCTCGGGCACAAAATGATGCCGGGGGACGGCGTTCATCACCGACAGCACACGCTGGTCCGCTATCTTGTAATGGTCGCGGAGCCGCTCGACCATTCGCAGGCGGGGAATTTCAAAACCATCTATCATCGGAAGAGGGGAGGGCACAACGGTCGAACTTGAATTATAGTAATTAATGAGGGGATGTTCTATCCGTCCGGTACCGAATCTGGAAATCGTTGTTAACACCCGCGGTCCGGCACGATCGAGCAGCTTACAAATCCTCACTCCGGAAACCGGAGGCGGCGCACCAGATCGGCAAATCGCGGGTTGTCACGGAGGCTATCCCACCGCTGGTCCACTTTTAGAAATTGCATTTGATAGGCGCGCTCCTCGTAACCCTTTTCCAACCATGTCAATGCTTCATCCTTTTCACCGAGTCCGGCATGGATCATGGCAAGATTGGCAGCGGACACATATCGTTGCCCTCGCACACGCTTGAACTCATCAAGCATGTTACGGGCTTCCTTCGTGCGGCCCGCGATCGCATATACATAACCGACCGTGCCGACCGCAGGCAGATCAACATCCTGAGGATTCCCTTCCAATCTCGCCAGTGCGACGTCGTACATTCCTTTTTGCCCATAGGAGCCGACAAGAAAGTGCAGCGCCGTGGAAAAGTCCGGGTCCAGTTCCAGGGCCTTTTGAAGGTGTTCGATCGCCTGATCGTAATCGCGGGCAAAAAAGTACGCCTGCCCCAGCTCAAAATTGATTACCGCGGAGAGCGGATCAAGTTCCACCGCAAGTTTTCTTTCGGAAATGGATTCGTTGACATGGCCGGTTCTTTCAAAATATCCGCCGAACCATTGATGCGCGACTGGATAACGCGGGTCTAATTCTATGGCTCTCCTGTATTCCTTCTCCGCCTCCTTCCAATTCCAGTCATAAACGTGCAGGACACGCGCTAGCGATGTGTGTGCCGCGGCGATCGTGTCATCGATCTCCAGTGCCCGCAGAGCGGCCGCCTTCGCTTTTGGCATTGCGTCGTGCGGAGCCATCCGGTTTGAGGGAACAACGTAAGCGTCAGCCAGGCCCGAGTAAGCCAGAGCAAAGTCAGGGTCTTTCTGAATGGCCAGAGTAAAATACTCGATCGCTTTGGGCAGCGATCCGGAACTGCGTCTGGACCAAAAGTAGCGGCCTTTTAGATAAAGCTGATACGCTTCGTCGTTTTCCGTATATCCCTTAGTAAGGCTTTGCTCGTCACTCCCGGATAGCCGGCTGCGCAGTTTGTTCGAGACGTCCAGGGCGACCTCATTCTGCAGAGCCACCAGGTCCGATTGGCTCCTGTTGTATTGCTCACCCCAAATGTGATCACCGGTTGAAGCATCCACTAATTCAAGGAACAACGTTAGGCGGCCCCCGCGGGCGACAACGCGGCCCAAAAGAACGGCCTCCACGGATAGTTCCCTGCCCAGCGTCTTCGGATCCGGGGCTTTTCCTTTGTAATAAAAGACCGTATTCCTTGCTTTAACGTTGAGGTTGCGCAGCCGGGCAAGGCTGCTTATGAGCGTTTCGGTCATGCCGTCACACAAATACTCGGCATCCGCGATTCCGCTTTCATTCACAAATGGCATCACGGCTATGGACCCTATCTGCCGGGCGCCCGGCTTGCCGAAAAACCAAAAACCGCCGATCAACAGAGTCAGGAGGACGGCGCCCGCGACGGCCGCCGCGATCAGTTCCCGCCTGCCCATCGATCGAATTGCGGTGACCGGCCGCGTTTCTCGCGCGCCCATGATCTCGGTTTTCTGGCCGGCAAAGGGTTCTGCGTTTTCATGCGAGGATGCAGCCGAGTCGCTTCGCTTCAATAGCAGCCTTAAGTCCGATATCAGATCGACCGCGTGCTGATATCGGTCGCCGCGGTCCTTTTCCAGGCATTTCGCGACAATTCTGTCGATCTCGGCCGGGAGCGAATTTCTATACGAGCTTACCGGCTTGGGCGTGAGTTGGATTATCGCCGCCAATACATCGGCTTTCGTCTCTCCGGCAAACGGAACATGACCGGTCAGCATTTCGAACAGCACCACCCCGAAACTGAAGAAGTCCGAGCGGGCATCGATCGCCCCGGTACCCCTGGTTTGCTCCGGAGACATATAGGTCACCGTTCCGAGGATGAGTCCTGGGCGGCTTAGGAATTTCGTTTCTGCCTTGGATTCGCCTTCGGTTCTCTCCGTCAGTTTTGCGAGCCCGAAATCGAGCACCTTCACATAACCGTCGTCGCGGATCATCACGTTTTCGGGCTTGATGTCGCGGTGGACCACGCCGGCTTCGTGGGCGGCCTTCAGCGCGGACGCGATCTGGACCCCTATCTCCAAAGCATCGACCAGTCCCAGGCGACCTGCCTCAAGCCGTTCCCGAAGCGTCTCGCCCTTGACAAATTCCGACGCCAGAAAGTGCATCCCGCCGTCGGTTCCGAATTCGAAGATCGTCAGGATATTAGGATGATTGAGGGCGGACACGACATTTGCCTCGCGCTGAAATCGTCTGAGTCGTTCCTTGTCCTGAAGCAGGCCCTGCGGAAGAACTTTCAACGCGACCTGGCGGTTCAACTGCTCGTCGTCCGCGAGGTAAACCTCGCCCATTCCGCCCGACGCTATCGGGGAAACTACGCGGTAATGGGAGATCTTCTGGCCGTCGCGCAATTGCCACGGCTCCGCCCGCACGTCACCGACCACCGGTTCTTCCAGAAAGCTTTTCGCGTCGGTAAATGAGATCAGAAGCGATTCGACCTCGATCCTGAGGTCGATATCGCCGGCGCAGGCATTGTCCAGAAAGCGGTCCCGGAGGGTGGGGTCGACCCGCAGCGCCTCGTGAAACATGTCCTTTACCTGTTGCCAATTTTTGCGGGGCATTCCAATCTCGGCTAGCGCGTAAGTTCCCGGTACAGCCAGGCCTTCGCCACGCTCCAATCCCTCGCGGCCGTCGCACGCGAGATTTGCAGCATGTCGGCGGTCTCTTCAAGGCTGAGCCCGCAAAAATAGCGCAGCTCAACTATACTTTCCTGCTGCGGGTCCACCTCGGCCAGGCGTGACAGCGCTTCGTCCAATGCTATCAGGTCGACATTCGTCGCATCGGCCCTGGCCAGGAGGGCCTCCTCCAGCGGGAGGTCTTCTTCAGGCCCGCCTCTCTTTTCGCGGTTGCGCGTCTTAGCGTAATCGACCAGGATTCGCCGCATCGCCTGGGCCGCGATCGCAAAAAAATGAGACCTGCTTTCCCATTTCACACTGCGCTGATCGATGAGTTTCAGATACGCCTCATGGACCAGCCCGGTCGTTTGAAGGCTGTGCTGCCGGCGTTCGCGGCGTAGGCAGCGGGCCGCCTGCCGACGGAGTTCGGCGTAAACATACGGCAGGATCTCGTCAATTGCCTCACGCCGGCCCGACCCCCAATCTCTCAGGATCTCGGTTATGTTCGGCGGTGCGATCTGCTCTTCCCTCATCGGTAACACAGATTATTCTTTTTTCGTCGTCGCGGCGCAAGACGTTTTCGCGCTGGCAAATTTTTTGAGACGGTTTTCAATGCTTTGTCGCGGGATATAAGTGAGGGCGAAATTTCTCCCCTCCCAACATTTCATTCGCAATAGACTGAGGAGGTCATCATGAGAAATATATTGATAAAGGCAGTACTTTTTATGGGAGTTACCCTCGTGCTTGGTACCACCGGAGAGGCTCAGACGTCGGGGGTTTACCGTGCCGATATCCCGTTCGATTTCACCGTCAACAATACTTCGTACTCCGCCGGTGAATACAATATCAGGCCGCTCGGCAACAGCAGTTCCGCACTGACCATCGTGAACCGGAAAACCGGGATCGCCCGCGTGATCGGTCTGACACACGCTGGCAATATGCGGGGTGAAGACGGCAAATTGATGTTTGAAAAGGTGAATGGCGTGTTTGCCCTGACCCGCGTCGCGACCCCGTTGTTTGAATTGTGGATGAAGGCGCCTAAATCGGACGAACGGCTGGCCTCAAATATTTCCAGGAAAAAGGAAACGGCCACTGTGCCGCTGGGTCATTGATCCCATAAATGGCCTGGACCGAAGGACGCGGGAGCCACGCCCGTGTCCTTTTTAATTTGGCGAGTCGTCGTTCCATTCCCGAAGCAGGTCGATCGCGATGTGGTTGGTCAGATCGCTGCGCATCGGGGTGACCGAAACGTAGCCCTCGTCGATCGCTTCAAAATCGGTGCCGCCCTCGGCCCTGAAACCGACACGCTCTTCTCCGATCCAGTAGTAGAGCTTGCCCCGCGGGTCGATGTGTTCCGAGATGACAGGGCGGGCCGTTTTGAAGCCCTGCTTCGTCACCTTTACTCCCCGCGGCACGCCCTTGGGGACGTTTACGTTCAACAGGGTCATTTCCGGAACGCCGTGCTCGAGTGCCTTCAGTGTCACCCTGCGGGCGATCCTCGCCGACTCGGTAAAATCCTGGCTGCGGTTCGCCACCAGGCTGAACGCGATCCCGGTCACGCCCAGAATGGTGGCCTCCATCGCTCCGGCGACCGTGCCCGAATAAGTAGCGTCGTCGCCCAAATTGGCACCGTGATTAATTCCCGAAACGCAGATGTCCGGCCGTTCGTTAGGCAGAAGTATCTGGTTCAGCGCCATGGTTACGCAGTCGGTCGGCGTGCCGTCCACAGTCCAGTGCCGCTCGTCGATCTGCCTGATGCGCAGCGGCCTCGAAAGCGTCAGGCTGTGCGAGGCCCCGCTCTGCTCCGATTCGGGCGCGACAACGTAAACCTCGCCGATCTCGTCCATCGCGTCCTCGAGTGCCTTTATCCCGTCAGCGTGGATGCCGTCGTCGTTCGTAATTAGAATTCTCGGTGTTCTGTCTCTGTGGATCATTTAGAAATCCGTGCCTGGCAAGTGATCGATCCCGCGGTTGGCCGCTGCAAAGCTGAAAAGGATGAAAAAGCCGTTTCGCGCTCTTTTCATCCTTTTCATGACTTCACTCTAAGCCAATCGTGCTAACGGGGTCCCGAACCGGAACCGCCCGGACGCTGCGGGCCGCTGCCCGCGCCCATCGGACGCTGCTGGCGGAAACGGCGCCTGTTGCGTTTACGTGCGTTGACCGATTTCAGCTTCGCCTTCTGTCCCGGCGGAATGAAGTGAGCGTGCTTCTTGAGATCCTTGATGATCTCTTCGCTGATCACCTTGCGCTTGAAACGACGCAGTGCGCTCTCGATCGATTCGTTATTGTTAACTGATATAAATGCCATTTGTTACTCACCTCCTTTCGGCGGGGATCGCACCTCGAAAGGCAAACAACCATTAAACAACTAATGCACCGTAATTGCAAGCAGTCCGACATGAGGGCAGCCGACCCGCCTGTTCCGCAAAATCCGCATCCGACGGCGTCCAATTCATCGGAGGCGTGTTATGAAAATAAAAGGAATGCTGCTGTTGTGCGTGGTTGCCCTGTTCATGTGCCAGTCGTGCCGGATGATGGAGGTGCTCGCAGGCAGCGAGCGTGCCGGGACCGTCGATCGGCTGTGGTCCGACATCCCGCCCATCAACGGTGCGAAAAAGACCGACCTCGCCATCCCCTTAGGTACACGGCTGCTCATTCGCACGATAATGCAGGGCCGCATGAATTTTATCGCGTTCACCACGACGCGTTCGGCCCAAGAGGTGCAGGAATTTTACAGCAACCAACGCATGAAGGCGGCCGGCTGGGAAGCGGGCGATCAGGGATGCGTCGGCGACACCGACTCGGCCCCGAGCCAGGGTGCCGTTTGCTTCTTCATCCGCCCGAACGACAACACCGAGAACGCCCTCGCGATCATCGTCGCCGAGGACGCCGAAAAAGGCGAGACGCACATCTTTTACGCCCGCTTCGACGGCATACCTAAGGAAGAACTCCGCCGCGAGCAGGAAAAGGCACGGCAGCGGTAATAGTAGCCAGCCGATAAAGTCACCGATGCAAAGCCGCCCGGGTCGGGCACGATAGCGGGTGCGTTCCGGGGCGTTCCGGCCGCGTTCCGACCCCGTCGGAACGTGCAACCCTCTGCGTTCATTGGATTTAGGCGATACGTTCCGGAAAATTTGTGAAAAACTTTTCAATTTCCGGTCCGAATACGTAAACGCTGCAGCCGAAGCACTTGCCGGATCCGTCGCTAAGCGGCGGTCCGGAACGACCCACTTCCGCCGGAACGTGATTCGACTCCGCATCGCGGCCTGTCTGATCGATTCAAAGAACCACCGCCGGCAAACGGACGGGCTCAAGTATTGTATCATACGTTGTCAAGTGTGCTATACGTGCAACGCCCGAAACCCGGTCCGATCCGGTCAATCGACTCGGTGGCCGCGGCTCATCGCCGACACCATCTTCCACATCTCCCCCAGCACCCTCGCCCCCAACCTCCGCTACATCAAATGTCGCGGGAGTATTGGAGGTATCTGGACAGTTGATCGGCCGAATATCTGTCACACGAAACGGCCGCGGTAAGACGAAACGAAATTGACTTACATAGGATTGATGTGGTACCTTGCTATGCAGGTGGTAAAGATGGAAACAACAGCTACAACGAAAGGCCAGGTTGTCATACCTTCGTCAATCCGGCGAAAACTCGGGATCAAGACGGGCACGCGAATTCAGGTTGAGATCGACGAATCAAGCGGCCATATCATCCTCAAACCAATAACACGCGAATACATCGAACGAATGGCGGGAAAGTTTCGCGGGCTTCCGCTTATCAAAGATCTCGAGCGCGAACGGAAACTGGACAAGCAACGCGAGGACCGCAAGTTCAGGAAACTGTCGAGTAAAAAATGACAAAGCGCCGAAAAATTGTTTTGGACTCGTGGCCGGTCATGGCTTATCTACAGGGTGAGACAGCTGCAAAGCCCGTTATCGAGATCATCGCGGACGCGCACGACAATGGCGATGAGATACTAATGTCGGTGGTCAATGCCGGCGAGGTGTGGTACACCGTCGCCAGGCGAACCGACCCCAGCCGCGCCGACGAGGCGATCGATCTCCTCCGCAGTCTCGGAATAAAGTTCATCGACGCCGACTGGCCTCTCACAAAACTGGCCGCGGGCTACAAAGTAAAAGGCAACATCTCCTACGCCGACTGCTACGCCGCCGCCCTCGCCAAACAACAAAAAGCCGCACTGATCACCGGCGACCACGAATTCAAACAGCTGGATGACGAAATTGCGATCACCTGGCTCTAAGAAAACATCGCTTCACAACGACCTCACCTGCCAGATCACCCGCGAAGCGGATCAGCCCATCTCCCCCAATTCATCATTCATCGATCCTAATTCCGCATTCCTCCACCTCTCCTTCCTCGGC
>Ga0307410_10001783_pt1 | contig 9969 bp, 4 predicted proteins | sample 322Ometagenome_3_FD_203707 | JGI IMG/M metagenome (GOLD analysis project Ga0307410, IMG submission 203707) | Maize rhizosphere microbial communities from greenhouse at UC Davis, California, United States - 322HYB-O-3 | ecosystem: Host-associated > Plants > Roots > Rhizosphere > Soil | place: USA...
GCGGAGGAGGCGCTCCAGCGCGCGTCCGACGCGGGGATGCGCGTGCTCGTCAAGGAGGCGCTGGCCAACGGGCGGCTGGCCGGGCGCGAGCCGCTGCCCGCCCTGGAGCGCGCCGCTCGATCACTGGGGACGACGCCGGACGCGGTGGCGATCGCCGCCGTGATGGGGCGGCCCTGGGCCGACCTCGTCCTGAGCGGCGTGGCGACCGTCGACCAGCTGGAGAGCAACCTGGGCGCGCGCGGCGTGGCGCTCGGGCCGGGCGTGCTGGAGGAGCTGGACGTGTTGCGCGAGCCGCCCGAGGTTTACTGGGAGCGGCGCTCGGGCCTGGACTGGACCTAGTAGAAGCGCGGGTCGACTGCGCCGCCGCTCGCCGGCTGCGTCGGCTGCGGCTGGGGCAGCTGCGGCGCCGGTGCCGTTGCCGGGTCCGGCGACGGAGCCGGCGGCGGGGAGGGCGTCGTCGCCGCCGGGGTGCCGGCACCCGAGCGCTTCGGCGCCGGGGTCTTCGGCTTCTTGGGCTTCTTCGGGCGCGCTCTGCGCTCGGTCCGGGCCTCGCGCCGCTCGGCCTTGCGCCGCTTCTCGGCCTCGATCTGGCGCTGCTCGCGGGCCAGGATCGCGTCGGGATCGGGCTTGTCGATCGCCACGGGCGACGGGCCGTCGAGGTCGAACCCGCCGCTGATCGACGACCCCAGCACGACCAGCATCACGATCGCGCCGGCCACCATCGCCAGGGCGACGACGGCCCGCTGGCGCCGCTGCCTGTAGACCCATTCGGGCTCGCTCATACCAGCCGCTTCGCACGCGCTGGGGGTCCTCCTGCGCGCCAGACCGGTTACGTCGACCTGCAAGAACGATTGCGCCCACCCCGACCGCGGGCTAGGGTCGCCGGGATGGGACCGCTGCGGACGGTCACGGCGCTGTTCACCGACCTTGTCGGATCGACCGGGATGGAGGCCCGCATCGGTCCCGCCAAGGCCGAGGAGCTGCGCGTCGAGTACTTCACGCTGCTGCGCGAGGTCCTGGCCGAGACCGGCGGCCGCGAGGTCAAGTCGACCGGCGACGGCGTGATGGCGGTGTTCCCGAGCGTGGCGGGCGCCGTCGACTGCGCGGTGGTCATCGAGCAGCGGATCGACCGCCGCAACGAGCAGGCCGACGAGGAGCTCAGCGTGCGGGTAGGCCTGAACCTGGGTGACGCGGTCGCCGAGAACGGCGACTACTTCGGCCTGGCCGTCAACACCGCGGCCCGGCTGTGCGACGCGGCCGCCCCCGGCCAGATCCTGACCTCGGACCTGGTGCGCGCGATCGTGTCCGGCCGGGCCGAGCACGAGTTCGTCCCCGTCGGTGAGCTCGACCTCAAGGGCCTGCCGGAGCCGACGCCCGCCTTCGAGGTGCGCTGGGAGCCGCTCGATCCGGAGTCGGCGGGCGTCCCGCTGCCGATGCGCCTGGCCCAGCCGCCGCCCACCGGCTACGTGGGCCGGGCGGCCGAGCGCTCGCGGCTGATCCAGCTGTGGGCCGCCGCGGTCGCGGGCAAGCGGCAGGTCGCGTTCCTGTCCGGCGAGCCGGGCATCGGCAAGACGCGGCTCGCCACCTACGCCGCGCTCGAGGCGCGCGCCCAGGGCGCGATCGTCCTCTACGGGCGCTGCGACGAGGAGCTCGGGCTGCCCCACGCCCCGTTCATCGAGGCGCTCAACCACCTCGTCGAGCACGCGCCGCAGGAGCTGCTCGCCCGCCACGTCGGGCGCCACGGCGGCGACCTGACCCGGCTCGTCCCGCAGCTGGCCCTGCGCGTGCCCGACGCGCCGCCGCCGCGCGAGACCGACCCCGAGACCGAGCGCTACCTGATGTGGGGCGCGGCGATGGGCCTGCTGGTCGAGGCGTCGGCCGAGGCGCCGATCGCGTTCGTGATCGACGACCTGCACTGGGCCGACCGCCCGACGCTGTCACTGCTCCGCCACCTGGTCTTCTCGGCTCCGCGCGCGCGGCTGATGGTCATCGGCGCCTACCGCGAGTCGGACCTCACGCGCGAGCACCCGCTCACCGAGCTGCTGGCCGAGCTGCGGCGAGAGCACGGCGTCGAGCGCATCGCCCTCAAGGGCCTCGACCGGCCCGACGTGATCGCGATCATGGAGGCGGTCGCCGGCCACGACCTGGACGAGACCGGTCACGCGCTCGCCCACGAGGTGCTGGGGGAGACCGACGGCAACCCGTTCTTCGTCGCCGAGATCCTGCGCCACCTGGACGAGACCGGCGCGCTCTACCGCGGCGAGGACGGTCGCTGGACCCTGCGCGGCGAGCTGCACGAGATCGGCCTGCCGCAGAGCGTGCGCGAGGTGATCGGCCGCCGCGTCGAGCGGCTCGGGCGCGAGGCGGCGCGCTCGCTCGGCATCGCCGCCGTCATCGGCCGCGACTTCGACCTGGACCTGCTGGCGCGCGTGGCCGAGCCCTCGGAGGACGAGCTGCTGGACGTGCTCGACCAGGCCGCCGAGGCGTCGATCCTGGAGGAGGTCGGCGACCCGCCGGGGCGCTTCACGTTCAGCCACGCGCTGGTCAACCACACGCTGTACGAGGCGCTCGGCCCTACGCGGCGGGCGCGCGTGCACCGCCGGGTGGCCGAGGCGCTCGAGGAGATCTGCGGCGACGACCCCGGTGCGCGGCTGGGCGAGCTGGCCCAGCACTGGGCGGCGGCCGCGCTGACGAGCGGCGGCGAGCGCAAGGCGCTGACCTATGCGCGGCGCGCGGGCGAGAAGGCGCTGGCCGACCTCGCGCCGGCCGAGGCGCTGCGCTGGTTCGACCGCGCGCTCCACATGCTCGACGACGCGCCCGAGCCCGACCCCGCCGAGCGCTGCGACGTGCAGATCGGCCTGGGCGAGGCCAAGCGCCAGCTGGCCGACCCGGGCTTCCGCGACGCGCTGCTCGAGGCCTCGCGCCTGGCTCGCGACCTGGGCGACGCCGACCGGCTGGCCCACGCCACGCTGGCCAACACGCGCGGCCAGGTCAGCGCGCTCGGCCAGATCGACACCGACAAGGTCGAGATGACCCAGGCGGCTCTCGACCTGATCCCGGCCAGCCGTCCGGCGCTGCGGGCCCAGCTTCTCTCGGCGCTCGCGCTGGAGCTGAACTTCGAGCCCGACCACCGCCACCGCCGCGCGCTGGTCGACGAGGCGCTGGTGCTCGTCGCCCGCTCGGGCGACGAGCGCGCGCAGGCCCATGTCCTGCACCACAGCTGCCTGTCGATCCAGCGCCCCGACACGATCGGTGAGCGCCGCGCGATGGTCGAGGACATGCGCAAGCTGGCCGAGCGCTTCGGCGACCCCGAGCTGCGCTTCTGGTCGCAGTGGCTGGCCACGCACGCGGGCGAGGTCGGCGACTTCGACGAGGTCGACCGCAGCCTGGCCGCCGCGCGCGTGATCGCCGACGAGATCGGCCAGCCCGCGCTGATCTGGACCTGCCTGTTCTCCGAGAGCTGCCGGCTGCGCGTCGCCGCCCGCCTGGACGAGGCCGAGGCCCTGGCCGCCCGCGCCGGGGGCATGGACCAGCCCGACGCCGGGATGCTCGTGGCCGGCCAGCGCGTGGGGCTGCGCTGGGAGCAGGGGCGCTCGGAGGAGATCGTCGACCTGGTCGTACAGGCCCAGGCCGACAACCCCGGGATCTCCGGCTTCCGGCCGGCGACCGCGGTGGTGCTGGTCGACGTCGGCCGCCACGACGAGGCTCGCGCGCTGCTCGACGCGGCCGCCGAGGAGGGCTTCGACGCGGTGCCGCGCGACAACGTCTGGTCGACGACGCTCGCCCTGTGGGCCCAGGTGGTGCACGACCTGCCGGCGCCCGAGCACGCGCGGCCGCTCTACGACGAGCTCGCGCCGTGGCGCCACCTGATGGTCTGGAACGCGGCCGTCGCCTACAACTCGGTCGACCACTACCTCGGCGGCCTGGCGGCCACGCTGCACGACTACGAGGGCGCCGTCCGCCACTTCGAGAGCGCGATCGCCACCGCCGAGCGGATACCCGCGCCGCTGTGGCTGGCGCGCACGCTGCTCTGGTACGGGCAGCTGGCGTTCGAGACGGGCAACCGCGCGCGGGCCCGCGAGCTGCTCGAGCGCTCGGCCCGGCTGGCGCGCGAGCACGGCGGCGCCGGCGTGGAACGCGACGCCACCACGCTGATCGCCGAAGTCGCGCCGCGCTGAGACCTACGGCCGCGCGGTCGGTGGTGGTGGCGCGCGGCGTGCGCCGGATGGGCTGGTGAAGGGGGTGGCCGGAGCGACCGCGCGAAGGCGGGTGGGCGCTCTTAACTGACCTATAGACAGTCGAAGGCGCCCACCCAGATCACTGCCACCTCTCGGGCCGCCTTCAAAAGCCCATCCAGCGTCGGGCGGCGGCACCTCGACCGCTCGCGCGGCGCTCCACGCGGCCGGCCCCCAGGCCCCTACCCCCGAAGCAGGTAGAACCGGAACAGGTCGTTCTCGATCGCCAGCGTCTCGCACGACTCGTAGCCGGCCGCCGACGCGTAGCCCTCCATCGTGTGCGGACGCATCGCGGTCCCGGTCGCCGCCGACGGGTCCTCGGAGCGCGAGATCGGCAGGCAGAACAGCACGCTGAAGCCGTAGAGCAGCTGCTCCAGCTGGTCGGCCGGCGCGTGGAACTCGTGCGCCGCCTTCTCGTCCATCACGAGGACGACCCCGCCCGGCGCGAGCATCGAGCGCGCGTTCGACAGGACCTCGACCGGGTTGGCCATGTCGTGGATCGCCTCGAAGATCGTGACGAGGTCGTAGCCCTCGCGCGCACCCGCGGCCGCGCCGTTCTCGCAGTGGAAGTGGACGCGGGCCTCCACGCCGCTGCCGCGCAGGTTCTCCCGCGCGATGTCCACCGACGCGGCATCCAGGTCGAACCCGTCGACGTGCACCTTGGGGTAGGCGCGGGCCATCTCGATCGACGACCAGCCCGAGCCCATCGCGATGTCGGCCACACGGCCGCCGTGCGCGCGGAACGCCGCGTCGACCTCGGGCAGCGCGGGGATCCACGTCGACCCGAGCTCGTGGACGAACATCGGCCGGTTGGCGTCGGCCTGGCCCAGCCGCCCGTTGGCGAAATGGTCGTACTCGACGCCGCCGCCCGAGCGGAACGCCTCGATCACGTGCTGGATCGGCTCGATCGTGCCGACCGCCATCTGCGCGAACGGGCCGACCGATGCGGGCGAGGTGTGGTCGAGCAGCGCCTCGGCGTGGCCCTCGGGCAGCGCGAACTCGCCGTCGTCGTGCACGAGGAGCCCGCCGACGGCCTGATGCTCGAGCCACTCGCGGACGTAGCGCTCGTCGCATCCGGTCAGCGCGGCGAGCGCCGCCGGGCTCTGCGGGCCGTTGTCGCGCAGCGCGGCGTACAGGCCCAGCTCGCGGCCGATGTGGATCGACCCGAGGTTCATGGTCTCGACGACGGCGGCGAACACGCGGTCGGCCAGCGACTCGGCCGAGAAGGTGGGAGTGGGTGCGGTGATGGTCATGGCGTGAATGTGGGGCTAGCCCGTCTTTCCCTCGTCTCGGTCCCGTCTTAGGCTGGGCTCGATGCTGCGGATCGCCCTTCTAGGTGGGCTTCGACTGGAGGCCGGCGGGGCAGAGGTCGCCCTGCCCGAGTCGCGCCGCGCGCGCACGCTGCTGGCCTGGCTGGCGCTGCACCCGGGCCACCACGGCCGCTCCAAGCTGGCCGGCGTCCTGCGCCCCGATGTGGAGGAGGACGACGCCCGCCGCAGCCTGCGCCAGGCCACCTGGCTGCTGGGCAAGGCGCTCGGCGACGCCGCCGACGGAGCGCTGGTCGCGACGCGCGGCGAGGTCGGCCTGAACCCGGCCGCGGTCGCCGTCGACGTCGCCGAGCTGCGCGCCCAGGCGTCCGCCGGCGACCTCGACGCCGCGCGCACCCTGCGTGCGCGCCCGCTGCTGCCCGAGCACGACGAGGAGTGGGCGATCGCCGCGCGCGACGAGCTGCGCGCGGAGCTGAGCGACCTGATGGCCAGGCAGGCCGCCGCGGCCGAGGCCGGCGGCGACCTGGACGCCGCCGTGCGCTGGGCCCGCGAGCGCGCCACCGCCGACCCGCTGTCCGAGACCGCGCAGACCGAGCTCATGCGCCTGCTCACCGACTCGGGCGACCGCGCCGCCGCGGTGCAGGTGGCCGACGCCCTCCGCCGCCGTCTGAGCGACGAGCTGGGCGTCACGCCGTCGGCCGAGACCCGCGCGGCGATCGACGACGTGCTGAACGACGACCGCGAAGCAACCCCGCGAACCGCGAGCCGTCAGCCAAAAACCGCGAGCCGCGAGCTGCCAAGACGGTGCGAGCCGCGAGCCGCGAGCTTGCCCGCCCCCCTAGCCACGGTGGCTGCAGAGCCCATCTCCGGCCGCGAAGACGCGACCCAACGCCTCAAAACCGCCTACGACACAGCAGCCCAAGGCACTCCTGGCCTGGCGCTCGTCGCGGGCGAAGCCGGCATCGGCAAGACCCGCCTCGTGGCAGAGATCGCCACACAAGTGGCCAAGCAAGGCGGCGCCGTCCTCTACGGCCGCTGCGACGAGGAGCCGCTGGCCAGCTACCAGCCGTTCGCCGAGGCGCTCGAGCGCGCCGTGGAGGACGGCGTGCTGCCGGTCGCCGCGCTGCCCGAGGTCCACGCGGGCGAGCTGGCCCGCATGCTCCCGCGGCTGGAGACGACCCACGGAGCGCCTCCGGCCCAGCCCGACAGCGACCCCGAGCTGGCCCGCCACCGGATGTTCGAGGCGGTGCGCGCCGCGCTCGCGATCGTGAGCGCCGACCGCGCCGCGCTGCTCGTCCTCGACGACGTGCAGTGGGCCGACGCCGGCGGCCTGGCCCTGCTAGGCCACCTGGCCGGCCGCCTGCGCGACGAGCGTCTGCTCGTGCTGATGACGTTCCGCGACGCCGACCCGGGCACGCCGACGGCCCGCGACCTGCCGCTGCTGCTGACCCAGCTGCGCCGCTCGCGCCCCGTCGACCGCATCGACCTGGAGCCGCTGAGCACCGAGGCGATCGCCGGACTGCTGCCCGAGGGGACGGACCCCGTTCTTGCGGAGCGCGTCCACCAGCGCACCGGCGGCAACTCGCTCTTCGTCGTCGAGACGCTGCGCGAGCTCGACCACGCGGACGGCCAGGCCGTGCCCGCCGCGGTTCAGGAGCTGATCGAGCAGCGCGTGGCCTCGCTGGGCAACGACGCGCTGGCCGTCGTCCGCGCCGGGGCCGTCGCCGGACTGGAGTTCCCGCTGGCCAACGTCGAAGCGCTGACCGACCTGGACGAGGACGCGCTCATCGCCGGGGTCGACCGCGCGCTCGAGGCCCGGCTGATCCGCGAGGAGGCGGGCCGCCCCGGCGTCTACCAGTTCGCGCACGCCCTGGTGGCCGACGCGGTCTACGGCGGCATGAGCGGGGCCCGCCGCGCGCGCCTGCACTGCCGCCTGGGCCAGGCGCTCGTGGGCCGCGGCGCCCCCGCCGGCGCTGTGGCCCACCACCTGCTGGCCGGTGCGCCGGTGGGCGACACGGGGCTGGCGCTGACCTGGACCCAGAAGGCCGCCGACGCCGCGCTGGCCGCGCTCGCCTACGACGACGCCGCCGCGCTCGCACGCCGCGCCCTGGAGATCGCCACACAGCCCGACCAGCGCGCGCGGCTGCTGGCGACGATCGGCGACGCGCTCGACCGGGCCGGCCGCCGCGACGAGGCCCGCGATGCCTTCGCCCAGGCCGCCGACGCCGCCCGCCGGATCGGCGACGCCCGCGCGCTGGCCACCGCGGCGCTGGGCTACAAGGGACTGGCCGTCACGGTCACCGACCCCGACCCGACGGCGGTGGCGCTGCTCGACGAGGCGCTCGAGCGCATCGGCTACGACGACCAGGCGCTGCGCGCACGCCTGCTCGCGGCGCGGGCGCTCGAGACCTACTACGCCGGACCGGACCGCGCCCGCGACGAGGCGTCCGAAGCCGTGCGGCTGGCCCGGCGCGGCCGCGATGCGGTCACGCTCGCCCACACCCTCAGCGCTCAGCACCTGGCCCTGTGGGACGGCGACCACGTCCACGACCGCCTGGGCGTCGCCGGCGAGATGGCCCGCGTGGCGCGCGCCGCGAACGACCGCGTCGCGCTGCTCCAGGCGCGCCACTGGCGCTTCATCGACCTGCTCGAGCTCGGCCAGGCCGACGAGGCTCGCGCCGAGGCCGATGCCTACGCGCACGAGGCGTGCGATCTGAAGCTCGGGCGGTTCGAGTGGTACGTGCCGCTGTGGGGCTCGTGCTTCGCGATGGTGGAGGGCGACTGGGAGCGCGCCGAGGCGCTGTCGCTTCAGGCTCACGCGCAGGGGGTCGCCGCCGGCGACGCCAACGCCGAGCGCTACCTGCTGCTCCAGAGGTCATGGGCGCTGTTCGAGCAGGGGCGCCACGACGAGCTCGACATGGAGGCGCTCGAGCAGGCCGCGGGCGAGTCGCCCACGGGCCGCGGCGCCTGGCTGGGGTGGCTCTCCACCGCCTACCACGGGCGCGGCGAGGACGACAAGGCGCGGGCAGCCTTCGAGGAGCTGGCCGCCGACGACTTCGCGCTGATGACCAACGACGTCAACTGGCACGCGATGACCGACGCCGCCGAGAGCACGGCGCTCCTCGGCACGCCGGAGCAGGCCCGGTCGCTCCGGACCCGGCTCGCGCGCTACGAGCGCCTGAATCCCGTGGTCGGCCGCGGCATCGGGTGGCTAGGCCCGTTCGCGTACTTCCTGGGCCGCCTGGCGGTCAGGGAAGGCGAGCCGGCCGAGGCCGAACGCCTCTTCGAATGGGCCCGCGAGGCCAGTGAGCGCATGGGCGCTCCCGTCCGCGCGGAGCTGGCCGCACGGCGCCTGAACGAGCTCCGCGCCCCCGCCCGGTAGTGGATCGGGGGGAGGGAGGGGGATCTCCCCGATATCCCTCGGGGAGGCTCTCGGCGATGGTGCACAACATGATGACCCTCACCCAGAACAACACCGGTCGCATGCGGCGCATCGCCGCCCACCCCCCGATGGACGTCGTCAGCCGACCAGCACCCCCGGCAGGTCCCGCCGCGAGCGGATCCCCAGCTTCCGGTAGGCGTTCGACAAGTGCACCTCGACAGTCTTGGGCGTGACGAACAGCGCCTGCGCGATGTCGCGGTTGGAGTTGCCCTCGGCGGCCAGGTCGGCCACGCGCCGCTCGCTCGCGGTGAGGGCCTCGACTCCCGACAGCGCGTCCGTGCGGGGCCGCGCGCCGGTGGCGTAGAGCTCCGAGCGCGTCTGCTCGGCCAGCGCCGGCGCGCCGCACTTCTCGGCCAGCTCGAGCGCCCGGCGCAGCGGCTCGCGCGCCTCGGTCGGATGTCGCGTCCTGCGCAGCGCGCCGCCGTAGGCCGACAGTGCCCGCGCCCGCTCGTATTGGCAGATCGAGCGCTCCAGCACCTCGGCCGCCTCACGCAGGTCGTCGAGCCCCTCCTTGTCGCCCTTCACCTGGCCGAGCGTGAGCTGCGAGCGGCCGACGATTCCCGGCGCGCCGAAGCGCCTCGCCAGCTCCAGCTCCTCCTCGGCGAGCGTGATCGCCTCGTCGCGCCGGTCGAGGCGCGCGAGCGCCTGCGCCCGCAGCGAGCGGTACGGCCAGTAGGCCGGGTTGATCGCGCGCTCGACGAAGCGCCGCTCGAGCTCGACGGTGGCCGCCAGCGCCTCCTCGGGCTTGTTCTCGGCCAGTAACAGCTCAGCCTTCGCGCGCATCCAGTGGCGCGGTCCGTCGGCGGCCTGCGGCAGGTCCGGCACGAGCTCCAGCGCCCACCGGGCGAGCTCCAGGTCGCCGCGCCGCAGGCTGGTCAACGTGTGGAACGCCGTGAAGTAGTGGTACACCGACTCGGCATAGCCGTACGCGCGCAGCCCCTCGTACGCGAGCCGCAGCAGCTGGTCGGCCTCCTCCAACTCGCCCATGTGGAGCATCGTGAACCCGCGCCAGCCGTCGGACGCC
>Ga0307410_10001784_pt1 | contig 9963 bp, 8 predicted proteins | sample 322Ometagenome_3_FD_203707 | JGI IMG/M metagenome (GOLD analysis project Ga0307410, IMG submission 203707) | Maize rhizosphere microbial communities from greenhouse at UC Davis, California, United States - 322HYB-O-3 | ecosystem: Host-associated > Plants > Roots > Rhizosphere > Soil | place: USA...
GCTCGACGCCCACCACCGCGACGTCTCCCAGCAGCGGGCGCTCCTTCACCTGGATGACGAGCGTGCCGGCGCCGCCGGTCGGCGCCACGGCGCAGGAGACCTGGACGTCCTCGTACTGGCCGGTCGCGTAGAGCGCCTTCACGGCGCGCTGCACCGACCGGAAGTTGATACCGCTGCCGGCGGTCAGCCCGGCGTCTCCGCGCACGGTGGCTTCGTCGACGCGCGAGTTGCCGCGCACCACGATCGCGGCCGGGTTGACGCACGGGCTGGGCGGCTCGCCGCCGACGCCCTGGGCGTACGCGTTCGACCCCGCCAGAACAGTGGCGAGGGTGAGGAGCGACATTCGTGACATGGCACCAATATACACAGAAAAAGGCCGGCCGGGTCCACCTGCAACCCGGCCGGCCCCTTGGGGTTCCGCCCCTTCGTCGGCGCCGCGGCGCCGACCGGCCTCAGGCCTTCGTGGCGCTCGGCACCCGGAACTCGAGCTTGGCGCCGTCGGGTGCGACGTCGACCTCGATCTCGTCGCCCTTCGCGAACTCGCCGAGCAGGATCTTCTCCGACAGCGGGTCCTCGATGAAGCGCTGGATCGCCCGCTTGAGCGGACGGGCTCCGAAGTTCTCGTCGAAGCCGTTCTTCGCCAGGAACTCCGCGGCGGCCTCGGTCAGGCGGAGCGTCAGCTCCTCCTCCCCGAGGCGCTTTTGTACCTCCTGCACCATCACGCCGACGATCTGGCTGATCTGCTGCTTGCTGAGCGGGTGGAAGACGATCACGTCGTCGAGCCGGTTCAGGAACTCCGGGTTGAAGACGTGGGACATCTCCTCCTTCACCTTCTCGGCGATCCGCTCGAAATTGCCGCGGATGTCGCCGGTGGCGAAGCCGAGCGACTTCCCCTTCGTGATGTCCTTGGCGCCCACGTTGGACGTCATGATCACGACGGTGTTCTTGAAGTCGATCACCCGACCGTAGTTGTCGGTGAGGTGACCCTCGTCGAGCACCTGGAGCAGGATGTTGAAGACGTCCGGGTGGGCCTTCTCGATCTCGTCGAGCAGGATCACCGAGTACGGCTTGCGGCGCACGGCCTTCGTCAGCGTCCCCGAGTCCTCGTAGCCCACGTAGCCCGGAGGGGCGCCGATGAGCCGCGAGACGGAGAACTTCTCCATGTACTCGCTCATGTCGACGCGCACGAGCGCCGACGAGTCCGCGAACAGGAATCGGGCGAGCTGCCGGGCGACCTCGGTCTTTCCGACGCCGGTCGGCCCCGAGAAGATGAACGAGCCGATCGGGCGGTTCGGGTCCTTGAGCCCGGCGCGGCTGCGGCGGATGGAGCGGGCGAGCGCCTTGATGGCCTCGTCCTGCCCGATCACCGCCTTGTGCAGCTCCTCCTCCATGTGCAGCAGGCGCGTCGTCTCCGCCTCCTGCAGGCGCGTCACCGGAATGCCGGTCCAGCGGCTCACGATGAAGGAGATCTCCTCCTCACCGAGCACCGGGCGGTAGGACTGGCGGCGCTTCTCCCACTCTTCCTGCTTCTTGCGGATGTCGCCCTGCAGCTCGCGCTCGCGGTCGCGCAGCGAGGCCGCCTTCTCGAAGTTCTGGTCGCGCACGGCGGACTCCTTCTCCGTGTTGACCTCCTCGAGGCGCTGCTTCAGGTCGGCGACCTCGGCGGGCGGCACCTGGGCCGCCAGCCGCGCGCGCGCCCCCGCCTCGTCGATCACGTCGATGGCCTTGTCCGGGAGGAAGCGGTCCGTGATGTAGCGCTCGGACAGCTTCGAGGCGGCGAGCAGCGTCGTGTCGGGGATCGTGACCCGGTGGTGGTCCTCGTACTTCTTGCGCAGTCCCTTCAGGATCTCGACCGTCTCGTCGACCGTGGGCGGGTCGACGATCACCGTCTGGAAGCGGCGCTCGAGCGCGCCGTCCTTCTCGATGTACTTCCGATACTCGTTCAGCGTGGACGCGCCGACGCACTGCAGCTCGCCGCGCGCGAGCGCCGGCTTGAGCATGTTGCTCGCGTCGATCGCGCCCTCGGCGGCGCCGGCGCCGACGAGCGTGTGCAACTCGTCGATGAAGAGGATGATGTTCTTGTTCTGGGCGATCTCGTTCATGACCGCCTTGAGCCGCTCCTCGAACTGGCCCCGGTACTTGGTGCCGGCGATCACCGCCGCCATGTCGAGCGACAGGACGCGGTTGTCGCGCAGGGAGTCGGGGCAGTCGCCGCTCGCGATGAGCTGCGCCAGCCCCTCGACGATCGCCGTCTTGCCGACGCCCGGCTCGCCGATGAGCACGGGGTTGTTCTTCTTCCGGCGGGTGAGCACCTCCATCACCCGCTCGATCTCCTTGGCGCGGCCGATGGTCGGGTCGAGCTGCCCTTCGGCGGCCAGCGCCGTCAGGTCGCGGCAGAAGTGGTCGAGCGCCGGCGTCTTGCTCTTCTTCTCGCCCTTCGGCGGCACCGACGCCTGCGCGCCGCCACTCCCCTGCTGGGCCGTGGCGCCGCCCTGCGGCATCTCGGTGCCGAGGAGGCGCAGCGTCTCGGTGCGGGCCGCGTCGAGGTTCACGCCGACGTCGGTGAGCACCTGGGCGGCAATCCCCTTCTCCTCCCGGAGGAGGCCGAGGAGCAGGTGCTCGGTGCCCACGTAGCTGTGATTGAGCTCGCGCGCCTCGCTCATCGCGAGCTCCAGTACCTTCTTGGCGCGCGACGTGTAGGGGAGGTCCGGCCCGGTGGTCTGCGCCGCCTTCCCCTTCTTGACGGTCTCCTCGATCTTCTGCTGGATGTCGTCCAGGTCGACGGAGAGGTTCTGCAGGACGGCCGCGGCTACGCCCTCCCCCTCGCGAATCAACCCGAGGAGGATGTGCTCCGTGCCCACGTACTCGTGGTGCAGCCGCGCGGCCTCCTCGCGCGCCATCGCGAGGACCTTCCGCACTCGCTCGGTGAAGTTGTAGCCGTTCATCATTCCCTCAGTCCGGGGCCCCTGCCCCAGTTAGCCTTGCGAACCCGCCTCGCTCGCGAGCGCCTGGCGCACATATCGCGCGCGCACCAGGTTCGCTTCGCTCTCGGTCAGCGCACGGCCTTCGGAGTAGGCCAGGTGCGCCGACTGGCTGAAAATCAGGAGCTTGTTGAGGGTATATACACTCAGGCCGTGGATCAGTTTCAGACCGACGGCCAGTCGTACGCCGCTGAGGTAGTTCATCGCCTCGTCGAACGTGAGGCTGCGGGCATAGCGAAGCGTGCCGAACGCGCGCCAGAGTTTGTCTTCGATAATATATCCCGCTTCTCGAAGCAATACCCGTCGCGCCTCCTCCTCACGTTCGATGACGTGGCGCACCACCCGCACCAACTTGTCGAGCAACTCCTCCTCCGCCTGCCCCAGGGTGGTCTGGTTGGAGATCTGGAAGAAGTTCCCCACCACCTCGCTCCCCTCGCCGTATAGCCCCCGGTAGGTGAGCCCCATCTGCTGCAGGCCGGCCAGGACCTTCCCGATCTCCTTGGTGAGGACGAGCCCGGGCAGGTGGATCAGGACCGAGGCTCGCATCCCCGTGCCCGTGTTCGTCGGGCAGGCGGTCAGGAAGCCAAACTCCTGGTGGTACGAGAACGGCACGCGCCCCCCGAGCTCCTCGTCCAGCCGCCGCACCGCCGCGTGAGCGCTCGCCAGCTCGAAGCCCGACCGGAGGGCCTGCAGCCGCAGGTGGTCCTCCTCGTTCACCATGACCCCCACCTGGTCGCTCAGGATCACGGCCGCCCCGCTCCGTACCGGGTGCTGGGTGTCCAGCCCCGCCAACTCCTTGCTGACGAGGTGCCGCTCGTGAAGCAACAGCCGATCGCCCGGCGGCATCTCGTCCACCCGGAGCAAAACGGCATTTGTCAGACTGGGCACATGCTGTACCACGTCGCGGACCTTGGCGAGCACGCGAAGCCGCTCCCCGTCCCGCGCCTTGCCGGTGAAGGCGAAGCCCTCGACGTTCCGCGCCAGGCGGATGCGGGTGGAGAGCACCACGTTGGAGTGCTCCCCGGAGGCGTCGAGCCAGCGCGTGCCCCCGTCGGGCAGGAGCGAGAGGTCGAGCGTCATTCGAGCACCCGGATGCGGTCGCGAAGGTCGGCGGCGAGCTCGAACTGCTCGCTCTCAATGGCTCGGCGCAGGCGGTCGCGTAGCTCGCCGAGCGTCGAGTCGCGCTCGAGCAGCTCGGCGCGTGGGGGCTCGTAGCGGCGCCCGGCGTGCCGGGAGTTCCCGTGCACGCGCCGGAGCAGCTCGCGGAGGCTTATTTCGAAGGCGCCATAGCAGTGCGCGCACCCCAGGCGACCGCTCGCCCGGAAGTCCCGCAGCGTGGAGGAGCAGAAGGCACAGCGCGCGGCGTCCCCCTGCCCGCCGAGCATCTGCTGCTGCGCGGACTGGAGGAGGCCGGCCAGCGGGCCGGCGGAGGTCGAAGCAGTGGTCTCGACCCCCTTCTCCGCCGCGCACTTCTCGCACAGGTGGAGCTGCGTCACCGCGCTCTCCACGATCTGGGTCAGGTGCACCACCGCGTCGCGCTCCTTGCAGCTGTCGCAGAGCATCAGGCGATGACCTCCCGCACGTCCGTGTCCATCAGCCGCCCGTCCTCGAGGGTGAGCGCTCGGTCGGCGCGCGCCGCGAGCGAGCGGTTGTGCGTGACGACCACCATGCCGATCTCGAGGTCCCGGGCCAGTTCGGCGAAGAGCTCGTGGAGGCGCTCCGCGTTCATGTGGTCGAGGTTTCCCGACGGCTCGTCGGCCAGCAGCACCGCGGGGTCGGTCGCCAGCGCCCGCGCCACGGCCGTGCGCTGCTGCTCCCCGCCGCTCAGCTCCCCCGGCCGGTGGTGCATCCGACCCGCCAGCCCCACCCGCGCCAGCAGCGTCTCCGCCTGGCTGCGGGCCCGCTTCACGTCCATGCCGCCGATCCGGAGCGGCATCATCACGTTCTCCAGCGCCGAGAACTCCCGCAGCAGGTGGTGGAACTGAAAGACGAATCCCACGGTGCGATTTCGCAACGCCGCGAGCTGCTCGTCGCTCTTGCCGGCGATCGGCTCCCCGGAGATCAGCACCGTCCCGGCCGACGGCGCGTCGAGCGCGCCGAGCACGTGGAGCAGGGTGCTCTTCCCGGCGCCGCTGGCACCCACGATGGCCACCATCTCCCCGCGCGCCACCGTCAGGTTGACCCCGTTCAAGACGTGGATCACCCCGCCGTCGCCGCCGCGGTACGACTTCACCAGGTCACGCGCTTCGAGCACCATCATCGACTCACTCTCGGTCGCATCATTCGTGGCGAATGGCTTCGATCGGGTAGAGGCGCGCCGCCTGCACCGCCGGGTACAGCGTCGCCATGCCCGCGATCGCCACGCTGGCCAGGACGATCGCCACCACGTCCAGCGGCTGTAGCGCCACCGGGAGGTGGTCGATCAGGTAAATCTGCGGGTCGAGCGCGATCAGCTTGTAGCGGTCGAGCGCCAGCGACGCGAGCAGCCCGAGGAGCAGCCCGAGGCCGGTGCCCACCAGGCCGATCACCAGCCCTTGCACGAGGAAGATGCGCCGGATCGCGCGCGCCGTCATCCCCATCGCTTTCAGGATGCCGATCTCCCGCGTCTTGTCGGTCACCACCATGGTCAGGGTGCTGACGATGTTGAAGGCGGCGACCACCACGATCAGCAGGAGGATGATCCCCATGCCCAGCTTCTCGAGCTTGAGGGCCTGAAACAGGGAGCGATTCTGCTCCTGCCAGTCCATGGTGTGGTAGCCGAACCCCAGCGCCGCGCTCACCCGGTGGGCGAGCGCCGGCGCCTGCCACCGGTCGGCGGCGCGCAGCTCGAGCCCCGTCACCGACGAGTCGAGGCCGGCCAGCTCCTGCGCCGCCGCCAGGTCGAGGAACACGTACCCGTTGTCGTACTCATACATCCCGGTCTCGAACAGGCCGCTGACCTCGAACTGCCGTACCGTGGGAATGAACTGGCCGAAGATCTGGCTCGCCTTCACCCCATGCGGTGCCGAAACCAGGGTGACCTTGTCACCCGGCCAGGCGTTGAGCCGCTCAGCGAGGCGCTTGCCGAGCACCACGCCCTGACGTTCACCATCGGAGCTCAGAAAGCGAAAGTCCCCCCCCTTTACGACGTGCTGGCGGATCGCCGTGACGTCGGGTACCCCCGGCCCTTGCGGGGGAATGCCGACCATGTAGGCGGCTTCGGCGTAGTCGTTCCCCTTGGTGATGAGCCCCTGCTTGAGGACGAAGGGCGCCGCGGCCGTCACCCCCGGCAGCCGCTGCACGCGGGCCAGGGTCGTCTTCCAATCCCCCATGGTCATGTCGTCGCCGACGCTGAGCACCCGGACGTCGGGGCTGGCGACCAGGATCTTGTCCCGAAGGTCGCGCTGGAGGCCGTTCATGACCCCCATGATGACGATGAGGGCGCTCACGCCGACCACCACCCCGCCGATGGCGATCATGCTGATGAACGAGAGCAGGCGCGACCCGCGGCGGCTCCGCAGGTAGCGCCAGGCGACGGACAGCTCGAGGTTGCTCATGCGGCTCCTGCGGCTCCGGACCCTGGGGTCACTCGGGGCGCATCGTGGGAAAGAGGATCACGTCGCGGATGCTCTGCGTCCCCGTCAGATACATGAACAGCCGGTCAAGGCCAATGCCCACCCCCCCCATGGGAGGCATGCCGTATTCCATCGCCCGCAGGTAATCCTCGTCCACACCGACGGCCTCCTGGTCGCCGGCGGCCCGGAGGCGGGCCTGCGCCTCGAAGCGCCGTCGCTGATCGAGCGGGTCGTTGAGCTCGCTGAAGGCGTTGGCCAGCTCGCGCCCGTTCGCGAACAGCTCGAAGCGCTCGGTGAGGCGGGGATCGCCACGCTTCGGCTTCGCGAGGGGGGACAGCTCGACGGGGTAGTCCACGACGAAGGTCGGCGCCTCGATCTTGGACTCCACGAGGGCCTGAAACAGCTCGTCGAGCAGCTTCGGCCGGCTCAGCGATTCCACGTCTGAAACCCCCACGCGTCGCGCCGTGTTCCGGAGCGCATCGTCGTCCAGCGACAGCGCCTCGGCCCCCAGCGCCGCGTCGAGCGCCGCCACCCACTCCACGCGGGGAAACGGGGGCGCGAACTGCGGCACGCGCGCCCCCAGGTCGGGCACGGCGCGGACGGTCTCCGCGGCCCGGGCCAACAGCTGCTCCACCACTCCCATCATGACACGGTAGTCGGCGAACGCCTCGTAGAACTCCAGCATCGTGAACTCGGGGTTGTGCGTGCGGTCGATCCCCTCGTTCCGGAAGTCGTGCCCGATCTCGTAAACGCGCTCGAAGCCGCCGACGACGAGACGCTTGAGGTACAACTCGTCCGCGATGCGCAGGAACAGCGGCATGTCCAGCGCGTTGTGATGCGTGGTGAACGGCCGCGCCGCGGCGCCGCCGTAGAGGGGCTGGAGCACCGGCGTCTCTACCTCGAGGTAGCCGCGCTCGTCCAGGAAGGCGCGTAGCGCCGTCGTCATGCGCGACCGCGCCGCGAACAGCGCTCGCACCTCCGGGTGCACCGCGAGGTCGGCGTACCGCTGGCGGTAGCGCTGCTCCGGGTCCGCGAAGCCCGAGTAGCGGACGAGCTGCCCGTCCACCACCTGCTCCTTGCCGAACGGCAGAGGCCGCAGAGACTTGGCGAGCAACTCGAAGTGGTCCACGCGGACCGTCGGCTCTCCGGTGCGAGTGCGGAAGAGCGGTCCCGCCACCCCCACGACGTCGCCGATGTCGAGGTGCGCCAGGAGAGCGAACCGGTCCTCCCCCAGCTGGTCCTTGCGAAAGTAGAGCTGGATTCGTCCCGCCTGGTCGGCCAGGTGCGCGAAGGCGGTCTTCCCCTGCGCACGCCACGACACCAGGCGGCCGGCAACCCGCACCTCCGGACCCTCGGCCGCCTCGCCAAGGAGCGCCAGCGCCTGAGCGGAGGAGTGCGACCGGTCGAAGGAGTAGGCGAACGGCGCGACGCCCGCCGCCTCGAGGGCCTCGAGCTTCTCGCGCCGGGCCTTGAGAACGAAGTTGAGCTCGTCGCTCACCGCCTGTTCCCCGCGACCTGCTGCTTGAGGTACGCCTCGATGAACGGGTCGATGCCCCCATCCATCACCTTCTGGACGTCCGGGATCTTCAGCTCGGTGCGGTGGTCGTTGACCATGGTGTAGGGCTGGAAGACGTAGCTGCGGATCTGGCTTCCGAACGACACGTCGCTCTTCGTCGCGTCGAGCAGCGCCTTCGCCGCCGCCTGCTTCTCCGCTTCCAGGTTGTAGAGGCGGTTCTTCAGCATCTTCATCGCCGTCGCCTTGTTCTTGAACTGCGACCGCTCCTGTTGCGAGGCCACGACTACGCCCGACGGAAGGTGCGTGATGCGGACGGCCGAACTCGTCTTGTTGACGTGCTGGCCGCCGGCACCGGACGCCCGGTAGACGTCGACCCGCAGGTCCTCGTCGCGGATCTCGATGTTGATCTCCTCGTTGACGACCGGGTAGACGAACACCGAGGCGAAGCTCGTGTGGCGACGCGACTGGGCGTCGAAGGGCGAGATGCGCACCAGCCGGTGGACGCCGGTCTCCGGGTGCAGGAAGCCGTAGGCGTACTGGCCGCGAATCTCCAGGACGGCGCCTTTGATCCCCGCCTCCTCCCCCTCGCTCAGGTCGAGGATCTCCAGCTCGTAGCCCCGGCGCTCGGCCCAGCGCGTGTACATGCGCATGAGCATCGAGGCCCAGTCCTGCGCCTCCGTGCCGCCGGCGCCGGCGCTGATCTCCACCTGCGCGTCCCGGTGGTCGTCGCGCCCCTGGAGCAGCGAGCGGAGCTCGAACGAGGCCAGGTCCTCCCCGAGTGCCTCGGCCTCTCGGGCGAGCTCGCCGGCGAGCTCCGCGTCCGGATCGGAGGCCAGCAGCTCGTCCAGCTCGCGCGCCCCGCGCAGGCGGCCTTCCAGGCGGTCGTAGGGGTCCACCCAGCCGCGCAGCGCCTTGACCTGCTGGACGACCTCCTGCGCGCGCTCCTGGTTCTCCCAGAAGCCGCCCTCGGCCATCTGCGCCTCGAGGGCGCTCAGCGTCTCCCGCTTGTCGTCCAAGTCAAAGATACCTCCGCAGCTCGACGAGGCGGTCGTCGTGCTTCTGCAGCACTCGGCTCAACTCGGAATCGGCCATGCTCGTGCGTCTCCGTGTAAGACGCGAGCCGCCCTCCCAGCGGAGGGCGGCTCGCCCAGTGTACGTGCCTCGCTCAACTTACTCGCCGCCGGTTCGACGTTCTAGCCCGGCGGCCGGTCGCGGGAACGCGGCGTGGTGCCCGGCGTGCGTGGCTAGAAGACCTTCGTCCCGCCCGCCAGGATCTCGTTCAGCGCCTCCTGGAAATGCGGCGTCGACTCGGCCACCTCGCGGCCGACCTGCTCGACGTACTCCTCGTAGCTCTTCTTGATCTCCTCGCGGAAGAGCGACTTGAGCGTCCCATTTCGGAGCCCTTCGTCGCGCTTCTGCGGCAGGTAGGTGACCATGTCGGAGACGAGCGCGCGCGCCAGGCGCCTCGCCTTCAGATTCGGGTCGTTGGTGAGGAACGGATTGATCGAGCGGCGGCCGCTCCCGAGCTCGGCGCCACGAGCGCCGGCGGGAGGTGCCCCGGAGCCCGAGGCCGACTCGGAGGACCGGGCACCCTGGCTGGCGTCCGCGGTTGCGGTGCCAGCGGTCGCTCCCGCTGGCTGCCCCGATGCACCGGGCGGTTGCGCCGGCGCGGGCGCGGGCGCCGGGGCTGGCATCGGCGGCACGATGCGCGGCGCCGGGGGAGACGCGGTGGCGCCCCCGGCCGTCGTCTGAGAGGCCCCGACGACGCGCGGCCCCGGCGGCCCGGCTGGGGCGCGCGCAGCGGATGGCGCTGGGGCGAGCCGCTGTCCGGCGAACGGGGATGGGGGACCTGACGTCGAGGCACCCGATCGCGACGTCGAGGCGGGAGCGGAACCCAGGCGCGGGGTGCCCT
>Ga0307410_10001786_pt1 | contig 9960 bp, 9 predicted proteins | sample 322Ometagenome_3_FD_203707 | JGI IMG/M metagenome (GOLD analysis project Ga0307410, IMG submission 203707) | Maize rhizosphere microbial communities from greenhouse at UC Davis, California, United States - 322HYB-O-3 | ecosystem: Host-associated > Plants > Roots > Rhizosphere > Soil | place: USA...
GGGCTCGCGGCATCGATCCCGTGCGCCTCAGGTTCGCCGCCGCGCGCCCCAACGCCGACTACCTGGGGCTCTATGCGCGCGCCGACCTGTTCGTCGACACGTGGCCCTACAACGCGCACACCACCGGCAGCGACGCGCTGTGGGCCGGTTGCCCCGTCGTGACGATCCTCGGCGACACGTTCGCTTCGCGCGTCGGCGCGAGCCTCTCGCATGCGGTCGGCCTGCCCGAATTGGTGGCGCGCGATGTCGACGACTACATCGCGAAGACCGTCGCGCTCGCCCGCGACGCCGACGCGCGGCGCCGCCTGCGCGATCACCTCGCCGGGCCGGGCCGCAGGAGCCCGTTGTTCGACACACTGCGCACGACGCGCGCGCTCGAGGCGGCGTATCTCGAAATGGCGCGGCAATACCGCGAGGGCGTGCGCGAGCCGATCGATTTCGAAGCGCCGCGCGAGGCGCCGCGCGCCGCCTCGAATGCCTAGGCGGGGGACCGCGCGTCGCAGGACCCCGCTAGTCGCCGCCGCACACGACCGCCCTAGTCGCCGCGGCGCAGGTGATCGAGCGCGTCGCCCACACGGTTCACGGCAATGATCTCAACGCCTTCAACGGCTTGCTTCGGCTTGTTGAGACTCGGCATGAGCACCGTGCGAAAGCCCAGCTTGGCCGCCTCGCGAATCCGCTCCTGGCCGCGCTGCACCGGCCGGATCTCGCCGGCGAGGCCCACCTCACCGAACACGAGCGTTTTCGCGGGCAATGGCTTGTTTCGCAAGGAAGACTGCACGGCGAGGAGCACGGCCAGGTCGGCCGCCGGCTCGTTGATGCGGACGCCGCCGACGGCGTTGACGAAGACGTCGTAGCCGGCGACTTCGAGCCCGCCGTGCCGGTGCAGCACGGCGAGCAGCAGCGCGAGCCGTTGCGGGTCGAGCCCCACCGCGAGCCGCTTCGGATTGCCCCCCATCACGGGATCGACGAGCGCCTGGATCTCGACCAGCAGCGGGCGTGACCCCTCGAGCGTGGCGACGATCGCCGATCCGGCGACCGGCTCGTCGTGCTGCGACAGGAACAGCGCGGACGGATTCGAGACGCCGCGAAGACCCCGCTCGGTCATGCCGAACACGCCGAGCTCGTTCGCCGCGCCGAAGCGGTTCTTGATCGCGCGAACGAGGCGGAAGCTCGAGTGCGGATCGCCTTCGAAATACAGCACCGTGTCGACGATGTGCTCGAGCACGCGCGGCCCGGCGATCGCGCCTTCCTTGGTAACGTGGCCGACGAACACGACGATCGTGCCGCGCTGCTTCGCGAGGCGCGTCAGCTGCGCAGCGCATTCGCGCACCTGCGACACGCTGCCTGGCGCCGAGGTCAGCGTCTCCGTGTACATCGTCTGGATCGAGTCGATGACCACGACCTGGGGCGCCGTGCCGGTGATCGCGGCGACGATCGCTTCGAGCTGAACCTCGGCGAGGAGCTCGACCGGCGCATTGACGAGGCCGAGCCGCTGCGCGCGAAGCGCCACCTGCTCGACCGATTCCTCGCCGGTCACGTAGAGCGTGCGATGCGTCGCGCCGAGGGCTGCGCACGCCTGCAGCAGCAGCGTCGACTTGCCGATGCCGGGATCGCCGCCCAGCAGCACGACGCCGCCCGGCACGAGCCCGCCGCCCAGGACACGATCGAACTCGGCCTGCCCGGTGGGAATGCGCGTGGTCTCGCGCGTTTCGACGGTCGACAGCGTGCGGACCGGCGACCGACCGCCCGCAACGCCCGAAACGCCCTCGAACCGCTTGGCTGCCGGCGTCGCGAGGCCCTCGACCAGCGTGTTCCACGCGCCGCAGTGCGGGCATTGCCCCTGCCACTTCGGCGCCTGCCCGCCGCACTCGCTGCAGGCGTAGACCGACTTCGGTTTCGACATCGTCAGCCGAGGCTCCGCCACGCCGCGCCGATCGTGTGCGCGAGGGGAAAGTAGTGCCGCAGCGCGAGCGCCGCGAGGATGGCGACGACGACGACCGCCATCAGCGGCCTCCACGTCGCCCGCAGGACGCTGCCGCCCCACCCCGGCTCGTCCATCCGGCGCAATCCCGGCAGCGCGCCCGAGGCGAGCAGCGCGCCGAACGCGGCGTCGGTGAGGAGCTCCGGCGCCATCCAGACGAAATGGACGGCGCTGCCGGCGAGCACGGCGACCAATGCCAGCACGATGACGCCGATCACGATGACGACGAAGCCGTCCGAATCGCCGATGTCGAGGCCGATGCCGGCCGATCGCCCGGCCGGCTTGGCGCTGCCGACGAGGCGCGGTGCAGCGCTTCCAAAATCGCCGCTCGCCCCGCCTCCCCCGAAGCGCCCGCCCGCGCCGCGGAACGGCACGTCGAGGTGATCGGACCCGGGCGTCCAGTCGATCGCGTCGGCGCCGTCCGATCGCGCGCCGCTTCTGGCCGCGTGGACGCCGATGTAAGCGAGCCACAGCCGCACGAGGACGAAGAAGGCGCCATAGCCGACGGCGATCGCGGCGAGCCAGCGCGGCAGCAGGGCATGCAGCCCGAATTGCAGCAGTGCGAGATTGGCCACGAAGCCGGCCGCGAACGTCCCGGACACGATGAAGCTCGCGTGCACCCGCAGCCAGAAGCGGCCACCGAGCTCGCGCTGCAGGAGCTCTCGGCGCCTCAGGAGCGCCTCGCGTCGCGCCGAGGTCGCGGCCCCGCTCGCCGCGGCCGGCGAGTGCGTCACGCGAGCTCGTCCGGCGTGACCACCGCGGTGCCGAGCTTGCCGACGACGACGCCGGCTGCCTGGTTCGCGATCCGGACGGCGTCGGCGAGCGGCGCGCCGGCCGCGAGCAGTGTGCCGATGGTCGCGATGACCGTGTCCCCGGCGCCCGACACGTCGAACACCTCGCGCGCCTGGGCGGGAATCGTCAGCGCCCCGGCGTCGGTATAGAGCGTCATGCCCTCCTCCGAACGGGTGACGAGCAACGCGTCGAGCGCCAGGCGCGCACGAAGCGCCTGTGCGCGCAGCGCCATGTCGGCCTCGTCCTTCCAGCGGCCGACGACGGCGCGGAACTCGCCGCGGTTGGGCGTCAGCAGCGTCGCGCCGCGATACTTGTCCCACTCGTCGCCCTTCGGATCCACGAGCACCGGCCTGCGGCGCGACGTTGCCGTGGCGATCATGTCGGCCACGTGCGCGAGCGCGCCCTTGCCATAGTCGGACAGGATGACGACGTCGCTCGCGTCCACGCGCTGCGCGTAGTGCTCGAGCTTGCTCGCGAGGGCCGCCGGCGACGGCGGATTCTCGAAGTCGATGCGCAACAGCTGCTGCTGGCGACCGATGACGCGAAGCTTCACCGTCGTGGACACCGTCGGATCGCGATGGAACGTGGCCGTGACACGTTCCGCGGTCACGAGGCGCGCGAGGAGCGTCGCCGCTTCGTCGTCACCGGTCACGGCAAGCAGCGTCGTCTGCGCGCCCAACGCGGCGGCGTTGCGCGCCACGTTGGCGGCACCGCCCGGTCGCTCGTCGGCGCGCGCGATCTTGACCACCGGCACCGGCGCTTCCGGCGAAATGCGCTCCACTTCGCCGAACCAGTAGCGGTCGAGCATGACGTCGCCGGCGACGAGCACGCGGGCGCGCTGCACCTGTTCGCTCCAGCGGGAGAAGCGGGCGTCCGCGGCCGCGGCGGTTCGGTCGCGTGCCATCAGCCTGGCGACGTCGTGTGCATGTCGTGCGGGGTGATCGGTGTTCGGAACGGTCGATTATAGAATCGGGGCGCTGCGATGGCTCGCATCGCCGGTCGCTCCGATCGTCGAGCGGCTTGGCCTCGCTGCCCGTGACGGCCCCTGCCATGGCGATCACCGCCGACGACATCAACCGCTGGATCGTGGCCGCCTCGCTCGCCGGCGAGGACGAGTGCGACATCGTGGCCGGCGCCGCCGAACGGCTGGTCGCCGCCGGCGTGCCGCTGATGCGCGTCGCGCTCGCGAGCGACATGCTCGACCCGAGCTACGACACGCTGGGGGTGCGCTGGACCCGCGGCGAAGGGGCGATCCACGAAACGTTCCTCCGCACCGACTCGGACGACGCGAGCGAGGAGTGGCTGACGAGCCCGTTCTACGTGCTCGTCATGCGCGGCGAGGACAGGCTGCGGCGACGCCTCGACGAGTCGTACCGCCCGGGCGAGTTCCCCGTGCTCGACCAGTTCCGCGCGCGCGGCGCGACCGATTACTACACGATGATCGCGCGACTCGGCCGGCGCATGTGGCTCGGCGAGACGCGCGGCGTGCTCGCATCGTGGCTCACCGACGCGCCGCGCGGATTCGACGATGCGGCGATCGCGCTGCTCGAACAGACGCTCCCGTCGCTGTCGACCAGCTTCCTGTGGCGCTCGATGCAGCGCACGGCACGCGCGCTGCTGACGACATACCTCGGCACCGACGCTGCACAGCGCGTCCTCGACGGCAACGTCGTGCGCGGCCGCGCCGAGACGATCCGCGCGGTCGTCTGGTACAGCGACCTCGTCGGCTTCACGCGCATCACCGACGTCGAGGCCGCGGACCTCGTGCTCACGATGCTGAACGAGTACGCCGAGGCGCAGGTCGAGGCGATCGAAGCTTACGGCGGGCATGTTCTCAAGTTCATCGGCGACGGCATGCTGGCCATCTTTCCCGACGGCGACCAGGCGACCGCCTGCGTGCGCGCGCTCGACGCGGCGAGCGAGCAACGACGGCGGGTCGATGCGTTGAACGACAGGCGGCGCGCCAGCGGCCAGCCGGTCACCGATACGCACGTCGCACTGCATCTCGGCGACCTCCTGTACGGCAACGTCGGCAGCCCGCGCCGGCTCGACTTCACCGTGCTCGGCGCCGCCGTCAACGAGGCGGCGCGCATCGAGGCCCTGTGCGGCTCGCTGGACCAGAAGGTGATCGTGTCGAGCGCCTTCGCCCAAGCGTGCGGCACGGCGCGGAGCCGCCTCGTGAGCCTCGGGCGGTACGCGATGAAAGGCGTCGCGCGACCACAGGAGCTCTACACGCTCGATCCCGAACGCGGTCCCGGAGATCGCGAGGGCCCGGGGTGAGGCCGGACGCGCGTTCGCGAGCGACGTGGAAGCGCGCCGCGCGAGGTTCGTTCAGCGCCGCAGCGGATGGAGCGTGAAGTCGGCGATCGGCGCGACGCCGGTCACTTCGGCGGGTGCGTCGCGGTGGACGCACAGCATGTTGAACGAGCGGACGTCGGGAAACAGGTTCTCGGGATCGTGCCGGGCGTTGTCCGCGTCGTAGAGCGGCGGCGTGTGCCAGTACAGCCGGTAGCCGAGGCCGTCGATCAGCCGCATCAGCGCCTCGGACTTGTCGACGCGATCGTTCTCGACGTACAGGTGCGGCCGGAAGCGCTCGATCAGACGCAGGCCGCCGCGAATCACGTCCGCCTCCATGCCCTCGACGTCGATCTTCACCAGCCGGACGCGCGGCGCGGCGATGAAGTCGTCCAGCGTGAAGCAGGCAACGCTGCGGCCCTGTCGCGACTGCTCGAGCGAAAGGCCGCCGAAGTTCGCCGGTTGCCCGGGGTCGAGCTCCGGCACGGCGATCGTGCCGCGACGCTCGCCCAGCGCCGCCCAGTAGCAATCGACGTTGGCGAGGCTGTTCAGCGCGACGTTCGCGCACAGCGACTGGAACGCGAGGCGCTGCGGCTCGAAGGCGAGCACGCGGCCGCCCGATCCGACGCGCCGCGCGAGCGTCACCGTGTGCGCGCCGATGTTCGCGCCGACCTCGAAGACGACATCGCCGTCGTTGCACAGGCGCGCGAGGAAGCGCGCCTCGATCCCCGCGTACTCGCCGTACTTCTCGATCGACCGGCCGATGTAGCTGTCGTTGACGTTGTAGAGGTACCACGCGTCGCGCCCGCGTACGAGCTGGTTGAAACCCGTCGGCTCGAGGAGACGCGTGCGGCTCATCGGCGGCGGCGTGGAACCGCGGATGCGCGCACGTCCGCCGCTTCCACCGGCGTCACTGGCGCCCGATCGCGAAGTACTCGAGGCCCGCGGCACGCACCAGCGGCGGGTCGTACAGGTTGCGCCCGTCGAACACGAGCGGTGTGCGGAGCTTCGCGCGGATCGCCTCGAAATCCGGGCTGCGGAACTCCTTCCACTCGGTGACGACGACCAGCGCGTCGGCGCCGTCGAGCGCCGCCATCGGTGACTTCGCATACGCGAGCCAGGGCACGTTGCCGAACGCCTGCGCGGCCGCCTCCATCGCCACCGGGTCGTAGGCGACGATGCGCGCGCCGCGCCTCGCGAGCTCCGACAGGATCGTCAGCGATGCGGCTTCGCGCATGTCGTCGGTGTTCGGCTTGAAGGCGAGGCCCCAGACGGCGAGCCGTCGCCCCGACAGGTCCTCGCCCAGGCGTGCCGCGATCTTTCGCACCAGCACGCGCTTCTGCGCCTCGTTCGCGTCCTCGACCGCCGACAGCACCCGCAGCGGAACGTTCTCCTGCTGCGCCGTGTGCCGCAGCGCCTTCACGTCCTTGGGAAAGCAGCTGCCGCCGTAGCCCACGCCGGGGTAGAGGAAATGCCAGCCGATGCGCGGATCGCTGCCGATGCCCTGCCGCACCATCTCGATATCGGCGCCGAGCGCATCGGCGAGGTTGGCGAGCTCGTTCATGAACGAGATGCGCGTCGCGAGCATCGCGTTCGCCGCGTACTTGGTGAGCTCCGCCGAGCGTACGTCCATCACCAGCAGACGCTCGTGGTTGCGCTGGAACGGGGCGTAGACGGCGCGGAGCGCCGCGATCGCGCGCTCGTCGTCGGCGCCGACGACGATGCGGTCCGGCTTCATGAAGTCGTCGATCGCCGCGCCTTCCTTCAGGAACTCGGGATTGCTGGCGACCGCGAACGGGATCGACGCTCCGCGCTTCGAGAGCTCGTCGGCGACGACCGAGCGGACGCGGTCCGCCGTGCCGACGGGCACCGTCGACTTGTCGACGATCACCTTCCAGTCCTGCATGCGTCGACCGATGTTGCGCGCCGCCTCCAGCACGTATTGCATGTCGGCGGAGCCGTCCTCGCCGGGCGGCGTGCCGACGGCGATGAACTGAAGCGTGCCGTGCGCCACGGCGGCGTCGACGTCGGTCGAGAACATGAGCCGTCCGGCCTCGACGTTGCGGCGGATCAGTGGCTCGAGGCCCGGCTCGTGGATCGGAACGCCGCCGTCGTTCAGGATCGCGATCTTGCGACGGTCGACGTCGAGGCAGACGACGTCGTTGCCGACTTCGGCGAGGCAGGTGCCGGTCACGAGGCCGACGTAACCCGTCCCGATCATCGTGATCTTCACGCGATTTCTCCGATCGACTGCGCGATGGCCCGCAGTGTCGCACGCGGATCCGTCGATCGCGTGACCGGACGCCCGATGACGAGGTAATCGGCCCCGGCGCGCACCGCCGACTGCGGCGTCGCCGTTCGCGCCTGGTCGTCGCTTTCCGCGCCCGCGAGACGAATGCCCGGAGTCACGAGCACGAACGCGTCGCCGCACGCGCGGCGAAGCGCGGCCGCTTCCTGCGGCGAGCAGACGACGCCATCGACCCCTTGTGCCTGCGCGAGGCGTGCGAGGCGAAGCGCCTGCGCCGCCGGCTCCCCCGCGACACCGGTCGCTTCGAGGTCGGTCGCCGTCAGGCTGGTCAGCACGGTCACCGCGATCACCAGCGGCGCCGAAACGCCCTGCTCGCGCGCCGTGCGCCTCGCCGCGTCGCGTGCCGCAGCGAGCATCGCCGCGCCGCCGCTCGCGTGCACGGTCAGCATCCACACGCCCAGCCGCGTGGCCGCCGAGCACGCGCCCGCCACCGTGTTGGGAATGTCGTGGAACTTGAGGTCCAGGAACACCCGATAGCCGCGCGCCACGCATTCGCGCACCACGGCCGGTCCTTCGGCGGTGAAGAGCTCCTTGCCGATCTTGACGCCGCACAGCGCCGGATCGAGCCGATCGATCATCGTGCGGGCGGCGGCGGTGTCGGCGAGATCGAGCGCGACGACAAGGTGTGAAGGCATCGAAGACTCCGTGCTAGACGATTTCCGCGGCCTCGGTGCGGCGCGGCGAGTACGTCTCCCACTTGAGGCAGCCGGGACAGCGCCAGTAATACTGCCGTGCGCGAAACCCGCACTGATCGCAGCGGTACATGCCGAGGCGCTTGATGTGCTGGCCGACCAGTCCCTTGACGAGCTCGAGGTCGCGCCGGCGCTCCGGGGGCGCGGCGAGGAGCTGCGCTTCGAGCAGGCGGTCGAGCCCGAGCAGCGTCGGCGTCTTGGCGAGCTCGGCCTTGACGAGCTCGGCCGCGGCCTGCGGACCCTCGTGCGCCAGCGTGAGCGAGAACAGCGCGTTCATGATGTCGAGCGACGGATAGTTCGCCTGCCAGTTGGCGAGCACGCGAACGCCCTGCTCGGCGCGTCCCGCCTTCTCGAACGCGTTCGCCACCCGTTCGGCGACCAGCGAGAGATACGCCGGGTTCTGCGACTCGACGCGCGACCAGGCGTCGATCGCCTGCGCCAGCCGGCCCTGCTGCTCCTCGACGTCGCCGGAGATCATCGTCGCGCGTGCGCACGCGCGGTATTCGCCGAGCGCGACGTCGATCTCGGTGACCGCCGTCGCGAAGTCGGACCGCACCAGCGCCGCCTGCGCCAGCTCGCAGTGATAATGCGCGATCTCCTTGTAGTGCGGCGTCTTGCTCACCGCCTCCATGCGGCGGGTGATCGCGATGGCCTTCGGCCAGTCCTTCTCGGTCTCGTAGATCGACAGCAGGAACCCTTGGGCGGCGTGCTCGTACGTCGTGCCGTCCAGCTTCACGAAGAGGTCCTCGGCGCGGTCGAGAAGACCCGCCCGGTGGAAATCCTGCGCGAGCTCGAACGTCGCCGCTTCGCGCCGGTCCCTCGGCAGATCGGGGCGGTCGAGCAGGTTCTGGTGCATGCGGATCGCGCGGTCGATCTCGCCCTGCCGCCGGAACAGGCTGCCGAGCGCGAAGTGCAGGTCGATCGTCTGCGGATCGACCTTGACCACTTCGATGAAAGACTCGATCGCCTTGTCCGGCTGCTCGTTCAACAGGAAGTTGAGGCCGCGGAAGTACGAGAGCGGCAACGCGCGCGATTCGATCAAGAGGTGCTTGATGTCGATGCGCGCCGCGATCCATCCCAGCGCGAAGAACAGCACGGGGATCGGCAGCAGCCACCACGGCTCGAAGTCCATGGTCAGGCCGAGTCCGGGCGCCCGCGCACGCCCCGCGCACCGCCCACGGACATGGCGCTACACGGCATCGCGAGGCGGAGACGCATACGCGCCGGGCGCGGCGCCGTGGGGGGCGGGCGGGCGCGGGGCGACTCGCGCCTCGCGCCGCAATCGATTGAGCTGGCGCTTGAGCCGCGCCGCGCGCGTCGCGCCTGCCAGAAGCCCGACGCCGACGCCGCAGGCGAACGCCACGAACACGACGAACGCGAGCGGACTGTCGGTGGAGGCGAAATTGAACAGGCGCAGCGTGACCGGCTCGGCGTTGGACAGCGCGAGGAGCAGCAGCGCGAGGAACACGAGCGCACCGACGAGAACGCGCAGCGCGCTCATCGGCGATCGGGTCGCGGTGGGCCGTGCGGAATCGTCGCCGCCACGCCGGCGCCTCGGCGCATGCCGGCGCTCAGGCGGGCGCCGACGGTTTCTTGAAGTCGACGCGCTCGCGCAGCTCCTTGCCGGCCTTGAAGTGCGGCACGTGCTTCTGCGGCACCTGCACCTTCTCGCCGGACTTCGGATTGCGCCCCGTGCGCGGCGGCCGGTAGTTGAGGCCGAAGCTGCCGAAGCCGCGGATCTCGATGCGCTCGCCCTTCGCGAGGCTTTCCGCCATCGCGTCGAGGATCATCTTGACCGCGAGCTCGGCGTCCTTCGCGACCAGCTGCGGAAACTGCGCCGCGAGGCGGTCGATCAGCTCCGACTTGGTCATCGCGTTGTTCAAGGGGAT
>Ga0307410_10001787_pt1 | contig 9959 bp, 4 predicted proteins | sample 322Ometagenome_3_FD_203707 | JGI IMG/M metagenome (GOLD analysis project Ga0307410, IMG submission 203707) | Maize rhizosphere microbial communities from greenhouse at UC Davis, California, United States - 322HYB-O-3 | ecosystem: Host-associated > Plants > Roots > Rhizosphere > Soil | place: USA...
AAATGAAAATTTTTATTGATGACACAGCAATGTTAAATATTATGGATCTACGCGCCAAAGCGCGTAAGCTAAAAGCAGAGCATGGACTGCAGATACTCATTGTTGATTATTTACAATTACTCCATTCAACAAAGAAGCATGAAAATAGACATCAAGAAGTTTCAGATATTTCTCGCTCTCTAAAAGCATTGGCAAAAGAGTTGAACATACCAATTATTGCATTATCACAACTATCTCGCGCTGTAGACAGCCGTATGGATAAGCGTCCTATGCTATCAGACTTACGTGAATCTGGTGCTATAGAACAGGATGCGGATCTTATTATGTTTCTATATCGAGATGCTGTATATAATCGAGAAACTGAAAATCCTGGATTGGCTGAACTTATCATAGGTAAGCAGAGAAATGGGCCTACGGGAACAGTATACCTTAACTTTATTAGAGAGATTACTAAATTTGAGGATACTGCTGAGTTTGATTAATGAAAAATGTGTTTATGTGTACTATAATAATACTATAAGGGTGATGATCATGATAAAAAGTTCCTTGTTCCCTACAAAGGATGAAATTATTTTAAGTACCGTAACGATGCTTGTTATTGGAGGTTTAATCTATCAAGGAGTTGCTTCCTTATGGAATCGAAAAGAGAGCTTGCTCTTTCAATGTAGTCACATCGCAGAAAAAAAATAGTTTTTGCACTCAAACAATACGGCGCCTATATATAGGCGCCTTTAATCTGTACCGACATAAACAATCGAACATACACATAACTTGCCCTTAAAATAGTGTTTTTATTCATATGTATATATGATAAGAGAGAAATTTTATCTACTATATTTAAAGAAGGAACACGGGTGGTAATACTTGGCATTGATCCAGGATTTCGGTATGCAGGTTTTGGGATTTTAAAAAAAGAGGGCCGTCAAGCACTTCTTGTAGATTATGGGTTTTTACAGATGTCTTCTCAAGATTCTCTTGTTACTCGGCTTGGAACATTTTATACCTTTTTTGAAGAAAAAATTGTAACAGGGGGTGTGACAACAATCGCATTAGAGACACCATTTTTAGGCAAAAACCCTCAAAATTTTCTTAAGCTCGGATATCTGCGTGGTGCTCTCTATCTACTTGCCCATAAATATAATCTTGATATAAAAGAGTTTGCGCCGTGCGAAGTAAAACAGTCTTTAACTGGCTATGGTAATGCCACTAAAGATCAAGTATCTCGTGTCATTATACAATTATTTCCCGGAATGAATGTTCCTCAGAAAGAGGATGTAACTGATGCGCTTGCTGTTACTCTGTGTGGGCTATGGATGTATAAATCTTAATCTTTAATTAATATTATATGTATGTTATTCATATAAACAAAGATCTTGTTGACTATTCTATCACTCTTTTGTTACGAGAAGAGAGTGTTAAACATATTTCTTAAAAAAAGGGATCTTTGTATGAAAACCATACCAAAAATATGCCGTCTGGCATTATTTACATCTATTGTATTGCATGTACCTGGTTTACTCTTATCAGTACAACGCAACACTCTGCATCTGTCAGAATTAGAATTACAAGCTATCTTGCACAATAAACATAGAAGTTATATTGATTTAGGTATGGAATCAAGTGAGCTGTATACTCTGCTATGTGATATATGCGCATGGGATACAAATCAAAATTCACTGTTACACCAATTAAAAGAACATATAAGAACCGGCAGTGAAGTTGGAGAATACGAGCATGTTATTAAAGCATTAGAATATGCAGAAAAACTGGTACAAAAAAATTATAGTAAACCTGATAGAAAAGACATTGCTCAACGACTTGATATGATCATAAATCAGATTGCAAGTCAACAATTAGTATTCGATGCACAGAGTATCTCATTTCCTAAGCCTATTGCTAAACAGACAGTGAATCTTAAACAATCTGTGCCTCTAAAAGACAATACTCCTTCTAAAAAAGAAAAAGTTGCACAAAAAGATATTGATTTTTCAGAAGACGTTGTATTTGAAGAGAATGTTGAAATGCAAAAGCGGCTTGTTGTCCGAAAAAATGCGCGTTTCCACGGAAACCTAAAAGTATATGATGATGCGGAGATAGAAAAAGATCTTATTGTCCATAAAAATACCAGAACTCATGGATCGCTGAAAGCCTATGGAAAAGTAAGATTTAAAAAACATGCACACTTTGAAGATGACGCTATCTTTGAAGATGATGTTACATTTAAAGACAAAGTAAAATTCAAGGATAAGGTCAAATTTAAGGATGATGTAAAATTTGAGGACGATGTGACGTTTGAAGATGACGTTACATTCGAAGATGATGTTCTTATAGAAGGAGATCTTATTGTTGAAGGAACTACATCTTTAGTAGACGTTGTTATTGGTGAGTTAACCGTTACGGGATGTCTGGATGAATTATGCGTAAATGATCTCTCGGTATTTGATGGAGTAGTAAGTGGTACTCTATCTGTTACTGAAGCAATTATTGAAGATCTCACTGTAACTAACTGCATAGATGAATTATGCATAAATGAACTGTCAGTAGTTGATGGTTCTGTCAGTGGTACTCTATCAGTTAATGATGCAATTATTGATGATGCTACCATAAATTCGCTATCAGCAACAGACGCGGTTATAGGCGATCTGACCATTATTGGGTGTCTTGGTGAGTTGTGTGTAGATGAGCTGTCAGTAGTTGATGGTTCTGTCAGTGGTACTCTATCTGTTAATGATGCAATTATTGATGACGCAACAATAACTCTACTTTCTGCAACAGATGCAGTCATAGGTGAGCTGACCGTTATTGGTTGCGTAGATGAGCTCTGTGTAAATGATCTGTCAGTAGTTGATGGTTCAGTGAGTGGAACACTTTCTATCAATGAAGCAGTAATTCAAGATCTAACGGTTATTAATTGTATGGATAGTCTCTGCATAAATGATTTATCAGCAGTGGATGGTTCAATCAGCGGAACATTATCTATTAATGAAGCAGTAATTCAAGATCTCACAGTAATTAATTGTATGGATAGCCTCTGTGTAAATGATCTGTCAGTAGTTGATGGTTCTGTAAGTGGTACATTGTCAGTTAATGATGCAATTATTGGCGACGCAACAATAACTCTACTCTCTGCAACAGATGCAGTTATTCAAGATTTAACCGTAATTAATTGTATGGATAGTCTGTGTGTAAATGATCTCTCTGTGGTTGATGGTTCTGTAAGTGGTACGTTATCAGTTAATGATGCAATTATTGGTGATGCTACCATAACTCTACTCTCTGCAACAGATGCAGTTATTCAAGATCTGACAGTAATTAATTGCATGGATAGTCTGTGTATAAATGATCTCTCTGCAGTTGATGCTTCAATTAGTGGTACCCTATCAGTTAATGATGCAATTATTGAAGATGCTACGATAATAAATCTCTCTGCAACCGATTCGGTAAGTGGTTCACTAGAGGTGCTCTGTGACCTTACTGTTGGATGTAATATATCAATGAATGACTCTCTTAGTCCTGCAATTGGTAATATTATTAAAAATGGGGCGCGGTTTATTCATAACTTTGGTCCAGACAACGTATTTGTTGGTTTAAATGCAGGTAATTTTACGACAACTGGCGGTGAAAATATTGGTATTGGTCGCAATGCACTTATTGCTAATACTACTGGAGTACAAAATGTTGCTGTTGGTGGTTTTGTGCTAGACGCAAACACAATCGGCATGAATAACGTAGCCCTTGGGTTTAACGCTCTTGGAAATAACATAGATGGCAGTGATAATGTTGGAGTTGGTTCATTCTCATTGCTTGCAAATACAACAGGCTCAGGTAATACCGCAGTTGGATTTAATTCTGGCCTCGCATTGGCAGATGGCGTGAATAATGTTCTTTTGGGTAACCGTGCAGGAGTTGCGGTAATAACTGGTGATACTAATATTATGGTTGGATATAACAGTGGTCTTAATCTAGTAGCTGGTGACGATAATATCTATATTGGTAATGCAGGAACTGCCGCAGAAAGTGGTATTATTAGAATTGGTACTCCAGCAACTCATATTAGCGCATTTGTACAAGGTATTTTTGGATCAATTGTTGGTGGTACTGGTATTCCTGTAATGGTTGATGCTGCTGGACAATTGGGTACGGTGGTATCATCGTCTCGATTTAAACAGAATATTGAACCGATAGATCAATCTGAATCACGTAAGATTCACCAATTGAATCCGGTAACGTTTGCATATAGAGAAGATCTGTCTGAATCTACTCAATATGGATTGATTGCAGAGGAAGTAGAGCAGGTGATGCCTAACTTAGTTGTGCTTGATGGTGCCGGAGCTCCGTACACGGTACGTTATCATATTTTACCAATATTATTACTTAATGAAGTTAAGCACTTAAATAATGTAGTAGAAGAACAAGCAAAAACGATTCAAGAACTTAAAAATGATAATAGGAAGTTTGGGAAAATGTTACGCAAAGTGATGAGAAAAATACACATAGCTTAATACGCCTATAGTACAATAAGTTAAAAAAGGCCAGGAATTAAAACCTGGCCTTTTTTTAACTTCCAATCTTCTGCTACAAATCTGTAGCAAACAACGAGATAGTGTCAATCCAAGAGAATAATAATTTAATTGACTTATTCCATTACCTTTTGTTACAAAAAAAAAGACTTTTTGGAGTCTTTTAAAAAGGATTTTTTATGAATAATGGGTCAAAGATTTCTTGTCTGATTATTTTTTTCTTTAATAGTCAGTCTCTATGTAATTCTTTAAAGGTAATTCCGCACAAGGCAAACAATACTTCTCAGAACCGAATAGATCTCACATATTCTGCTAACGCTATAGACTATATCTATTTTGGACATACTCTCCATTATCTCTATCCATTTTTGCTCTCTTTACATGAATGGGATACTAATAATGATTCTCTCTTGCATCGATTTATAGAATATATAGAGAAGGGGTGTGCAATCGCAGAATATGAGGATGTTCTCTCTGTTTTCGAATATGCACAAACAATAATAAAAAAAAATACCCAGAAATCTCTTCAATTAAAAGCTGAAATTGTAACCATACAATTGGATTATATAATTAATGCCATTAGATCTAAACTGTCTGAAAAGCGTCGAGATACCTCGTATGCAAAAAGAAGCATATTACTGAATCGGGAGCTCATTCATAAAAAAATTATCTTTGATAATTATGCAACATTCAATAAATATACCTTATTTAAAGACGAGGTAACCTTCAAAGAAGAAGTTGATTTTAAGAAGAAAATCACTTTTTATGACAAAACAAAGTTTAAAAAAAATGCTCGGTTTCAAAAAAACGTCAAAATTGGTGGCGATCTTACTGTTTTTGGTACTGCAACAATTATGAATACCGATGCATTAACAATCTCAACTGTTGACCTTTTTGCAGAAAATGCGTCTATTGTCGATGCTATAATAGACAATCTAACCGTAATTAATTGTATGGATGAGTTATGTGTAAATAATCTCTCTGTAGCTGATGGTTCTGTCAGTGGAACACTTTCTATTAATGATGCAATCATTGATAATGCAACAATAAATTCACTATCGGCAACAGACGCAGTCATAGGAGATCTCACTATTATTGGGTGTCTTGGCGAGTTATGCGTCAATGATCTGTCTGTAGTTGATGGTTCTGTCAGTGGAACACTTTCTATTAATGAGGCAGTAATTCAAGATCTTACAGTAATTAATTGTATGGATAGTCTGTGCGTAAATAATCTCTCTGTAGTTGATGGTTCGGTGAGTGGTACACTATCTGTTAATGATGCAATTATTGATAATGCGACCATAATATCATTATCTGCAGCCGATGCAGTAATTCAAGATTTATCAGTGGTTGATGGTTCAGTAAGTGGTACACTGTCAGTTAATGATGCAATTATTGGTGACGCAACCATCACATTGCTCTCTGCAACAGATGCAGTTATTCAAGATCTGACAGTAATTAATTGTATGGATAGTCTGTGCATACATGATCTCTCTGCTGTTGATGCTTCAATCAGCGGTACACTATCAGTTAATGACGCAATTATTGAAGATGCTACTATAACAAATTTATCTGCGATAGATTCGGTAAGTGGTTCATTAGAAGTGCTTTGTGATCTTACTGTTGGGTGCAATATATCAATGAATGACTCTCTTAGTCCTGCAATTGGTAATATTATTAAAAATGGCACGCCATTTATGCATAATTATGGCTCGGGGAATACTTTTCTTGGTAGTAATGCTGGCAATTTTACTATGACTGGAGTTCGCAATATTGGTATTGGGGATAATGCATTACATGCAAATACAACTGGAAGTGATAATAATGCACTCGGATTTAATACACTTTTACAGAATACAACTGGATCCGGGAATATTGCCGTCGGCAGTTTTGCTTTAACAGCAAACACGAGCGGCGCATCTAACACAGCTATAGGAGTTTCTGCGCTCCAATCGAATATATCCGGAAATGATAATATAGCCATAGGTTTACAAGCTCTACAAGAGAATGTGGCAGGTAATGATAATATTGGCATTGGTAATCAGGTTCTTGCGAACAATACCTACGGACTTGATAATGTTGCAATTGGACATATGGCATTAACAAGTAACACTATTGGACTACAGAACATTGCGCTTGGTAACAATGTTCTACAATCTAATACAACCGGATCAGATAACGTTGCTATTGGTGATTCTGCCTTGCAACATAATACAACAGGGCTATGGAATGTTGCGGTAGGCGGACAGGCATTACAAACAAATATAACAGGATCTACGAACGTAGCTATTGGTACACATGCTCTACTCAATAATATAACAGGGTTTAATGTAGCATTAGGTAACTATGCACTAGAATCAAATACAACAGGTATATATAATACCGCCACGGGTAACTTTGCACTGGCAGCTAATAGTACTGGAATTCAAAATACTGCTCATGGAATTTTTGCATTAATGGCCAACACTATAGGCTCTGATAATACAGCTCTGGGATCCTCTGCACTTACTTCAAATACCGCTGGCTTTGATAATACAGCAGTTGGAACAGATGCGCTATACTTTAACCTAACAGGTCATGACAACATTGCTATAGGTAAAGAGTCAATATTATTTAATAACGCAGGGAACTATAATATTGGAATCGGAAACCAAGCGTTACTCACAAACTCGGTAGGGCTTGACAATATTGCCGTAGGCCATGCTGCGTTAACAAGTAACACGATTGGTCTACAGAACATTGCAATTGGTAACAATGCTCTCCAATCTAATACAACAGGATCAGATAACGTTGCTGTTGGTGATTCTGCCTTACAAAATAATACAACAGGATTATGGAATGTTGCGGTCGGTGGACAGGCATCACAAGCGAATATAACAGGATCTACGAACGTAGCTATTGGTACACATGCTCTACTCAACAATATAACAGGATTTAATGTAGCAGTGGGCAACTATGCGCTAGAAGCAAATACAACAGGAATACATAATACAGCAACGGGTAATTTTGCACTTGCAGCTAATAGTACAGGTATAGAAAATACTGCTCACGGCAGTTTTGCTCTCACATCCAACACTGCAGGCGTTGAAAATACTGCCATGGGTGCGTTTGCATTACAATCAAATACGGTTGGCGTAATGAATACAGCCGTCGGGGTTAATGCCTTACAAGCAAATCTTACCGGCCAAGAGAATGTTGCGGTGGGGGTTGATGCGCTACTTGTTAACACAGCGGGCAATAAGAATGTTGCCGTTGGAAATAATGCACTTGATGCCAACACCGTCGGGGTTGATAATACTGCGATAGGGAAAAATGCATTGACATCAAACAATATTGGGCTATCCAATGTTGCAGTAGGAAACTTTTCTTTAGAATCCAATACAACCGGCTCTGATAATGTTGCTGTTGGATATGAAGCACTAGAATTCAATACAACAGGACTTTTCAATAACGCAGTTGGAGCTCATGCGCTACGATCTAATACAACAGGATCTGTAAATGTAGCGGTTGGAACAAATGCATTAACAACTAATTCTATTGGATTTTATAACGTTGCTGTTGGTGATTACGCAATGGAAAGTAATACAGTAGGTATAGAAAATACTGCTGTTGGAAATTTTGCGCTGCCAGCAAATACTACCGGATCTGAGAATGTCTCTGTGGGTTTCATGAACATGTTTTCTAACACGACTGGCATACGAAATGTTTCTGCAGGAAATAGAGCTTCAATGTTTAATATTACTGGAATTGAAAATGTTGCTGTTGGATATGCAGCATTAAATCAGAATTTAACTGATAACAACGTTGCAGTTGGTCCATACGCACTCCTCTCTAATACAACAGGAACTCCTAATATAGCAATTGGGTTTGATGCACTTTTAGCTAATACTACAGGGGTAAGAAATGTTGCTGTTGGGCATCAGGCATTAGAATTAAATACCACAGGCGACGATAATGTTGCTATGGGTTTTCATGCTCTACAAGCAAACATAAGCGGCTTTGGAAATGTTGCTATAGGAACTGATGCGCTTCCTGTTAGTACTGTTGATCTTAATACCGCTGTCGGATATAGAGCAATGGCTTCAACAACCACAGCTGCTGCCTGCACAGCAGTTGGAGCTGAGGCATTATCAACTAATGATGTTGGCGCTGGCAATACAGCGGTTGGATTTTTATCGATGCAAGTAACCCAAGGTGCAGTTAATAACACGGCAGTAGGAGCATTTTCTCTGCAATCAAACGCTATTGGCGCGGGAAATACTGCCCTAGGCGCAAGTGCTTTGTTAGCAAATGTGAATGGAATTGGCAATGTTGGTGTTGGTAATTTTGCATTAACTGCAAATGTTGTTGGAACAGAGAACGTAGGCGTCGGCCAAAACGTTATGGTTCTTAATATTAACGGAAACGAGAATGCCGCTATTGGATCAAGATGTATGAATTCTAATACAGCAGGCAATTTTAATGCAGCTATCGGATCTGCTGCTTTAGCTGCCAATACCATTGGAAACAATAATACCGCTCTGGGAGCCGGAGCTTTGCCGACTGTCACTACGGGAAACAACAATATTGCAGTTGGTGCATCGGCAGGATCTGGTCTGCTACCATTAGCAACTAATTCTATCTCTATCGGATCACCAGGAATACCAGTGCCGCCGTTTGATGCTGGTGCAACTATATCAATTGGTACTCCCTTGCTGCACTTAGCCTGCTTTATTCAAGGTATAGCTAATGTTGTGCTTCCTCCTGGATCTGATCCTGTTGCTATTTTGCCCACAGGCCAATTAGGTATTCTTACTCCACTACCTTCGTCACAAAGATATAAAAACAGTATACAATCCATGGACACAGCTTCGGAAGCTATCTATAATCTCAACCCTGTAACATTTTATTATAATAATTCAATAGATAGAGGTAGTCGTACTTTACGCGATAAAGATGGTAATAAAATCAGGCAATATGGCTTAATAGCCGAAGAAGTTGAAAAAGTATTACCTGAAATAATAATCAGAGATAGATATGATAATGAAACACCATATTCTGTTGACTATAATAAGTTATCGCCATTGTTGTTAAATGAGGTTCAAAAAATACATGCGCGCCTATCTATAGTTGAAAAGGATAATAGAGAAATGAAGGCTGCAATTGAATATCTACTAGCCAAGCTTAATACGATATAAAATACATAACTCAAGCCTGCCTTTTGTAAAAAAGAAGAAACGCAGTAAGCAGTCCGCAGGCAATAATAGATTTTGTGGTTGTGGGATATGTTATCCACATCTTCCGTGCTACATGAATAATAGATGTAAAAAAGATGTTGATTGTATTGTTTTCAGCTAATTTTTTTATTGTATATACACCGTTTTTGTTCATAAATTGATAGGAAGCCTCTATGATAGTACGCAATGATTGATCTAATTGGTTATATTGTTCATATTCTTG
>Ga0307410_10001788_pt1 | contig 9958 bp, 8 predicted proteins | sample 322Ometagenome_3_FD_203707 | JGI IMG/M metagenome (GOLD analysis project Ga0307410, IMG submission 203707) | Maize rhizosphere microbial communities from greenhouse at UC Davis, California, United States - 322HYB-O-3 | ecosystem: Host-associated > Plants > Roots > Rhizosphere > Soil | place: USA...
CCAGATTTTGCGGCGTCGGCCTCAGGCCGGTTCGTCATCATCGGCGTGCTTGTAGGGATCGGCCTCTCCCGCGTACGCTGCGCCTGCTGCCTGCTCGGCGACCTTCGCGTCAATCGACCTCGCCTGGGCTAGCAGGTCGTCAATCTGCCGTGCGTTCTCCGGGACGGCGTCGGGCACGAACGTCAACGTCGGCGTAAACCTCAGTCCGAGCTGCTTGCCAACCTGGGCTCGGATGAGCCCAGTCGCCGAGCGCAGTGCAGCCGCAGTGGCGGCATGCTCCTCCTCGGAGCCGAGCACGGTATAGAAGACGGTTGCGTCGCGACTGTCGCCGGTCAGCCGGACGTCGGTCACCGTCACGAAGCCGAGTCGTGGATCCTTAATCCGCCGCTCCAGCATCTCCGCGACGATCACCTTGATCTGGTCGGCCAGCTTGACTACGCGGGGCGAGCCCATAGTGCACCTCCCTCACGCCGACTTGTCAGAATCTCAGCACCATATTTGGTGCTGAGATCTGACAACTCGGCGGTTACGAGCGCGGCTTCTCCCGCAGCTCGTAGGTCTCGATGATGTCGCCGATCTTGATGTCAGAGTAATTGGCGAGCGTCATGCCGCACTCGTACCCCTCACGCACCTCGGTCACATCATCCTTCTCCCGCCGCAGCGAGGCGATAGTGCTCTCGTTGACGACCACGCCCTCGCGCAGCAGACGGGCCTTGGCATTGCGACGGATCGTTCCGCTGAGGACCATACAGCCAGCGATAATCCCTGCCTTGGAGGAGCGGAAGATCTCCCGAATCTCAGCCTGACCGAGGACGACCTCCTCGTAGATCGGCTTCAGCATGCCCTTCAAAGCCGCCTCGATCTCGTCGATCGCCGCGTAGATCACCGAGTAGTAGCGAATGTCCACGCCTTCGCGCTCGGCCAGCTCCGAAGCCTTGCCTTGCGGCCGTACGTTGAACCCGACGATGACTGCATCGGATGCGGCAGCCAGCGACACGTTGGTCTCGGTGATGGCACCGACGCCGCGGTCGATCACTCGGAGGCCCACCTCGTCGCCAACGTCGATCTTGGCCAGCGCGTCCTCCAGCGCCTCCACCGAACCGGCACCATCGCCCTTGAGGATGAGCCGCAGCTCCTGGGTCTCGCCCTTCTCCAGCTGCTCGAACAGCTGGTCGAGCGTCTTACGCCTAGTGCCGGCCGCCTGTGCAGCCATCCGCAACCGAGCTGCCCGTCTTTCGGCGATCTGCCGCGCCATGCGATCGTCGTCGACCACGAGGAAGCTGTCCCCGGCACCGGGCACAGCCGTCAAGCCCAGTACCTGCACCGGGAACGAGGGCGGCGCCTCGATGACGTTGTCACCATGATCATCGAGCAGTGCGCGTACCCGACCATGCGCCGGACCGGCGACGATTGAGTCACCCACCTTGAGAGTGCCGCGCTGCACCAGGACTGTGGCTACCGGACCACGACCCTTGTCCAGGTGCGCCTCGATGGCGACGCCCTGCGCATCCATCTCGGGGTTGGCCCGCAGGTCAAGCGCCGCGTCGGCAGTAAGGATGATTGCCTCCAGCAGGTTTTCCAGACCTTGGCCGCTGACCGCCGAGACGTCGACGAACATCGTGTCGCCTCCGTACTCCTCGGGGACCAGGCCGTACTCGGTCAGCTGACCGCGGACCTTCGTGGGGTCAGCCCCCACCTTGTCGATCTTGTTCACCGCCACAACGACGGGAACTTCGGCTGCCAGGGCATGGTTCAGCGCCTCAATGGTCTGCGGCATTACGCCGTCGTCGGCCGCGACAACCAGAACTGCGATGTCGGTCGACTTGGCGCCGCGGGCGCGCATTGCGGTAAAGGCCTCGTGACCAGGAGTGTCGATGAAAGTGATCTTGCGTTCTTCGTCCTCCACCTCGGTCGAGACCTGGTACGCGCCGATCGCCTGGGTGATACCGCCTGCCTCACGGGCCACCACGTTCGTCTTACGGATGGCATCGAGCAGCTTGGTCTTGCCATGATCAACATGGCCCATCACAGTGACGACGGGCGGGCGAGCCTCCAGATCTTCTTCACTTCCGGTGTTCTCGCCGAACTCGATGTCGAAGCTCTCGAGCAGCTCGCGATCTTCGTCCTCGGGTGAGACGACCTCGATGTCGTAGTTGAGCTCGGCACCCAAAACCTGCAAAGTGTCGTCGGTCACCGACTGGGTCGCTGTGACCATCTCGCCCAGATGGAACAACACCTGGACGAGGGAGGCTGCATCCGCGCCGATCTTCTCAGCCAGGTCAGTTAGCGACGCGCCGCGGGCGAGCCGGACCTTCTGGCCGTCCCCTTGCTTGACGCGGATGCCGCCAATCGATGGCGCCTCCATCTGGTCAAACTCTTGACGACGCTGCTTCTTCGACTTGCGGCCACGACGAGTTGGACCGCCTGCCCGGCCGAAGGCACCCTGCGTGCCACCCCGACCGCCTCTGCCACCACGTCCGCTCGGTGGCGGCCCACCTGGCCCGCCACCAGGGCCACCACGGCCAGGAGCACCAGCTCCCGCACGCCGACCTCCAGGCGGCGCACCGCGGCCTCGTGCACCTGGTCCAGCCGGCGGCCCACCACCAAGCTGGCCCGAACTCTGTTTGGGCATCATCGCTGGATTAGGTCGCGGCATGCCCGGAAGCCCAGGACGGCCGCCCGACATTGGAGCACGGGCTGCCGGTGGCCGGGCTGCGGCGGGCCGGCCGCCATCGGGGCCTGGGCGTGGCGCGCGCGGTTGGCCCATTCCCTGAGATGGGGCGAACGGGTTATTGCCCGGACGCGGCGTACCCGGGCGCCGAGCGGTTGGCCCCGGTGCTCCAGGAAGGCCACCGGTGGAACCAGGACGGGGCCGCGGCGGCGCGGCTGAGCCATCGCTAGTCCGCGCTGCGGGGGCTGCCTGGCCGGGGGCTCGCGGCACCCCAGGTCCCGGAACGGGTGTTGGCTGTCGAGGTGTGGGCTGCGGAATTGTCGGTGGTGCTTGAGCCGCTGGAGCAGCTGCCGCGGGCGGTGTTGGGGGCGCGGCTTCTGCGACAGGAGCGGCTTGTGCAGCCTTGGTCGCTGCCGGCGGCTCGGCCTCACCTTCAACGGTTGCTGGGGCGGCTGCCGCCGGCTCCCCATTGGCCGTCTTGGCCGCGGCCGCCTTCTTTGCTGGTGCCTTCTTGACAGGAGGCGGCTCGCTAGCCAGCTTCTCCTTCAGACGCCTCTCGACCGGCGCCTCAACGGTGGAGGAGGCGGATCGTACGAACTCCCCCATGTCCTTCAGCATGCTGAGGACGGTCTTGCTTTCGACTCCGAGCTCTTTCGCAAGCTCGTAGACACGGACCTTTGCCACTGCTCTCCTTGTTGGCGGTCCGGGTCTCGATGTCCGGACCAGTTAGTTGTCGATCATGCTCACTGAGCGGTTCTCATCGAGCGGTCATGAGCTGGTGCCCACTTTCTGGTTCGGCTCCCGCCTAGGCGAGTGCTTGCTCATTTCAACCGCTCCCGATGGAGCGGATGCATTGGAGACTCTATGCCCAGCCGCGCGTATGTGTCTAAGTGAGCGCGCTGAGAAATTGCCGGATCGTGACAGCGGCCTGCTGCCCATTGATTTCCGACCGCAGAGCCCTCCCCAGGCTACGTCGCTTGAGCGCCCGCTCAAGACATTCCGGCCGGGGATGTAGATAAGCGCCGCGGCCCGGCTGCGTTTGTTGAAAGTCGATCGTCACTGCCCCGTCGCGGGCCACTATGCGGAGAAGCCGCGTCTTCTGGTCCCTGGCCCTGCATCCAATGCAGGTGCGTACGGGAGCGGGCACCGCAACAGGCTAAACGCTGCCCCACGTACGGCGTATTCCGAGTCCTGGATAGATCCAGTTCGAAACACGTTTGCCGTCTCAGGACGGCTCGCAAGTGTTAATTGGGCCGATATCAGCCCATGTTTGCCATCTTGATCCGCGGCCGGCCCCAAACAAGCTTCAACAGCCTACGTCTCTCGTGATGTTCCCATAACTCCGTTACTGAGAGCGAAGGCCGTCATCAGACTTGTGCCGAACGGTTCTTACATCAGCCATCACACTGCGGCCGAGTTGTGGGGCGCTGCTGTGCCGGTCGATGGAAACACCCATGTCACACTGCCATCTGCCCGTGGACGGCAGGTTCGCCAAGGGATCCGCTCGCACTATCGAAAGGATCAGGCCCGGACCACACTTCGCAACGGCCTGCCCGTCTCCACTCCTGAACAGACCTACCTCGATCTGGCTGCCGTAGGCGTTGGGCTTGTCGATCTCGTCGTAGTGGCCGACGGGATGGTGCCGTCGGAATTCGCCGGACTTTCAAGCCGGAATGGCGGCTGCACTTTCCAACGCGGTGACGCCAGGCGTCTCAAGACGTCTGGCGAGTGCCTAGACGGTGGATTTAGCACTCGTTAGCCATCCCGCGACGGCAAACGTTGCCTGAGGAGCGAAAATTCTGTGGACTCCGCGATGTCAGGCGGGGGCGGTATCGGAACGGATGTCGATGCGCCAGCCCGTCAGCCGAGCGGCGAGCCGGGCATTCTGACCCTCGCGACCAATGGCGAGCGACAGTTGATAATCCGGGACCACCACGCGTGCAGCTCGCAGACTCTCATCCACCACGGCCACCGAGGTCACCTTCGCCGGTGACAAGGCATTGGCGACAAATGTTGCCGGATCGGAGGAGTAGTCAATGATGTCGATCTTCTCTTCGTTGAGCTCGTGCATGACAGCCCGCACCCGCTGCCCCATCGGTCCGATGCACGCCCCCTTGGCGCTGACATCAGGGTTGTGACTCGTCACAGCGATCTTGCTGCGGTGACCGGCCTCGCGAGCCACCGCCTTGATCTCGACGGTCCCATCCGCGATCTCCGGTACCTCAAGCTTGAAGAGCTTCTCCACCAGCCCCGGATGAGTACGCGATACGACCACTTGCGGCCCACGGAGTTCCTTGCGGACGGAAACGACATAGACGCGGATCCGAGTCCCGTGGGTGTAGTGCTCTCCGGGAACCTGCTCGCTCAGCGGCATGATCGCCTCGATCTTGCCGAGATCGACCAGCACCGTACGGCTGTCGCTGCCCTGCTGTACGACTCCGGAAACGATGTCGCCTTCGACGCCGGAGAAGTGCCCGTACTTCTGCTCATCCTCGGCATCCCGCAGCCGCTGCATGATCACCTGACGAGCGGTCGAGGCGGCCACCCGTCCAAAACCGTGCGGAGTGTTGTCGTACTCCCCAATCTGTTGGCCGTTCTCGTCGAACTCCGGCGCCAGCACAGTGACATGTCCGGTCTTCCGGTTGAGATCGACGCGGGCTCCTTGCACCGCACCCTCGGTTTTCTCGTACGCGGTCAGCAGGGCATCCTCGATCGCACTCGCCAGAACCTCGAATGGCAGGTCCTTTTCTCGTTCCATTAGCCGCAGCACAGAGATGTCAATATCCATCTCATCCCTCCTCACCGTCGCTGCGCACCTGTTTGGGCCGATTGAGTTCCACCTGGATCAACGCGCGCTCGACATCGGCGAAGGGAACATGGAGATCTTCACCACCAACGTCGAGCTCTACGCCATCCTCGGTGTTAGAAACGATCCGGCCGGTGATTGTGTCCCCTTCAGACAGCCGCACGGCCACCAAGCGTCCGGTGTTCCGCCGCCAATGTCTGGGTAGTTCGAGCGGTCGACTCACGCCACGCGATGTCACCTCGAAGGTGTAGGCCGCGGAGCCCCCCACATCGGCCCTATCGAGGGCAGCAGATGCCGCCTTGCTTGCCTCGGCGATGTCGTCAAGCAACGGGCCGGTACCTTCCGGCCCATCGCCGTCGACTACGACGCGCAGCAGCCGACGCTTGCCCGCCGGAATGACTTCAACCGCTTCTAATTCAAGGCCGAACTGGGCAAGGACCGGGGTCAGCACACCAGCAATCTGGCTTTCTTTCATCGCGCTGTCCCTCGATCCGATTAGGTCCTTCGGTTGTAGCGGCGCTGATAAAGAAAACATCCAGCGCGCGTGTCCGGCAGCATACCGCTCGGGTGAGGTACCGTCGGCGGGTGGCTGAGTCCGATGACTCCGCGGCGCTTGGGTCGGCCCAGTTGACGCGTCGCACGATTATCGGGCTCGGCATTGCCTCACCGACGCTGGCGCTGCCATGGCTTGCCGGATGCACTCCGGGCCAGCCGAGCGTGGACAATCCCGCCGCTTTCTCATCAGCTCCTGAATCCCCTCCAACAGCTGGCCAGTCACCGAGTCCAACCGCCGCTCAGTCGGATCGGTCGGCCGCCGCAGCTCCCGAACAGGCGCTAGCAGGCCTCGCCGCCGGCATCCTGGCTGGGCCGGCGGCTAAACAGCTCTCTAAGGGTCGCCGCAATCTCCTGACCTTCCTTCGCGACGCTCATACGGCGCATGCTGAGGCAATCGCTGATCCCCTCCCTAGCCAGGCGCCGCTCAAGCTTGGCGGACAATCACTGAGCAGCGCGCTTGGCCTGCTGGCGCGTCGCGAGGCCGCCGCCGCGAGCCGCTATCGGCATGCCGCCTTGCAGGCGAAAGGACTAGATGCGCTGCTCTGGGGCTCGCTTTCGGTCTCAGCCAGCAGTTTTGCCGCCGCCATCAGCTCGAGCAATCCACCAGGAACACGTTCGGTCAAAGCTCGCAAGCAGCTTGAGACTCTCCCTGAGATTTCCGCCGTCCAGGAACTGGTACGCCAACTGCATGCAATGGTGTACGGCTATCAACTTGCCATCGGCAAGATGAAGGTACTCAGCAGGCAGCGGCCCAAAGCGGAGCGTGAACTGCTGGATCAGCGCATCTTTCGAGACCAGCTCATCGCATGGCTCAGGAAGCGCTCTGCCGAGGTCCCGGCTGCCGAACCGGCGTACGTGCCGTCGGTCACGCCGCGCAACGCGGCGACCGCGGGAAAGTTGATCATGCAGATGCAGACAGCAGTACAACCCTTTTGCGGGCTTTGGCTGGCTGCGGCGAGCAACCAAGCAGACCGCCAACACGCGCTCACGGCGCTGAGCGAGGCAATGAAGACTGCCCGCTCCTGGGACGCTCCGCTCGCCGCTTGGCCCGGTTGGAGTTGATCACTGGCGAACTTGGATCACGACGTCGTACGCCAGTTTGATGATCAATCCGGTGAGCACGATCAAGAAGACCTTCCGGACAAAGGCGCTGCCACGGCTGATGGCGGTCCGGGCTCCGATATAGCCACCTATGAGGTTGGCCGCGCCCATCACCAGCCCCAGAGTCCACAGCACCGAACCGGACAATCCGAAAACGACGATGGCCGACAAGTTGGTGACCAGATTGGCGATCTTGGCGGTCGCACTAGCCTCGAGGAATCCGTAGCCGAGAACAGCAACCAGCAAAATCACAAAGAAGGAGCCGGTGCCAGGGCCGAGAAATCCGTCGTACGCACCGACGACCAAGCCGATCAATGCCGTCAGACCGTAGTGTCCCCCTCCGGCATGCTTGCGTATCGAAACCAGGCCCAACTGCGGACGCCGCCAGACGTAGAGACCGACTCCGATCAGCGCTGTCAGCACGATCGGAGTGAACGCATCCTTTGGCAGCAGCTTGGCAAGCGAGGCGCCGATAGCAGATCCAATCGCTGAGGCGATGACGAGTGGCAGCACGGTCCACCAATGGAGGGGGATTCGGAGCGCATACGTAACCGAGCTGGTCGCCGTGCCGCAGAACGAGGAGATCTTGTTCGTACCCAAGATCACTGCCGGAGGAGTGTTGCTCGGCAACCCGATCAACAAGGCCGGCAACTGAATCAGACCGCCGCCGCCGACCACCGCATCGACCCATCCCGCAACAAAAGCGGCGACTATCAGACCCGTAAGCGAAAGCGCGGAGAGGTCCAGCGCACTCCAAGTCTCAGCTGTCATGCACGGCCGCGAGAATCTCCGTCAGTGCGTCCTCCACGGCGACCTCGACCTGTTCTCCTGTACTTCGGTCACGCACCTCGACAACACCGTGAGCGAGACCCCGGCCCACCACAACAATCGTCGGCATGCCCAGGATCTCTGAGTCGGCGAACTTCACACCCGGGCTCACGGAACGATCATCCAGCAACACGGCAACGCCCGCTTCGTCGAGCTGCACCGCGAGGTCGGATGCCGCACGACCGACTACCTCATCCTTGCCGGCTGCCACGACATGGACGTCAAACGGTGCCAGCTCGCGGGGCCAGCACAGTCCCTTTTCGTCGCACGTGCCCTCAACCACCGCCGCGACAGCTCGCGAGATGCCCACTCCGTAGGACCCCATGGTCACCGTGACGAGTTTTCCGTTTTGATCAAGAACTTTGAGACCAAGCGCTTCCGCGTACTTGCGACCTAGCTGGAAAATGTGTCCCATCTCTATGCCGCGGGCCAATGTCAGTGGGCCGGAGCCGTCAGGGGCGGCATCGCCTTCCCGGATCTCAGCTGCTTCAATGACGCCGTCCGGTGTGAAGTCCCGGCCGCAAACAAGATCGAAAACATGGCGGCCCGGCTCGTTGGCACCGGTTACCCAAGAGGTACCTGCCACGACTCTCGGATCTACCAGATATCTGATCTTGGTCGTCGATTCCTCGCCGAGAAATGCCTGTGCCTCGTCAGCGAGCTGAGCTGGTCCGAGATAGCCCTTGACGATTTGAGGTTGACCCACGAAATCTTCATCGCTGAATGGCTCAACCTGGGCCGGCTCAAGCTGGGCGGCAAGCCGCCTCATGTCCACTTCCCGATCCCCAGGAATTCCCACCACCAGCGGATGATCAGTGCCATCGACTTCGGTGATCTTTACCACCACGTTCTTCAGCGTGTCGCTTGCCTGCCAGGGCCTGTCCGTCCGAGGGAAGCGCGAGTTGGCCAGGTCGACCAGAGTGGCGATTGTCGGCGTGTCCGGGGTGTCCTCGACATGAGCGGCTGGCGCAGAGTCGTACGGCAACGGCTCGGGCGGCGTAATCCGCACGGCTTCGACGTTGGCCGCGTACCCGCCCGGTGACCGTACAAAAGTGTCCTCGCCGTTCTCCGCAATGGCCAAGAACTCCTCGCTTGCCGACCCGCCCATGGCGCCGGACATCGCATGAACGATGACGTACTCGAAGCCAAGTCGGTTGAAGATCTTGACGTAGGCGTCGCGGTGTGCCGCGTACGACTTGGCCAAGCCCTCGTCGTCGATGTCGAAGGAGTAGGAATCCTTCATGACGAACTCACGGCCGCGTAGCAGCCCGGCACGTGGGCGCGCTTCGTCGCGGTATTTGGTCTGAATCTGGTAAAGCGACAACGGCAGGTCCTTGTAGGAGGAGCACAGATCCTTCACCAGCAGTGTGAACATCTCCTCGTGTGTCGGCCCTAGCAGATATTCCGCGCCCTTGCGGTCATGCAGCCGGAAGATGCTCTCGCCGTAGTCGGTCCACCGTCCACTGGTTTCGTACGGTTCCTTAGGCAGCAACGCCGGAAAGTGGACCTCTTGCGCGCCGATGGCGTTCATCTCCTCGCGCACAATGCGCTCGACGTTGCGCAGTACGCGGTAGCCCAGCGGCAACCAGCTGTAGATACCAGGCGCGGCGCGGCGAATGTATCCGGCACGCACCAGCCAACGATGGCTGGGCACCTCCGCATCGGCCGGATCCTCGCGCAAGGTACGGACAAACAACTCCGACATTCGGGTTATCACGCGAGCACTGTAGTAGCTATCGCCGTATGATAATCGTATGAAACGGATCACGGTCAGCCTTCCTGATGAGCTCGTTGAGCGCATCAAGCGGGTCGCTGGCGAGGGACAGGTCAGCTCGTACGTTGCCAGGGCCATCACCGAGTATCAGCATCGCGAAACGCTCGACCAGATCTTGGCCGATTGGGAAGCCGAAACGCCGACGACCGAGGAAATTCGACGTCAGGTGGAGGCGGAATTTGATCGAATTGGTCTGGTCCAGCCCAACGACCAAGATCACCGG